>ERZ1645187.3576-NODE-3576-length-12986-cov-6.438404_pt1 | contig 12986 bp, 14 predicted proteins | sample MGYA00575352_ERZ1645187 | MGnify/ENA primary metagenome ERZ1645187 (study PRJEB40837, sample SAMN11349314) | freshwater sediment metagenome | isolation source: river sediment | host: Sediment | place: India: Wazaribad , New Delhi | collected 2017-02-21 ... | reverse complement strand
ATTTTATTGAGATGTGTTGAAGTAAATCAACCAGCTGATAATGTGATAACAGTTGATGTTACGAAAAATAACTTTCCTAAAAAAGAACTGATTATTCAGGACTTTATGGATGTGGAATATATTCCGTTGGAAACAACGGATGATTTTATCAATCAAGGCTTGGTGCAGGCAATTGGAAAAGAAATAATAGTGGTAATAAACAGAACGGATGATGGTAATATTTATATTTATGATAGAACAGGAAAAGCCCTAAGAATGATAAACAGAAAGGGGCAAGGTGGCGAAGAATATACATACATTACTAAAATTATTTTAGATGAAGATAATAATGAAATATTTATTAACGATCATTATGTTAAGAAAATTTTTGTATATGATTTGTATGGAAATTTCAAGAGAAGCTTTGCCTACAGGGAAAATACGAAAGGGTGGCCTTATACTGACATGAGTAATTATAATAAAACTAATCTCATTTGTTTTGATGAATATAATGATAAAGGGAGGGCCTTTGTTCTCATATCAAAATTAGATGGTAGTATTACCAAAAAGATTGATATACCTGTTAAAGTTTTAAAGTTTTTAATGAAACTTCAATTTGACGAGGCTAATAATAGAGTGAATGGGATGGCTCCAGATCCTTATAATACCATACTTCCTTTCAATGGTGGAAAGATATTATTAGATGTTTTTTCGGATACCATATATACATTTATGCCCAATAAAACATTGCGTCCTTTTATTGTAAGAACACCGTCTGTTAAATCTATGGATCCGGAGGTGGTTCTTATATTAAGGTTGCTGTCTGACCGTTATTATTTTATGGAGACTGTGAAAAATGAATTTAACTTTGAGTCTAACACAGGTTTTTCAAAAACATACCTGATGTATGACAATCAAGAACGATCTTTATTCAGATATACTGTATATAACGGCGATTTTACTATTAAAAAAGAGATGTACATGAGTCTTCTAAGGCCTGCGAATGACAATAATGAATCATGGCAACGTTTAGATGCTCCTCAGTTGGTTGAAGCATTCCAAGTTGGAGCACTTAAGGGTCGCTTAAAAGAAATTGCTTCTGCGTTAAACGAAGAGTCCAACCCAGTGATTATGTTGATAAAGCCAAAGAAGTAATTGACTATAAGATTTATATAATTTAGTGGTTGAAATAACAAAGAACCGAAATCTGAAATAAATATTAGTACGTTTATAAAGGACGCTGTATAATCTGGTTATTAATGAAAAATCCCTGAAAGTTTTATCTTTCAGGGATTTTATCTTATTCTTTGCATGTGGTGCCACCAGGAATCGCCATCTTGACCTAAGTGGCTGTATTCCTTATAGATATGTTTTCAAAAAAGAAGTAATCTCCCGCTATTGCTCCACCAAATTTTTGCACTACTTTGCGGCGAAATTCTTCACATCACATTTCCTATTACAAATATACGAGGAATCGTCATAATTTGGAAATTTATGAGATTCTTTTTTATGCATTCAATATTGCAGACCTATTTTGAATAAGTTGTTTATACTCTTCTTTCATCTGTTCAGGCAAGAAAGACATATCTATAAAGTTATACCATTCGGGTAATACCTTTCTGAATTTTTCATATACATTCTCAACCGCTTTCTCATCAACCTTAAAAGATTTCAGGAGATTATCAAAGTCAGCCCTTTTTAATTTCCGTTTCTTGCCGTTTAAGGTCAAAGCCAATTCCTCATTATCTTCAGGTATAACCAATTTGGTAGATAACAAGTCATAAGCAGGAGCAAAGATATATTCCCCTGTTCCTTTATAAAGGGAGAAGTTCTTTAGATGCATATCTGCATTTCCTGTCAGATAGCAGAATAGAAGAACTTCAAAATAATTAATCAAGTCCAAGACTGGATAGGCTGAAAATTCTACAATCTTTTTCGCTATCTGTTCATGTGAGCCCTTATATTTCTGTTCTGTTAGTTTTTCCGTTAATTGACACATATCTTCCATTGGAATTTTACCGCCTTTTTTATCCCGGTCTATTCGTTTTGTGATATAAGCTAATGAGCCATCCTTGAAACGGATTAAGGAATGAGGAACGATTTTTATTTTTGCTAATTCTGCCAAGTGCATAGTTAAATCTTCATTTTCGGGAAGATTGGCATATTGTTCTGTTTGGGGTTTCAAAATATAACCACCCCATAAGCCGACTATTGTAAAACGTTTCTCACCGTTTTTCTCCTTTTCCAAATCAACAGATAATTTCGGCTGTACCCCTGTAATTGTTATTTGTGAGCGGACAATCTCTAAAGCCAGCGATTCTATATCCGCTTTACTGTATGGAAGAACTGGAGGCGTAGCGGTTCCAAATATTTTCTTTGAACATTGGGGATGAAAATCTATTTGACCTTGTTCAAGTAGCTGATAACAATATAAACATCTTTGCATAATACTTGTAATTAAAGAGGTTGAACACTAACAGCACCAATACAATCTTTGCAACAGGCAAGCAGTAAAGACATTCTATCCCGATTATTTATCTTCCAGTTCTTTTCGGCAATATCCAATAGCCACCCTTCGGGTATCAGTCCGTCAAAAAAAGGATGCAATATGTTACTAATATAAGGTTTATCCGTTAGCGGTAAAGTTAAGCTGATAGATTCAGCTTTTTTACTTGCTAAATAGTCAGAATCATATTCAAATTTATATCCGTTCTCATCCTCTGTCAAAACACCTGCAAATGTGTTGTACATATAAATTTTAGCTTGTTTCATAGTCCTATCAAATTAGTTCTGTCCATAGGCGCAACACCGAGTTGCATCCCGAACAATTTTAATACTTGATTTACTTTATCCATTTTCAGGGTTTCTTTCCCTTGTTCCAGTTCACGCAAGAAACGAAGTCCTACACCAGCCTTTTGGGCAAACTCTTCCCGTGATAACCCAAGTGATTTACGCTTGGTTTTCACATATTCGTTTAATGGTAGATTATTCATATTTGATACCTTTTCGGGTACAAATATAAGAATATTATTTAATAAGTACCCGAAAGGGTGCTTAAATATTACAAATCCTTATATGATACCTTATCGGGTATTATATAAGAAAGATTCGTAAATAAGATTCGATCCTAAAATATTTCTCTATATTTCAGGCATTTAACTAATCGAAAAAGTTAAATAGGTAATAATAAAGGAACGAGCTAACCCCTTTGTATTTCATTATTTTAGACAAGAAAGATGATTAATTAAGGTAGAAAATTGTTTTATTATTTTTTTTTCATACCTTTGTCCCAATATGCGGCAGTAATAATATATAAATAAATACAAATCAAGTTCCCTTTAGTACTCTAAGAAACTATCAAGGGGGTATTTCTATGATGCATTTCTACATAAGCATCTATTATATTATTACTAAATCAAATGAATATTATTAATATAGGTATTCTTGCACATATTGATGCAGGAAAAACATCGGTAACTGAAAATTTATTATTCTCCAGTGGTGCTACAGGAGAATGTGGAAGTGTGGATAAGGGTAATACAATTACCGACTCTATGGATATTGAAAAACGTAGAGGAATCACTGTAAGGGCGTCTACAACATCTATTTTATGGGATGACACGAAAATCAATATTATTGACACTCCCGGACACATGGATTTTATTGCCGAAGTTGAGCGTACTTTCACTATACTTGACGGGGCTATTCTAATTATATCCGCTAAAGAAGGTATACAGGCACAAACAAAACTATTGTTCAGCACATTACAACGGTTACAAATACCCACAGTAATATATATAAATAAGATTGACAGGGTTGGCATAAATATCGATCAACTTTATTCTGATATAGAAACAGTCTTATCGAAAAATATTTTTATAATGCAGTCTATTACAAATGGTTCACTACATTCAATTTGTTCCGAAGAGAAAATAAATGAAAAGTATAAAGAAGTTGTTTTAGATAATGACGATAAACTGTTAGAACAATATCTGTCAAATATAAAATTAACAAATAGGGATTACTGGAATGGGATGATTGATCTTATAGAATCAGCCAAATTTTATCCTATTTTCCATGGATCTGCGATGTATAACATTGGTATTAAAGAACTTTTGAATGCCATCATTACCTTCATAAAAACACCTTCTCCTACTTCGAGTAAGCTATCGGCTTATATCTACAAAATAGAGCATAACAAAAAGGAACAAAAACGGGCTTTTTTAAAAATCACAAGTGGTCAATTAAAAGTTCGAAGCTTTGTTGAAGTCAATGGTTCAAATGGAACAGCTAAAATTAAAAATCTGAAAGCCATTTATCAAGGGAAGGAGATTGAAGTTGACAAAGTATTTGAGAACGACATCGCTATAATAGATAATGCAGAAGAATTTCAGATAGGAGATTATTTAGGAATTAAACCAGTATTAATTGACAAATTGGATATACCTAATCCTGCACTCCAAGCTTCTATATTGCCTTATAATCCGGAAGAGAGAAGTAGACTAATAACGGCAATGAATACACTATTCATTGAAGATCCGTCATTGTCTTTTTCTATCAATCCTTGCAGTAATGAATTGGAAGTATCGTTATATGGACTGACTCAAAAAGAAGTCATTCTGACAATGTTAGAAGAACGATTTTCGATGAAAGTCTATTTTGATAAAGTAAAAACAATCTACAAAGAGCGACCGAAGAAAAAGACAGAAAAGATTATTCATATTGAGGTTGCCCCTAATCCATATTGGGCATCTATAGGATTAACGATTGAGCCACAACCATTAGGAACTGGTTTGTTGATAGAAAGCAATATATCTTTAGGCTATTTGAATCATTCTTTTCAAAATGCTGTTTTTGATGGGATTAGGAAAGCTTGTAAGGCAGGTTTATATGGATGGGAAGTAACTGACTTGAAAGTTACTTTTAGCTATGCTGTATATTACAGTCCTGTTAGTACTCCTGCTGATTTCAGGCAATTGACTCCTTATGTGTTTAGACTCGCTTTGCAACAGACTGAAGTGGAATTACTTGAACCTATACTTCGGTTCAAACTGCAAACACCAAAAACTGCAACTTCAAAAGCTATTGCAGATATGCAGAAGATGATGGCTGAGATAAAAAATATTAATTCTAATGATGATTGGACAACAATTGAAGGAAAAGTCTCCCTAGATGTTAGCAAAGAATATTCATCAGATGTTAGCTCATATACTCAGGGCTTAGGTGTGTTTATAACTAAATCTGATGGATATCAAATTGTTAAGGATAAATATTCTAACAATATCAATTCAGAAGGGAAAGATAAACTTCTATTCATGTTTGAAAAATCGTCATCCTAACACATATTGTGTTTATCATAAAGCATAAAAAGGACTTTTTGGTCTTATTATCAATAATTTACATTAAATTTTATGCTTAGCCTATGTAGATGCAGCCAATTTAAAAGAAGATAATATTATCGAAGACGGTTAAGGACAGAAATGGATACAACTTACCCGCCAGAAATCTTCTGTTCAGGCAAATATCCCGTTGTTGGATGTACCTCTGTCTATTCTCAAGAAATATAGAGGATTGGAAGGCAACAAGTTATTACCCATTCATAGCAACCAAAAAATGAATGAATATCTGAAAGAAATTGCTGCGCTGTGTGGCATAAATGAAAGGCTTACAACGCATTGCGGAAGACATTCGTTTTCGACCCTTATGCTGACCAAAGGTATATCTATCGAAAGCGTTTCCAAGATGCTTGGTCATACAAATATCACGACCACCCAGATTTATGCAAAAGTGCTGAATCTGAAAATCTTTGCAGAAGTCAATAAAGTAAGAGGGAACTAGATGATTTCGGGAAATATTATAAACAGAGAAAGTAATTTGGATGTTAGAGCATGTCTATCAAAACCATCCAAATCTATGTAAGATAACCAAAGAGAAAATTTCTCAGGATATGGGAATTCTATTTCATAAACTGTCGGGGATTAGAAAAGTAGATTACGGAAAGGATAAAATAACAAGCTATTTTTTGTTGTTCCTTTCCCTGTTTTTGCCAATCCGACTAAATTGGTGAAAAATAGTCGGACGAGAGAATAAAAGTAACCGTAACTTTGTCGCAAAATAAAGAAATATGTTAGAAGAATTAAATCGAGTGATTGATTATATAGAAGAGCATCTGACCGATGAAATATCACTTGAATCGGTTGCTAACTATGCAAGAGTTTCTGATTATCATTTCCGAAAAGTGTTTTTTTATCTATCAGGAATGACGCTTAGTGAATACATTAAAAACAGAAGATTGTCGGAAGCCAACAAAGATTTACTAGCAGGGGAACGAGTTATTGATGTGGCTTTCAAGTATGGTTATGAGTCAACAGACGGATTTACTCGTGCATTTAAGAAATGGAGTGGACTTTTACCATCAGATGTAATCAAGAAAAAGACAAGCAAAATGTTCCCTAAATTTTCATTTAAAATAGTTGTTACAGGAGGAACCAGTATGGAATTTAGAATCGAAAACAAACCTGCATTCAACTTCTTTGGAGTGAGTAAACGTATACCAATGCAATTTGAAGGGGTTAATAATGAAATTGTAAAACTTATACAAAGTATTACAGAAGAGAAAAGGAATGAAATGCATGATATTCAAGACATTGCACCATTTGAAATACTCAATATTTCTTATGATGCTGATGCTAAGTTTATGAAGGAAGAAGGTGATTTAACCCATATGATTGGCGTGATGTCTAGTAAGGAAGTGAGTAAGCAATTAGAGAAATTACCCATTGAAGCAGGTTTGTGGGCAGTATTCCCAAACGAGGGCTTATTTCCTTCAACTCTGCAGCAGACTTGGGCAAGAATTTACTCAGAATGGCTTCTATCATCCAATTACGAACTGATTGACAATCCCTCGTTCTCTTTTATAAAAATGAATGAGTTGAAAAAAGACTATGCATATAGTGAAATATGGATTCCTATAAAAGAAAAATAATCCTTGTCTATTAAGATATTGGCATTGCATGGAAATTCCTACAACGCAATCATTCAGCATAAAAAAGGACTTCGGTCTGATTATCAATATTCACATTAAATTTTATGCCCATGAATGATTTGTTAAAAACGAGGTTATTCAGTCAATTGTCTGAATCCTCACAGGTTACTAATCAAGAAATGGAGAATGCTTATGGGTGCTTTATGGAACAGCTAAGAATGATTGTCAGCCAACCCGAAACAGACTATTCGGAAGTCTTTCGGATGCTGAATACTACTCGTATTGAGTTAGCATTTCTAAAATCGCTTATTCGGTACGAGCAGGGGGAAAAATGCCCTAAAATTAGCCTATCTTCAAAAGGCTTTAGCCCTTGTCAGTTCTGAACAAGAATTGTTAGACCTTAGAATTCGGCATCCCGAACAGTTCCGCCAATCCAATCAACCAACATTTCAATCCGATCTGTACATACTCCCTAAGTCGAAAGACTTGGGGATTGTTGCTTTAGGGGAGATTGTTGTAGCCCTTTTCTTTTCAAAGAAAGTATTCCAACGGAACGGAAAGCCCGCACACCTGATTCAAATTGCACAAGCCTTTGAAAAGGTATTCAATTGCAGTTTCGGAAGTATTTACGACCAACAGGAAAAAGTCTTCGACCGAAAACCGTTCAATCGGACGAAAGCCCTTGACTTTTTGCGAAACCTCATAATCCGAAAGGACAAAGAGGGTAGAAATAAACAAGATGAAAAATAACCGTTTTGCAATAGCTTAAATAAAAGGTTGTTATCAAAAACTTTCGGGGGAGTAGTTAGCTACTCCTCTTTTTCTGCTTCCCCATTCTGCTGACCTTTGCTTCGTCAATGCATTGGACATAAGTAGTATTAATTGTAAAACGAAGTAAATCATGTATATCAATAACGAAGATTTTGAAATGTGGATGGATAAGCTATCCAAGAAATTGAACGATATAGGTGCAGACCTGAAATCGCTCATCAACACGAAAGAAGTATTTGACGAAGACGATAAATTGCTCGATAACCAAGATTTGGCATTTCTCCTGAAAGTATCATATCGCACATTACAACGATACCGCACGAGTAAAAAACTCCCCTTTTTTATGATTGCTCATAAAACCTACTATAGGACTTCTGATGTAAGGGAATTTGTGCGCTCCCATATGGATTTTCAAACCTATCAGGATTTTGAAAAGAAGCACCCAAAGCCCAAAAATAAGGATAAAAAAGACGAAAAAGAGGAATGATTCCGCTTTCTATGATTTAAGCAGAATAGAGCAAATAACGGAGGCTTGTTTTTGGTTTACGCCTCTTATCTGACGCTCCGCATTTCACAAAAACAACATCGCCTATCGGCTCTTTTTGTTTTGCGAAATTAAGCAAGAGGGAACCGGACTTCGTCCTGTTCTTCCTCTTGCCCTGCGGGGCAAAGCCTTCGGCTTTAGTGCTTTAGTGCAAAGCACAGTTATAACACTTGCTATAACCCGAATTGATATGCAATTCTATTTCAGCAAGTTAAATATATAAATAGCTATAAAATAGTTATAACTATGGCTAAACAGAATAGAAATATCATATTTACGACAATAGCGATAGAAGCGGAAACGGACAAGTTGATAGAAAAACTTTGTAAACGCTATTCGCTGAAAAAAGGAGAGATTACGAAACTGGCTTTCCTATATCTGGATAAGGCACATATCAACCCTGCCGATGCTCCCGAATCGGTAAAATCGGAGCTTGCCAAAATCAACAAACGGCAGGACGATATTATCCGCTTCATTCGGAAGTACGAGGAAGACCAGCTTAACCCGATGATACGAACAAGCCATTCAATAGCCGTCAAATTTGATGCTTCCGTGAAAGAACAGAAAGAGTTAATAACCTCGGAAATAAATACCTCACGAGAATTGCAGGACAACGTTCTGAAAAAGATAAGCGAAACATTCAACCAACACGCAACCGTAATTAACAACCAAGCCAAACAAATCAATGACCTTGCCGGGGTCATAAACTTAGTGTCAAAGAAGCAGGAACGGAATAATAATAAACTTTTGAAACTGATTTCCCTTTATTCGGAACTGGCAATATGCGGAGTAATGGACGGCAAGCGCAAAGAGAGCCTGAGAACCGAAATAAACGACCTGATAAACGAGTAACCCCATGAATATAGATTTCCCGCCACCGTCTAAAGGTACATACAACAATGCAGGCAGTAGCCGGAAGTTATGCAATTACCTTGAACATGAAGATATGGAACGCATGGAGCAGGGAATCTATACCGAAGGGTTTTTCAACCTGACAGATGATAACATCTATAAATCGCAGGTAATAAAAGATATAGACGGCAATATTGGGCAACTTATGAAAACGGATGCCAAGTTTTACGCTATTCACGTAAGCCCATCGGAGAAAGAACTCAAAGCTATGGGTAATACCGAACAGGAGCAAGCCGAAGCCATGAAACGGTATATCCGGGAAGTAGTCATTCCCGAATATGCCAAAAACTTCAATAAAGGACTATCGGCAGAAGATATAAAGTTTTACGGCAAGATACATTTCAGCCGGGACAGGTCAAGCAACGAACTAAATATGCACTGCCATTTGATTGTCAGCCGGAAAGACCAATCCAATAAGAAAAAACTATCCCCGCTTACTAACCACAAGAACACAAAGAAAGGCACGGTTAAGGGTGGTTTTGATAGGAAGAACCTATTCCAACAGTCAGAGCAGAGGTTTGACAAGCTATTTAGTTATAAGCGGGAACTAACCGAATCTTTTGAATATTACAACACGATGAAGAACGGCAGTATTTCCGAACAACTCAATATGCAGGAACAGATTATTAAGCATACACAAGATAATCAGCAAAATATATCTTCCGGTGAAAAAGAAAAGAAACAGGCAGTAAATGCACCGGATTTAGGATTAAGTTCCGTTTTAGGCATCCTTACCCCCGAGCCGGGCAATGAGGAACAACCACTAAAACCGCCAAAGAAAAAGAAGAAACCAAATAAAGGAATAAGAAGAGGATAAAAAACTATAAATGAACACTATGTACGAATATGAAGAAATACGGGAAGCAATAGATAGCTACCTGATGGAGCGGTTCATATACCGTCGTTCCCTTGTCCGGCTTACACCTGATAATATTGTAACCGCCCGGAGAAATAGCCGGATAGACCTTTATTTGCGTATCAGGAGAATAGAAAGCCTGTTCCCACCCGATTGCATTATTATCGCCCGGCTCGGCTTCTCCAAAGAGCGTGCCGGACATGGTTCCCATTTCGTGCAGTTCTTGGCTGAAATAGCCTTAAAATACGGTTTCAAATATATCGGATTAGAATCCGTTAACGAGAAAAGTACATACTTTGCCCGAAAGTTGGGTTTCTATTCAATAGACGGCTCTAACTATGCAGTATCCGTAAAGAATCTCCTATTATATTTTCAAAATAGGAGATAGTATAATTCTTTATTTATTTGATTTACAAAGGTACATTCCGGAAATAGAACGCCAATACCGAGCCGCAAGCGGTTTTTAGAAATTTCTTCCTTTTTGCTTCACAAAAAGAGTAAATTTCTAAAAAGTGTTGTCTTATCTATTCCCTGCATGAATGAAATGTATATCAATTAAAAAAAGAAAAATATATGTTGGGGATTAAGTGTGTTGCGCCAGATACAGCCACTTTCTGCCATTGCATCCCATTTCTTAAAACCTGCCTGAAATCTGCTTTCCTTTGCTTGAAAATCATTGCAATGAAAAGAATTTAGTAATCAGTAAAAACAGATTTTAATATGGATATAGTAGCAATCGAAAGCAAAACGTTCGAGCAGATGAAAGGACGTTTTGAGGATTTTTCCCGACAGATAAAGAATCTATGCGGGGAGAATCAGGATAAAGAAAAATGGTTAGAAAATGATGATGTTTGCCAGCTTCTGCAAATATCCAAACGAACATTACAATCATACAGGAATAACGGTACTCTGCCTTATTCACAGATTGGACGTAAATGTTATTACCGGGTATCGGATATCGAGATTTTAATCAGTCAATCACAAATCAAGAAACAACAATGAATACAAAGAATTTCAATTTAGATAGCTTAGTCGGCAACTGGGAGAGTATTAACTTAAATCCGACAGTTATAATATATTGCAACAGAAGCAACTATCTACTTAGCATTATCTACATGAATGAAATGAACAAACAGGCAAGTCCTGCTACCTATGAGATTCAGGAAGATGAAGACGGCTTCTTTATCAACTATAACCTGAAACGGACGGCTATCAGCCATGATACGAAACTCGATATATTAACTATTTCCGCATTGGGCAACTATATGCGGAATTAAAAAGATACCACAATGGAAATACTGGATAAGAAATCAACGGAAATAACTTCTTTTTTCACGGGATTGGAAGGGTTACTGGATACCATACAGCAAGCCCTTAAAAACCGTACTCCGCACCTGAACGGAGAAAAGTACCTGTCAAACCGTGATGTTTGCCGGATGCTTCACGTTTCGTCTCGAACGTTACAGGATTGGCGGGATACGGGTAAAATACCGTTTATTCAGATTAAGGGAAAGATTCTCTACAAGCAATCGGATATACTTAAATGGGTAGAAGAAAATATTATAACATAATAGAAAAGAGAAAAGGTGCTAATCTCAACAGAAAAGCACCTTTCTAAGTTATATGCCAAGCTTTTATGTAGTGGCAGCCGACAAACTTCCTACTTTCTGCATATCGCTTAGAATACTCTGATCCAGCACTTTCGCATATCGTTTTGTCATACTGATATTTGAATGCCCTAACATTTTAGCAACATTTTCCATACTAACGCCATTCGCCAAGCACACGGAAGTTGCATAAGTATATCTGGCGCAATGTGTTGATAGGTTTTTCTTTATCCCGCACAAATCGCTAATTTCCTTGATATATGCGTTCATCTTCTGATTACATGGAACAGGTAGTAATACATTCTGTTTCTTGCAGAGGGGATGATCCTTGTACTTTTCAATGATAGACAAGGGTACATCTAACAGCGGAATATTACACATGTTCTTTGTCTTTTGGCGAGCCTTCCGAATCCAATAGTTACCCTCTCTATCCTTTGTGATATGCTCCGAGGATAATTGCTTCACATCAATGAATGATAAACCGGAGTAAGCGCAAAAAACGAAAATATCACACACCAAATCAATGCGAGGAATTTCAAATTTCTTATTCACTAATGTTTGAAGTTCATCCCATGTAAGAAATTCCCGATGTACTTCTTTCTCATGGAATTTAATACCTGCAAACGGGTCTTTATTTATCCATTCGTTGGCAAGAGAACGGTTCGTAATCTTTTTCAAGCATTTCATATAGCGAATAACTGTATTTTGTGCGCAGTCTTTTTCTGTTTTCAGATAGAACTCGAAAGCCCGGATGAACTCTCCGTTCACATCCTTGAGTGGCATATCTTCTTTGTCGAACTTGATTTTTATAAGTTCCGTCAAATAGCGTTTACAGCTTTCATAACGACGTACAGTTATTAAAGCGAAGTCTTTCCCCACTAATTGCCGACATTGGTCGTTATGCTCCTGAATAGTAGCTATAAGAGTTCTTGGGGCTTCCTTTTCTTCCAGTCCAAAGAACTTATCACGAAGAATAATTGCCGAGATGGGCAAACCTTCCTGTTTCAAATCCGCATGGATATTATACAACTTGATTCGGGCTTCTTCGATAAACTTGTTTAGGTCGTTTGATTTGCGGTCTTTGCCACGAGAACACTCTTTCGCCTGATTCCAGAGGGAAGGACTAATACTTTTACGAATGTTCGTTTCAGCACGGACATTGTTTACCGTAATTCTCATGCATACAGAGGCTTCACCATTCTTCAATAGTTTTGTTTTCTTTAAGAAAAACAAAACACTAAATGAATTTCTTTCCATCATTTTTCTACTTGTTTTAAGTGATACAAAATTATGGAAAAGTGGAGAGAGTTTCGCTACGCAACAGGCTGACAG
>ERZ1645187.3575-NODE-3575-length-12986-cov-12.888021_pt1 | contig 12986 bp, 9 predicted proteins | sample MGYA00575352_ERZ1645187 | MGnify/ENA primary metagenome ERZ1645187 (study PRJEB40837, sample SAMN11349314) | freshwater sediment metagenome | isolation source: river sediment | host: Sediment | place: India: Wazaribad , New Delhi | collected 2017-02-21 ... | reverse complement strand
CGAGCTAGGGCCTATGTTGACGGCTTACCTATGACCTTAACCGGACACCGTTGGGCACGGATATCACCAAAAATTTTACCGATCAGTACAGTTTTTCCATCCAGGGCGGTACCGAAGCCTCCGCCGAGGTTACTGTGTCCTTTGATGTCTGCAAAAATGGCTGTGGCAACCCGAATCTGACCTATGGCGTCTACGATGCTCAGGGGCAATTAATCAGCGAAATCCAGGGCAGCGGTTCAGTCACCCTGACCGCCGGCGATTACTACTTCCAGGTCAAGGGCACGGGCATGGGCTCAGGCAACTCGGTGGACTACAGCGGTACCATGACCTTCAATACCGCCCTCGCCAGCCCGGCCAATGTTTCCGGTGCTCCCGAACCAGCAGACTGGCTGCTGATGATTTCGGGGTCAACTTTTCTTGGCCGGGCCGTGAAACGGCGGCGTAAGAACCTACAAATCAATATTACACTGCGGCCTGTGCCGGCCTTGTCGACATCATGATTGCCTTACCATTGCGGGTCCCTGGATTGAGTGGGTTCAAGGGTCGGGCCTTATGGGTGCTTACCCCCCTGCTGGCCTTGTACCTGGCCGGTTGTGGCAAGCCAGACCGCGATGAGTCCCAGGTGCTGGCCAGGGTCAACGGTGACGAAATCTCCGTCCATCAGGTCAATTCTGCCAGGTCACAATCACCCACCAAGGTACTGGGCGAATCGGACTTGAATGCCCTGATTGAAAAGATGATCGACCGGCAGTTGGCGGTACAGCAGGCCCTGACGCTCAAACTCGATCGCCAGCCTGATGTCTTGATGCGCCTGGAAGAGGCACGCCTGGATATTCTCGCGGCGGCCTACGCGGACCACGTCAACGCCATGAATCCGTCGCCCCTTGATCAGGATGCCGCGGCCTTTTATGCCCAGTACCCTGGACTCTTCGCCGAACGCAAGGTATATCGCCTGCGGGAGATTTCCATTCCGGCCGACTCCCCAACTCTCCCCGAGGCCCAAGCCCGTCTGGAACGTAAGGAGGACCTGGAGGATGTCCTGGCATGGCTGCGCCAGCAAGCCGGCAGTTTCACCGACCAGCAAGCCCTGCGCCCCGCCGAGCAGTTACCCGTTGAGGTGGCGGAGAGGCTCAATCGGGTCAAACCAGGACAGACCATCGCCTTCCGCCTGCCGAGGGCCTTGATCATCTATCACTTACAGGCTGCTGAATCCGCACCCCTGGCCCTCAAGTCCGCTGAACCGCTGATCAAGGATTATCTCAAGAAGCAACACGAATCCAATACATTCAAGAAGGAACTCCAGCGGTTGCGTACCATCGCGGACATTACCCGCCCCGCCAGCCCAACTGAAACTGGCAGGACTCATGAGTAGGACTGTCTATCCGGCTTTTCGCTTCCAGGACTGGGTCCGGCTGGCCTTGCCCGCCCTCGCCCTACTGGGGCTGTTGATCCCCACTTACCATAATGTCGCCATTGGCCTCTGGCAGAACGAGGAGCATGGGTATGCCCCCCTCCTCGCCATACTTTCTCTCGGGCTGATCCTTCACCACGCTCGTGACCTTCACCTGGCACCCCAACCGGGTTTCCCGGTGCTCGGCGTCGGCCTGTTCCTCTTGGGCGCGCTTGGCTATGTTGTGGGTCGCTCGCAAAAGATCGAGCTGCTTGAACTCACCGCCTGCATCCCCCTTCTGGCTGGCACTCTCACCATCCTTGGCGGACGCGATGCCCTGCACCGCATGCGCTTCCCGCTCTTTTTCCTGATTTTTTCCTTGCCCTATCCGGCCTGGGTAATCGTCAGTCTGACCAACCCGCTGAAGCTGTGGATCTCAGCCTGGGCCGAGAGCCTGCTCTATACCCTGGGATACCCGGTGGCACGAAGCGGCGTGATCGTGGCCCTTGGCCCCTATCGCTTGTTGGTGGAGGATGCCTGTTCAGGACTCCACTCCCTGATTTTTCTCTCCGCCCTAGGCCTGCTCTATATCCACCTGACAGGTCCTCGCCAGACCTGGCAGCGATTGGTTCTGGTTGCCGCCCTTCTGCCGATCGCCGTTCTGGCCAATTTCATCCGGGTGATGATCCTAATGCTGATCACCTACCATTTTGGCGATGCCATTGGCCAAAGCTACTGGCATGACGCAGCGGGCATCCTGTTATTCGTCTCAGCCTTTGCCGGGCTCTACGGACTCGACAGCCTGCTGAGAACGATTGCTCGGCGCTTTGGGGACTCGCCCCGCTCCCTTACCCCTCATCAGGCGGAGCACCTGGCAGCCAGACATGCCGCTCCATCCGCTGACACTGGCCGCAACCCATCCTGGCCTTGGGGCGCCCCGCAACGCCTCATCCTGTCAATCCCCGGTTGGAAACTCAGTCTCCTGATGACCTTAGCCCTAACGGTCACCGGAGTACTGTCAATACTCATGACACCCCGCAACCTGATTGCCAACACCAAGTCGCTGCCAGACCTTGAAACAACGATACCGGTCGCGTTTGCCGACTGGCGTCAAGACCAATTGATGGATCAGTTACTGGTGATACCAAAGCAAAAACAACCACCCAATCTCCATGACCAGGTTCTGACCCGGACCTATGTCAATGGCCAAGGCCAGCGGGTGATGCTATTCGTCTCTTATGGCAGCAATCAGTTGGGCCGCGAATTCCAGGAGCATCGCCCTGAGTTTTGCTACCGGGGGGCCGGGTTCACCCTCCTGGAAACTGACGATGCCAGCCTGCCTCTCAAGGCGCAGAAGCTGCCTGTGCGACAACTCATAGCCCAACGATACGAGCGCCTGGAGGCCATCACCTACTGGATGACCATTGGTGATCAACCTACCCTGCCCGGCGTGCCACGTAAGCTCGTTCAATTGCAGTACGGGCTTACGGGAAAGATACCTGACGGCATGCTGGTGCGGGTATCCAGCCTGCTGACCAATAGCGAGGATGCCTTCGCCCTCCAAACCCGCTTCATTGCTGATCTGAGCCTGGCCATCCCGCAGCTCCTGGGGTTTAAGTCCGCACCAGAAAAGTCAGCGGCCAACTGAACACAAGAGGACCGTCATGCAAATTTTCGCCGCCCAGGTGGTCGCAATACGTACCTTCGGGTAAACGACCGCCTTGAGCCAGGCACTGGCTTGTGGGTCCTGCTTGTGATTCCATTGAATATGAGCGTTAAATGAAGTCGACCGTCAAATTTGTGATTGCATTTCTGTTAGTGTTTGCAGCCTATCTTGCGATTCATCAGAAATGGATCATCAACCTGATCATCACCCAATACGATGCCAACCAGTTTTACGCATCGGCCACGAACGCCTTGCTGATCGCCTGTACTGGTATATTTTTTTCCCTGACGGTTTTGACAGTACGCCGATGGGTAATTGCCGTCTTCTTGCTCCTCGTATTACCGGCCCTTATGTCAGGGTTTCTTTATTCAAGAATCCTGGGGGCTACAATGGATTTTGATGCCTTTAATCTGCTGATCCATGAAGCGGGAAAAACGCAGGATTTCATAAAACAATATTACAGGACAGTAATACTTGCCTTCGGCCTGGTGACCATTATACTGACCAACACGCTGATCGCCAGATTCATGGCCTATAAAAAAAGACCATACAATGACATGATCTCCGGCCTGTCCATAGCCGGCCTGATCGCGACCCCTTTATTGGCATTTGGCTCCCAATATTTTCCACGTTATGCACCCACCTATGATTCAGCCCCATGGATTTATAGCTACCACCTCATGGCAACCCCAGAGCCCATGATCAACCATAATATTTCCGCAACCCCGGATAAATCGGAAATCAGCAAGATCGTTCTGATCATCGATGAAAGCGTTACATACGACGCCTTCGTGAATCAAATCGCGAACAACGGCTTTATATCCGTAGACTATATCAATTATGGCAATGCAATCTCCGGGGGAAACTGCAGCGCTAGCGCCAATGCACTCATAAGGTGGGCAGCCAATCCGATGGAAGTTATTATGAACAAGGACCCCAGATCCTACCCGACCTTATGGGATTATGCCAAAAAAGCCGACTATGAGACAGTTTTGGTCGATGGCCAGACTTCGCCCGGAAGAATGCCTGGTAATTTCATGCACAAAGGGGAGCAGGAAAGCATCGACATCATTCACCAGATAAAAGGGGGGATCGAAACGGACTTGCAAATCGCCGAAAAGATCCATTCCGTAATTACGCAGAACAAACCCAGTTTTGTATACGCCATCCTGCGCGGCGCTCACTTTCCGTATGATGGATTTCCCGACAGCGATCATGCCGGCATGACTGATCTCGAGCGTTATTCCGCATCCATCGCCTACTCGAAAAGGCATTTTTTTGAGACACTGTTACGCAATGTCGACTTACATGAGACATTAATCATCTACACCTCGGATCATGGTCAAAATATCGTTAAGGGGCGGGCTGCCCATTGTAACTCCCTCGACTATGACGCCAAGGAATATAGCGTACCCCTGCTTGCAATCACGCAAAATGAACACTTTCTCAAGGCATTGACTGAATTGAATTCTCCCGGATCGTCAAGAGTATCTCACCTTCAGATTGCACCGACGCTGCTGATCGCGATGGGATACGACAAGACGCATGTAGAAAACGCGATATTTCCATCGCTCCTGTCAAAGGCGGAATACACCTATTTATTTCAGCATGCCGTATTCCCTAGCCTCAGGAACACCCCACCGCCTTACGAGAGGGTATCGCTGGCCGATGGTCTCATTACGGGAAAACCCAGACGATGATCCTCAGTCGAGATCAGTCACGCTCACACGCAACCCTCAACGAACGCCAAGTAAAGAACCATCATGATTCCCTCACACCCGTCCTGTTGGTTTTGCCCCGCACGCAGTAGATGACTTCCTCTACGCCCTATCAGGATAAAGGGGAATTTTCTTGATCCGACCAAAGTTGTGGAACCTGAATGGCCAGGCCAATCTCCGCCTGCTGCCTGCGTAACATCTCATCAACCCGGGCCTCAGCGACACGCATGACGGGCAGGGGGGGATCGATTCGCAAGCGTAATGCCCGGGCAAAGGCTCGAATTCGATTCAGGTCCGGCTGAACGGCAAAGACATAACTGCCGATTAATGTACCCAGCATCAGGCCATAGTCCTGTGTCCAGAGCCGATGCCAGGGCCGCCAAAGATTGAGCTCGAAATCCAGCCGCACGGGTTTACCCGCTGGGGTAACCACGAAGTTGGGCAACCGATGATCGGTATCGAGATACCCCAGGCTTATCATGGTTCGGGTCACCTCGATAAGGGTCTCCACAAAGAACTGTTCCCTTGTTCGATTACCATCCCGTATCAGCCCTTTGAGTTCTTCAACCGCATCGCCGCAGCGTCCCAGATCAGCAGTGATCAGGGCCTCGGTATGAACGGAGGGCGGACCCAGATCAGGTAGATAAGCCAGGGGGGTGGGTACTTCCAGCCCAGCGGCACTCAATCGGTGAAGAGCATTCCATTCGCGCCCCCCCGGATTTGTCCTGCTCCAGCGACGAATCAGACCTCTTAGACCAGGCCGATTCCACAGTTTGACCACCACCCGCTCACCACTTGGGCCGATTGCTCTGGCAATGCGCACATCGGAACCCCGTTGCCGAATCAAGTCGAGGGCAGACGGATCGGCCAGGCTGATACGTTGGGCGATTTCCATCCAATCTCGCCGGTTTTTTTGGTCGTACCCCTTCATGAGACTTGCGCCCGATCTGTCTTTGATGCCATCGCGCGACGAAGTTGCCACGAGCCCCATAGCACCGGCGGAACCCCTCCCAGAACTACGGCAAGTGCATGCTGCCAGGGATGGGCGTCAAAGAATGGATCCTGCAACAACAGCACGAGCGGCAAGCCATAGAACAGCAGACTCAACGTAATGATCAGACTCTGTTGCAACATGGGAGCCCGTCCCTCGGGTAGACCTGCCACCAGGAAGCCGTGGGCGATCAAATTCGCCATGCTCATGCTAAGGATGAAGCCCGGCAGGCCAAGGAGGGCATAACCGGGGAGGGCCAAAAGCATGGCAAGGGTGGTCAATAAACCGGACTGGAACAGCTTTTTGGGTTGCCCCAGCGCCAAGGGGATACGATCCATACTGGAGACCAGCACATGGCTCCATACATAGAGGGCAAGCCACTGGGAAATACCGCCCGCCGCGCTGTAGCGCTCGTCATATAGTAAGGAAAAAAACAGTGGGGCGGTCAGGGCAAAGCCCAGACAGACCGCTCCACTAATCCACAGCACCTGTTGACGCGCCCGCAAACAGGCATTCACCAGGGCTTGGGGGTTTTCCTGCAAACGCGCGAGGAGCGGAAAGAGGACGGTGCTGCTCAGCCGACTGGAGACATGGATTGGTACCTTGGCGAAGGTCATGGCAATGCTGTAGACACCCAATTCCGCCAGCGTCAGGAGTTTGCCGAGCAAAATACGATCCAAATTTTGCGCCAGAAAGGCCACGAGGGTACTGAGGAAGATCCATTTGCCAAAGTTGAACAAGTTACTAAAGCACTCCTGATCCCAGCCAAACCGGTCGCGGGGTCCTGGATTCCAGATGTGACTAAGCATCAGGCGCACCAGGCTGGAGGCCAGGCCTCCGGTCACGAGCGCCCACACGCTGGGAGACCAAAGTGCCCAAAGAATCATGACCAGGGTGGCGGCCAGTTGCGGCAGGAGTTCCAGAGCGGTGAAGATGCCCAGGCTCATGTTCCGATTGAGCAAATGAATGCCCATGGAATTAAAACCGCCGATGACCGCCGTGAGGGCTGCCACCGGCAGCAGATCGATCAGGGCTGTGGCATCAGGATCCGTGGCAGCAAAAAATCCGGTTACCATCGGGGCCAGGATCCAACACAATCCCCAGAGGAGAAAACCGCGCAGTACCTGGAGAGTAAAGGCGGTGTGGAGGAAATCCGGATCCTGACCGCGCTTGTTATGAATGATACTGGGGCCCAGGCCGATGTCGGTGAACATTTGCAGACCGTGCATAAAGACTGCAACCAGCGCCATGAGCCCAAATGCGTCGGGGAATAACAATCTGGCCAGGACCAAATTGCTGCCCAGCCGCAACAACTGCGCCCCCCCGTAACCCACCAAGGTCAAGATGGAGCCATGCAACGCCAAGCGCCTCCCCGAGGGTCCCCGAGGGGGATCTGGACCCATGTCCTGCTGGGAAGTAGAGATCTGCATTATCGGAACCTAGTTAGACTATTAAAATATGCGGGTGGGACAGGCACACGAACTCTGTTGCTTAGCGATACCTTGCAGGCTGTCGGTCTCGGACAAATCCGCCCCACGGTTCAACCAGAGACTGATCAGCCCACCTGAAAGAAGTAAAATCAACGGATTGAACATGGCATTAAACAGACTGTCCAGGGTGAACAATGCCATTAAGAGTGGGGTAACCGCAATAGCCTGCAGAGATACCGTATCCCAGAGGCGTGGTGGATAAAGTCGTAAAAAAAGCATGGGGGGCATAATCAGGAGGCTCAGCAACGCCGAGAGGCCGATAACCCCATTCTGGCCGAAGGCAGATATCCAGAGACCATCCGGTACGGAGATGGGATTGCCTTCATCATCGCGGACAAAGGATCGCCCATAGGCGCCCCATCCCAGCATGGGCCTTTCCTTGGCCCGCACCGCCAGCATGTTCTCATTATCCATCCTGTAAGCCAGGGACCCCACACGTTCCTCGCTGGCAATGGTGGCCATCGCGTTGATTAGGTTCTGACCATCCCAAAAACCCCCACCCCTGGCGATCACATAGAGCAAGGGAATCAGCAGTAGCAACTGGAAAGGTAAAGACCGGCGGGTGGTTTGCAATAGATACAGCATTAACACCCCCAGTACCATCAGCATCATGGCCCCGGTGGACTTGTTGAGAATCACTGTTGCCAGCAGAAGCAGTACCGCGGGCTTCCAAATTGCCTTCAACTTGGGAAAGTGCCGTACCAACCAACCTGAGCGCAACAACTGAAAGCCGCTGAGGAAGGCCGTTACCATCCACATGCCCACCATGAGGCCATGTTCCATGAAGACAACCGGCCGATATCCGCCCCCCCGTTTGGCTTGGCCGAAATCGTGGGGATGCCAGCCGTAGACGATCTTATGTAGCCGCGGACTCATTACCACTTCCCAGAGACAGAAAGGCATGTAGATAAGTCCCGCGATGAACAGGCCGAAGGCGAGTTCCCCCAAAGCTTGGCGGTCATCGAAATAGAGTCGGCCGATGAAATAGGGCAGCCCCCACATGGTACTGCGGTTCAACGCACCGGATATGCCGTCGTAAGGCCCCAGCCCATTGGAGACAGAGGTAAAAAAGGGAACAAGACACCAGGCGATAAGGGGAAGATCGAGGGGATGGATCCGGAAGCGACTCAAGATCTGTGGATTGAAGAAAAAAGTCCCCAGTAAGATACCAAGACCAATGGCGCTGATCTTGGAATAGTCGGGCAGGCCGGTAATGCCGTAGCTATGTTGGGGCAGGAACATCCAACCCAGGGCGAAGGCGGCAATGACTGCATGGCGCGGTTGTAGGCGGCTGAACAGCAAGAGGCTGAATGGTAGCCAGCCAAACATGGCCAGGGGAACCAGCGGGGTCAAGGCGCCTTGCTCCTCCTGTTTATCCCCTTTAATTGTCGCGGAAAGCTACTTGGGATGAGGCAACGGCATGAGTCGGTATGGTTCATCTTCATGCACCTCGCCGGAACAGGCTAATCAATGCATGCCGAACCGATCGATGCAGTCGCCAGTGCAGACGCGACAGCGCACGCATTTGAGAATAAAGCGCTTGACGGATACGTTCCCCCCGCTTAACGCGTGTGAAATTCAGGACGGCGCTGACCGCGGGCACCTCTGCCATTAACAAGCGATCGATGGATTGGCGGAGATCACGATATAGGCTGACATCCTCGCGACCGATCAGCAAAACGGCATCGGCATGGGCGGCGGCGAAATAAGCAAAATCATCCTCCGCCAAGGGCGCGGTATCCAGCAAGATCAGATCGTAGTTGTCACGGAACCGCGCCAACAAGCGTAGAAATGCCGGTCGGTCCAAAAGATCGTCGCTCACGGCACCCATGGGTAGGATATCGAGCTGCCGACGCGGGTCTCGTTGCATCAGGCTTTCCAGCTCAAGGGTGTCATGCAAGATGGCTTCCCACAGCCCCGGCTCACCTCTGATCGCTCCCTGCACCTTCGCCAGACCAGGTCGCGGCAAATTGCACTCTACCAAGAGCAGACGACGACCACGAGACCCCAGGGTATGCCCCAGGCCGAGGGCAAGAGAACTGACACCTGACTCGGGTCCCAGACCAACAAGGGCAAAGACCCGGGAGCCGTAGCGCTCCCACTCCAGTTCGAAGCGGACCGCCAAGGCGCGTATCGCCAGGGTCACGGGGTGTTGTGGCCAGTCGAGGGTGACATCGGCAATGCTGCCGGGTGGATGATCCGCTCCCTCCAGTAGGGGGATGGGATTGGGTCCAACCCCTCCCAAGGCACAATTCACCTCGGCCGAGTCACGCAACCGGTTGTCGACGAAATCAAACACCAGGATGAAGCTAAAGACACCGCCGAGCCCGAGTAGGATACTGATGGCTGCCAGCACCATGGCATTGGTGCCGCCAGCGCCGCTGGGTTTGATGGCCATCTTATCGATGTAGATCTGTACCGGCGCCATGGCCTCCATTTCGGCATCGTCGATACGATTGTTAAGGCCCCGCAGCCGTTCCCGCAACTGCTCGATGTTGTACTGCAATCCGACCGCGGCGAAAATACCCTTAGCCACCCGATGATGTTCCTGAGCGGCTTCGCGCAGCAGACCCTTGAGGTACTCCGCATGCTCCGCGGCAGCCTCATCGGCATGCTTCGCCCGAATCAACTCTTGGGTCAACTCAAATAACCGCTTATCCTTCAGTTGGTTAAGGATCTCGTCAGACACCCGGTTCTTATAATTGGTGAGGTACTCGTCCATCGCCTGGATACGTGCCTCAACGTTTTTCCGGTCCGGGTTGTTCACGGTGAGTCCATCGATACTCCTGCGCATTTCCGCCGTTTGCTCGTAGGTCCATTGTTCCATGCGATTGATGCCAAAGTTGTCCGTCACCCGCTCGCTAGCTATGGCCTGCGGCTCAAGCTTGGTCAATTCCGTAAGGTTGGCCTGCGCCTGAAGATGCTGGTTATGCATTTCTGACCGCCGCGCCTCGGCCTCCCAATAAAGCCGTTGGATCATGTCCAGTTTGCTGATGTGGGCGCTATATTTTTCATGGAGTATCACCTCTTCGGAAAAGCCCGGCGCGGGGCTTATCAGCGCCTGTTGCGATTCCTCTAGCCGCCCCAGAATCTTTTCTCTCTCCAGGGTCAAATAACTAATCCGACCTAACTGCCTTTTTTTTTGTTCACGCTGATTTTTTTCGACGAATGCCTGCATCAAATGATTGACTATTTCAGCCAATCCATGAGGCTTGTCGGCGGTGATGGTGACCGAAACCAAATAAGTCAGGGGCACTTCCTTGACGGTGATACGCGATTTTAGACGGAAGGCATTGATCTGGGGGGGGTCGGCCGGGTCTAAAAAAGCTGGTAATTCATCCGGCTGTAATCGCTCCAAGGTTTCGGCCAGCAAGTCGACGGAGGTGAGTCGCTGCACCATGGTGCGGGTGAAATCGCGGATCGTGCCCGGTATAGGTTCACGCTCCCGTCCGGTCAAGGTCATTTCCTTGCTGGGATCGATCAGCAGCAGGCCATCGGTGCTGAAGACGGTCGTCACCCGGGGCAACAAAACAAACAGCAAGATGGCGCCCAGCCCCCCCCCCAGCACCATGATCAAGGGCGCACGACGTAAGACGAAGGCGAGCACATTGAAAGGCTTACTCTTCTTGCCTTCGCCAAGGTTTCCGCGCAAAGGGGATGCCTGATGAGGAATGCTTGCCATACCAGTACGTCGGTTCACCTTGTCCCGGGCTTGGGAAGGGGGTTCAACCCAAGTCAGAGGACCATCCGGTTATTCAATTACCACCCAGGCTGTAAAGATCCAGAATCGTCAGACTAGGAAGTACCCGGCTCATGTAGTAATGGTAGTTACTGACCCCCCGCTGCGGTACAAAGACAAGATCCCCTTCACGCAGGATGTAATTCTTCCGGAAGTCAGCACGTTCCACTAAGGTTTCGAGGTTTATCTGCTCCACGACTCCCGTGTTGTGCTCGGAACGTACGAGGTAGATCCGGCTCGGATCCGCATCCCTGGTAAGACCTCCTGATTGAGTCAAGGCATCCAGCACGGACATGGGCGAACGTAGCAGGAGTGTCCCTTGGTTGCGGACCTCGCCCAGAACGTAGGCTAAGGAGGCCTGCCCCTGCGGGATCAGGACCACGTCACCGTTCTGTAGGCGGACATTTAGGGCCAGGTTGCCTCGCTCGATCAGATCCCGCAGATCGATCCAGATCACCTTGTCCGTGCCGCGTCCAATGATGCAACGATTGATGGGGGGGCTGTTACCTTGTGTATCCTTCACCACCCCGCCGGCCAGGGCTATGCCCTCCAGCAGCGTGGCGGAAGCGGGAATATGGATCATGCCCGGGTTAGCAACTTGGCCCAACATGAGGACCTTGTTGTTCTTGAAGTTGCGCACCAACAGCGTTACCTCAGGCTCGATGTAATACTGCTCAAGGGCTTTGCGCACGTAACCGGTCGCCTCAGGCAGACTCATGCCTTGGATCTTGATCAGCCCGATCCTCGGCAGGGAAACGAGGCCGTCCGGCGATACCGTCACCTGGGGCACGCTGACATCCTCCCGGCCGCGTACTAACAATGAAAACTCGTCACCCGGACCGAGACGATAAATGCCAGCCTCGGCACCCGTGAAGTTTTTGACCTGATCCGCCGTGGCCAGCGGCGGTTCGATACGCCGTCTTAACTCCAATAATTGGTCGATCTGTTCCTGATCCAGTCGTTGGAAGGGGGCGGTGGCCACATCGCCCGCGCCGGCGGGTACCCCATAACGGCCAGGCTCAGTGACCACTGGTGCGCAACCGATCAACCACAGCAGTCCTGAGGCCATCAGCAGCCACAAAGTGGCCACCATGCGACTGGAGATCAGTCCAGTCGGCAAGTTGCCAGCCCCTTGAGTGCCAGAGTGCGCCCGAGGAGGGGAGTGATCGCGCGGGGGGGCGAACTGATCAACCGTGACGTCATGAGCGCTTGGCCCGGGCAAGCCGATGCAGACGTTCCGTGCTGCGCCGCTTGCCCAGAAATAGGCTGGACCACTGATAGCGGCGCAGAAAACGTTGAAATTCAAGATCATCGTAGCGTGCGGCGCCAGACCAGAGGCTGTGGACGTAACCCCACCACATCCCCAGCCCCCCCACCACCAGGGGCGGCCTGGTCATGCGATAGAGGGCGCTGGCGGTCATGTAGGCCAGGCCGGTGCCCATGAACCGCAGGTGGATGAAGCGGGTCTCGGGGTCATCCCGGCTGTAAGCCATCCAGCCCAGCATGCGGCAGCGGTGGCAGTCGATGCCGTCCCACATGACCTGCCGGACGAAGCCGCCGATCTCCTGGAAGCACTCGCGGCGGTAGAATTTGGTCATGCCGACGGACATCTCGTCCCCGCATGCCTCGCTGATGAGCCGACTGTGGTCGGGGCTCCAGAAATAGGGCTTGCCGCTACAGGTTCCCAGGGCCGGTTCCGCCGCCATCCAGGAGAGGAGGGTGGCGAAATAGCCCGGGGGGATCGCCAGATCCAGGTCGAATTTGCACAGAAAATCGAACTGGTCCAGATCGACGGTCTCCAGACCGGCATAGAAGGCATCGATCACCCCGGGACCCACCGCCCGGCGTCCCCGGTCCTCCCGGCGTACCACCCGGATCCAGTCCACCCTGGCCGCGTATTCGGCCAGGATCCCCGGGGTTTCATCGCTCGAGCCATCGTCGACGATGACCCAGAGCGCCGGCGGCACCGTCTGCGCCAGCACCGCATCGAGG
>ERZ1645187.3573-NODE-3573-length-12987-cov-6.699660_pt1 | contig 12987 bp, 12 predicted proteins | sample MGYA00575352_ERZ1645187 | MGnify/ENA primary metagenome ERZ1645187 (study PRJEB40837, sample SAMN11349314) | freshwater sediment metagenome | isolation source: river sediment | host: Sediment | place: India: Wazaribad , New Delhi | collected 2017-02-21 ... | reverse complement strand
CGGCGGCGGCGGGGGAGCGGCCGCAACGGGGGGCGGAGCAACGGGCGGGGGCACGGCCGTCTCCAGCTGCGGATCGACCAGCAGGCCACGCAGCGCATCGGGATCATCCGCCATCTTCGGCAGCTTCGATTGATCCGTGAGATGGAACAGCATGCGCATCGGGGTGGAGACCGCCTCGCCGAAGGCGATCACCTCGCGGTTCGACAGGGCGGAGAGGAAATCGAGCACGCCGGTCGCCGCATCGGGGATCGCGGCGCGGATGATCTCCTGATCCGCCGCGTTGGACAGGCGCATGGCGAAGACCGAGGAGCACTGCGACAGGATGGTGGGGTCGAGTTCGCTCGGCCGCTGGGTGACGATGCCGAGGAAGCAACCGTACTTGCGCCCTTCCTTGGCGATGCGGGCAAGCGCGCGGCGCGTGGGGGCGAAGCCGAGGGTGGGATCCGACGGGACGTAGCGATGCGCTTCCTCGCACATCAGCAGGATTTCGTAGAGGCCGCGGCTCTGCGTCGCCAGTTCGAAGGCGATGCGGGCGATGACCGAAACGGAGGCGTTGACCACATCGGACGGGATGCCGGCCATCTGGAGAATGGTGATCGGGCGGTTTGCCTCCGACAGGCGGAACAGCGTGCGGATCACCGGCTCGTACAGCCCGTCGATCGCCGCCTTGCCGAACATGAAGCGATAGCTCGGATCATTCGACAGGCTTTCCAGCCGGGCGCGCAGCGCCCTCAGCGAAGCGCGGCTGAACTTGACCTCCAGCCGCCCGGTCGCCTCGTCGATCAGCGCGAGAATATCGTTGATGCGGTAGGGCTGCGGCGCGTCGGCGGTGTAGGCGCTGCCGTCAGCCCGCAGGGTCTTTTTGAGGATGCTGCCCTGCTGCATCGGCGAGGGGCCGCGCGAATCGTACATCTCCTTGGCCTGCACGATGGCATCGCGGAGGAAATCCACCTCCTCGTCCGGCGCGCGGGTGCCGCGGTAGACGACCTCCAGAATCTCCTCGAAGCGGAACAGCCAGAACGGCAGTTCCAGCGCCCGGCTGTCCACCGTGTGGGCGACATCGCGGAAGGCGTGGGTGTATTCGTTGTGCGGATCGACAATGATGACGCGCAGCGACTTGCGCTCGCTCACCGCCGCGCGCAGCAAAATCGACACCGCGCAGGATTTGCCGACGCCGGTGGTGCCGACCACGGCAAAGTGCTTTCTCAGCATGCCGTCGATATCGATGGCGCCGTCAATGTCGCGGTCCTGCGTCAGCTCGCCGACGACCGAGCCCTTGCGCCCGCCCAGATCGAAAATGGCGATCAGATCATCGCGCCGGATGCGATGGGCCAGCGAGCCGAGCGGCGGGTAATGCGAAATGCCACGGCGGAACGACGGCTTGCCCCGCTCGTCGTCGACAATCTCGCCCAGCAGTTCGACATTGGCGTGGATGATGTTGTCGCCATCGGTCTGCCAGGCGTCGTTGACCACCCGCATATCCTGCACAAGGCAGATGATGCGGCTCTTGTGGCCGTAGATCGAGATCAGGTTGCCGACCGCCCAGAACAGCTCATCCACCACCATCCGCGGCGTGAGACGCGAAGAGACGACGGCGCGGCTGCCGGTGATGGAAATGACCGTGCCGGACTGGCGGTTGGGCGATTGTTCCGGGTCGCGACGCTCGATCCAGCCCGGTCCCGACGCCATCACCGGCGCAAACAGTTCAGAAGTCATTCAATCCACCCCGCAGCAATGGCGAATCCTGCCACGGGGAAGTTAATCGCGCGTTCCCTTGGCGCCGGTTCAGACCAGCGGCACGGTCAGCGCGTCGATTACCGGCCGGGTCGCCGGCCGCACGCCGCGCCACCAGGCGAAGGCTTCCGCCGCCTGCTCCACCAGCATGCCGACGCCATCGGCCAGACGCGGCACACCGCGCGCCCGGGCCAGCGTGAGGAACGGCGTCAGCCCCTTGCCATAGACAAGATCATAGGCGAGCGCCGCGCCGTCGAACACCTCCGGCGGCACCGGCGGCAGCGCGCCGGTGAGGCTGGCCGAGGTGGCATTGACCACCACATCGAACGACCGGCCGGCCAGAGCATCGTATCCACCGGCGGCAAACGCGCCGTAGGGTGCAAAATCGCGCCGGAGGCCCAGCGCCTTGTCCACCGTGCGGTTGACCAGCGTGAGGGCACCGGGCGCCGCCTCCAGAAACGGGATGAGCGCACCGCGCGCCGCACCGCCGGCGCCGAGCAGCAGCACATTGAGCCCTTTCATCGGGACGCCGAGGTTGACCTCGATGTCGCGGACCAGCCCCAGCCCGTCGAAATTCTCGGCGATGATCGCCTCGCCCTCGAACTTGAGACAATTGGCCGCGCCGGCGGCCTTGGCGCGCGGCATCAGCGTGGTGGCGATGGCGCAGGCCTCCAGCTTGAACGGCAGGGTGACATTGGCCCCCCTGCCCCCGCCGGCCCGGAAGGCGGCGATCGCGCCGGCAAAATCATCGAGCGGAGCTTCCACCTTGCCGTAGTCGATGTCCTCGCCCGCGCCTTGCGCAAAGCTCATGTGGATCAGCGGCGACTTGGTGTGGCTCAGCGGATTGCCGAAGACAGCGTAGCGATCGGTCATGGCTCAGCCCTTCAGCGTGGCAACATAGGACTCGGCATAGAGCACGCCGTCCTTCACCATCGCCTCGATCTCCGCCTCCGCCAGCCCGAGGGAGCGGGCGATGGCGACGTTATGTTCACCGAGGAACGGCGCGCGCTTCTTTGGCGTAGTGTCGCAATCGGAAAAGCGGAACGGCAGGTTGGGCAGCCGCACCGTGCCGAGCACCGGGTGCTCCTGCTCCACCACCATCTTGCGGGCGATGATCTGCGGATCGGCCAGCACCTGATCGATGGTCTGCACCCGGGCGCAGGTGACGCCGGCGGCATCCAGCGTCGCCAGCGCCTCGGCCGAGGTTTTCGTCTTCGTCCATTCGGTGGCCAGCCGCGTCGCCTCGGCATAGTTGGCGGCGCGGGCCGGGGGCGTCGAAAACCGCGCATCGCCCGCCAGCGCCTCGCCGCCGATCAGCCGGGCGAGCCTCGCCCAGGTGTCATCCATCTGCGCGGCGATGACGATGTAATCATCCATGGTGGGGAAGATGCCGTAGAGCGGCGTATCGGGCGCGCCCGAGCCGGTCTGCCTGGGAATATCCTTCTCGCCGGACATGAAATAGCGCTGCACGGCATAATCATGCATCGAGACGAGGCAATCATAGAGCGCCAGATCGATATGCTGGCCCTTGCCGGAGGTGACGCGGCCATAGAGCGCGGCACAGACCGCGGCGACGCCGTGGGTGCCGGTGTACATATCGCCCAAGGGCGCGCGCAGCAGCGGCGGCGCCTCGCCCGGGTTGCCGACCATCGCCATGATGCCGGATTTCGCCTCCGCGATCAGGCCGAAGCCGGCACGGTGCGATTCCGGCCCGGTGTGGCCATAGGCCGAGACCGAACAATAGACGAGGCGCGGATTGAGGGCGGAGAGTTCCCTGTAGCCGAGGCCGAGCTTGTCCAGCGCGCCGGGGCGGTAGTTCTCGATGAAGACATCGGCGGTCCTGACGAGATCCTGCATCATCTTCAGGCCGCGCTTGTCCTTCAGGTCAATGCACAGCCCGTCCTTGCCCATGTTCTGCTGGAGGAAATAGCCCGATTGCCCATCCTTGAAATAGCCGTGCGCGCGGCCGGCATCGCCCTCCCGCGGGCGCTCGACCTTGATCACCTCCGCCCCCATGGCGGCGAGGCAACGGCCGATGTGCGGCCCGGCGAGGAAGTGGCTGTAATCAATGACGCGGACGCCGGTGAGCGGCAGGGGCTGGCTGTTCGTGGTCATCTCTCACTCCTTGGCGGCGCCCGGGCGGCGCAGGATCATCACTTTATGTTCGCCCTTCTGCACCACCTCGCCGTTCTGGTTGATGAGGTCACAGGCGACGAACAGGATGCCCCATTCGGGCTTTTTCGTGGGGCGCATGTTGGCGATGCGGTACTTCACATGCACGCGGTCGCCGGCATGGATCGGCTTGAGGAAATCCCACGTCCAGCCCAGCGAGGCGCCGGGCGGAAACCTGAGCGACCCCTTGGTCTTCAGCCCGTCGGCCAGCGACAGGCCGAACAGCCCATGGGCGACGATGCCGCCGAAATGCGAGGCTTTGGCAAACGCCTCGTCGACATGCACCGGCGTATGGTCGCCGGTCAGGTCGGCATAGGCGCGGATCATCTCCCTGGTCACCGTCACCTCGGCGGTCACGCCCTCGGCGCCGATCGCCACGTCGTCGAAATAGAGTTCATCGTCCTGTTTGCCGGTGTACATCCTCACCCCCTCGGCTTGACAGCCAGCGCCTCAGCCACCGAGCCGGCGGCGGCGGGCAACAGCTCGACGATCAGCCCGTCGGGCAGGACCAGCCAGTTCTCGCCCTTGTCGAGATGGCCGACGCCGAACGGCCGGGCGGCGGCAATCGCGGCCTCCACGTCCTCGCACATCACGCCGAGGTGGGCCATCCGCCCCTCCGGCCCGGCAAATTCCGGCGCGGCGATGAATTGCAGCCCGCCGTGCAGCCAGACCTGCTTCGGGTCCGCAGGGTCGCCGTCGGTATCGCGCACCCCGGTGCCGAACACCGCCTTGAAAAAGCGGACATGCCAGTGAATGTCGCGGACGTAGAACGCCACATGTTCCAGATAGGCGCGCGCCATGATCATCCCTCCCCGGCGCCGAACAGCGCCCGTTCAATCCCCTTGACGCAGGCGACCAGCGCGGCGTTGACCGGCGTCGGCACGCCCGCCTTCGCCCCGCCGCGCAACACCGCGCCGTTGATGAAATCGACCTCGGTGACCGAGCCCTTCTCAAGGCTCTGCAAGGTCGAGGCCTTGAACTCCGGCGGCAGGCCCGCCGCCGCCTTCACCCAGGCATCGCGCGGGTTGTCGATGGAAATCCGGATGCCGAGCGCGCGGGCCACCGCCATCGCCTCGGCCACGGCGCTCACCGCCGCCGCTTCCATGCCCGGCACGGCATAAAGATCGCCATAGGGCAGCCGGGTGATCGCGCTCAGCGCCCCGGTGGCGATATTGACCATCAGCTTGTCCCACATCGCGCCCATGATGTTGTCCGAGACGATGGTGGTCAGCCCTGCCTCGTTGAACGCCTTGCCGATGGCGGCGAGGCGCGGCGTGAGCCTGCCATCGCATTCGCCGATGATCGTTTCCTTGCCCTTCACCCCGGCGATGACATGGCCGGGGCCGATCATCAGCCCGCCGACATAGGTCTTGCCCGCCAGCACACGCTCGGGGCCGACAATGGTGCCCAGAATATCCTCATGACCCAGCCCGTTCTGGAGCGACATCACCGCCGTATCCGGGCCGATCAGTCCCATCGCGGCCTTCACCGCCTCGCCGGTGTGGAAGGATTTGACCAGCACGACAACGAGATCGCAGGCGCCCTGCGCCTCCGCCGGCAGCATGGCGGTGACGCGCACCGGGCGGTCCGTCTCGCCGGTGCGCATGATCAGCCCGTGGGCGTTGATCGCCTCGACATGGGCGCGGTTGCGGTTGACCAGCACGACATCGTTGCCGGCTTCGGCCAGCGTGCCGCCGATGGCCGAGCCCAGTGACCCGGCGCCGATGATCCCGATCCTCACGCGCACCTCCCGCTTGATGGTGGGCGGAGCCTAGCGGGGCGGGCATTTTTCGTCTATGCAATGATATCAATAGTTTTCATTGCCAGATACAATAATGCCACCGGACGCCCCCCTGACCGACCCCCGCCTGCTGCGCGTGTTCGAGGCGCTGCACACCTTCCGCCATGTGACGCGGGCGGCGGAGCATCTCGGCCTCAGCCAGCCCACCCTGTCGATCGCGCTCGGCAAGCTGCGCAAGGCGTTCGGCGATCCCCTGTTCATCCGCACGGCGGAGGGGATGCTGCCGACACCTCGGGCGGACCAGCTGATCGAGCCGGTGCGCGAGGCGCTGGACAGCCTGAAGCGGCTGACGACACGCGATGCCGGGTTCGACCCCGCGCGCTCCACCCGCCGCTTCCGCATCGCCATGACGGACGCCAGCCACATCACCCTGCTGCCGCAGATTCTCAAAGCGGTGCGCGCCGCCGCGCCGGGCGTGACGCTGGAGGCCGCACGCATCGATGCGCGCATCGGCGAGGTGTTGCAGGCAGGGGAAGCGGACCTCGCGCTCGGCCTCATCCCGGCGCTGGACAGCGGGTTTTACCAGCAGACGCTGTTCCATCAGGGGTTCATCTGCCTTGTCGCGCCGGATCATCCGCGCATCGGGGCGGCGCTCAGCCTCGCGCAGTATCAGGCGGAGGCGCATGTCGGCATCGTCTCGGGCACCGGGCAGGCGCTGATCGACGGGGCGCTCGCCCGGTTCGGCATCGAGCGGCGGGTTGTTCTTTCCGTGCCCGGGTTCCTCGGCCTCGGCGGATTGCTGGCCGGGTCCGATCTCGTCGCCACGCTGCCTCGGCATATCGGCGAGACGCTGGCCAGCCTCGGCGGGCTGAAGGTGGTGGCCTGCCCCTTCCCCATCCCCGGCTTTCCGGTCAAGCAGCACTGGCATGGCCGCTACCATCACGATGCCGCCAGCCGCTGGCTGCGCGCCGTCTGCGCCGGGCTGTTCCTGAAACCGTGACGCGATCCGCCGGCAGAACCTATTCCGCCGCGCGCTGCATCCGCGCGGTGCCGATCACCTTGTGCTCGGCCACCGGAATCTGCCGGCGGCATCGCTCGATATACTCCCGGTCGATCCGCGCGGCGGTGATGCCCACCCCGTCCGATGCCTTGGCGATGACATGCCCCCACGGGTCCGCCACCAGCGAGTGGCCATAGGTGAAGCGCTTTTCGCCGGCGCCGGTGGTGAACGATCCGGTCTCGCCGCAGGCGACCATGTAGGTCTCCGTTTCGATGGCGCGGGCGCGGATCAGCACCTCCCAATGGTCCTTGCCGGTTTGCAGGGTGAATGCCGAGGGGAGCATGATGACGTGTGAACCACGCGCTGCAAGCGCTTGAAACAACTCAGGAAAGCGCAAATCATAACAGATCGCGCAGCCGATGGTCAGCCCCTCGGCCTGATAGGTGACGATCTCGCGCCCCGGGGCCACGGTGGCGCTTTCCTCGTAGCGGTCGCCGTTCGGCCCGGTGATGTCGAACAGGTGGATTTTCGCATAGCGCGCCACCTGATTGCCCTGCCGGTCGAAGGCGTAGGTGACGTTGCTCACCTTGTTGCCGGTGGTCTTTTCGGCAATCGAGCCGGCGTGGAACCAGACGCCGTGCTTTTTCGCCAGAGCGCGCGCGGCGCTGTAGGCCACCCCGCCCGGGCCGTCATCGGCATTGGCGAACTTCTGTGCGTTGCTGCCGCCGGCCCAGTTCCAGTGCTCCGGCGTCACCAGCATGTCCGGCTGTTCCAGCGCGATGGCGCGCTCGGCCAGTTCCGTCATCTGCCGGATATTGGCCGCGACATCGGAGACCGAATTCATCTGGAGAAGGGCGATTTTCATGATGCGCTCCGTTGGGGCCGGCGCGCATCATTCCGCCGTTCGCCCGGCGATGCAAGCGCCGGTCACACCGCGTCGAGCGCCAGCGAAATCCCCTGCCCCACGCCGATGCACATGGTGGCGAGCGCGCGGCGGCCGCCCACCCGGTTCATCTGCCGGGCCGCCGTGAGCGCGATGCGCACACCGGACATGCCGAGCGGATGGCCAAGCGCGATCGCCCCGCCGTTGGGGTTGACGCGCGGATCGTCATCGGCAAGCCCGAGCAGGCGCGTCACCGCCAGCCCCTGCGCGGCGAAGGCTTCGTTGAGTTCGATCACCGCGTAATCGGCCATCGCACGGCCAAGGCGGGCATTCAGCTTCCCGGTGGAAGGCGCGGGGCCGATGCCCATGATGCGCGGGGCCACGCCGGCCGTTGCCATGCCGGCAATGCGGGCGAGCGGGGTCAGCCCATGGGCCTTCACCGCCGCCGCGCTGGCGACGATCACCGCCGCCGCGCCATCGTTGACGCCGGAGGCATTGCCCGCCGTGATCGTGCCGGGGGTGCGCACGAACGGCCGGAGCTTTTGCAGGCTTTCCAGCGTCGTATCGGCGCGGGGATGCTCATCCTTGTCCACCACCTGCGGCTTGCCGCGCGCGTCCTTCGCCTCGACGGGGATGATCTCGCCGGCGAAATAGCCCGCCGCCCCGGCCGCCGCCGCGCGCTGCTGCGAGCGGAACGCGAACAGATCCTGATCCTCGCGCGAGACCTTGAAGTCCTCGGCGACATTTTCCGCCGTCTCGGGCATCGAATCGACGCCGTACTGCGCCTTCATCGCCGCGTTGACGAAGCGCCAGCCGATGGTCGTGTCATGCACCTCGTTGGCGCGGCCGAAGGCCTCCTGCGCTTTCGGCATCACGAACGGGGCGCGGCTCATGCTCTCGACCCCCAGCGCGACCGCGAGATCGATCTCTCCGGCGCGGATGGCGCGGGCCGCCGTGCCGATCGCATCCATCCCCGAGCCGCAGAGGCGGTTCAGCGTCGTGCCCGGCACGCTGACCGGCAGGCCGGCGAGCAGCAGCGCCATCCGCGCGACATTGCGGTTGTCCTCGCCCGCCTGGTTGGCGCAGCCGGCGTAAACCTCGTCGATGGCGGCAGGGTCCAGCCCCGGGTTGCGCGCCATCAGCGCCTTCAGCGGCGCGGCGGCGAGATCATCCGTCCGCACCCGCGACAGCCCGCCGGCGTAGCGGCCAATCGGCGTGCGCACGCCATCGCAGAGAAACACCTCGGTCATGCCCGTCTCCTTCCCAGCCTTGCGGCGCCATGTCAGGCGCGGCGCCGGGGCTTGTCAATCCAGCCTGTCGTCAATGGACCTGTCGTCAATCGACCATTGTCAGGCCGCCGGAAATCGACAGCACCTGCCCGGTGCAGAAGCTCGACCGGTCGGACGCGAAGAACAGGATGCCGTCGGCGATCTCGCCCGGCTTGGCCACGCGCTTCATCGGGATGGCGTTGGCCAGCGCCTCCTTCATCTTGTCGCTCTGGGTGTTGAACAGCGGCGTATCGGTCGGCCCCGGGCAGATGCAGTTGACGCGGATGTTCCTGCGCACCAACTCGCGCGCCAGCGATTTGGAAAAGGCGATGATGCCGCCCTTGGCGCCGGCATAGACCGTCTCGCCGAACGAGCCGACGCGCCCTGCATCGGACGAGACGTTGACGATCCGGCCCGAGCCGGAGGCGATCAGCAGCGGCAGCAGCGCGCGCGTCAGCTGCACCGGGCCGATGTAGTTGATGGCCACCACCTTGTCCCAGAAGGCGGGATCGTTGTCCATGAACGGCTGGATGATGTCCCACCCGGCGGCGTTGACCAGCACATCGAGCTTGCCGCCCGCAGCTTCCAGCCGCGCGGCCAGCGCGGTGCAGCCGGCGCGGTCGGTCACGTCGAGCTGTTCAAACCGTGCCTTCGGCCCCAGTTCTGCGGCCGCGGCGGCGCCGGCTTCGGCGTTCATGTCGCAGACGATCACCTCCGCCCCCGCCGCGACAAACGCCTTGCAGGTGGCCAGGCCGATGCCGGAGGCACCGCCGGTGACGAGCACAGTCTTGCCGTTGAAATTCATGACGTTTCTCCATGACGATGAAAGGGAGCCGCCCGCGCCGGGCGGCTGGGGCATCAGAATTGCAGGCCGATCTTGCCGCACTGCACGCCGCTTTCGAGCCGGTCGAGCGCGGCATGCGCCTCGTCCAGCGCGAACCGGCTCTCGATTACCGGTTTCAGCGCGCCGCGCCGGCACACCTCGATCAGCGCGGCGAACTCGGCAAAGGTGCCGTGGGTCGAACCCATCACCTGCAACTGGCGGATGAACAGACGCCGCAGATCGGCAGACGGCGCATCGCCCGAGGTGGCGCCGCAGGTGACGATCCGCCCGCCGCGCACCAGCGCCTTCATGGCGTGCGGCCACACCGCCTCGCCGACATTCTCGATCACCGCATCGACGCCGCGCCCGCCGGTCAGCGCCAGCGCCGCCTTGGCGATGTCCTCGCTCGCGCCGTTGATCACTCCGTCGGCGCCGAGCGCACGGGCGCGCTCCAGCTTCTCCGCATCGCGCGATGTGACGATGGCGCGCGCGCCGATCATCTTGACCAGTTGCAGCGCAGCCAGCGAAACCGAGCCGCCGATGCCGAAGATCAGCACCGTTTCCCACGGCTTCACCTGCGCCTTGGTGAAGACCATGCGCCAGGCGGTGAGATAGGAGCAGGAGAGCGCGGCCGCCTCGACATCATCGAGCGGATCGGGCGCCTCGAACAGATTCTCCACCGGCGCGCAGACAAACTGGCTCCATGTGCCGTCGCAATGCTCGCCCATGAATTTCATCGAGGTGCAGAGCACATGCTCACCGCGTTGGCAGAATTCGCAGCGGTTGCAGCCAAGCGCCGGATGAACCACCACACGCTGGCCCACCTTGAGACGACGCTCGCCTGCGTCCACCTCCTCGACAATGCCGCAGCCGTCGAGCCCCATCACCTGCGGGATGGAATGGGTGATGCCGGCGCCGCTGTCGCGCATGTAGAGATCGACCCGGTTGAGGCCGGAGGCGCGCATGCGGATCAGCGCCTGCCCGCTCTTGCGCTGCGGCATCGGCCGCTCGCCCACCTCAACCACCTCATTGCCGCCGTGACCGGTGAAAAAGACCGCGCGCATCGTCCGCTCCCCGCTCGTCCCGGCTGTGACGCCGATTAATATGTCAATGGTTTTACATAACCCTTCTTTCGTGTCAATCTGTTGCTATAATGATCCCGCGCCGGCGCTGCTGCCGGTCCGCACGTCAGCCATGCGTGCGGGCGGGTGTTGTGCGCCGCTTTTCCGCACTATCACAGCGCGACGCGCTGGAGGCCGCCGCCATGCAATTCGATATCGCCAACCGCCTGTTCTTCCGGCTCTATCAATCCTCCAACCTGCTGCACAAGAACGGCACGCGGCAACTCGGCACGTTTGGCGCGACGACGCAGCAATGGGCGGTGCTCGGCGCACTCGCCCGCCCGGCCATCCGGGCGCGCGGCATGACGGTGAAGGATCTCGTCGCCTATCTGATGCTGAGCCGGCAGAACCTGACCGCCGTGCTCGACCGGCTGGAAAGTCGCGGCTGGGTGGAGCGCGTCAAGGACCCGGATGACGGGCGCAACCGGCTGATCCGCATGACAGCGGCAGGCGATGGCGTGTGGGTGGCGATGCAGGCGCCGATCAAGGACTTCTACGACAGGGCGCTCGGCGCGCTCAGCCCGGAGGAATCGATGCAGCTCCTCCACCTGCTCGACCGGCTGCGCACCGGCCTCAGCGAGGTGTGAGGCTCACACCGGTTCGAGCAGCGAAGGGCCGGCGGCCAGCGCCTCCAGATGCCAGTCGGCATCGCCGTGCTGCTTGTCGATCATCGTCAGCCGCTTGAAGAGGTGGCCGATCCTGTATTCCGCCGTCATGCCGATGCCGCCATGCAGCTGCACCGCCTGCTGGCCGATGAACCTTGCGGACCGGGCCACCTGAAGCTTGACTGCGGACAGCGTGCGCGCCCGCTCCTCGCCGGCCCCGCTGTCCAGCGCGGCGGCGGCGAGCACCGCCATCGAGCGGGACAGTTCCAGCGCCACATACATCTCCGCCGCGCGGTGTTGCAGCGCCTGAAAGCTGCCGATGGCGACACCGAACTGCTTGCGGGTTTTCAGATATTCGGTGGTCATCTCCACCGCAACACCCATCGCGCCGACCGCCTCGGCCGCCAGTGCGGCAATCGCTGCCTCGCGCGCCGCCGAGAGCGCCCGGGCGCCCGCTTCCGGCCCGCACAGACAGTCCTCTTCCGCCACGGCGACATCGGCGAGGGTCACCTCCCCCGCCCGCGTGCCGTCAAAGGCGGCATATTCGGCGGTGCTGAGGCCCGCGCTTGCGCGATCGACATGGAACAGCGCGATGCCTGCTGCCTCCTGCCGCCCGCCGGAGACGCGGGCCGAGACGATGAACCCGTCCGCGCTGGCCGGACAAGCCACCGCGCTCTTCCGCCCGGTCAGCACCCAGCCCCCGGCGGTGTGCACCGCGCGCGTTTCCACATCGGTCAGGCTCCAGCGGGCCTGCGGCTCGCCATGCGCCAGCGGCAGGATCAGGCTGCCATCCACCACCGCCGGGACCAGCCGGGCGCGCGCCGCCTCCGGCGCGTGGGCGATGAGCGCGGCGGTCTCGACGAGGCCGGCGAGAACCGGCTCGGTCAGCAAGGCGCGGCCCGCCTCCTCCATCACCACGGCGACATCCGCCGCCGTGCCGCCATAGCCGCCATCGCCTTCCGCAAACGGCAGGCCGGTGACGCCCAGCGCCGCCAGCCCTTGCCACGTCGCGGGAGAACGGCCGTTTTCGCTGCCGATCACCCGCATCCGGGCGTCGAAATCGAAGGTTTCGGACAGGAAGCGGCGGAGGCTGTCGCCCAGCATCTGCTGTTCAGGGGTGCGGACAATCGACATGGCTCACAGCCCCAGGATGGATTTGGCGATGATGGTGCGCTGGACCTCGTTCGACCCGCCGTAGATCGACAGCTTGCGCAGGTTGAAATAGGCCTCCGGCCCTGCGGCGAGCCCGTCGAGACCGGCAAGGCCGGTCGGGTCCGTCGCATGGATCGCGGCGGGGCCGAGCATGTCCATCGCCAGTTCCGTCGTCGCCTGCAGCAGTTCCGAGCCGCGGATTTTCAGGATCGAGGTGGCCGGATTGGGCTTGCCGTCCGCGCTGCCCTCCTCCTCGATCATGATGCGCATCAGCGTCATCTCCAGCGCCAGCGCCTCGGCCTCCAGCTCCGCCAACCGGTGGCGGAAGGCGGGCTGGTCGATCAGCCGGCCGTTGCCCTCGCCGATTGTGGCGGCCTGTGCGCGGATGCGGCGCAGCCCGGCCTTCGACAGGCCGACGCGGGCCTGCCCGTGCCGCTCGTTGCCGAGCAGGAACTTGGCGTAATCCCAGCCCTTGTTTTCCTCGCCGA
>ERZ1645187.3572-NODE-3572-length-12988-cov-7.211165_pt1 | contig 12988 bp, 12 predicted proteins | sample MGYA00575352_ERZ1645187 | MGnify/ENA primary metagenome ERZ1645187 (study PRJEB40837, sample SAMN11349314) | freshwater sediment metagenome | isolation source: river sediment | host: Sediment | place: India: Wazaribad , New Delhi | collected 2017-02-21 ... | reverse complement strand
GCTGTCGGCGCGGGAGCCCCGTTCACCGCCGGCAAGGCGCAGACCTGATCACGTCCCGCGTGGCTTGGCGCGCAGCAGTTTGCGCGCCTGCCAGGCCTGTAGTTGGCAATGTTGGCAAGTCGGACCGGTCTCGCTAAAGTTGTGCCACTTTGGCATAGGCTTGATGAATGAAGGTTTTTCTTGAGGGCGTCGCCGCCCAATTCTACCGCGGCATCGGGGCTGAGACCCAATTTATAGCACCGTTCGGGGCGATGAACTTTTTCATCGGGGCTAACAACGCAGGCAAGTCGGTGGTGCTGAACTTGATCAAGGACCATGTGAAAACCGCGGTGGAGGGTAAGCTTCCCGTCCTGAAAGAAGGTGCGGAGGTTTACAAGGGAACACCGTCGGGTCAATTCCTGATCGCGCTGGGCTGCGACAAGGAGCGCATCCTCGAGAAGGTGCTTTCACAGATCGCGGATGGCCACACGTTCTCGGAACGATCGCGCTCAACCGAGGAGCGAGAACTGATCCCGCTGGTGTTCGACGCGGCCTCGAAAAATGGTGCTCTTTGGGTTGCTCCTGTCGGTGGTCCTGGGAGGAGTAGCCTTCCCGGTCACAAAAGTTACCCTGACTTGGACGAGGAACAGTCTGCGGTTCTAACCAAGGCGTGGTTCGACTTCAGGCAGCGAATTGGCAATCCGGCGAGGCATGAGGCAGCAGGGTGGAAAGAAGCAATTCTTAATGGCGCAAGGCAGCACATTCTCCCGGCCCTGCCAAAAATCCACCTTGTCCCCGCGAAAAGGAGTCTGGGCGAGAAAGACCAAGCCTACACCGACCTTAGTGGCAAGGGTCTGCTGGACGAGTTGGCCAAGCTGCAAGCCCCGGCACTGGAAAAACAGGAGGACGGCAAGAAGTTTGAGCGCATCAACAAATTCCTTCAAGAGGTCACCGGAAAGCATGACGCCAAGCTATCCGTTCCTTTTGAAGGTAAGGAATTGCTCATCCATATGGACAACAAGGTGCTTCCGCTTTCCTCCCTCGGCACCGGAATTCATGAGGTAATCCTGCTTGCCGCCTTCAGCACCATCCATGACGGCTCAATCATGTGTATCGAAGAGCCCGAGATTCACCTGCATCCTGTGTTGCAGCGCAAGCTGATTGCTTATCTTGCCGACAACACCTCCAGCCAGTATTTTATCGCCACGCATTCCGCTGCCTTCATGGACGCGCCCAACGCGAACATCTTTCACGTGGCCAATGACGGCGTGCAGACGCGGGTGACGGCGGCGTTGACCAAGAACTGCCAGCGCCGGATTCTGGATGATCTGGGCTATCATGCCTCGGACATCCTTCAAGCCAATGCCGTGATCTGGGTTGAGGGGCCGTCTGACAGGATTTACCTGAATCACTGGATCAGGCATCTCGATGACCGCCTGAAAGAAGGCATACATTACAGCATCATGTTCTACGGCGGTGGGTTGATCAGCCATCTGTCTGCCCTGGATGATGCCGTGGACAAGTTCATCGAATTGCGGCGACTGAACCGCAACACGGCTATCGTGTTGGACAGCGACCGCGAAAGCGCCGACGCGCCTTTGAAGTCGAACGCGCAGCGGATTGTCGATGAAATGGGTAAGGACGGGGGGATCGTCTGGGTCACGGCGGGGCGCGAGGTTGAAAATTATGTCGATGGCGACAGGATTCAGGCTGCACTGAAGGCTATTCACCCAAGGCTGTACAAGGCCCCTTGTCCGACAGGGCCGTTCGACCATGCCTTCTACTTCCTGCGTGACAAGCCTGGTGGATCCCGCCGTGAAACCTTCAAAGACGGCAACAAGGTTGAAGTCGCGCGACGGGTCACCGAAGATCCTGTCGATCTGGACAGGCTTGATTTGCGTGAGAAGTTGAGCGCGCTTTGCCTGATGATCAGCAAAGCGAACGGGATGGAGCCCAAGGGGATCAACTAGGCTGTTTCACGTCCCGCGCGGCTTGGCCCGCAAGGTGGGTTCGGCCTCGGACGGGTCTTCGGGCCAGGGGTGACGGGGATATTGTCCGCGCATGTCCTTTCTGACATCGGCATAGGACGACCGCCAGAAGCCGGGAAGATCCATCGTCACCTGAAGCGGCTTTTGCCCCGGCGACAGAAGGGTGATGCGCAAGGGCTTGCGCGCTTGACCCACGGTCGGGTGGGTGGTCACGCCGAACATCTCTTGCAGGCGGATTTCGATGGCCGGATGGTCGCCCTCATAGTCGATGGGCACCTTGCGGCCCAGAGGCGTGGTGAAATGGGCTGGCACCAGACGGTCAAGCTCGGCCTGCCGGGCCCAGTCCAGCCGCGACAACAGCGCATCATGCAGGTCCAGCGCGCGCAGATCGGCTTCGGTGCGGGCCTTGGTCAGATAGGGTAAAAGCCAGTCCTCGGCCGTTGCAAGCAACGCCTCGTCCCGGCAATCCGGCCAGTCGTCGCCTCCGCCGCGCGCCAGCTCGATGCGGGCGCGCAGGCGGCGGGCGGCGGGGGTGAAGGTCAGCCCGATCTGGCGCAGCCCCTCCAGCGCGGCGCGGGCCATCGCCTCGGGCGGGGCGTCGGGCCAGACCTGATCGGCCAGAACCAGCGCGCCAAAGCGTTCCTGCCGCCGCGCCAGAACCCGGCCCTCGCGGCGCGACCATTCACAAACCTCGTGCCAGCCGATCTGGTCGCCATGCACGGCGCGCAGCTCGGCCTCGGTCAGGGCGATGGCCTGCCGCACCATGGCCTCACGCGTGTCGCCGTCCAGATCGGTGGCCACGATCAGCCGCGCCCCGGAAAGTGGTGTGCCCGGCGCCATCGCCGCTCCCTTGCCGCCCGACAACAGCCAGCGCGGGGCATCGCCCTTGCGGCGCAGCCCGATCCGGTCGGGATAGGCCAAAGCGGCCATTTGCGCCGGTGACAGGCGCGCCGCGCCCTCGCGCGGGACGGCCCGGGCCAGCCGCCGCGCCTCATCGCGGATCCGCTCCAGCGCAGGGCGGGCGATCGGGTAGGGGTGGTCGGCCTCAAAGCCCTTCGGGTTGTCCAGCGCCTTGAGCCGCAGCATCAGGTCGGGCGGCGCGCCTTTCAGCGGGTCGCGGTCGGCCATCAGCGCGGCCAGGGGCGCCGCCTCGGGGCCCGCCATCGCCAGCATGTGGCCCAGCCGCGGATGCAGGGGCAGGGCGGACAGCCGTCGGCCGTGGTCGGTGATCCGTCCACCCTGCAAGGCGCCAAGGCCGGTCAAAAGCGCCCGCGCCTCGGCCAGAACGCCGGGGTGGGGGGGCGTGAGGAAGGGCAGGTCATCGGCCCCCCAGAGCGCCAGTTCCAGCGCCAGGCCCGACAGGTCCGCCGCCTCGATCTCGGCGGGGGGAAAGGCGGCAAGGCCCCCTTCCTCGCCGCGCGTCCAAAGCCGATAGCAGGTGCCGGGGGCCACCCGCCCGGCCCGGCCCCGGCGCTGTTCCGCCTCGGCGCGGGTGACGCGTTCTGTCACCAGCCGCGACATGCCGGAATTCGGATCAAACCGCGCACGGCGGGCGCGGCCGCCATCCACCACCACCCGCACATCGGGAATGGTCAGCGAGGTTTCCGCGATTGAGGTCGCCAGCACCACCTTGCGCCGACCGGGACCTGCCGGGGCCAGCGCGGCACGCTGGGCGGCAAAGTCCATCGCGCCAAACAGCGGGCGGATCTCGCAATCCGCCGGCAGCCGCCCGGCCAGCGCCGCCTCCACCCGCCGGATTTCGCCCTCGCCGGGCAGAAAGACCAGCACGCCGCCCTCGGGACATTCGTCCACCGCCTGCGCTACCAGCCCGGCCAAGGCCGCCTCATACCGCATCGAGGCATCGACCGGCCGGCCCAGCCAGCGGGTTTCGACCGGAAAGGCCCGCCCTTCAGAGGTGACCAGCGGTGCATCGCCCATCAACGCGGCCACCGGCGCTGCGTCCAGCGTGGCCGACATCACCACCAGTTGCAGATCGTCGCGCAGCGCCGCGCGGATTTCCAGCGCCAGCGCCAGCCCAAGATCGGCATTCAGGCTGCGTTCGTGAAACTCGTCAAAGACCAGACAGCCGATGCCGCGCAGCTCGGGGTCTGACTGGATCATCCGCGTCAGGATGCCCTCAGTCACCACCTCGATCCGTGTGGCGCCCGATACCTTGGCCTCGCCGCGGATACGGTAGCCGACGGTCTGGCCCACGGCCTCGCCCAGCGTTTCCGCCATCCGCTCGGCGGCGGCGCGGGCGGCGAGACGGCGCGGCTCCAGCATGACAAGCCGTCCGGTGACGCCGGGCAACAGGGCCAGAGGCACCCGCGTGGTCTTGCCCGCGCCAGGTGGGGCCTGCAACACGGCCATGCCACGCGCCGCCATTGCCGCCAGAAGGGCGGGCAGGGCGTCGTCGATGGGCAGGCGGTCCGTCATGGCCGCCTTATCCCCGATCGTCCTGTCCCTGTCACGGGGCGGGCAGGGCAAAAAGCGCGCCGGGCGCTACTTTCGGGTTGCACCGGGTCGGAATTCGGGCGCCCTCTTGCAGGCATCCTGTTATCCGTGTCAGCTGTTGCCCGTTTGCAGGAGATCAAGATGCCGCCCCGCCGCCCGACCGGAATAGAATGGCCCACGCTGGTCATGCTGGCCCTGAGCTATGCGGTCTTTGCCGCCGGAACGCTGCTTTGGCCGGTTTCGGGCCTTTTGGCCGTGGTGGTCTGCGCCGTTGCCATCGCCCAATATTCGTCCTTGCAGCACGAGGTCCTGCACGGCCATCCCTTTGGCAACCAGACCCTGAACGAGGTGCTGGTCTTTCCCGCGCTGTCCTTTTTCGTGCCTTATCTGCGGTTCAAGGACACCCATCTGCAGCACCATTACGACCCGAACCTGACCGACCCCTATGATGACCCCGAATCGAACTACATGGACCCGGCGGTATGGCAGCGCACTTCGGGGCCGATGCGGCTTTTGTTGCGGCTGAACAACACGCTTCTGGGCCGCATGGTGCTGGGGCCGGCCATCGGCACCTGGTTCTTCTCGGGCCCCGACATCGCGCAGATGCGGGCGGGAAATCGGCGGATCATCCTGTCATGGGGCCTGCATGCCTTGGGCTTTGTGCCGGTGCTGGTCTGGCTTTGGGGCTTTACCGAGATGCCGGTCTGGGGCTGGGTCGCGGCGGCCTATCTGGGCTACAGCCTGCTGAAGATTCGCACCTATCTGGAGCACCGCGCGCATGAGGCGTTCCGCGCCCGCACCGTCATCATCGAAGATCGGGGGCCGCTGGCGCTGTTGTTCCTGAACAACAACCTGCATGTGGTGCATCACATGCACCCCACCTTGCCCTGGTATGAGCTGCCCGCGCTTTATGCCCGAAAGGCCGACCATTACCGGCGGCGGAATGACTCATACGTCTATCGCAACTATGCCGAGGTTTTCCGCAAATACCTGTTCAAGTCCAAAGACCCGGTGCCCCATCCGATCTGGCCGGTTCGCAAGTCGGATCGCAATGACGCAGACCCCGTCTAGGGCGGGGGTGCCTACAGCCGGCGAAAGGTTGGCACCGGGCCGGAGTTGTCAAAGAATGGCACGCCGGGCTGTTCGGCGCCGTTCAGCAGGGCCGTCACCTCGGCCAGAACCACCTCGGTGATGAAGGGCAGGTCCAGCGCGCGGGCCTCGGCCAGCCCGATCCAGTGCAGGTGGGAAAGTTCGTCCGTGGCGTCCGAAAACCTCTCGGCATCGCCCTGAACGCCCTCGGCCGACACAAGGAAGAAGCGCGCGTCAAAGCGGCGGCTGCGGCCGGGGGGGGTGATGGCGCGAAACACAAAGCGCAGGCCAGCCTCCGCCGCGGGCCGCAGCCCGGTTTCCTCATGCAACTCGCGCAGCGCGGCGCGGGCCAGCGTATCGGGGTCGGGCGCGCCCGCGTCACAATGGGCCAAAAGCCCGGCGCGGCAGGTCTCGGTCAGAGCAATGGCGGGGCCAACCCGGTCCTCGGCATCGACGGCCCCGCCCGGAAAGACATATTTCGACGGCATGAAGACCGCCCCGGCACCGCGCTGTCCCATCAGGATCTCGCTCCCCGCCGCGCCCTTGCGCCACAGGATCACGGTTGCCGCCGGGCGGATCTGCTCTGCGCTGGCCTCAGCCATCGGCCGGTTCTCCGGCGCCGAAACCATGCATCCGCTTGGCCCATTGCAGCGCCACGAATGCCCCCTTCAGCCGGGGAAGCAGATACAGCGACAAGGCCACCGTACCGATCGAAAAGATCGTGGCCATGGTCCATGGCTCGGGCTTCCAGGTCGAGTAGACGAACATGATCGCCGGGGCCAGAAGATGGCCGACGATCAGGATGGTCAGATAGGCCGGTCCGTCGTCGGCGCGGTGATGGTGAAGGGCCTCGCCGCAGACCGGGCAGGTGTCGCGCACCTTCAGGTAGCCCCGCAGCATCGGACCCTGACCGCAATTCGGGCAATGCCGCTTCCATCCGCGCAGCACAGAGGGCCAGAACGGCCGGTCCTCGGTTTCGATTTCGGGGGTGGCGATGTCTGTCATGGTGGGCGTCCTGCAAGATATGGCGAAGATATAGCTTCCCTGACCGCAAGGGCGATAGGGGAAATCGCCCAACCGGGCGGCTTTGTCGCAAGGTCCGTCGGGCGGCCGGATTTTCTTGCGACGGAAACCCGGCCCTCCGGCGTTTGATGGACATGAAGCGCCTGCACCCGCGCAGGCCGCCAGACCGGAGACAGACCATGACCCGCAGCTTCACATATTCCGCCGCAGTGTTGGCCGCCCTTGTCGGCGTCACGATGACCACCGCCGCCTTGGCCGAAAAAGGCCCCATGGGCGGGCCGATGGGCGGCATGATGATGAATTTCGAGCAGCTTGACGCCGACAAGGACGGCAAGGTGACGAAAGAGGAACTCGCCGCCGCCCGCGCCGCAAGATTCGCTGAGGCTGACGCCGACAAGGATGGCAAGCTTTCGGCCGAAGAACTGCTTGCCATGCGCGAAAAGGCCGAAGCCGCCCGCCGGACGGAAATGGCCAAGGCGATGATCGCCCGCATCGACGGCGATGCCGACGGCTTCGTGTCGGCCGCCGAGATGGAGGCGATGCCGATGATGGACAAGATGTTTTCCCGCATGGACGACAATTCCGACGGTGTCCTCTCTGCCGAGGAGATGGAGGCCATGAAGGCCCGCATGGGCGAAGGCATGGGTGACGGCAAGGGCAAGGGCGATGGCCATGGCCATGGCAAGCATGGCGGCGGCTTCTGGAACTGGATGGGCGGCGACGACAACTGATCGCGCTGCCGTGAGGGGCGGGTTTGCGCCCGCCCCCTTTCCCCGCTAAACCCGGTCTTCATGCCCATGCCCCGCGACAGCGCAGCCTTGACCCCGGACGCCCAGGACATCTCGGGCCTGTCGGACGATGCGCTTTTGCTGCTTTATGCGCGCGGGGATGCCGATGCGGCGCGGCTGTTGACGGCGCGGCATCTGGGGCGGGTCTATGGCTTTGCCGCCCGTCTTCTGGGCGACCGGGCCGAGGCCGAGGATGTGGCGCAAGAGGCGATGCTGCGGCTGTGGCGCGCGGCAGCCACTTGGCGCAGCGGCGAGGCGCAGCTCTCGACCTGGCTTTACCGGGTGACGGTGAATCTGTGCACCGACCGCCAGCGCGCCCGCAACCGCCGCCGGGCCGAGGCCCTGGACGAGGTGGCCGAACCCGCCGATGACCGGGCCGATACCGAGGCCGCTTTGATGGCCCGCCAGCGGGTGGATGCCTTGCAGGCCGCGCTTGCCACCTTGCCCGACCGGCAGCGGCAGGCGGTGGTGCTGCGTCATATCGACGGGCTTTCCAATCCGGAAATCGCCGCCATTCTGGAGGTGGGGGTTGAGGCCGTGGAAAGCCTGACGGCGCGGGGAAAACGCGCCTTGACGGCCGCCCTTGCGGGGCAGAAAGCCGCGCTGGGCTTGCAGGAGGGGGATTTGCGATGATGACCGACGACGATCTTGATAGCCTTTTCGCCACCGCCCGCGCTGCGCCCGCGCTGCCTTCCGCTGCCCTGTCGTCCCGTGTTCTGGCCGATGCGGCGGCCGAATGTCCGCGCCCGGCGCTGGCGATGCCCCGGCCGTCGCGGCCGGGCGTTCTGGCCCGCCTGGGGGCGGTGTTCGGCGGGGGCGGGGCGCTTGCCGGCATGGTGACGGCCACGCTGGCGGGGTTCTGGATCGGCTTTGCCCAGCCTGTCGATTTCAGCCTGACAGCGGCGCTTCTGATTCCCGAAACCGAGCAGATCGATTTGATGCCGGGCATTGACGCCCTGTTGGACGAGGCCCCCTGATGGACGCAGAACCCATGGAAAAGACAAGATCCGGCAAGGGCTTGCGCATCGCACTTGCCTTGTCGGTCGCGCTCAATCTGGCTGTGGCGGGGGTGGTTGCGGGGGCCTTTCTGCGCGACGGGCCGCCGATGCGTGCGGCGATGGCGCGCGATCTGGGCTTTGGCCCCTATACCGAGGCCCTGCGCCCCGAGGACCGCAAGGCCCTGCGTCAGGCGCTGCTCGAAAAAGCCCCCGAACTGCGCGAGATGCGCCGCCAGATGCGTGAGGATACCGAGGCGCTTTTGCTGCTGCTACGCAGCGAGCCCTTTGATGTGAAGGCGTTTGATGCCCGGATGGCCGCCCAAGGGGCCCGGATGGAAACCCAGCTTCGCCTTGGCCAGGGTCTGCTGAAAGAGTTCATTGCCGCCATGCCCCCCGCTGAGCGGCGCGCCTTTGCCGACCGGCTGGAGCGGGGGCTGCGCCATCACCGCGGCGCCATGCCAAAGGACGGCGGTCAGGACTGACCGCGTCAGGCCGCGCGGCGGCAGACGGTGACCTGATTGCGTCCCGCCGCCTTTGACCGCATCAGCGCCCGGTCGGCCCGATCGAAGATGTCGGTGACTTTCTCGAAATGGGCCGGCGTCTCGCCCGCCTCGGAGACCGCAAGCCCGATGGACAGCGTCACCCCGATTGCGGGGTCGCTGCCAATTTCGAAGGGCGCTTCGGCGATTGCCGCGCACAACCGTTCGGCTATGGCGCGGGCATCGGCCAGCGCGATTTCGGGCAGGGCGATCAGAAATTCCTCGCCGCCGATCCGCGCGATCAGATCGCCCCCCCGCAGGTTCTGGCGCAGTCGCGCGGCCACCTCGACCAGCACGGCATCCCCCGCGCCATGGCCAAAGCGGTCATTGATCGACTTGAAGCGGTCAATGTCGGCCACCAGAACCGCAAAAGCCGTGGCATTGGCGGCGGCCCGTTCGGAAATCGCCTGAAGATAGGCCAGGCCATAGCGCCGGTTGTGCAGGCCAGTCAGCGGATCGATCACCGCCAGCCTCAGCCCATCCTGGACCGAGGCGCGCATCCGGTCCGCTTCGGCCTTCAGCCGCAAGAGCCGGCTTAGCCGCAGCGCCAGCTCTTCGGGCGCCGTTTCGGGCGAGATCAGGTCATTGGCGCCCAGATCAAAGGCCATGGCGGGCGAGACCGTGCTGGTGGCCGCCCGATAGATGGCAAAGCCCGCCGTCCGTGTCGAGGCGCGGCTGCGCAGATCCGACATCAGGCGCAGGCCGCCCCCCTGGATCGGCAGATCAGCATCGATCACGAACACATCCGGCCCCGGCGCATCGCGCAACCCGCTGGCCAGCGCCTCATCCGGGGTCAGGACCAAGACGGCATCGCGCACCCGGCCCGTCAACGCCCGGCGCAGCGCCAGGGCGGTTTCGGGCCGATGCATCACCAGAGCCACCGTCCCGGCCGTCTGGAACGGCTGGGCTCCTTCGGCAAGGCCCAAGGCGGCCTCGCCCTGCATCAGCCCCGCCATCGCCTCACGCGCGCGCATCAGGCTGCGGATGCGCGCCAGCAGGGTCTGGTCATCCAGCGGCTTGATCAGGAAATCATCCGCCCCGGCGCGAAAGGCCTCGATCCGGTCACTGATGGCATGGCTGGCCGAGAAGATCACGACCGGGATCTGCCGCGTGGCCGGATCGGCGCGCAATCGCGCCAGCACCTCACCCCCCGGCATGTCGGGCATCAGAAGATCGACAAGAATCAGGTCGGGCCGTTCGGACCGGGCCAGGGCAAGGCAGCTTTTCCCATCGGCGGCCACCAGCGGCAAATAGCCCGCCGCAGCCAGCTTGACCTTCATGACGATGCGATTGGTCGCGACATCGTCAACAATGAGCACCTTGCCACCCATATTCCGCACGCGCCTCCGCCTGATCGCTTCACATTGCGGCACAACTGGTTAAGAAATCCTTTCCGAATGACGAACAGAAATGATCAAATTGTGCCCGTTCCGGTGCATAACCTTGGGGATAACACCATGAATGAGCGTGAATCCGCTGAAACCGTCGCGCTGCAGGCGCTGTCCTGGCTGGTTTCGCAGCCCGAGGACCTCGGCGGATTCCTTAACGCCTCGGGGGCCGCGCCGGGTGATCTGGCCGGGCTGGCGCGCGATCCGGTGTTTCTGGCGGCGCTGATTGATTACCTTCTGGAAACCGACGAACGGGTTCTGGCCTGCACCGGCGCGCTGGGCCTGCCGCCCGAGGCCCTGGGGACGGCGCGTCAGGGCCTGCCCGGCGGGCGCGATCCGCACTGGACCTGAACGGCCCTCCGCGCCAAGGTGACACCAAATCCGGGAGAGACCATGATCGACGCAGCGATTTTCGACAAGGACGGCACATTGTTCGACTTCCGCGCCACCTGGGGCGGCTGGACGGCACGCGCGATCGCGTTTCTGGAGGGCCATGGCGCCGATCCGGCCGCGTTGGCGCAGGTGCTGGGCTATGACCGCGCCACGGGCGACTTTGCCAAGTCTAGCCCGGTCATCGCCGGCACCACGCCGGAAGTGGCCGAGTTGATGCACGAATTCGTGCCTGCGCTGGACAGGGGGTATCTGCTGGATGTGCTGTCAGAGCTTTCGGAAACCGCGCCGCAGGCGCCTGCCGTTCCCTTGCGGCAGGTGTTCGAGGATCTGAAGGCGCGCGGGCTGAAACTGGGCCTTGCCACCAATGACACCGAGGCACCGGCGCGGGCGCATCTGGCCGGGGCGGGGGTGCTGGAGTTGTTCGATTTTGTCGCCGGCTGCGATTCGGGCTGGGGCGGCAAGCCCGCGCCGGGGCAGCTTCTGGCCTTTGCCGGGCGGGTGGGTGTGGAACCGGCCCGCACCGTGATGGTGGGCGACAGCCTGCATGACCTGCACGCAGGCCAGGCGGCCGGCATGCGGCGGGTGGCGGTTCTGACCGGCATCGCCGAGGCCCCCGAACTGGCCCCCCATGCCGATGTCGTGCTGCCCGACATCAGTCATCTGGCCGCCTGGATCGACAGCCAGCGCAGGTCTTGACGCGCTTCCCGGTTTCCGCTGCCGAAAAGCGACCTTTTTTGTCGTAAACGTGGCTCGCGCGGGCGCGTCCTTTGGTCCATCCTTGGCAAAAGCCCCTGGGACGGGCCGACAGGATGGAGCATGTGATGACCGATGACACCGCAGGACGCAAACGCGTGCGCGCCGGGGGCCGGGCCGGAAACAAGACCCGCGCCGGGTCCGCGGTCATCGACCAGATGCCCTGGCGCATCCCCGTCAACCCCGACCGCCCGATCGAACCTCTGGATGCCGATGGCGTGCAGGCGATCCACAAGGGCACGATGCGCATCCTCAAGGAACTGGGCATCGAATTCCTGAACCCCGAGGCCGTGGCGATCCTGAAAAAGGCCGGCTGCAAGGTTTCGGGCGAAAACGTCCGCATGGATGAGGATTTCGTGATGGAAATGCTCGGCCATGCGCCGGAAACCTTTACCATCACCCCGCGCAACCCCGCGCGCGAGCTGATCATGGGCGGCCAGCACATGCTGTTCGTCAACGTCTCGTCGCCGCCCAACGCCTGGGACATGGAGCGCGGCAAGCGCAGCGGCGATTTCGAGACCTTCAAGGAATTCATGAAGCTGACGCAGTATTTCAACTGCATCCATATCGCAGGTGGCTATCCGGTAGAGCCCGTGGACATCCATGCCTCGGTCCGCCACCTTGACTGCCTTTATGAAAAGCTGACGCTGACCGACAAGGTCGTGCATGCCTATTCGCTGGGGGCAGAGAGGGTTGAGGATGTGATGGAGATGGTCCGCATCGCGGGCGGCCTGTCCCATGCCGAGTTCGACGCCAAGCCGCGGATGTATACCAACATCAACTCGGTCAGCCCGTTGAAGCACGATTTCCCGATGCTGGACGGCGCGATGCGGCTTGCCCGGCGCGGCCAGCCGGTGGTCATCACCCCCTTCACGCTGGCCGGCGCTATGGCGCCTGTCACCATGTCCGGCGCGGTGGCGCTGTCGATGGCCGAGGGGCTCGCCGCGGCGGCGCTCTTGCAATACATCAACCCCGGCTGTCCGATTGCGCTGGGCACCTTCACCTCGAACGTCGACATGAAATCGGGCGCGCCGGCCTTTGGCACGCCGGAATACATGCGCGCCACGCAGATGACCGGGCAGATGGTGCGCCATTACGGGGTGCCGCTGCGGTCCTCGGGTGTCTGTGCGGCAAACGTGCCGGACGGGCAGGCGATGTGGGAAACCTCCAACAGCCTCTGGGCGGCGGTGCAGTCGCGCACCAACATGGTCTATCACGCCGCAGGCTGGCTGGAGGGCGGGCTGATCGCCAGCCCCGAAAAGTTCATCATGGACTGCGAAGTGCTGCAGATGATCCAGCGCTATTTCGAAAGCCCGATCTGGGCCACGACCGAAGATGACATCGCCTTTGACGCCATCAAGGAGGTGGGGCCGGGCGGGCATTACTTTGGCTGCCAGCATACCCAGGACCGCTATCAGACCGCCTTCTATCAGCCCTTCGTCAGCGATTGGCGCAACTATGAAGCCTGGGCGGCAGATGGCGCGGCCTGGACGCCCGAACGCGCCCACCGGATCTACAAGCAGATCCTGGCCGAGTTCGAGGCACCCGCGAGGAACGGCGACGATCAGGAGGAGCTGCGCCGCTTTGTCGCCAGGC
>ERZ1645187.3571-NODE-3571-length-12988-cov-7.302018_pt1 | contig 12988 bp, 13 predicted proteins | sample MGYA00575352_ERZ1645187 | MGnify/ENA primary metagenome ERZ1645187 (study PRJEB40837, sample SAMN11349314) | freshwater sediment metagenome | isolation source: river sediment | host: Sediment | place: India: Wazaribad , New Delhi | collected 2017-02-21 ... | reverse complement strand
GCGCATGGCGAACATCTGCTCCTCGATCTCTTTGTCGGCTCGACTGCGCTCAAACTCTTGCGTTTGTCCGTGCTGCCGGTCCTACTCGTCAAGCAGAATCCACCCTTTGATTACGAGCGGGTGGTCATCGCTACCGATTTTTCACCGGCGGCACGGGCAGCTGCCGATCGGGTTGCCGCGATGCTGCCTGCGGCAGAATTGTTCCTGTTCCATGCCTATGAGGCGCCCTTCGAACGGCAGATGACCTACGCCGGCAGCGACGACGAGACGATCGACCATTACCGCCGCCTTGGCGAGGCGGAGGCGAAACGCCAGATGGATGCTTTCGTGGCCACGCTTGCCGAACCGGGCCGCTATCGGTACAAGGTCAGGCACGGCTACGCGCCGGCGCTGATTAGTCAGTACGTGGCCGAAATGGGTGCGGACCTGCTGGTTTCGGGTTCGCACCGGCAATCCGAAATTTCCGCCAGCCTGCTCGGCAGCGTTGCCGGACATCTGGTCAACGAGTCCCGTATCGATCTGCTGCTGGTGCCATCCATCGACTGAACAGCAGCTGCTCAGGATTCGCGTTGTTGCGGGTTGGCTTCGACCTCCGCGCTGTTGTCGACCTGCCCCGCGGCGACGTAGTATTGGCGCAATGACGCATAGCGCCGCGCGCGCGCGGTGCGCACCTGCGCGATGGCATGTTCCATCGGGAAGCCGATCTGCGTCAGTGTTTCCGCCGCGATCATCAGGCTGCCTTCGAGCACTTCGGGAATCACTTCGGTGGCGCCGGCCTCCTTGAGCTTGGCGACCGAGGATTCATCGGGCGCACGCACGACCACCGGGATGTCGGGCCGGCTTTCGCGCACCTTGCGCACCACCAGTTCGGCCGAATGGGTGTCCGGATAGGCGACCACCAGCGCGCGGGCACGGGCGAGGCCGGCGGCCTGCAATACCTCGCTGCGGTCGGCGCTGCCGAACACCAGCTTGCCGCCTGGCGGCACGGTGCGCTTGAGCTGCTGCGGATCGACATCGAGCGCGAGGAAGGGGATGTTCTCCGCGGCGAGGAATTCAGCAATGCGCCCACCGGTGCGGCCGTAGCCGCAGATGATCACATGCTGCTCCATCGCGAAACCGGCGACGGCGATGTCGTGGATCGCCTTCGCCTGATGCGCCCAGTCGCCATGCACCATCTTGCCGGTGACGCGCACCGCGCGGTTGATCAGCAGCGGCGCGAGGAACATCGAGATCAGCAGCGCCGAAAGCGTTACCTGGAAGACGTCGGCGGCGATCAGCTTGAGCTCGTAGGCGAGGCTGATCAGCACGAGGCCGAATTCGCCGCCCTGCGCAAGTTGGGCGGCGGTGCGCAGTGCGACGTTGAGCGGGCTTTTCGAGGCCAGCGCGATCAGCAGGACGACCAGCCCCTTGCCACCGATCAGCAGCAGCACGGCCAGCAGCAGGCGGTGGAAGTTTTCGAGCACGAAGCCGATGTCGAGCATCATGCCGACGGTGACGAAGAACAGGCCGAGCAGGATGTCGCGGAAGGGCCGCACGTCGGCCTCGACCTGATGGCGATAGATTGTTTCCGAGATCAGCATGCCGCCGATGAAGGCGCCGAGCGCGAGCGACAGGCCGGCAAGTTCGGTGGCGTAGGCGAGTCCGATCACCAGCCAGAGCGTGGCAAGCACGAACAATTCCTCGGAACGCTGGCGCGCGACGGCGTCGTAAAGTCGGCGGATCCAGCGCTGGCCGAGCCAGATCATGACGGCCAGCACGAGGATCGCTTCCGACAGCGCGATCGCCAGTGAGCGCGGCAGATCGACGGTGGATTGCGCGAGCGCGGGAAACAGGATCAGGCAGGGCACGACGGCGATGTCCTGGAACAGCAGTACCCCCATGGTCTGGCGGCCGGAGCGTGAATGCAGCTCGAAGCGCTCCGAGAGCATCTTGGCGACGATGGCGGTGGAGGACATCGCGACGGCAAGTCCGACGGCGAGGCCGGCGCGCCAGCCCTGGCCGTAGCCGAACCAGGTGATCAGCGCAGTGCCGGCCGCCGTGATCGCCATCTGCGCCGCACCGAAGCCGAACACCAGTTCGCGCATCGCCTTGAGGCGCGACAGGCTGAACTCGAGGCCGATCGAGAACATCAGGAACACCACGCCGAACTCGGCGATGGCCTCGACCTCGTGGTTTTCCTTGAGAATGGCCAGCCCGTGCGGGCCGAGCAGCAGGCCGACGGCGAGGTAGGCCAGCATCGCCGGTCCCTTGAAACGGCGCGTCAGCGCCAGGGCGGCGACGGCGGCGGTGAGTAGCAGCAGGAGGATGAAGAGATTGCCGTACACGCCGGCAATCATACCTGTCGCGCCACGTTGCGGCCGTCGACCATCGAATACAATCAAAAACAATATTGATCGTCATGGAGGTTGTCATGAAACTGCGCCTTGCCGCCCTGCTTGCCTTGTTTGCCAGCCTGCTGTCCGGCTGCGGCTACAACCAGATCCAGATCAACGACGAAGCGGTCGCCGCCGCATGGTCCGAAGTGCTCAACCAGTACAAGCGCCGCGCCGACCTGATCCCGAATCTCGTCTCCGTCGTGCAGGGCTACGCCGCGCACGAGAAGGAAGTGCTGACCAAGGTGACCGAGGCGCGCGCCAGCGTCGCCGGCATCAAGGCCACGCCGGAACTGGTCAACGATCCGGCCGCTTTCGCAAAATTCCAGCAGGCGCAGTCCGAACTCGGTTCCGCGCTGGCGCGGCTGCTGGTCGTCGCCGAGAACTATCCGCAACTCAAGGCCGATGCCAACTTCCGCGACCTGCAGGCGCAGGTCGAAGGCACCGAAAACCGCATCACGGTCGCGCGCAAGCGTTACATCGAGGCGGTGCAGGCCTACAACGTCGGCGTGCGGACTTTTCCGAACAACCTGACGGCGATGCTGTTCGGCTACCAGACCAAGGCGAACTTCACGGTCGAAGACGAGAAGGCAATCGCCACGCCGCCGACCATTCGCTTCGACGCGGCGCCCGCGCAAAAGTAAATGCGGCATTGGCTCGCGGCTATCGTTACGCTGTGGCTGGCCGTCCTGAGTTTCTGTGCGCTGGCGGCGGACGGTTTCGTACCGATCCCGCAACTGGCGGCGCGCGTCACCGACCTCACTAACACGCTGACGCGCGACCAGCAGGCGCAGCTGGAGACCCAGCTCGCCGGCCTCGAACGCGACAAGGGTGCGCAGATCGCCGTGCTGCTGCTGCCGACCACCCGGCCCGAATCCATCGAGGCGTTCAGTATCCGCGTTGCCGAGGCCTGGAAAATCGGCCGCAAGGGGGCTGACGATGGCGTCCTCGTTATCGTTGCGAAGAACGACCGCGCCGTGCGCATCGAGGTCGGCTATGGGCTGGAGGGCGCAATCCCCGACGCCATCGCGAAGCGCATCATCGAAGAGCGCATCACGCCGCGTTTCCGGGAAGGCGATTTCTTCGGCGGCCTGCAGGCGGGCACACAAGCACTGGGCCGCATCGTCGCAGGCGAGGTGCTGCCGCCGGTGCGACCGTCTTCATCAGGCAACACAGTGATGGGCGGCGACCTGCAGATCTTCCTGCTCTTCGCCCTGCCGATGCTTGCCCGCTTCGCGCGCGCCCTGTTCGGCCTGCTCGGCGCGCTGGCAGCGGCCGGCCTCGCGGGCGTGCTGGCGTGGCTGATCTTCGGCAGCTGGCTGGTCGCGGCCGTCGTCGTGCTGTTCGTGCTGGTCCTTGCCTTCGCCAGTGGTGGTGGACGTTCGGGCTGGAGCAGCGGACGTGGGGGCGGCTGGGGCGGGGGCGGTTATTCCGGTGGCGGCGGTGGCGGGAGCTGGAGTGGCGGCGGGGGTGGCTTCGGCGGCGGCGGTGCCTCGGGGAGATGGTGACGATGAAGCTTGCCCGCCTGTTCAGACATCTGCTGACACCACCCTGGCTGGCGCTGCGCCGCTTTCCGTCGGCACTGCGCGACGAAATCGCAGCGGCGGTCGCGGCTTCCGAGCGCCATCATCGCGGCGAGCTGCGCATCGCCATCGAGGGCCCGCTGGGCTTCGGCGAACTCTGGGAAGATGTGCCCCCGCGCGAGCGCGCGCTCAAGCTGTTCGCCAAGCTGCGCGTCTGGGATACCGAGGAGAACAGTGGCGTCCTGATCTATCTGCAGCTGGTGGATCGCGACGTCGAGATTCTCGCCGACCGCGGTATTGCCGCCAGGGTGCCGCCCGAGACATGGGAAACCCTATGCCACACGCTCGAAGCGGCGCTGCGCGCGGGGAATTGCCGCGCCGGCGTGCTTACGGCGATCGACCAGGTAACGCAATTGCTTGCGGAGCACTACCCCGCGCGCGGCGACAATCCGAACGAACTGCCGAATGCGCCCTGGGTGCGGTAACGCCCGGCGGAATGCCGTCCTGCCAGCGCCGACTTTTACTTGACCAGCGTGACCGGCAGGCTGGTCAGGCGCAGCAGTTCCGTGGTTACCGAGCCGAGCAGCACGCCGCCCAGCGCGCCGAGGCCGCGCGTGCCCATGACGATCTTGTCGCAAGCCTGATCGATGGCGAACTGGTGGATGGTTGCGGCCAGCGGCCCGATCAGTACGGATGGAACATAGCCGATGCCGGCGGCGTCGAGCAGGGCGCGGGCGGAAGCGAGCGCATCGCCGCCGCGCGTTTCCTGCATCGCTTCGATTTCCCCGGCGGGCATGTGGCTGCGCACTTCCGGGGCGTCGATCGGTTCCTGCACATTGATCAGCAGCACCGTGTGGCCGCTGCAACCCTGCAACAGGGCAATGACATGTTTCGTGGCGCGATCGGAATGGGGCGAACCATCGACGGGAAGCAGGATCTTCATGAGCGATACCTCGGAAAGCGGTTACCGCAAGTGTAGCCGAATCCCGGCTGCTAGAATCCGGCGCAACTTTTTCGGAGCAGCCCATGGAACTGTTCGGCATCCCGGTCGATTTCATCCTCTTCGCCGCCACCCTGCTGGGTGTCGCACTCTTCCATCACTATGTCCTGCAGGTCGCGCTCACCGGCCTGGTAACGATCGCGACCTACAAGATCATCTTTACCGGCTTCAAGACCGGCGCGGGGCTCGCGGGCTTCGGCCTGCACATGGCGCACGAATGGGTGCTGCTCGCCAACCTGCTCGGCTTGCTGGTCGGCTTCGCGTTGCTGGCACGGCACTTCGAGGATTCGGGCGTGCCGGAAGTACTGCCGAAACTGCTGCCGGAAGGCTGGCTCGGCCCCTTCGTGCTGCTGGTCATCATCTTCGTGCTCTCCGGCTTCCTCGACAACATCGCGGCGGCGCTGATCGGCGCGACCGTGGCGGCGAGCGTGTTCAAGCGCAAAGTCCACATCGGCTACCTGGCGGCCATCGTCGCCGCCTCCAACGGAGGCGGTGCCGGTTCGGTGGTGGGCGACACGACGACGACCATGATGTGGCTCGATGGCGTCAGTCCGCTCGACGTGCTCGAAGCCTATGTTGCCGCCGGTGTGGCGCTGGTGGTATTCGGCATCCCGGCGGCGCTGCTGCAGCACAAGCACATGGCGATCAGTCGCGACTTCCAGGCCGCGCACCACATCGACTGGGCACGGGTCGGCATCGTTGGCTTCATCCTCATCGCCGCCATCATCACCAACGTCACGGTCAACCTGAAGTTCGCCGCCGCGGCCGAGCACTTCCCCTTCCTTGGCGCGGCGATCTGGGTGGCGCTGCTGGTCGCGGTGCCGTTGCGCAAACCCGAATGGAGCCTGATCCCCGGCGCCTTCAAAGGCTCGGTGTTCCTGCTGTCGCTGGTCACCTGCGCGTCGATGATGCCGGTGGAGCAACTGCCGCCGGCCTCATGGCCCAGCGCGCTGTCGCTGGGTTTCATCTCCGCCGTGTTCGACAATATCCCGCTGACGGCGCTGGCGCTCAAGCAGGGCGGCTACGACTGGGGCTTCCTGGCCTATGCCGTCGGCTTCGGCGGTTCGATGCTGTGGTTCGGCTCCTCGGCAGGCGTCGCGGTGGCCAACCTGTTCCCCGAAGCGAAGTCGGTCGGCCAGTGGCTGCGCCACGGCTGGTTCGTTGCGGTCGGCTATGTCGTCGGCTTCTTCGCGCTGCTGCTGATCCTCGGCTGGCATCCGCACGAGAAGCACAAGGAGGGCGTGGTACCATCGACCGTGATTGAACAGCCGGCCGCTCCCGTGGCCGGAGCGCCCGGGCCGCAATAGCGACCTAGAAGATTGGCCGGATTCCGTTCTGGCCGCAAACGCGGGCGACCAGCCCGCAGCTTGTTGGGGTTGCATCGCGGCTTTTTCGTGATGCACAACAATAGGAGGCACTCATGGACAAACCCATTCGCGTGGGCTTGATCGGTTACGGGCGCGCAGGCCATGCCGTCGCGCGTGTACTGGCCAGGGCCGATGATGTTTCATTGTGCTGGATCGCGAGGCAGAAGACTGCCAGCGAGATCGAGCAGGCCGGTGCGCCGGCACCGATTCGTGCTGCCGCACTGCTCGAGACAGGAGATCTATTCGACAGCGAACCGGTCGATGTGGTGGTGGATTTTTCGACTTCCGCCGCGATTCGCAAATATGGCAAGCAGGCTGCGGCACGAGGGGTCGCCATCATTACTGCGGTATCGAAATATCCGCCAACTACCAAGGCCCTGCTGGAGCGGCTGGCGAAGCATACAGTCGTGATGCCCTCGCCGAACATAACGCTCGGCATCAACTACCTGCTGGTCGCCGCGCAGTTGTTGCAGCATATTGCGCCGTTTACCGACATCGAGATCATCGAGGAGCATTTTCGCGACAAGGTGGAGCGGTCGGGCACAGCGCTGCGCATTGCACAGACCCTGGGACTTGACGAGAGCAAGGTCAATTCGATCCGCGTCGGTGGCATCGTCGGCCGTCACGAAGTGGTGTTCGGCTTTCCGTTCCAGACCGTGCGCCTGTGTCACGATTCGATCAGCCGCGAAGCCTTCGGTACGGGTGCGCTGTTCGCGCTGCGCAAGCTGCACGGCCGCGCTCCCGGTTTGTATGCCTACGAGGATATATTGCGCGAGGCGATGATCGAATCGCTACTTGCAAAAGGCGAACAGCATGCTCCATAAACCATTGGTGCCGTCCTGCCAGCCCCGACTTTTCTGGGGCGCCATCGTCCTGCTGGCGATGTTGCCCCTGACCGCCTTCGCGGCAGGCGGCGGCGCGGTCGGCGAGAACCTGCTCTGGCTGGCGCTGATTCTCATGAGTGCGCGGCTGTTTGCGCCGCTCGCGCAGCGCATCGGCTTTCCTGCCGTGCTTGGCGAACTGCTGCTCGGCGTGGCGCTCGGCAACCTGACACTGGTCGGCATCGGCCTGTTCGACACCATCGCGAAAGACCCGATCATCGCCTTCATCGCCGAGCTGGGCGTGATCGTGCTGCTGTTGCAGATCGGCCTCGAGACGCGGCTGGCCGACCTCGTCAAAGTCGGCGCGCGCGCGACGGCCGTCGGCGGTGTCGGCATCGTCATTCCCTTCGTGCTGGGCGCCTTCGTTGTCGGTCCGTGGCTGCTGCCGGGCCAGTCACAGAACACCTACCTGTTCCTCGGCGCGACGCTGGCGGCGACGTCCGTGGGCATCACTGGCCGTGTCTTCCGCGACCTCGGCAAGCTGAACACGCCCGCCGCGCGCATCGTGCTCGGCGCAGCGGTGATCGACGACGTGCTGGGCCTCGTCATCCTCGCCGTGGTGACCAGCCTCGTGCAGGCCGGCTCTGTGAGCGTCGGCGAGGTGGGCTGGATCATCGCCAAGGCGGTGGGTTTTCTCGCCGGCAGCATCTGGATCGGCCGCAAGATCGCGCCGCACTCCTCGCGCTGGCTGGCGCGGCTTGACGCCGGCCCGTCGATGCTGTTCGCGCAGGTGCTCGCCACCGGCCTTGCGCTCGCCTGGCTGGCGCACGCGATCGGCCTTGCGCCGATCATCGGCGCCTTCGCCGCCGGTCTGTTGTTCGAGCCTCTGTTCCTCAAGGACTTCGACACGCCGCGCATCGTGCAGGAAATCGAACCCATGCTGCGCGACCCGGAAAGCCGCCCCCTGATGGACCGCCTGCTGCCGATTCTTTCTAAACATGCCGGTCACCAGCACGAACACATGATCGAGCCGATCGGCTATTTCTTCGTGCCGGTATTCTTCGTGCTTACCGGCATGCAGGTCGATCTCTCCACGCTCGCTGATCCGCAGATCGTCGCCATCGCGCTGGGCGTCACCGCTGCCGCCGTCGCCGGCAAGCTCGCCGCCGGCTTCTTCGCCGGTTCCGCCGGCAAGTGGATCGTCGGCTGGGGCATGGTGCCGCGCGGCGAGGTGGGCCTCATTTTCGCGATGGTCGGCAAGCAGCTCGGCGTGATGGACGAGGCGATGTTCTCGGTGATCGTCATCATGGTGATTCTCACGACACTGATCACGCCGCCCGTGCTCACCTGGCTGCTGCGCAAGGAATCTTGATGTCGCGCAAGGCAGTGGCGCGGCGGGTGGCTAGACTGCCGGTTCCTTTCGGAGGTCCCTCATGAATCTGCGTTTCCCCACCCTGTTGTGTGCCTGCCTGCTTGCCCTCAATGTCCACGCGGCCGGTTTTGGCGAGCCTGAAATGGATGCCGCCCAGCGCCTGCTCGAAGTCAGTCTGCGGCAGGACATTCCGGCGAATCATCCGCGCTTGGCGCAGACGCGCGAGCAGCTGCAGCGCCTCGCCAAGCTCACCGGCGAGAACGAGCAGACGATCGCCCAGGCCTGCATGCGCAACGCGCGCTACGCCTTCGATGCCGCGCGCATCGACGTGCGTCCGCACGAGGTTCTGGAAGCGGCAGCGCGCTACGCGCAGGCCGGCAAGCCCCTGAGCGAGACGACGCAGCGCTACGTTGATCTGCGCGTGAACAAGAAACTCGACCACGCCGGCGCATTGGCCGCGTTCAAGTAAACCGCCCGGCACCGCGCGGGGTGCCGTCCCGCCAGCGCCGACTTTCGGCGAAAATGCGCACATGCCCCGTCTCGTCATTCTGCTTTGCGTGCTTCTGGCACATGGCGCGTGGGCGGCCGATGTGCCTGCCATCGCCGCCGCCGCCGACCTCAAGTTCGCGCTGGGCGAGGTGGCGCAGGGCTTCGAGAAGGAGACCGGCCGCCGGCTCAAGATTACGTATGGCTCCTCCGGCAATTTCACGCACCAGATCGAGCAGGGCGCCCCCTTCGAGTTGTTCCTCTCCGCTGACGAGGACTACATCTTCCGGCTTGCCGACCAGGGCATCGCGGTGGATCGCGGCACGCTCTATGCGATCGGCCGCGTCGTGCTGTTCGCGCCGCAAGGCTCGACGCTGCGGGTCGACGCGCAATTCGCCGACCTGAAAGCTGCGCTGGCCGATGGCCGGCTCAAGCGCTTTGCCATCGCCAACCCGGACCACGCGCCATATGGCCGTGCCGCGCGTGCCGTGCTTCAGCATGCGGGGCTGTGGGACGCACTCCAGCCGAAGCTCGTGCTCGGCGAAAACGCCAGCCAGGCGATGCAGTTCGCCGCCGCCGGGGCGAGCCAGGGCGGCATCGTGCCGCTGTCGCTGTCGAAGGCGCCGGAAATCGCCAGGCTCGGCAGCTTTGCGCCGATCCCCGCCGAATGGCACGTTGCCGAGCCGCTGCGCCAGCGCATGGCGCTGACGAAAAAGGCCGGCGAGACCGCGCGTGCCTTCCACGCGTACCTGCAACAGCCGGCCGCGCGCGCCGTCTTCGTGCGTTACGGATTCGTGCTGCCCCACGAACAGTAAATGGACGGCTCCGCCATCATCCTCTCGCTGCAACTGGCACTGGTCACCTTGTTGGTCCTGCTGCCGCTGGCGCTCGTCGGCGCGCGGGCACTGGCACGCTGGCCGTCGCGCGCGCGCCCTTGGGTCGAGGGGCTGCTTGCGCTGCCGCTGGTGCTGCCGCCGACGGTGATCGGCTACTACCTGCTGGTCGCGATGGGCGGCCAGTCGCCGCTCGGCCAGTGGTTCGCGGCACTGACCGGCCATACGCTGGCCTTCAGCTTCACCGGGCTGGTCGTCGCTTCGGTGATCTTCAACATTCCGTTCGCGGTGCAACCGATGCAGCGTGCCTTCGAGGCCATCGAGCCGGAAGTGATCGAGGCGGCGAAATGTTGCGGCTTGTCCGGCTGGCAGAGTTTCGCGCGCATCGAGTTGCCGCTCGCCTGGCCGGGAATTCTCTCGGCGGCGGTGATGACCTTCGCGCACACGCTTGGTGAATTCGGCGTCGTGCTGATGGTCGGCGGCAACATTCCCGGCGAGACGCAAACCATCGCCATCGCCATCTACGACCGCGTGCAGTCCTTCGATCACGGTGCGGCGGGGGCGATGTCGCTCGCGCTGCTGCTGATCTCGCTGGCCACGATAGCGATTTCCTACGGCCTCGCCGACCGCCTGCTGAAAGCGCGCCGCGCATGAGCCTGAATATCGAAGTCCGCCACGCTGCGCCGCCGCTCGACTTTGCCGTCGAGTTGCCAAGCGGCGAAATCACCGCGCTGGTCGGGCCGTCGGGCTCGGGCAAGACCTCGCTGCTGCGCGCCGTCGCCGGTCTGCTGAAGCCGGCGCAGGCACGCATCGCGCTGGCTGGCGTGGTCTGGGACGACGCCAGCCGGCATCTGCCGACGCAGCGCCGGCCGATCGGCTTCGTGCCGCAGCACTACGGCCTGTTTCCGCACCTCACCGCGCTGGGCAATGTCGAGACCGCGCTGCTCGATCAGCCCGCGACGGCGCGCCGCGAACGGGCGCGGCATTTCCTCGAAGCCGCGCACGTCGCCGATTGCGCCGAGCGGCGGCCGCGCCAGTTGTCGGGCGGGCAGAAGCAGCGCGTCGCGCTGGCGCGCGCCATCGCCCGCGAACCCGGGCTGCTGCTGCTCGACGAGCCGTTCTCGGCGGTCGATCGCGCCACGCGCAAGTCGCTCTACGTCGAACTGCGCCAACTGCACGCAAAGCGCCCGACGACCATCCTGCTCGTCACGCACGATCTCGACGAGGCGGCGCAGCTCGCGTCGCACCTTGTGCTGCTCGACGCCGGCCGGGTCGTGCAGGCCGGGCCGACTACCACAGTGCTGACGTGCCCGACCAGCATCGCTGCCACGCGACTGCTCGATATTCCCAACCTCTTTGCGGCAACTTGCATGGGTGGCCAGTTGCATTGGGGACCGCACGCATTGCGTCTGGCAGCGCCTGCCGCGGGCGCAAGCCATTTCGCCGTGCTGCCGCAGAACGTGCTGCTGGTGCGACCCGACCGGCCGCTGGGCAGCCATCTCGAAAACCTGCTCGACGGCCGAGTGTGCGACGTGATGCAGATGGGGACGGAGGCGCTCGTCTGGATCGAGCCTGCCGGCCTGCCGGGAACGCGCGTGCAGATGCGCCTGCCGCTACGCGCGCTCGAACGCTATCGGGTCGATGCGGATACCGTGGTCAGGTTCAGCCTGCGCCCGTCGGACATCGTGCCGCTGGCAAGCTGAAGAAGCCGTAGCCGCCGCCAAGGTTTGTGCTTACCTGATTACAATCAGGCCATGATCGTCACTTTCACCGCCGAGCAGAAGCGCCGCCGCCTGATCGCCTTGTCGGTGGTGGTGGCCGCCTACGTGCTGTCCTTCTTCCAGCGCTTCGCGCCGGCCGGCATCGCGCAGGATCTCGCCGCGAGTTTCCAGACGTCCGCCGCCTCGCTCGGCGTGCTGGCGGCGACCTACTTCTACGTTTACACGCTCATGCAGGTACCGACCGGCATCCTCGTCGATACGCTCGGGCCGCGCCGCATCCTGTTCATCGGCGGTTTCATCGCCGGCGGCGGCAGCCTGCTGTTCGGCATGGCGCAGAGCCTCGACGCGGCGCTGGCCGGCCGTACGCTCATCGGGCTGGGCGTCTCGGTGACTTTCATCGCCATGCTGAAGATCATCGCGGTGTGGTTCGAGGAGCACCGCTTCGCCAGCGTGGTCGGCCTGTCGATGCTGATCGGCAACTTCGGCTCGGTGCTGGCCGGCGCGCCGCTGTCGTGGATGGCACAGACTGCCGGCTGGCGCGGTGTCTTCATCGGCGTCGGCATCGTTTCACTGGTACTTGGTGCGCTGGCCTGGCTGCTGGTGCGCGACCGTCCGCAGGCGGATGGCGCCGCGACACCCGCGCCGCATTTCGATCGCACGGTCATCCTCACCGGCCTGCTGCGCGTGGTGAAGAACCACGCAACCTGGCCGGCGGCCTTCGTCAATGCCGGGTTGTCGGGCAGCTTCTTCGCTTTCGGCGGCCTGTGGGCGATGCCCTTCCTGACGCAGGGACTGGGCATGACGCGCGACACCGCGAGTGCACATCTCTCCCTGTATTTCGCTGGTTTCGCGGTGGGCTGCCTGCTGATCGGCACGCTGTCAGACCGCATGCGCCGCCGCAAGCCCGTGGTGATCGGCAGCTCGCTCGTCCTCGCCCTGATCTGGCCGGTGTGGCTGTCGGGACTTGTGTTGCCTCTGGTTGCGACCTATCTTCTGTTCGGGCTGATGGGCCTGATGACGGCGAGCTTCACCCTGAGCTGGGCCTGTGCCAAGGAGGTGAATCCGCCGGCGCTGTCGGGCATGTCGACCTCGGTGGCGAACATGGGAGGTTTCCTGATGGGCGCGCTGCTGCAGCCGGCCGTCGGCTGGGTGATGGACCAGCGCTGGAGCGGCGCGATGGCGAACGGCGTACGGCTCTACGCGCCCGAGGACTATCGCTGGGGGCTTTTGCTGATCGCCGGCGCGGCCTGGCTCGGGGCGACCGCTGCCTGGTTCATCCGTGAAACGCACTGCCGCAACATCTGGAACGAAATCGGGAAGGAGAAAACATGAAAGGCATCATTTTGTTCGGCCACGGCGCTCGCAATCCGGAGTACATCGAACCCTTCCGGCGCATCCGCGCGGTGGTGGAGGCGCTGCGGCCCGATCTCAAGGTGGAGATCGGCTTTCTCGAGTTGACCCAACCCCCTCTTGAGGCGAGCATCGAGTGTCTG
>ERZ1645187.3570-NODE-3570-length-12990-cov-171.034635_pt1 | contig 12990 bp, 19 predicted proteins | sample MGYA00575352_ERZ1645187 | MGnify/ENA primary metagenome ERZ1645187 (study PRJEB40837, sample SAMN11349314) | freshwater sediment metagenome | isolation source: river sediment | host: Sediment | place: India: Wazaribad , New Delhi | collected 2017-02-21 ... | reverse complement strand
CCTCTACCGGTTACCCGCCATTAGCGAAAAGCCTGCGAGCCGGGCGAGTAGTTACCCCGGAAGAACTCTATCGGGTGCAAAGGGCAGACGTTTTGAATCTGTTAGCGCGTGTCGCGCGTGAAGGGGATGTGCCTATATTTAACCTGGATGAGTATCTTTGCCATGCGGGTACTTGTGCCGTAGAACTGGATGGTATTTTTTTGTATGTCGATACCGGTCACCTGACCAAGAATGGGTCGCGCCTGTTAGGCCAGAAGCTCGATTTGACAAACCGTTTGGTTGGGCTCGCCCGCTAACCAGAATGAGCGAGAACCCCATTTCAGGCTATCGCTACGCCAATGCGGACCTGGGCCATGCCCACGATTATCTGCTGCCCTGTGTCTTGCGGGTGCTGAACGGATTGGCTATAGCGGGGGGGGGGGGGGGGGGGGGGGGGGGGGCGGGGGGGGGGGGGGGGGGGGGGGGAGGCGGAGAAGGAACGCCGCCTGTTCGAGTTGGGCTGCGGTAACGGTAGCGTGGCGCGGTTGCTGACGGCGCGGGGGTGGGATGTCACCGGCGTGGACCCCTCGGTGGAGGGGATCGCCCAGGCCCGCGCGGCTGATCCGGGGCTGAAACTGGTCACCGGCTCGGCCTATGACGACCTGGCGGGGCAATACGGGCGCTTCCCGGTGGTCCTGAGCCTGGAGGTGGTCGAGCATGTCTATGCGCCGCGCCACTATGCGCGGACGCTGTTGGATCTGCTTGAGCCGGGCGGGACGGCCATCCTTTCCACCCCCTATCACGGCTATTGGAAGAATCTGGCCCTGGCGCTGAGCGGGCGGATGGATGCCCATTTCACCGCCCTGTGGGATCACGGGCATATCAAGTTCTGGTCGATCCGGACCTTGGGTGAATTGCTGCGGAAGGCGGGGTTTGTCGATCTCCAATTCGAGCGGGTGGGTCGGGTGCCGGCGCTGGCCAAGGCGATGATCGCGGTGGCGCGGAAGCCTTGAGGTAGCCCGGAGATAGCCAAAGGGGTGTTCTAAGGCATTTGGTGATGGGTATCTCGGTCCTGCTATTGACCCTCAATGAAGCCGCCAATCTTCCGGCCTGTATGGCTGCACTGGCCTGGGCGGACGACGTGGTGGTGCTGGATTCCTTCAGCCAGGACGAGACCGTAGCGGTGGCGGCGCGGCTGGGGGCCCGGGTCTATCAGCGCACCTTCGACGATTTCGCCGGGCAGCGCAATTACGCCCTGGACCAGATCCCCTTCAAGCACGAGTGGGTGCTGCACCTGGACGCGGACGAGATCGTCACCCCAGCCCTGCGGGCGGAGATGGCTGCGGCGGTGGCGGCGGCGGAGGAAGCTGGGGCCGAAGCCGATACGGAGGAAGCTGGGGCAGCTAGGGCGGCGGAGATGGCAGATGCAGGGGCGGTGGCGGTGGATGCGCCGAAGGGAGTGGTAACAAATGCAGCGGGGGCGGAAGGGGGGGCGAAGGCGGCGGGGCGCTATGACGCCTGGCGCCTGCCCTCCAAGATGATGTTCATGGGCCGCTGGCTACGCTACTCCGGGCTCTATCCCAGCTATCAGGTGCGATTGGGCCATCGTGACCGCTTCCGCTTCAAGCAGGTCGGTCACGGCCAACGGGAGGACCTGGCGCCGGAGCGCATCGGCACCCTGACCGAGCCTTATCTACACTATTCCTTCTCCAAGGGTTTGAGCGACTGGGTGGACAAGCACAATCGCTACGCCAGCGCCGAGGCGCGGGAGGCGGTGCGGCTGCTGGCCTCGGGCGGCGGCCTGGACTGGGCCGGCCTGGTGGCGAGGGAGCCGACCCGCCGGCGGCGGGCGCTCAAGGCCCTGTCCATCCGCCTGCCGTTCCGGCCCTTGCTGCGCTTTCTGTACATGTATCTGCTACGCCGGGGTTTTCTGGACGGCCGCGCCGGGCTGACCTATTGCCGGTTGCTGGCGATCTATGAGTATCTGATCGTGCTCAAGACACGGGAGTTGCTGGCGGGGGGAAGGACCTGACCGGTCCGGCGCAAAAAAGGGCGCTACTACGAAACGAAGCCAACTCAAGCCCCTCCCCCCTGGCGGGGGAGGGGTTGGGGAGAGGGGGATGGGCTACTACCCATCGAAGCTAAACCGCGGGTAACCTTAGCCCGAAGCACGGCCTCCTGAAGCCGGAATCTGATCATCCCCGGGGAGAACGCGGCGGACTTCGAGGCCCTGCTGGAGCAGTTGCTGGCGGAGGAGCAGCCGGTGGGGACCCGGGTGGGTCCACATCGAGTAAGCACCGCGCCGTCAAAATCGCGACTGGCCGCCGTTTGCCGACCTCGGCACCCCGGGCCGGGTCTAGTCTGGCGAGATAGATGCCCCCGCGGGTCAGTGGGATGGTGCTGTCCACCCTGCTTCCGCTTCTTCGGGCAATCTTAGCGGCTGTGGGGCGGCCCGCCGGCGTACGGGTTGATTGAGGTGGAAGTGTGACGTTTGCTAGGGCCTTGCGGTGCCTGTGAACCGAAGGATAAACTGACAATCGAGATGTCAACGGAGGGGGCGCCTTCGCCTCCGTCTGCAACGTCAGGAGTGGAGCCGTGAGCGAGAAGATGTCCAATGCCCCTGTTTACTACGCCTTGGCCCAAGCGCGGTTCAACCCTGTCGGGGCCATGGCAAAGTATGTTGAAGAGGTGCAGGACCGTCTGCGACGCGTCGGCTATACACTTTTCGAGCCTCAGCAGGTGACGCACCTACAGATCGCCACCGCAGCTAGTCAAGCCCCTGTCGAACCCCAAGTCGCGCATACGCTCTCATGGCTCATCACCAAAGGTGATCGAACGGCTGGTTTCATTTTAGGGGCTTCTTCGATCACCTTTCATACGACCCATTACGAAACCCGTAATGAATTCATTGCGGAACTGTTGCGCGGGCTGAAAGCCGTCCATGCCGTGGCCGAGTTGGATCATGTCAATCGGCTTGGGCTGCGTTATCTGGATGCGGTCGTGCCGCAAGCCAACGACAGGGTCGCTGATTATCTGGTGGGTGGGCTACACGGGGTGGAGTTTGGCGCGATCCCGCGTTATGCCATGAATGAATCCGTGTTCGCGACGACATCGGGTCCCTTGCTGTCCTCAGGCACGCTGGTTGCGCGGGTTCACTGGATGAACGCCCCGCTCGGGTTCCCGCCCGATATGGTGCCAAATGGCCTGGTACTGATGCCCAGGTTTGCAAGCAATCAGGTCCGCGATCATGCCGTGATCGATATCGATCATTTCGTTGAAGGGACGATGGCGCTGGACTTCTCGGCGATTCAGCAGCAGTTAGTATCGTTGCAGGCGACCATCAGGCAAGCCTTCGAGGCGACGATTACCGAGCATGCGCGGAGGGTCTGGGCGTGATACCAGGTGGGGACGTGAAGATGTTTCGCCTACCAGTACCCACCAGACCCAACCCTCCCCTGGAGCTAGGATCGAGGGTCACCTTCGTGGTCATCGGGATGGTGCTGGCCGGTACAGGGACTGTCTACGACCTCGGCCACGCCAAGGCTTGGCGGGGCTATGTGCAACCGCGCGTGGCGTTTGTTCTCGACGCCGCGGAGAGCGCGGAGGACGGTACGGAACCCCTTGATGTGCGCGTGGCCGCCGAACATCTCGAGAACATTCGCCGGGTTCTGCATCCCCCTGTCGCCGACCTCGCCACGCTGTTTGAGGTATCTCGCCAGGCAATCTATAAATGGCTGGCGGGTACCTCAACCCCTGAGGAAGGTAAGTTTGAGCGTGTGCGGACACTTAGCCAGGTCGCGGACCGGTTTCATGCGGCGGGTATTGCCCGTGCCGGGACTTTGCTGAAGATGAAGGCGTTCAATGGCAGGTCCCTGATGGATCTCATTAGGTCCGGTGAAAACCATGATGAGCATCTTGACCGCCTGATTACCGAGGCCAGGGCGATGGAGCATGCCTACGGTCAGTCCGGCTTGGCAACGACAAGGTCCCGGCCAACGCGTGATTGGCAGTCTGACATTTCGATCCCAGGCTCCTCCGAGAGAACGTAACCGGGTCGCTGCACATGCTGGGCCGGGATACAGAATGGCGACAAGGCAGCCTGCTGACCCACGAGTCGGCGATCGCGCTGGGAATTGGGGGGGGGCCTGGCGCAGAGCGGCCCGTGGTGGTGATCTCTCATGACTGTGATCTGGCGAACGACGCTGAGGAGCAGGTCGAGGTTATTATCGGGACGCTGATCGACCTCCCTGGGGCCTTATACGAAAACGCACGTAACCCACGGCAACTGCACCTCACGTTTGTTGCCGTGGGCGATGACGTGCTTCACATCGAATTGCGCCATGCCGATCGGCGGCTGGTGAGCAAGGCCGAGTTTGCCAAGCTTGGTGTTGGGAGCCCGCGGTTTGCCCTGCCCGCCGAAGAGAAGCGCGTTTTGAAGCAGTGGCTTGCAGCCCGATATGGCCGTCCTGCGTTTCCGAATTCCTTCGAGACCCGGCTGCGCAAGCATGTCCGGAAACGGGTTACTGTCGAAAAGGGTATCGCGGGGATTCTAGAACCGGCCTCAACCCATCTGGTCGGACTCTTCTTCGATCTTGGTGAAGACAGGACGGCCGAGCTTGCGGAGGGTGAGCCTTACTTTCTCTCCATCTCGGTCGTCTACGATGCCACGGAAGGTGGGCACGCGGCCCGGGAGACTGCCGAAAGTGTCGCCAATGCGCTGCGGGCGCTTTTCGAGCAGGCCTACGGAACCATCGATGTGGCGACCGAGATCGCACTTGAGAACTGCGGCGCCGTGGCTGATACCTACATGACCCTGGCGGATCTCCGGAAGGTGGATCAGTGGCGTCTCGAGTACATCAGCCTGCGGGACGAGCCAATCAGCCACTTCCTCCCGACGGGGGAGAGGCCGGTCTAGTCCGTGGCGGAGCGGTTGACGTACCCTGTCCGGGCCGGTAATGCCGGCGCCCTTGGCGGATAATCTTCGATTATTGAACCCTGTCTGGGCCAAGCTTGGGCGCCCATCTGCAAAGAGGTTTGTGGCGAGGACCCGGCCCAGGTGCGCTTTCAAACCCGGGCGTGGAGCATCACCTGGCCCATGGTGGCGGCGGCGGGGCGCTATGACGCCTGGCGCCTGCCCTCCAAGATGATGTTTATGGGCCGCTGGCTGCGTTACTCCGGGCTCTATCCCAGTTATCAGGTGCGGCTGGGTCATCGCGACCGCTTCCGCTTCAAGAAGGTCGGTCACGGCCAGCGGGAGGACCTGGCGCCGGAGCGCGTCGGCACCCTGACCGAGCCTTATCGGCACTATTCCTTTTCCAAGGGGCTGAGCGACTGGGTGGACAAGCACAACCGCTACGCCAGTGCCGAGGCGCGGGAGGCGGTGCGGCTGCTGGCCACGGGCGGCGGCCTGGACTGGGCCGGCCTGCTGGCGCGGGAGCCGACGCGCCGGCGGCGGGCCGCCGGGGTGGTCATCGCCCTGCAGTGGGTGGTGCTGTGGGTGTGCGCCATGCCGTGGCTGAATCAGCGGCTGACCGGCTGGTTGGAGGCGGAATACCCGCCGGTGGCCCTGGAAGCGACCCCGGTGGCCGAGGTGGCGGTGGTGCTGGGGGGTGCCGTGGGCATGGTCGGGGACCCTCCCACGGAGAATCTCAGCGGGAGTTCCGACCGGGTGTTGCGCGCCGCCCGCCTGTATCGCGCCGGTAAGGTCGACCGGGTCCTGGCGGTCGGTGGCTCCCAGCCGTGGCTGGGCAACCCGGTGCCCGAGGCGGAGGCCATGCGCGATCTGCTGGTGGAATGGGGGGTGCCCGCTGAGCGGGTCCTGACCGAGACCGCCAGTTGGAATACGTGGGAGAATGCCCGGAACGCCGCCGCGATCATCCGGGCGCAGGGTTGGACGCGGGTGCTGCTGGTCACCTCGGCGACGCATATGCGTCGGGCGGTGGCTGCCTTCCGCGCCGCGGGCATCGAGGTCATCCCCTCGGCGACCGACTATGCCGTGGTGGGTCCTCAACCGCTGGATGTCCTGGACTTTATGCCGGATGTCGCGGCTCTTGACGGCGTGAGTTTCGCCCTGCGCGAATTGCTCGGGCGGGCTTATTACCAACTGCTGGCTTGGGTGGGGGGATAGGCACTGTGGGGGCATAGGCACTGCCGTGGGGATGCCTGCCGTATGAGCTATGACCTGCGCCACCTACGGCGTCCCGGCGCGACTGCCGATCGCCGAGGACTGCCCCCAGGCGCCGATACCGGACCGCTCAAGACGCGGGAGTCCCAGTCCGTGGGCGGCCTGGTCCTGAGTGCGCTAGTCATGACATCATCCGGACGATAAGATGGTGGCCGATGAGGTATCGGAGGTGGTTATGAACATGGCGCATCAGGCTAAAACCGAACGAATTGACGTCCGGGCCAGCAGCGCGGTCAAGCAACTGTTACAAGAGGCGGCGCGGTCTTGTCACAAGAATGTGAGTGAGTTTTTACTGGATGCTGGGGTGACGGCAGCTAGCCAGGCGCTGGCTGAGCGGCGGCATTTCGTGCTGGACGAGGCCCAGTGGCTAGCCTTTCAAGAGGCATTAGATCGTCCCGTTCAGGCCAAGCCGAGGTTGCAGCGACTGCTGCGTGAGCCGGGGGCGTTGGGTTGAAGGGCACCTATGACCCGGTACGTAAACTCATGGCTGGGGATCGGGTCGACCGGTTTGATTGCGGCCAACCCGCACTTAATACCTTTTTGCAGCGTCATGCCCTGGCCAGTCAACAAGCCAATAGCGCGCAAACTTACGTCTGCTGCCAGGCAGGGGAGGTCGTGGGCTTTTATAGCCTGGCGGTGGGTGGCGTGGATCCGGCGCAGGCCCCTTCACGGGTGACGAAGGGGCTGGCCCGGCACCCGGTACCGGTGATGATCTTGGCGCGGTTGGCGGTTGACCGTGGCCACCAAGGCCAGGGGCTCGGTCAGGCGCTGCTCAAGGACGCCTTGCTGCGAACCGCGCAGGCGGCAAACATTGCCGGGATTCGCTGTTTGCTGGTTCATGCCAAGGATGATCTGGCCCGCCAGTGGTATGCATCTTGGGAATTTGAGCCAAGTCCAACCGATGCTTACCACCTTTTCTTGCTACTCAAGGATCTTAAGGCCTTGTTGGGCGATGGCCCGGCAATGTTCGATCAGGGCATAGCTCTGGGTCTGCAAGTCGTCACGCGCCGGGAGGCATAAATGGAGCGCGGCGAAAGCGGGATCAGAGCGACTGCTGAGTGGGCAAATGAACAAGACGGGTGGGTCCACATCGAGTAAGCACTGCGCCGTCAAAATCGCGACTGGCCGCCGTTTGCCGACCTCGGCACCCCGGGCCGGGTCTAGTCTGGCGAGATAGATGCCCCCGCGGGTCAGTGGGATGGTGCTGTCCACCATGCTTCCGCTTCTTCGGGCAGTGCTTCCGCCAACTCGCTGTCCAGGGCCTCACTCTCCTTGCGGTAGGTCGGGTCCTGGGCCATGGCGCGCAAGCTGGATGCCATGGCTAGTTGTTCTGGCTGGCGTTGGAGCCGCAGGAGTTCGTGACGCACGGCTTGGCGGATGAATTCTGCCCGCGTGATGCCTAGCCGATCGGCAAGGCGTGTGCTTTCCTTGACAAGCTCGCCCGGCAACTTGAGCGAGATGGCCATCATGAGCGGTTTCCTAGGTTGCAGTATTAGGTCTGGAAGAATAAATGACGGTTATCCTTGGTTTCAATGCCTTTCATGCCGACTCCGCTGCCTGCCTGGTGGTCGATGGTCAACTGGTGGGCGCGGTGGCGGAGGAGCGCCTGGGCGAGCGGCGCAAGCACAGCCCGGCCTTTCCGGCCCAGGCCATCCGCCGCCTGCTGGCGGATGCGGGGCTGCGCCTGCAGGACGTCTCCCATGTCGCCCTGGCGCGGGACCCTGCTGCCAACCGGGCGGCCAAGCTGGCCTATGTTGCCCGGCATCCGCTCAAGGCCGCCGGGGCGGTGGTCGAGCACCTTAGCCGCAATCGGCGCACCCAGGGCACCCTGGAGCAACTGGCCGAGGTCTGCGACGAGGACCCGGCCCAGGTGCGATTTCAGACCGTGGGGGTGGAGCATCACCTGGCCCACATCGCCAGCGCCTATTACCTGTCACCCTTCGAGGACCTGACCGCTGGCTTGTCCTACATCGGTGTCGGGCTGGGGTTGATAGCGGCGTCCCGTGCGCAGCGACTAGGGGTTGCTGCTGGTATTTAGTCTCGTTTCGTGCTTCACTTTCCAAAATCGAAGCCCATCGGGGTTGAGTAGATGAAAGAGCTTAATATCAGGGAGATGCGTGCCAACCTGGGTCGACTCGATGCCCTGGTGGAACAGGCGGGGGAACTGATCATTAGTCGACGCGGCCAGCCCGTCGTGCGCGTGCTGCCCGTTTCCAGGCGTCGCGCACGCCCGGACCATGCCGATCTGCGGCGACTGACGCTGAAATTGACGACGGCCTCAGCAGTGCTCATTCGCGCGGAACGCGATGAGCGCTGAGCGCCGGGCCTAACTGGATACCAGCGCCCTGGCCAAGTGGTACCTTAACGAGGTCAATTCCGAGGCTTTCGTCAGCTATCTGCAAAGCCTCGACAGCGCCGTGATCAGTAGTCTGACACGCACGGAAGTGCGATCACTGCTGAGCCGGCGGCGGCGCATGGGGGAGCTTTGCCTGAAGCACGGCCTCCTGAGCCGTAACCTGATCATCCCCGGGGAGAACGCGGCGGACTTTGAATCCCTGCTGGAGCAGTTGCTGGCGGAGGAGCAGCCGGTGGGGACTCTGGAGGTGGCGCTGGTGGAGCGGGTGGCGGTCTGCCTGTGGCGGCTGCGGCGCGCGGTGACGGCGGAGAGCGCCAGCCTGCGGATGTTGGGTGGCGCCGCCCACGCCATTGACACGAGGGCTTGGTCTCCTTACTTTAAAGTAAGAATCAATACTGTTGTAAGGAATCCCGAAATGACTACCGCCACCCTCACCACCAAAGGCCAGATCACCATCCCCAAGGACATCCGGGAGCGGCTGATGCTGCATACCGGGGACAAGCTCGACTTTAGCCTCACCGAGTCCGGCGATGTCCTGCTCAAGCCGGTCACGCGTCATGTGGACGAGGTCTTCGGGCGGCTCGGCAAGTCAGGGCAAGCGCCACTCACACCGGCCGAGATGGATGCCGCGATCCAACAGCGGATGGCCGAGACTGGGGCATGAAAGCCATCGATACCAATGTGCTCGTTCGCTTCCTGGTCAATGATGATCCCGTGCAGGGCGAACAGGTGCGGCAGCTCTTCGCGGCTGCCGAGCGACAGCGCGAAGCCTTCTTTGTACCGATACTGGTGCTGCTGGAAACCATCTGGGTGTTGGAATCCGCTTATCAGATCCATCGCCCGGCCCTCATCGAGGCCCTCGGCGATCTGATGCTGATGCCCGTCCTTCACTTCGAGCAGCGCGAAGCGGTCCAGGCGATGCTGGCAAAGGTCATGACCAGCAACATGGACTTGCCGGACGCGCTAATTGCCCAAAGCGCGCTCAAGGGTGGGTGTGAAAGCGTTTTGACCTTCGACAAAATGGCAACGCGCGGGGATGGCTTCGAGTTGCTGGCCATGACGGAAAGTTGAGGTTGTGCTTCTGGAGCTGGGTCGTGCGGACCCGGACCGAAGTGGACCGTAACGCGCGGGTAGCTTCTTCATTTGATCGCGAGGTGCTGACCCGGGGGGGCGTTCTGTATGGTTGACTCCTCATCTGAAGTTAATGATCCTCGCCCAGCGCGAGGCGCAGGCCCACCGGCGGGCCAAAGCGGCCCTGGCGGGGGTGGCCAGCTCCACCAGGAAGTGTCTGATTTCGATGATCTCGTCCTTCAGCATCATAGCGATTACATCACCAGCGGGCTCAAGGTCCCGTCTCTAATCCGACTCAAGACGCGGGAGTTGCGGGCGGGGGGAAGGACCTGACCGGGCCGGCGCAAAAAAAAGGTCGCTACTACGAAACGAAGCCAACTCAAGCCCCTCACCCCTGGTGGGGGGAGGGGTTGGGGAGAGGGGGATGGGCTACTACGAAACGAAGCCAAACGAGACGGGGGCGGGCCTGGCTAATTATTGACCACTAATCCCCTTGACAGGGCGGGCTTTATGCCCCAACTTGCCTGATCATCATGGAGTTTTCTGAGGCGAGCAGCATGTCAAGCAATCCGATCAAAACCCTGGCCAATCAGCTCAACAGCCTGAAGAGCACCGGTCCGCGCACCGCGACGGGCAAGGCGAAGGCCAGCGGCAATAGCCTGAAGCACGGCATCCTCAGCCGGAACCTGATCATCCCCGGGGAGAACGCGGCGGACTTCGAGGCCCTATTGGAGCAATTGATGGCGGAGGAGCAGCCGGTGGGGACCCTGGAGGCGGCGTTGGTGGAGCGGTTGGCGGTCTGCCTGTGGCGCCTGCGGCGCGCGGTGACGGCGGAGAGCGCCAGCCTGCACCTGCAGCGGGAGACCCTGGGGGCTGAAGACTGGCAACTGATCGAGAAACTGACCGGGGTGAGTGACCGCGGGCTGATCCTGGGGACGCTGCGGCAGGGTTGGTCGCTGGCCGAGGCCGAGGACTACGCCCAGGTGTTCGATACCTGGCTAGCGCTCCCGGACGCGGACAAGCCCCAGGATCTGGCGGCCCTGGCGATGGCCTTTCCGCCCCTGGTGGCCCTGCTCCGGGGCCTGTTGACGGCGGCGGAGGCGGGACTGGCGTCGCTGCCGGCGGGCAAGGCGGACAGCGTGCCGCCGGCGGTGGCCGAGGAGGTGGGGGCGGCGGTATCGCTAGGGGAGGTGCTGGCGGCGCGCAGCGGTGGCTCGCTGACCGAGCTGCTGTACGGCGTTCATGACCATTTTCGTCAGCAGTTGGCCATCCTGCGGGCGGTAAGCCCCCTGCGAGCGGCGCGGCTGCATCCGGCGGCGGCGGAGCCCATGGCGCGCTATCAGGCGGCGCTGGACAACGAGTGGTACAAGGCCATCCGCGCCCTGCGCGAGGCGCAGGCCCACCGGCGGGCCAACGCGGCCCTGGAGGGGGTGGCCCAGGCGGCGTGAGCAGTTCCGCGGGGCGGGGGGGAAGGAGACCGGCGGCGGGGGGGCTGATCCGCTATCCCCCTCACCCCCGGGCCTTCCCTCATGCATCCTGTTCGGGATCTTCGCGACCTATGGGACTAATACGAAGCTGCTGCCCCGTCTGGAGCGGCTGCCCGTCCTGGCCTGGGCCGGGGACAGCCTGTCCGTGGCCATGATGAGGGGCTGATGTCCATCTACCTGGGCAAGATCGTCGCCTTGTTTGCCCTGCCGTTGGGCTGGGTGCTCCTCGCCGGCGTGGTGGCGCTCGGCCTCCTGGCGGCGAATCGGCGGCGGGCGGCCGGGGTCGTCATCGCCCTGCAGTTGGTGGTGCTGTGGGTTTGCGCCATGCCGTGGCTGGATCAGCGGCTGACGGGCTGGTTGGAGGCGGAATTCCCGCCGGTCGCTCTGGAAGCGACCCCGGTGGCCGAGGTGGCGGTGGTGCTGGGAGGCGCCGTCGGCATGGTCGGGGACCCCCCCACGGAGAATCTTAGCAAGAGTTCCGACCGGGTGTTGCGCGCTGCCCGCCTGTATCGCGCCGGTAAGGTCGACCGGGTCCTGGCCGTCGGTGGCTCTCAGCGTTGGCTGGGTAACCTGGTGCCGGAGGCGGAGGCCATGCGCGATCTGCTGGTGGAATGGGGGGTGCCCGCTAAGCATGTTCTGACCGAGACCGCCAGTTGGAATACGCGGGAGAATGCCCGGAACGCCGCCGCGATCATCCGGGCGCAGGGTTGGACGCGGGTGCTGCTGGTCACCTCGGCGACGCATATGCTCCGGGCGGTGGCTGCCTTCCGGGCCGCTGGCATCGAGGTCATCCCCTCGGCGACCGACTATGCCGTGGTGGGTCCTCAACCCCTGGATGTCCTGGACTTTATGCCGGATGCCGCCGCCCTTGACGGCGTGAGTTTCGCCCTGCGGGAAGTGCTGGGGCGGGCTTATTACCAACTGCGGGTTTGGGTGGGAAGATAGATACGGGTTCAGCGCTAAGCCTCTGCGCAAGGCCATAATTGGGAATTCAAGGGAGTGGTCTTGCGTAATGGGCGTCGGCTGACCATACTTATTCGTTAAATAACTCCACGGATGAGGGTTCCCGCAAAGTCGGGGGCCATTTCTGGCATGGTCTGGCATAACATTCTCAAGTCCCCATGTCTGTCCTCACGGACGCTCCCATTTTGGGATGCAAATGTAGGACGTTTCTGATCGCATCCTGGTTACCAGTAGCTTAGGCTTTCTTGAGGACCATCCGGACGAGCCCTTGCTTGCCGATGGCCATAACGCGCTCTGGCAACATATCTTCCAACGATACCAAGGACATCGCCTATCCATGATTGCCGGATGGAAGATGCGTCCTGGGTAACGAGTTCCTCCCTGGTGGTACGGGTCGGGTAGTGCATGAAGATTTCCATCATTACGGCAACGCTCAACTGCGTGGCCAGGATTGGCGACTGTCTTGATTCAGTGGCTGGACAGTCCCACACGGATCGTGAACATATCATCATCGACGGTGCCAGCACGGATGGTACCTTGGCAGTGTTGGAAGGGCGGCGCGATCGGTTGGCGGTGCTAGTGAGCGAGCCAGATAGCGGTATCTACGAGGCGCTGAACAAGGGGTTGGCGCGAGCTACCGGGGAGGTGGTGGGCTTTCTACACGCCGATGATGTCTATGGCGATGCGGAGGTGCTGGCTAGCATCGCCGCGGCCTTCAGGGACCCGAAGGTGATGGCGGTCTATGGAGATTTGGATTACCTGCGTCGCTTGAACCCCGTGCGGGTGGTGCGTCATTGGCGGGCGGGGGAATTTGATCCGGCTGCGTTGCGCTGGGGGTGGATGCCTCCACACCCCACCCTCTATCTGCGCCGGTCGGTGTTCCAGCGTCTGGGGGAGTCGGAGTGTCGCCGTGCTCAGGATGCGAAACGGGACTTCCCAGTCCCCCTTTC
>ERZ1645187.3569-NODE-3569-length-12992-cov-16.943032_pt1 | contig 12992 bp, 15 predicted proteins | sample MGYA00575352_ERZ1645187 | MGnify/ENA primary metagenome ERZ1645187 (study PRJEB40837, sample SAMN11349314) | freshwater sediment metagenome | isolation source: river sediment | host: Sediment | place: India: Wazaribad , New Delhi | collected 2017-02-21 ... | reverse complement strand
CCGCCTGATCGTCATGCGCTGGGGTTGGGGCTTCCTGCAGCGCATCCTCGGCCGCATCCTCGGCCGCGTCGTACTCGGCCGCTGATACAGCGGAGCCCCGCAGGCCTCAAACGATGCTCAAAACGGGCGGAAAAAAAGAAATCCGGAGCGTGGACCGCGCTCCGGATTTTCGTTGTTGCGGGCCGGTTCCCATGGCGAAGGCCACCGGCCGGCCGGGCGACGACAGCCCGGCGGAGAGAGAAGTCTGAAACGCCGACGCTGACGACGCGACCGCGCAAGCGCGCGGGAGGGAGCCCGCGCACCCGTCATTACTTACAGGGGCGAGCGTTGATATCGCAGCCCCAGCCGCTCGAGCCCTGCGTGCAGGTTACCTGCTTGCTGGCGGCCTTTTTGAAGCTTGCCCAGGCCGAGCCGTACTCGAGCGACGTGAAACCCGCCCAGGACGAGATGGCAGCCTGCAGAGCAGCGGCCTTGGACGGCTGCGCGGCGCTGTTGCCGTTGTGGAAGTGATCGCTCATGCAGAGCTTCTTGCCTTCGCGGCGCAGGTCGTGAATGCCGGCGAGGCCGGTGTCGTTGGCGCTGGCCGAAACCGTCGAAACCGCGAGCACCGCGACGCCAGCGGATACCAAGAGCGTCCACTTCATAGGTTGCACCTTCCACGAATCGATGAAGCCGTTATGCCCGGAAGGTGCACGATTCACACGGCTCCCGCGATCGGTCGGCGTCAGTCGCTTCTTGATTTGCTGCGATGCGTGCAAAGCGGTCACAGCTGTCGCCGGAGCCGCTGGAGGTTGTGCCCGCACGTGCTGCCGAGAGAGTTCGAAGGCCACACGTCGGCCTTCGAACGCGTGGCGTGTTTTCGGCTTGCACCTACAGGAGCGGCTCGGCTTCGATGCGCTGACCGTCGACCGTGAGGCCCTTGAGCGCCGCGGTGCCATCGTCGCCGATGACGACGTGCGCCTTGACCTTGCCGGGTCGGATCTCGGTCTCGATAGCGCGCCCGGTGCCCTCCGGCACGAAGAAGCTCTCGATGCCGTAGGACAACGTGACGAGCTCGGTCGGGGAGCCGCCGCGCGACACGAAGCGGACGCGGGCGGCGAGCACCACATCCTCGGGCGTCACGCCTGCCGGGCGCTTGGGTGTGGCGGCCTTCGCCTTCCAGCCCTCGCCTTCGCGCGCCAGCGTCACGTACACGGCGTCCCCCTTGTGCGGCTCCCTGTCGAACATGACGAGCGGCACCTGCGAGATGTCGTAGCCGAGGATCACGTAGTCGCCGCGGAACAGGCTGCGCGGATCGACCGGCTTGACGTCGAGCGTGATCTCGCGCCCCGTCGACAGCAGGCGCTCGCGGCCGGCGACCATCCAGACCAGCACCCCAGCCTGAGCCAGCGCCACCAGTGCGATCAGCGCCAACCGCCAGTTGCGCAGCGCGGCAATCAGCCGGCTCACCGCACCCTGCGCCGTCTCGATCGTTGTTGCAGCACTATTCATGACACCACTCCCGACTGATCCTCGACCCGGTGCAGACGCCGCGCCATGGCCGCCAGCGCGATGATGATGAGACCGGTGGCGAGGTAGAAGACCGACGAGCCGAGCAGCGTGCCGACCGTCTTGAAATAGATGCCGAGGATCTCGACCGAGAAGCCGACGTAGCCGAGCCAGACGGCCGGGCGGATGCCGTGTCGCAAGCCGTAGACGATGGCGCCCAGCAGCAGGCCGAGTGTCACGATCGCCAGCAGCACCAGGCTCGGCGTGGTGATGCGCTCGACGAACTGCTGCGTGAAGAGCCCGGCGTAGGAGATCACCATGCCGTAGCCGAGGGCCGTCGGCGCGATGTCCGCCGCCTCGACGTCGAAGCCCGGCAGGCGCGGCTTGAATTCCAGCGCCGCGATCGCGAGAGCCGCGACCACCAGGCCGAACAGCGTCACCATCCAGTGCGCGTGGCCCTGATCCACGACCCAGCCGAGCCGCACGACGAAGCCGGTCAGCAGGATGGCGACGAGGTGAATACCGGGACGCCAGCGGTGCGCGAGGAAGGCGGCCGCCAGCGCGGCAATGGCCACGAGCAGCGGCCAGTGCACGATGTTGGCCATTGCGGTTTCCATCCCGCTCCACAGGCCGAACAGCACGGCGGAGGCGGCGAGCGCCGGATTGGACCCGAGCAGGACACCCGCACCGAAGCCGCCCAGCGCCCACACCAGCACCGCGTCCGGCGGATGCCCGTCGATGTGATACATCTGCGAAATCAGCATGATGCCGGCACCGAACACGGCGACGCCGAGCAGGATGGCGGCGTGCGCGAAGGCATCCATGCGCCGGGCGAACAGCGCCGCCGCAGCTCCGTACGAGCCGAGCAGGCCCGCGAAGATGATGCCGAGGCGGACGATGCGCGGCATCTCCTGCCAGTTGGCGGCGACGAAACTCATGGCCGCGAAGCCGAGCATGACCGCACCGAGTATGCCAAGGACGGTGGCGAGGCCCGGGCCGCGGCGGCGCGTCGACAGCTCGTGCGCGATTGCGCGGGCGCCCTCCTCGGTCACCCACCCCGCCTGCCGCCATCGCTCGACATCCTTCTGCAGGTGCGAACGGCTCAACCACATGACGCGCCACTCCACTTATTGAACATCGTTCCAATATAATTGAACATCGTTTTGTGTCAAGCGCTCGTGCGGCGAGCGCGAACCACCATGGTCGCCGTCAATGGCAGGTTCGCGGCGACGAGGAGACGGAGAAGGTGCAAGAGGCGGCGCAACGTCTCACGGCGCCGCGCCGGCTCGAGGGCGGCGGAGACGAGCGAAGATGCGTCACAACGGTCGGAATGGCAGGCAGCGCGGCACCGATGCCGCCGACAGGTCAGCGCGTCGAGGCCGGCAGGCTGCCGAGATCGGCAATGTACCAGTTGTCGGTATCGACGATCGCCGGGTTCTCGCCGTTGGCGTAGATCCAGCTGTCGACCGCGTACTTCTTGGCCCCGTCGTTCTCTTTCAGCACGGCGGTCCAGTGCGTCCAGCCGGAAACGCCACGCCAGAGCTGGTCCTTGGCGAAGGGCGTGCCGACCGTGTGGTGCTTCAGCAGGCCGTTGTTCTGCAGCACGAGCAGGTAAGAGGTCGTGTTGGTCGCCTCGTCGACGCAATCCTGCTGGGTCGGATCGCCCGAGGCCGCGAAATCCATGCCCTCGCGGTCCTTGTCGGTTCCGATGGCGGCGCCGACGCGCCGCTCGATCCAGCCGATCGCGTAGGCGACCGCGCGGCGCTCCTCGGCCGCGCTCTGATCCTTGGCGTTCTTCTTCATGATCGAGCGCAGTTCGGTCATATCCGCGTCGGTAAAACGGAAGCGCGTCTGCTGTTTGCAGCCATAGGCGCTGCAGACGTGCACCGTATTGCCATCGGGCTTCTTGGCCTGGAAATCGTCGTAGTGGCCGAGTGTCGGCCCGTTGCGCTCATGCGTACAGGCGGCCAGAGCGAGGGTCGCAGCCACGAGGGCGGTGATGGCGCCAAACCTGGATGTCACGTCGTCCTCGCGTGGAATTCGTGGGTCTGCTGACTTGTCCGAATACTCGACGCCGCAATCAACGCATGCTCTTTACAGACCGGTGCCCTCACACCTCCCTCGCGCATATCATTCTGACGGTGCCGAGCAAAGGTGCATGAATGAGCAAAACCCTGTGATTCGCAGCGCCGCGTCAACTTCAGGAGCCGACCGCAACTCATGAGCCACACGGTGAGCACCCTGTCCCCCATCCACGTCGTCGGCGGCGGCCTCGCCGGTTCGGAAGCCGCCTGGCAGATCGCTTGCGCCGGAGTGCCGGTCGTCCTGCACGAGATGCGACCCGTGCGGGTCACGGATGCTCACAAGACGGACGGTCTCGCCGAGCTCGTGTGCTCCAACTCGTTCCGCTCCGACGAGTGGCAGACCAACGCCGTCGGCCTGCTGCACGAGGAGATGCGGCGCGCGGGCTCGCTCATCATGAGCGCGGGCGACCGCCACAAGCTGCCGGCGGGCGGCGCGCTCGCGGTCGATCGCGACGCATTTTCAGCCGAGGTGACTGCCCGGCTCACCGCGCATCCGCTGGTGACCATCGCGCGCGAGGAAGTGGCCGGCGTGCCGCCCTCGGACTGGTCCAGCGTGATCGTCGCCACCGGGCCGCTGACCTCGCCCGCGCTGACCGATGCGATCCTCAAGCTGACCGGCGAGGACCAGCTCTCGTTCTTCGATGCCATCGCGCCGATCGTGCATTTCGACTCGATCGATCTCGACATCGCGTGGAAGCAGTCGCGCTACGACAAGGCGGGGCCGGGTGGCACGGGCGCCGACTATCTCAACTGCCCGATGACGCGCGACGAGTACGAAGCGTTCGTCGACGCGCTGATTGCCGGCGAGAAGACCTCGTTCAAGGAATGGGAGGCGACCACACCCTACTTCGACGGCTGCCTGCCCGTCGAAGTGATGGCCGAGCGTGGCCGAGAGACGCTGCGTTTCGGGCCGATGAAGCCGGTCGGCCTCGCCGATCCGCGAAAGCCCGGCGAGCGCCCGTATGCCGTGGTGCAGCTGCGCCAGGACAACGGGCTCGGCACGCTGTGGAACATCGTCGGCTTCCAGACCAAGCTGAAGCACGCCGAGCAGGTACGCGTGTTCCGCATGATCCCCGGCTTGCAGGAGGCAGAGTTCGCGCGCCTCGGCGGCCTGCATCGCAACACGTTCATCAATTCGCCCGTGGTGCTGGACGAGTTGCTGCGGCTCAAGGCCGACACGCGGCTGCGCTTCGCCGGCCAGATCACCGGCGTCGAGGGCTATGTCGAGAGCGCGGCCATGGGGCTGGTGACCGGCCGCCTCGCCGCGGCCGAGCGATTGGGTATGACGCCGGTCGTACCGCCGCCGACGACGGCGCTCGGCGCGCTCGTCAACCACATCACCGGCGGGCATATCGTGACGGATGTCGAGGGCGAGAGCGACGGGGAAGACGGTGGCGCTGCCGCGCCGGTCGAAACAGCGGGCAAGCGCCGCTCGTTCCAGCCGATGAACATCAACTACGGTCTGCTGCCGCCGATCGCCGCGCCGAGCCACGACGCTCAGGGCCGCAAGGTGAAGGGCAAGGAGCGCGGCTTTGCCAAGAAGCGGCTGATGTCGGTGCGCGCGCTCGGCGATGTCGATCGTTGGCTGGCGGAGAACGTGCTGCGCGCGCCCGACGCCGCGGCGGAGTGAGTGAGGCGCGTTCTGCGCGAGAAGGGCTGCCGCCCCCCCCCACGCAACCTTGCCCAGTTCTCGTCATGGCCGGGCTTGACCCGGCCATCCAGAGCGACGTCCGCGAACGAAGGTGTACCAGGCCCTGGATGGCCGGCTCGGAGGCCGGCCATGACGAAAGAGCATGGCGCGTCCGGCGTGTCACGCGAAATGCCGATCGTCTTGCCGCCCCTCACCCTGGCCCTCTCCCGATTGAAGGAATGGGGAGAGGGAAAACTACTCCACCGGCGTTTCGCGATCGAAGCGCGCGCCCAGCGCCCAGCCGATCGTCCAGCCGATGGCGACGGCCAGCACGTTGAGCCCCATGAATACTGCGGCGTGCAAGTCGGCCACCGTATCGGGGCTATCGAACGTAAAGCGCGAGACGACATAGCTCGCGACCGGCGACGACAGGAAGATCGTCGCCAGCAGCGCCACGGCAATCGCCGCGATCATCGCGATCAGATAGCGCATGGCTACTTCACCTCCCAGAACCAGATCTCGCCCGCGTCCGCGTAGTTCGAGGTGTAGCCGAGCCACGAGAACCACTCCATCAGCCACTTCGAACTGGAGCGGAAGCCGTTCCACACGTCGATGTGGTCGCCGGTCGCCTTCGCGCTCTCTCCCGCGCGGCGCCAGTAGTCCTGGATGTAGATGACGCCGGTGCGGCCATAGAGCTTCGGATAGAAGTGCGCGGCCTCGGTGCCGGTGATTTTCTCGAGCGGTCCGAAGCCCGGCAGGTTGGCGCGCGCAATGGCGTTGGCGAGCTGGTTGGCGTTGATGAAATGCATCTGCTCGCGCGGATGCACACCGCAATGCGCAACGCCGGCGAGCTGGCTCTCGCGCACGCCGGCCCGGCGCAGCGCCACGCCCATACGAATGGCGCACTGGTTCGCGTAGACGGGATAGCCCTTTTTGACCGGCTTCTTTTCGACGCTGACGACATCGGCCGGCGCGATGCAGGGCATCTGCACGCTCTCGTTGATCGGATGGCCGCGCCAGAGATCCTTGAACTCGATCATTCGCGTTGCTCCGCCTTGTCTCCCTCTCCCCGTCCTTACGGGGAGAGGGTCGGGGTGAGGGGTAGCATTGACCGCACCGCCGTCGTGTGGCCGCCCCTCACCCTGACCCTCTCCCCATTGATGGAATGGGGAGAGGGAATGAGATCTCGATCTAAGCGCAAAAGCGTGACGGCTTCCAGACGACGCGCACTGCACTCATCAATCGACGAGATCGATGCCGAACACCTGAAAGGCAAAGATGAGCACGAGAATGGCGATGGGGACGATGGCAGCGAAAAGCGTCGCGATGCTGGCGACGATTGCGAGCAGCTTGCCATGCGGCCACAGCGCGCGGCCGATGACGAACGCAAGCCCGCCTGCAAGCAGCAGCGTCACGGCCTGCGCGACATGATCGGCCGACGGCATGGTGGTGGTCGCTCCACTTCTCCCTCTCCACCGCACGCGGGGAGAGGGTCGGGGTGAGGGGCGGCAACACGACGGCGTTGCGCAAGTAGCTGCCCTCACCCTGACCCTCTCCCCATGCACGTGCAGGGCATGGGGAGAGGGAAAAATGCTAGCCGCCACGCTTCTTCCTGAGGCCGTCCCAATAGGCGAGGCGCTTCCTGATTTCCCGCTCGAAGCCGCGCTCGGGCGGATCGTAATATTGCGGCCGCCGCTTCATCTCGTCGGGGAAGTAGTTCTGGCCCGAGAAGCCTTCCGGCGCATCGTGGTCGTACTCGTAGCCGCTACCGTAGCCCTCGTCTTCCATCAGCTTGGTCGGCGCGTTCAGGATGATCTTCGGCGGCGCCAGCGAACCGTGCTCCTTGGCCGCGCGCATCGCCGCCTTGTAGGCGACGTACGCCCCGTTCGACTTCGGCGCCGTGGCGAGATAGATGGTCGCCTGCGCCAGCGCCAGTTCGCCCTCGGGGCTCCCGAGAAAATCAAACGTGTCCTTCGCCGCGATCGCCTGCACCACCGCCTGCGGATCGGCAAGCCCGATGTCCTCCACCGCCATGCGCACGAGCCGGCGCGCGATGAACAGACGATCCTCGCCGCCGTCGAGCATGCGGCAGAGCCAATAGAGCGCCGCGTCGGGATCGGACCCGCGCACGCTTTTGTGCAAGGCGGAGATCAGGTTGTAATGCCCGTCGCGGCCCTTGTCGTAGAGGGGCGCGCGCCGCTGCACGAGCTTGGTCAGCGCATCGCGGCCGATCGGCTTTGCTCCGGCAGGCAGCGACGAGAACACCTCCTCGGCGAGGTTGATGATGGTGCGCCCGTCGCCGTCGGCCATGGCCACGAGCGCGATGCGGCCTTCCTCGTCGAGCGGCAGCGGACGGCCTTCTTCTTTCTCCGCTCGCACCAGCAACGCTTCGAGCGCCGCGTCGTGGTGACGCTCGAACACCATGACGACGGCGCGCGAGAGAATGGCGGCGTTGAGCTCGAACGACGGGTTCTCGGTGGTGGCGCCGACCAGCGTGATGGTGCCGTCCTCCATGTGCGGCAGGAAGCTGTCCTGCTGCGCGCGGTTGAAGCGGTGGATCTCGTCGACGAACAGCAGCGTGCCCTTGCCCTGCTCGCGGCGCATCTTGGCGCGGTCGAACACCTTGCGCAGATCCTGCACGCCGGAAAAGATCGCCGAAATCTGCTCGAACTCGAGGTTCGTCTCGCTCGCCAGCAACCGCGCCACCGTCGTCTTGCCGGAGCCGGGCGGCCCCCACAGGATCATGCTCGACAGCCGCCCCGCGCGCAGCATGCGCGTCAGCGTGCCATCGGGCCCGACGATCGCATCCTGGCCGACCACCTCGGCAAGCGATTTCGGCCGCAGCCGGTCGGCGAGCGGACGCGGCGCGCTTTTCTCCAGACCAGCGGCTTCGAACAGGTTGGTCACGTCGGTCGTCCCTCTCGGACTACGAGCAGCGCCACAGGCATCATCGCGAACAGTGCATAGAGCGTCGCCGAAATCATACCCTCGCGGCTCCAGAAATGCGCGACCCACACCGCTGGCGAAATGTGGCGCAGCAGGTACGTCAATGCCATCTCGGCCACCAGCAACAGCGCCAGCGCGACGCCGCCCATGATAATCCGCGCCGGACGGGTGGAGCTGACGCCAAATCGCGCGACGACACGCGCGGCGATCAGCGCCATCGCCGCAATCATCAGCGGCGCCTCGACGAGCAGCGCCCCCGTTTCACCGACGAGCGGCTTCAGCATCACCTCGCGCACCGGCCCGACCAGCGCACCGACGGCGAACGTCAGTGCAAAGTAGGCAGCGCCCGCCGACACGTCGCGCCGCCACGCCGCCATGCTCACCCCGGCACTTGCATGCTCAGCAGTTGGCCGCCGCGGCGGATGCCGATCACCCACAGCCGCTGCCGGCTGGAGAGAACGCCTTCGAGATCGCGCACGGTTTCGACCTTCTGGTCCTGCAGCGAGACGATCACGTCGCCGGGCTGGAACTGCAGGCGGCCAGAGATGCTGCCCGGCCTGACCGACAGGATGACGACGCCTTCGGTGGCATCGATGCCGAGTTCGTCGGCGACACCCGGCAGCAGGTTGGCCACGCGCGCGCCATCGAAGGGATGCCGGCCCGACAGATTGCGCACGTCGTCGGCGCCGGGCGGTGGTGCCGCCTGCAGCGCCAGTTTCACCATCGCCGGCTTGCCGCGCTTGATGAGGCCGATTTCGGCCGACTTGCCGACACCACGCGTCGTCATGCGGTAGAGGGCGGAGCGCGCGTCCGTCACCTCGAAGCCATCGACGTGGGTGATGACATCGCCGGCCTCGATGCCGGCCTTCGCTGCCGGGCCCTTGGCATCGACGCGCGCCACCACGGCGCCGGCAATGCGTTCGAGGCCGAGCCCTTCGGCGATTTCGCGCGTCATCGTCTCGAGTCGTGCCCCGATCCACGGCCGCTCGACCTTGCGGCCGGCCACGGCGCTGTCCACGTAGAGCTTCACGAGGTTCGACGGGATCGCGAAGCCGATGCCGACCGAACCGCCAGAGCGCGTGTAGATCATCGTATTGATGCCGACGACCTTGCCGGCGACATCGACCAGCGCGCCACCCGAATTGCCGGGATTGATGGCGGCGTCGGTCTGAATGAACACGGAAGCGTCGGAGCGGCCGACCTCGGAGCGGGCGAGCGCCGAGACGATGCCGCTCGTCACCGTCTGGCCGACGCCGAACGGATTGCCGATGGCGAGGACCAGATCGCCGACTTCGAGGCTGTCGCTGTCCTCGAACTCGAGATGATCGAAGCGGGCACCGTTGCCGTCGATCTTGAGCACGGCGATGTCGGTCTTCTCGTCCTGCAGCAGGATCTTGGCGTCGAACTCGCGCTTGTCGGCGAGCGCCACGCGGATCTCGGTCTCGCCTCGCGCCTTGACGACGTGCGCATTGGTGACGACGACGCCGTCGGCGCTGACGATGACGCCCGAGCCGAGCGAGCGCTGGATGCGCTCCTGCGGCATGCCGAAGCTCTCGCCGAACAGCCGCTCGAACAGCGGATCACCCGCGAACGGCGACGAGAACGCGCGCACCCGGCTCGACACGTAGACGTTGACGACGGCGGGCGCCGTTCGCCGCACGATCGGCGCGAACGAGAACTGCACCTGCTCGCGCGACGACGGCACCTCGCGGCGCTGCGCGAGGGCATCCGGCCCGGCCCCGGCCAGCGCAGCCAGCGCCAGCAGCATGAGGATCGCCGCTCGCGCGACGCTACGCCTGGTAGCCGAATGGCGATAATGGAGGTCGTGAAGGCTCATGTACCCGTCTCCTGCGAACCGTCGGAGTGTCAGATACATCAACGCCCGGCAAGGGCAAAACGAGGGCGTTTCTCTCAAACGGCCCGGCTCGCCGGATCAGGCCTTGCGCAGCTTGGTCCACACCAGCCAGGCGGCAACCCAGAGCGGCAGCAGCAGCGGCGGAATGAGGATGCCGGCGACGAACAGGATGCCCGCCAGCTGCCCCGGATTTCGGATCAGACCGCGCAGCTTGCGGACCACCTCCTCGGCGATCTCGGCGCCGCTGCCGGCGGTGCCGCCCGCCGGTGCAGGCGCAGGCGAGGCCTTCGCCCCGGTCGAGGCCGGCCGCCCGACGCCGGGAAGACGCCCGGCCCAATCCGGCACCTTCGGCAATTGCGGTTTGCGCGCGGCGGGCTGCGCGGGAGACTTCTGACGCGCCTGGCGCCGTTCATCGTCGCGCCGGGTGTGCTCGGCGCGGTTATCGGCGCGCATCTGCTCGTGCGCGGCGGGCGAAGAAGTGCGGATCGCCGCCTTCAGCGCCGGAATGTCGCTGACCGGCACCCAGAGTTCCTGCCCGTCGCGCCAGACGTAATCGCTGGCTGAAACACCGCCCTGATGCACGCGCGAGCGCAATTCGGCATCGCTGAGGGGGCCGAGCATCTCGTGCTCGCGCGATACGTACCAACCGTCAGTCAGAGTTGCATCGCTCATTCGTGGCCTCCTGCCGAAGCGTGGTGCGAATGGTAAACTGCCGGGCTTACCCGAGCGATAACGCAGGGAACATCTTCCGCTGCTTCGAGGCGGCGACGCCAACGCTCCTAGTTGAAAAGCGGAAGGGGTTCGGGGGAGCCATTCCCCGGGCGGGTGCGGGCGGCCGTCCGCTTGCGCAGCACATCAGATCAGTTTGAACGCGCGCAGGCTGAGGGCGGCATCGCGGATCGCGGCTTCCGCCGGGCGGAACTCGTGGCCGAGCACCTCGCGCGCCTTGGCGTTCGAACAGCGGCGCACGGTGCCGAGTTCCGGCAGCACCGTCCGCAAGCGTTTATCGAACACGGCGAGTCCGCGCACCATCACGTCCGGCATTTCGAACTTCGGCACCTTGCCCTTGAGATCGGGTAGTGCAGCGGCGATCTGGCGGCCGATGCCGTAAAGGCTCGCCGAACCGTTGGCGGCGATGAAGCGTTCGCCCGCCGCTCGCGGATGCGTCATGGCCTTGACGTGCAGGCCGGCGACGTCACGCACGTCGACCACCGGGAACTCGACGCGCGGCGCCGCCGGATAAGCGCCCTTGCCCATCAGCCGCTGCACCTCGAGCGAAGTGGAGAGATCGGGATCGAGCGCCGGACCTTGCACAAAGGCCGGATTGATGGCGGCGAGCTGCGGGGCACTGCGGGTCTCGCGCACGTAGGTCCAGGCCGCCTGCTCGGCCAGCGTCTTCGAGGCGATGTAGGGCGTGATGTCGGCGCGCGTCGTGTCGGTCCAGTCGGCTTCGCTGTAGACGTGCCCTGCCGGGCGGGCGCCCGTGTACATGACGGCCACGCTCGACGAGGTCAGCACGACGCGCTCGACCCCGGCCGCGGTCGCCGCCCGCAGTACGCGCAAGGCGCCGTCGCGAGCGGGCGCCACCAGTGCCTCGCGCATCTTCGGCTGCTCGATGGGAAACGGCGACGCCACATGCAGCACGTAGCGGCAGCCGCGCACCGCGTCCGCCCAGCCCTCGTCGCGCATCAGGTCGGCGGCCACCATGCTGAGGCCCGCCGTATCGACGCCGGATCGCGCCAGCGCCTTGTGCACACTGTCGAGACCCTTGGCGGCATCGCGCGCAGTGCCCCGCACCGCGTAGCCATTGCGCAGCAGCTCGGCCACGATGTGCTTGGCGATGAACCCGGTCGCGCCGGTGACGAGAACGGTGTCGGTCATCGAAAGCCTCCTGCTGGCTCGGCGCTCGCTGGCGGATCGTCAGTCACGCACACTTGAGCGCGAGTGCTGGAACGGCGCAACGGGCACGGAATTGATCCCGCACTCGCGGCGACGCCATCTGACGTCCGGACTGCTTCAATCACAAGCCCGCCTTTGCCGCGACGGCTCATGGAAAGGCCCCTCGCATGAATTCCGCAACCCTCCCGGCCGCATGGGGCGGTCTTGCTGTCGTCGCCGTTTCGGTCCTGCTCGCTCCACCGCCGGTCGCGGCGGCGACACCGCCGCACGGCTTCTACACTACCGCCCAGGCTGAAACGGGGCACGACGCCTTCAACAACCATTGTGCCGAGTGCCACCGCCCGGACCTCACCGGCGCCATGGGGCCGGCGCTGATCGGAACTCCATTCTTCCAGCATTGGGGCGGGCAGACCGTCGAAGCGCTCTATCAGTTCGAACATACCAGGATGCCGGCGACCAGCCCCGGTTCACTGCCGCCCGATCAGGTGTTGGCGATCACCGCCTACATCCTGAAGCGCAACGGCCTGCCTGGGGGGGCGACGGCGCTCGACGAGGCCGCTGCCAGGAAGCTCACGCTGCCAGCGCGGGCGCCCTGACGCGCTCTATTCGCCGCCGCCGTTGTTCTGATCGCACTTGCCGCGCCGGATGAAGTATCCCTGCGCGACCTTGCCCTTGTCGAGACAGTATGACGGCACCGTCTTGAGCGACCCGCCGCAGCGCTTGGACGTATAGACCTGCCCGGCGCGGCACTTGGCGGCGACGACGCTCTTGGCCTCGGCCATCGCGGTCGACACCAGTGTCGCGGTCATCGTCACCGCCATGACTATCGCGAACTTCATGCCACCCTCCGTAACTTTTTGAGTGCCCCCAGCATAAGCTAATCCGTGCGAAGTGTTCAGGCCAGCGGGCGGCAATAGATAGCAATGCGAGATACCGCGCTGACCGGTGCCGTCATCGCGGCTCAGGCGCGGACGCAAAAGGCCCGCACACCGTAGGGCGTGCGAGCCTTTTGAATTCCTGCGATGGCTTGGAACCTCAGCCCTGCTCGGCGGCGGCGGCCATCTCGGCGTGGCGGGCCTTGTCCTCGGCG
>ERZ1645187.3567-NODE-3567-length-12995-cov-7.339258_pt1 | contig 12995 bp, 13 predicted proteins | sample MGYA00575352_ERZ1645187 | MGnify/ENA primary metagenome ERZ1645187 (study PRJEB40837, sample SAMN11349314) | freshwater sediment metagenome | isolation source: river sediment | host: Sediment | place: India: Wazaribad , New Delhi | collected 2017-02-21 ... | reverse complement strand
ATTAATATAGTCCTTTCGGACACAGTTTATTCCTATGTTATTTTATCACGGAGTGCAGTGGTCAACATCAAACATGCGTGAGAATTAATCGTTAGAAATTTAAATAATAAGAAAAAATTACTATTATGTACGAACATCGTGCTATAATAAATTAAAGAATATGTGGCCGGACCCACTCAATTCCGGAATTTGAAGGAGAATACATGTTTGAAATCGTAAAAAAGCGCGCGCTTGCGGACAATATCGTAGAATTTGTCGTTAAGGCGCCCAGAATTGCGAAACACTGTGAACCCGGACAGTTTGTAATCGTTAAGGAAGAAGATCAGACAGAACGCATACCGCTTACGATCTGCGACTTCGACAGAAAAGCCGGGACGATCACTCTCGTAATTCAGATCGTAGGCAGAGCGACTGAAAAGCTCTGTCAGCTTAATCAGGGCGAATACATTGCACATGTTACGGGTCCGCTCGGCAAGCCGTCCGAATTCGTCACAATGGACCCGGAAGAGCTCAAGAAAAAGCGCCTGCTGTTTGTTGCCGGCGGTCTCGGAGCTGCGCCTGTATATCCGCAGGTCAGATGGGCCCACGATCACGGAATTCCGGTTGATGTTATTGTAGGCGCGAAGACGAAGGATATCCTGATTCTCGAAGACGAAATGAAGGACGTCTGCGACAATCTGTATATCACGACTGATGACGGTTCCTATGGGTATCACGGTCTCGTTACCGGAAAGCTCGAAGAGCTGGTCAAAAACGACGGAAAAAAATACACGGACGTTATCGCGATCGGACCGATGATCATGATGAAATTCGCGGCGCTGAAGACGAAGGAGCTCGGAATCCCCACCGTCGTCAGCCTGAATCCGATCATGGTAGACGGCACCGGCATGTGCGGCGCCTGCAGAGTCCTCGTCGACGGCAAAGTCAAATTCGCATGCGTAGACGGTCCTGAATTCGACGCGCACAAGGTCGATTTCGATCAGGCGATGCAGCGCCAGCGTCTGTACAAGACGGAAGAAGGACGCGCACGTCTGGCTCAGATAGAACAAGATACGCATCACGGCGGATGCGGGATCTGCTCGGAGGTGAAATAATGGCGCTCAATCTAAAACGGGTACCGGTTGCGGAACAGGATCCGAAAGTCAGGGCTCATAACTTCGAAGAAGTCTGTCTGGGATACACGCAGGAAGAAGCGATCGAAGAAGCGAAACGCTGCCTGAACTGCAAAAAGCCGAAATGCATGACCGGATGTCCGGTAGAAATCAATATTCCCGCTTTTATCGCACAGGTTGCCGAAGGCAACATCGAAGAAGCGTATAAAATTATCAGTGAATCCTCCTCGCTTCCGGCTGTCTGCGGCCGCGTATGCCCGCAGGAAAATCAGTGCGAAGGTGTCTGCGTCCTCGGAAACAAGGGCGACGCGGTCTCAATCGGCCGTATCGAACGCTTTGTCGCGGACTGGGCGTGTGCGAACGGCATTCATCCGGCGACGGATATCAAGCCCAACGGCCGCAAGGTCGCCGTCATCGGCGCAGGGCCTGCCGGACTGACGTGCGCGGGAGATCTCGCACGCAGGGGCTACGACGTGACGATTTTTGAAGCGCTTCACGAACCGGGCGGAGTTCTGGTTTACGGGATTCCCGAGTTCCGTCTTCCGAAGGAAAAGGTCGTCGCGAAGGAAGTCGACAATGTCAGGAACCTCGGCGTCAAGATTGAAACCGACGTTGTCGCGGGCCACGCGCTGACAGTAGAGGAGCTGCTCGGTGAAGAAGGCTTTGACGCCGTCTTTATCGGATCCGGCGCGGGACTTCCGAGATTTATGAATATCCCCGGAGAGCTTGCCAACGGCGTTCTCTCGGCTAACGAATATCTGACACGAAACAACCTGATGCGCGCGTACGCGGGCGGCGACACGCCTATTGTACACGGAAAGCGCTGCGTCGTCGTCGGCGGCGGAAACGTCGCGATGGACTCGGCGAGAACCGCGCTGCGACTGGGAGCGGAAACCTATATCGTTTACCGCAGAAGCATGGAAGAACTTCCGGCAAGAGCCGAAGAAGTTCATCATGCCCAGGAAGAAGGAATTATCTTCGATCTGCTGACGAATCCTGTCGAAATTCTCGAGGCTGAAGACGGCTGGGTACGCGGGATCCGCTGCATCCGTATGGAACTGGGCGAACCCGACGAATCCGGCAGACGCCGTCCGATCGAAATTCCGGGATCGGAATTTGAAATTCCGTGCGACGAAGTCATCATGGCGCTGGGAACCTCCCCGAATCCGCTTATTCCGTCTACGACGAAGGGACTCGACACGAACCGCAGACAGTGCATCATTGCGGACGAAGCGACGGGCCAGACGTCGAAGGAAGGCGTATTTGCCGGCGGCGACGCAGTCACCGGAGCGGCGACCGTTATTCTCGCGATGGGAGCGGGCAAGAAAGCTGCCAAAGGCATCGACGATTATCTGAACCGCAAGGAAGCTGAAAAAGCGGAACAGACAGAAGCGTAACGACAAGTTTAATGATATCCAGACGGGACTTCGGTCCCGTTTTTTTATTGCCGTAAAAACGGGAATAACGAAAAAAAAGGGCGCAAAAAAACCCGCCGAAGCGGGCAGAAACGTGTTACATCGGGCTGAACTGATCTTTCGGGGCGCCGCATTCCGGGCATTCCCATGTATCCGGGAGATCCTTGAACGGAGTTCCGGGAGCGATGTTCTGAGTCGGATCGCCGATCGCCGGATCATAGATCCAGCCGCAGATATCACATACGTACATAATTTTCCTCCTGCTGATTGATTTCGTTCCGCAGCAGCGGAACCTGTAAACCTATTATACCCGAATGTCAGCAGAGATAGCATGAATAAAAATATTAATCAGACTGACAATTTACATAAAGAGATTATTTATTAATAAAGGCAGATCTGTGCCAGACAGGTCAGGGCTTGTCCTCCGTCTTCTCGCGGTACATGCGGTAGCGGTCGTTCAGAAACGTCCGGTTCGGAGTGAAATCCGCCGCGTCTGTTCTGCCCCCCCTGTCTGCTTCCGCCAGCAGGATCAGATCCTCCGGATCGAGCGCTTCGGCGAACAGCTTGTTCGTCGCACGCACCCGCGAGTGATCCTTCGCGAGCATGTTCGGGCGCATATGAAGCGTAGTCAGGTTAACGGCGGTTTTTCGCTGAGATTCGAATCCGGAATCGCGCAGGAAACGGTCCGCAAGATCCGCGCTGACGTTTTCATGACCGATGGAGCGGATTCGTCCGTTTTCGTTTGTCGTCTTGCAGGCCTTGCCTGTATCGTGGAGCAGAGCGGCAAGCATGAAAGCCAGCGGGTCACGGGCTTTGTCACGGAGGGAGGCTGCCGCATCGAGCACCAGCATCGTGTGGGTGAAGACATCGCCCTCCGGGTGATATTTCGGATTCTGTTCCACGCCGACGAGAGCGGCCAGTACCGGATATTCTTTTTCAAGAATGCCGTTATTTCTCAGTTCTTCAAAATACTCCGAGGGCTTTTCGCTGTGAAGCAGTACCTCTCTGAGTTTTTCTTCTTCCGCTTTGTTCATCATTCCTCCGTTGTGATCAGTCCGGCTGCAGACGGCTTCCGGATCTGTGTTATAACTGACGCTCGCTTCTGTAATGCGAACGGATAACGTCGTTATAATACTTACCCGGACTCTGCGCATGAACGAGTCTGTCGTAAACATTCCACGGAACATCGTAATAGCAGATCGAATGTCCGTTTGTAAAATTGATGAGCAGGCGCCAGTCGCTGTATACGGCCGATACGATCACGGATGATTTGAGAAAAGCGCTCTGTTTCACATCTCTGCCTCCGGTCAGGGCTTTCTGCAGGTCCTGACGATCCCGGCGATGCGCACGTCGTCGTAGTCTCCCGGGACGATGGGATCGTAGGCCGGGTTGAACGAAACAAATTCTCCGTCGCGGAACTGCTTGATAAAGCTGTCCCCGTTTATAATCGCGATGACGACGTCGCCGTTGACAGCCGTTTTCGACGGTTCGACGAAGACGAGATCGTCCTGAAAGAAAGCGGGCTCCATACTGTCGCCGGAGACCCGGATCGCGAAGCAGGCGGACGCAGGAAGCTCCTCTGCCGGAAAACTGACGTATTCGTATTCGTCGGAATCGAGAAAGCTTCCGGGACCTGCGGAAGCGGGAAGGGAATAGAGCGGGATCTCCCGCTGAACGATCACTTCCTTTTCATTTTTAAGCCGCTCCTCGAGCTGCGACAGGTTTTCGATGAGACGGATCACGATATCGCGGTTCTCTTCTGTCAGATCCTGCCACTGTTCGAAAAAGCGGCGGCTCTGCAGTGCGAGGACGCCGTCCTCCGGGGCGGTTTCTCCGATAAGCTCCGACAGGGTGCAGTCGAGAGCGCCGGAAACGGCCAGCAGGGTTTTATACCGCGGATCGGTCGTCGTTCCGTCCTGGAGCTTGCGCAGCGTTTTTTCCGGGATCCCGGCTTTTGCCGCCAGCGCGGTTCCGGAAAGTCCGGCTTCTCTCCGCTTTTCTTCGATATGTCGGCTTATGCTTTTGTCCAAGTCAGACCTCCTTTTTTACTTCTTCTATAATACTACAAAACGGGGAAGTTATCCTTGAAATCAGGTGAAATATACCCGAAAAAGAGATTGACGACAGCGGATAAACGGGTATATCCTGTAAAAGGATAAACAACGAGTAAAAAGGATAAGTAAAGAGATGAATATGGACAGGATTATACTCCATTCGGACATGAACTGTTTTTACGCCTCTGTTGAATGCATGGAAAATCCTGATCTGAGGCGCATTCCGATGGTAGTCGGAGGCGACCCGGAAAACAGGCACGGCATTGTCCTGGCCAAAAATCAGCTGGCGAAAAACTGCGGAATACAGACTGGCGAGGCCCTGTGGGCCGCCCGGGAAAAATGTCCGAATCTGGCGGTCAAGGCGCCGGACTATCACCGCTATATGGACTATTCGAGACGGGCCAGGAAAATCTACCTGCGCTATTCGGACCGGGTCGAACCCTTCGGTCCCGACGAAGCCTGGATCGACCTGACGGGAAGTCCCGTACTCTCCCGAATGACACCCCGTCAGACGGCGGATCAGATCAGAAAAACCATGAGTGACGAGCTGGGACTTACAGTATCGGTCGGGGTAAGCTGGAACAAGATATTTGCGAAATTCGGATCGGACTATAAGAAGCCGGACGCCGTTACGGAGGTGACGCGGAACAATTACAGACAGATCGTCTGGAGCCGGCCGGTACGGGATCTTCTGTGCGTCGGGCGTTCAACCCAGGCGAAGCTCTGCGAGGCCGGCATCTATACGATCGGAGATCTGGCCCGCAGCGGGCGCGGAGAGCTCAGGCGGCTGCTGGGGAAAAACGGAGAGATTCTCTGGTGCTTTGCGGGAGGGTTCGACGTATCGGAGGTCAAAAAGCTCAATGAAAAGACCGTCGGTGCGGACTACGACATCAAATCCATCGGAAATTCCCTGACGGCGCCACGGGATCTCGTCAGCGATCACGATGTCAAAATGCTCATGTACATGCTCGGAGAGAGCGTCGGGATGCGCATGCGGGAAGGGGGCTTTCGCTGCGGTACAGTCGAGATTCATATCCGGGACAAGGAGCTCAGGAGCTTCACGAGACAGCGGAAGCTTGCCCGGCCCACGGTTCTGACGGAGGATCTCGTGCGCTGCGGCTACGCCCTGTATAAGGAGAATTACAGGATAAGCGAGACAGCCGGGATCCGTTCCCTCGGAATACGGGCCTGCGCCCTCAGTCCCGCGGACGATCCGTTTCAGCTGTGCCTGACGGACGATCCGATACGTATGGAGCGATCGGAGACGCTCGAGGCGGAGGTGGACAAGCTCAGACGGCGTTTCGGAAACAATTCGGTCCGCCGCGCGGTAACGCTCGGAGACTCGATGTCCGGACTGAATATCAAGGCGGATCACGTCGTGCATCCGGTCGGGTATTTTGCCTGACAGTCAGAAGAATGGGAGAATTTCGTGTTAAATGCTACGTGAGCGTGGAGGTTTACTATACGGATGACGGCCGCCTGATCCCGCTGTCCGTCGAGTGGGAGGACGGGCGTGTCTTCAGGATAGACAGGGCGGAGGAGCCGGAGCTTGCGGTATCTGAATCGGGCTCCTGCGGAGAGCGGTACAGATGCCGGATCGGCTCGTCGGTAACGTATCTGTACTATGAGGATCCGGCCTGGTTCGTCGAAAAGAAGGTCCGCTTCGATCAAAAATAAAAAGACAGCCGCAGCGGAGCTGCCTGTAGTGCAGGAAGGATCTGCATTCACGCCAGAGAAAAAACTACAAAAAAAGCGGGCAGCTGCCCGCTTTGAAATAAGTGGTTTATATCGGAGAGCCTGTTCAGGCTTCGGCTTCTGTCCGCGATACGGTCCGGGCATCCGATGGTTTCGTAAACGTCTTGACAGAGAGCATGCGCATCGCGTTCAGGATCGCGATAATCGATACGCCTACGTCCGCGAATACGGCGTCCCACATCGTCGCGATGCCGAAGGCTCCGAGAATCAGGAACATCGCCTTGATGCCGAGGGCGAACCAGATGTTTTCGGTCACGATCCGGCGCGTTTTTGCGGAGACCTTCATTGCCGTCGCGATTCGTTCCGGGTTGTCGTCCATAATGACGACGTCCGCGGCTTCAATCGCGGCGTCGGAGCCGACGCCGCCCATCGCGATGCCGATGTCGGCGCGCATCAGAACCGGTGCGTCGTTGATGCCGTCACCGACGAACGCCAGCTGAGATCCGGCGGGCCTGGTTTCAAGAAGCTTTTCGACTTCGTCCACCTTCATTGCGGGCAGGAGCTCAGCGCAGACGGTATCGATGCCGAGTGAAGCTCCGACTGCGTCCGCGACCTTTCGGGTGTCGCCCGTGAGCATGACGGTCTGGGCGACGCCCTGTTCCTTCAGCTCGCGGATCGCTTCAGCGGCTGTCGGCTTGATCTGGTCGGAGATCGTGATGCTGCCTGCGTAGGTCCCGTCGATATCGACGTAGACGATCGTTCCGATTCCGGAAGCCTGCGTGTAGCTCGTTCCGAGCGTTTCCATCAGCTTCGCGTTTCCGACATGAACGACCTTCTCGCCGATCACGGCGCGCACGCCCTGACCGGTCAGCGTTTCATAGTCGCTGACGACGGAGCTGTCCAGGGGCTTTCCCCAGGCTTTTTTCAGCGAGACCGAGATCGGGTGGTCCGAAAAGGATTCCGCGAGAGCCGTCGTTTCCAGCAGCGTGTCGGCGGATACGCCGACGGGGTCGACGGATGTGACGTCGAAGACGCCCTTCGTGAGTGTTCCTGTCTTGTCGAACACGGCAATTTTGATTCTGCTCAGCTGTTCGAGATAATTTGAGCCCTTGACGAGTACGCCCAGCTTTGAAGCCGCGCCGATGCCTCCGAAGAAGCTCAGCGGTACCGAGATGACGAGAGCGCAGGGGCACGAGATGACGAGGAAGGTCAGCGCGCGCTTTGTCCACATCGCCCACATTCCGTCAAAGAGCGACGGGATCACGGCCAGTGCGACGGCGCCGACGGTTACGAGAGGCGTGTACCACCTGGCGAAGCGCGTGATGAACTGTTCGGAGTGAGATTTCTTCGAAGACGCGTTTTCGACGAGCTCGAGGATCTTCGCGACGGTGGATTCGTCCGCTTCCGCGGTCACCTGTATTTTAAGCAGACCGTTGGTATCGATACAGCCGGACATGATGTTCTGACCGGGTACGATCTCCCGGGGAACCGATTCTCCGGTCAGCGCGGCGGTGTCGAGCATCGCGCGGCCTTCGAGGACGATCCCGTCCAGCGGCACGCGTTCGCCGGGTTTTACCGTGATGATCTGACCGACCTCGACGTCGTCCGGATCGACCCGGACCAGCTCTCCGTCCTGTTCAATATTGACGTAGTCCGGACGGATGTCCATCAGCGAAGAAATGGACTGTCTGGATTTTCCGACGGCATAGCTCTGGAACAGCTCGCCCACCTGGTAGAAGAGCATGACGGCTACGCCTTCGGGATAGTCGCCGAGGAAAAAAGCGCCGACGGTCGCGACGGTCATCAGGAAGTTCTCATCGAATATCTGCCCGTTTATAATTCCGCGGAATGCGCGCAGGACGATCTCGCCGCCGACAGCCAGGTAGGCAGCCAGATAGATAATAAGCTTCCAGGGACCTGCCTCAGGCACAAGATAGCCTGCGCCGAAGCATACCGCTCCGATCAGGATCTGGATAAAGAGTCGTTTCTGTTTTTTAGTCATCGCCTTATTTGCGGACGATCGTCACGTCCGGTTCGATCTTTCTGCAGATCTTCTGGGCTTCGTCGAGAATTCTGTCCATATCTTCTTCCGGGGCGACAAGCGTCAGCTTCTGCGTCATAAAGCTGATGACCGCGTCTTCGACGCCGGGGATTTTTTTGACCGCGTCTTCCATTTTCGCCGCGCAGTTCGCGCAGTCGATATCTGTCATTTTGAATTTCTTTTTCATGTTGTTTTCCTTTCTGTCCGCGTAAGCGGTCTGCGGCGGTTTTCGCCAAATAATCGGAACTGCTGATATTGAATACCGGATATTCTATTCGAGGATATGGCTCAGTCCCTGATTGAATATCGTATAAACGTGATCGTCCGCGAGGGAATAATAAATGATCTTTCCGTCTCTGCGATTTTTGACGAGCTTCGCCTGCTTCAGGACGCGCAGCTGGTGGGAAATCGCCGACTGGCTCATTTCGAGAAGCTCGGAGATTTCCGATACGGAAAGCTCGGATTCGAACAGCGCGCACAGGATGCGCATCCTTGTCGAGTCTCCGAAGACCTTGAACAGCTCGGCCAGATCGTAGAGTGTTTCCTCTTCCGGCATTTTTTCCTTCAGAAGACGCAGCGTGTCGTTTCGTTCTTCCGACATGGATACTCCTTAGACTGTTATAGTAAAATAACGTATGAACAAATATTCATATGTTCAAATATAGATTACAGGATATTTATACCCATGTCAATAGTTTTTGACCATTTTTTGGTATTGGAGGCGGTGTTTTTTTGTTATACAACAGGGAAAAAACAATGGCGGCAAAAAAGCATCTGAGAACGACAACACCGACAAAAAAGCCATAATTTAACCATTTAAAGATAAATTTCTGTACAATAATAGATTTCTGTTGTACAAAATCTCTTTTGAATGTAAACTATTACTTGTAGAAGGAAGCGCATTATACATCAGTTCGAAACGGTTGCGCTAGCCGTTTCGCAATAATGCAATTTTATCTAATTCAAGGGGGATGGATTCATGTATCCATATTTATCAGAATTTATCGGCACTGCAATGCTGGTAATCTTAGGGGATGGCGTTTGTGCCAGTAATGGTCTGGAAGGTTCATTGTTCAAGGGCTCCGGTCCTGTATACGTAATGCTTGGATGGGGTCTTGCGGTTATGCTTCCCGCGATGTCTTTCGGCTTCCAGTCGGCGGCGCACTTTAATCCTGCGCTGACCATCGGTCTTGCGATCGCCGGATTATTCCCGTGGTCAATGGTTCTCGGCTACATCGTCGCTCAGATGTGCGGCGGCTTCGTAGGCGCGATCATTGTTTATCTGGTCTTCAAGGATCAGTTTAAACTGACTGAAGATACGTTTGGTGAAGACAGCGTAGGCACCTGCCGCGGAACTTTCTGCACAGGCCCTGCTATCAGAAACCTGGCTCAGAATGTAGTCGGCGAATTTGCCGCAACGTTCTTCCTCGTATTCTTCATCGTCTGCATCACCCCGACTGCCGGTACGGTTGGTCTGAACTACTTCTTCGTATTCTCGATCATCATGTGCTGCGGCTTCTCACTTGGGTCAACCACAGGCTTCGCTATGAACCCTGCCCGTGACACGGCTCCGAGACTTGCTTATTTCCTGCTTCCCTTCAAATATAAGGATGCAGACTGGGCATATGCCTGGGTTCCGATCGTAGGACCTATCCTCGGTTCCGCCTGCGGCGCACTGCTCGGATCACTGGTTACTTCCTGGCCGGCACTGTCCATCTAGACATCGTCGTCAGATTTGCGCACCTTCACAAAGCCGCTCGAATGAGCGGCTTTTTTATGCGCGAAATCTGCGGAACCGGGATGAGAGCACCGGAGATGCGGGCCGGCGCCGGGAAGCGAATAAAAAACACGGAAGCAGAACCGAAGCGAGTCTGTTTCCGTGTTTTTGTTTTCAGCGCTGTACAGCCGAATATTATCCGGACTGTGTTTCAAGGCAGATCAGTCTATTCCCGGTCCTTCAGATGAGATTCGATATAGTCGACGATCTCGTTCTTGCCGACGCGGTTTACGCCGGAATGTTCGATATCAAATCCCGGATTGATTTCGTACCCGAGTTTTTCAGACATGACGGCAGCGACCCTCGCGCGGCAGAAGGTTCCCTGACACCAGCCCATGCCGGCACGGGTTCTGCGTTTGATTCCGTCGAAGGTGGTGACCGGGATTTCCCGGGACATCGCGTCGTCAATCACGGCCCTTGAGACCTGTTCGCAGCGGCAGACGTAGCAGTTCGGATCTGAAAGCGGCAGCTCTACCTTCTTCATCGCTTCGCTCATCGGTTCGAGGATCTTGCGGGAGATGATCGGCTTCCGGTTCGGATCGAAATCCGGGTTTTCGACGAGTTCGAGTCCGGCCTTCGGCAGGATGTCGTGAACGACCATATCCGCGATGGCGGGCGAGGAGGTGAGCCCCGGCGACTGGATGCCCGCGACGTTGATAAAGCCGGGCACCGCTTCGCTTTCCTTAATAATGAAGTCGTCTGTGCTCGATACCGGACGGACCCCCGTGAAGCTTCTGATAAATTTCCGGATATTGATCTTGTCGGAGGTCTGAAGCGCCTGTTCGTAGATGCTCAGCAGCCGTTCGCAGTGGGTGTCGCGGTCCGCGATCCCTTCGTTGACGGCGTCAGGTCCGATCAGAAGATTTCCGTGGTAGGTCGGTGTGATCAGGATCCCTTTGCCCATCTTCGTAGGCATCTGGAAGAGTACCGTATTGAACGCGTCGCCGGAGCCTCTGACCATGAGCATATATTCGCCGGAGCGGGGAAGGATGCGGAAGCTGTCGTCTCCCGCCAGTGCGGAGATCTTGTCCGCGGAGACTCCCGCGCAGTTTATCACGTATTTTCCCGAGAAGACGCGTTCGTCCGTCGACGTGACGTCGAAGCCCTCTTCCGTTTTATTGATCTCGATGGCAGGCGTGTTCAGGAACAGCTCCGCGCCGTTGTGGATCGCGTTTTCCATCATCGCGATGCACATTTCATAGGGCGAGCAGACTCCCGCGCCTTCGCAGTACAGCGCGTATTTTACGTCCGGATTCACGTTCGGATCCAGCTCGAGGATCCGGTCGTGCCCGATAATCGAGATATCCTCCAGTCCGTTCAGCTTCCCGTTTTCCAGAAGCTTTTCAAGCTCCGCCTCCTGGTCGTCGTCAAACGCGAGGACCATGGAACCGATGGGATCGAAGCCGAAATGGAGTTCGTCGTCGAGCTTCTGAAACTGAGTGCGTCCCTTATAGCACAGCCGCCCCTTGAGCTTCGCATGTGCTTCCGCGTATCCGCCGTGAACGATGGCCGAATTGGCTTTGGTCGCGCCCATCGCGACATCGTCACGTTCTTCGATAAGCACCGTTTTAACCTTGTAACGAGAAAGCTCTCTCGCGATACTCGTTCCGGTGATGCCGCCTCCGATAATTACTACATCGTACATAATTCCCCCCTTGGTCTATGTCGATAAAATATGAAAATATCCGCAAAAATAAAAAAACACTTGCATCAAAGGGCTCCAGCCTGTATACTAGAAAAGTACTGAAATTCACGTGCCATTAGCTCAGCTGGATAGAGCGTTCGGCTACGAACCGAAAGGTCGGGGGTTCGAATCCCTCATGGCACGCCATTTGATTATACGCACCCTTGACGGGTGCTTTTTTTATTTGCTTCTTTTATTATACTGCTTTGTTTTTCAGAGTAAACCTTACTCTACAGGTTATCTTTGAAAAATTCCCGGATTCGTGCTTTCTGTCCCTGAAATGCTTTTTCGGTTAAACTGAAAAAGGAGATTTGAACGATTTTTAAGGAGAGACATGAAAAGACGGATATTCTGCGCAGTACTGACTGCATTGACGATTTTATTTCTGACAGGCTGTGATTCCTCCGGAGAACCGAGGACGGCGACCTATCCTCAGCTCGAGGAAACCGGCTATCAGGACTGTTTTTATACCCCGTGGCCGGAGGGCTTAACACAGACTCTTGCGGAAGAGGCGGGAAACCCGTCGGCGGAGAAAGCCTATACCCTGATGATTTATATGAACGGATCGGATCTTGAATCTGACGGAGCGGGAATGGCGTCTGCAGACCTGCAGGAAATGCTGGACTCTGACTTCGATCCGGATCAGGTCAATGTTGTGATCTACGCGGGCGGCACGACTGACTGGGACAGCAGCGCGGTGGACTGGGCGGACGAGGGGACGCTTCCCGACGGAACCAGCGGTATTTATACCATCGTCCGGGACGGGGGCTCGAATAAGCTTACGACTGTCAATTACGATATTACGGCTTCAAACGGCGGGACGCCTCTCGCGATGATGGACGGCGGAACGCTGGCGGGATTCATCGATTACGCGGCCGAACAGTTTCCGGCCCGGCACTACGCGCTGGAATTCTGGAACCACGGTTCCGGAAGTCTGATCGGCTACGGTTACGATCATCTCGTTGCCGATGAAGACGGGCGCTCGTCTATGGGACTCATCACGCTCAAGCAGGCTCTTGACGGAGCCGGACTGAATTTCGACTGGGTGGGCTTTGACACCTGTCTGATGAGCGGTATTGAAACCGCGCTTGCGGTCAGGGATCATGAGGATTATCTGGTGGCCTCTCAGGAGCTTGAACCCGTGGACGTCTGGGATTACGTAAGGCTTAAAGAGCTTTCAGACAATCCTCAGTCTTCCGGGGAAGAAGTCGGAATTT
>ERZ1645187.3566-NODE-3566-length-12999-cov-6.315513_pt1 | contig 12999 bp, 14 predicted proteins | sample MGYA00575352_ERZ1645187 | MGnify/ENA primary metagenome ERZ1645187 (study PRJEB40837, sample SAMN11349314) | freshwater sediment metagenome | isolation source: river sediment | host: Sediment | place: India: Wazaribad , New Delhi | collected 2017-02-21 ... | reverse complement strand
ATGCGCCTGTGCGACGCGCTCGAAGCCAAGGGCCGGCTCGAAGCCGCGCAGCACGCCCAGCTCGTCACCACCCTGCTGGCCACGCTGACCGACAGCGCCACGCCCGAAGCCCTAGCGGAGAACTGGCAGCGCCTCGCCACTCACTTCGACACCCTGCTTGATCGCCCCGAGGCCGTGGACGCCCTGGAGCAAACCATCCTGCAACTGGCCGTGCGCGGCCTGCTCGTCCCCCAGGACCCCGCCGACGAACCCGCCAGTGAGCTGCTGAAACACATCCGGTCTGAGAAAGACCGCCTGATCGCCACCGGCCAGATCAAGCGCGACAAGCCACTGCCGCCGATCGAAGACGATGAAATGCCGTTTGAGTTGCCGACCGGATGGACTTGGGTCAGGTTTGATGAATTAACCCATCCGCTAAAGCCCATCGCCTACGGTGTTTTGGTTCCAGGTCCTGAGTTGGAGGGCGGTATTCCTTTTGTGCGAATCGCCGACTTGTCCTTGACGGACCCGCCGGAGAAGCCGGATAAATCCATTAGTCCGGATGTCGATGCTCAGTTTCAACGGACTCGCCTTGAAGGCGGCGAAATACTGATGGGCGTCGTTGGAAGCATCGGCAAATTGGGGGTTGCACCATCGACATGGGCAGGGGCAAATATCGCACGCGCGGTCTGTCGAATCGTTCCGGCAAGCGCTGAGTTGAAGGAGTTTGTTCTTTTCCTGCTGCAAACCGAATTCATGCAAACAAGTTTTGCGGGCGATACGCGAACACTTGCCCAGCCAACCCTGAACGTGGGGTTGATACGCCAAGCGCTCACTCCGCTGCCTCCGCCCGCCGAACAAGCCCGCATCGTCGCCCGTGTCGAAGCCCTGCGCCGCCTGTGCGCCGACCTGCGCCAGCGCCTGGCCGACTGCCAGACCACCCAGGCCCGCCTGGCCGAGGCACTGGTCGCCTCCCAGGCTGGGTGACGGCTCTTCTTTAACCCTGCTATTCGCCCCAATGAGCTCTTTTGACAGCACCAAACGGCTTCTGCCCGAAATCCTGACTGACATCGTCAAAGGCAAGATCCAGTTGCCCGACTTCCAGCGCGGCTGGGTCTGGGATGATGACCACATTCGCAGCCTTCTGGTGAGTGTGGCGCGCGCCTTCCCGGTGGGCGCGGTGATGTTGCTGCAAACCGGTGGTGCAGCGCGGTTTCAGATTCGCACGGTGGAGGGAGTGGGGTTGCCGCCTGACCTCGCTGAGGCGGAACTGCTGATTCTGGATGGCCAGCAGCGGCTCACGACGCTGACCCAGGTTCTCAAGCTCCAGGCGCCGGTGGCCACCCGCAACGAAAAGGGCAAACGGATCGACCGCTATTACTACTGGGACATCGCCAAGGCGCTGGAAGGGCATGGCGCGTTGGAAGACGCGATCATCGCGCTGGAGCCGGACCGCAAGCTGAAAACCGATTTCGGCCGTGTGGTGACGCTGGACCTCAGCTCGGCGGAAAAAGAATACGAGCAGTTGTTCTTTCCCTGCAACCAGACGCTCGACTGGTCGGGTTGGTTGCAGGGACTGAATCAACACAACCCGGCGCAGCTGGGGCAGTTCCTGAAGTTCCAGCAGGAAGTGCTGGCCAGGTTCAGCGGGTATCAGCTGCCGGTCATCCAGCTGGACCGGACCACCTCGAAGGAAGCCGTTTGCCTGGTGTTTGAGAAGGTCAACACCGGCGGCGTGCCGCTGAACGTGTTCGAGCTGATGACGGCGACTTATGCCGCCGATGGCTACAACCTGCGAGACGACTGGTTAGGCAGCGCGCCACGCAATGTGGCTTCGCGCCAGGCGCGGATGGGCAAGGAGCCGGTGCTGCGCCAAGTAGAGACGACGGACTTCCTGCAAGCCGTCACGATGCTGCACACGCTGGAACAGCGCCGTGCCGACCTGGCGGCGGGCAAAAAAGACAAGCAGGTCACCCCGGTCAGCGCCAAGCGGGTGTCCATTCTGGGGCTTGAACTGGCGGACTATCAGAAATGGGCCGGTGTGTACGAGGCCGGGCCGGTGGAGCAGGGGTTCATGCTGGCGGCCAAGTTCTTGCGCAAGGAGCACGTGCGCGACCCTCGCGAGTTGCCGTACCGGACCCAGCTGGCGCCGCTGGCTGCCGTGTTGACGATCTTGAAGGAGCGCTGGCTGGAGCCCAAGATCAACGACAAGCTTTCGCGCTGGTACTGGTGCGGCGTGTTGGGCGAGCTGTACGGCGGTGCCGTTGAAACGCGCATTGCCAACGATGTGGATGAGTTGCTGGCTTGGGTGGAAGACGACAACGCCGTGCCGCGCACCGTGCTGGAAGCGACGTTCAACCCCGACCGGCTGGACCGCCTGACCTCCCGCCTGAGTGCGGCCTACAAGGGCATCAACATGCTGGTGCTGCGCGAAGGGGCGGCAGATTTCTTCTGGAAGGCCAAGATCCAGGAGCTGGACCAGGAAGACATCGCGCTGGACATCCATCACATCTTCCCGCAGGACTGGTGCGAGAAAAAGGGCATCAAGCGCGACACCTACAACGCGATCGTCAACCGCACGCCGATTTCGTACAAGGCCAATCGGATGATAGGCGGCTCCGGCCCTTCAGAGTACTTGCGCAAGTTGCAGGAGCACAAGCAGGTGCAGTTGTCGGACGATGCAATGAACAGCCTGGTGGCTACCCACCGGATCGCGCCCGCCACCCTGCGGGCCGATGACTTTGACGCCTTCTACCAAGCCCGCAAGGCCGCGTTGTTGAACCTGATTGCCCAGGCGATGGGCAAGGCGGTGGTGGTGGGGGAGGGAGCCAATGACGATGCGGTGCTGGATGACGAGGAGTCGGTGGAGGTGACGTGAGCTACCCCCCCCAAATGGTCATCACTGCAAAGACAAGACTGTGATCAACGCTGCCCCGCCATCGCGCCCGTCTGTACCGGCGTTGCTCACGGAAATGCGAACAGGAGACATGCCCGATGTTTACCGGCGCTTCGCTTTGGTCGTCGGCGAAAGTCACTGGCGCCAGCGTGTCAGAGCGGTGAGGGCTACGATCAAGAGCAATCGCTTCCTCTCAGATTTACTGCATACAGAGAATTCCATCGCCTTCTCTTTGGCTCGCACCGGCGATCTCATCGCACGATATGGTCGACTGCCGGACGAGGAGGTTGAGACACGGGCGCTTTTCCCTGCAATCAGCTTTGCAGGTCAGGTCCTTTCGTTAATGGACCTTGCGACCCCTGTAGAAGCTGAGCGATTGCGTCGACGCGTCCAAGACACTCTGAAGAACCCGGACAGCATGCGCGGCTACCGGTTGGAATTGGGTGTCGCAACGCACTTTGCGCGGCGCGGTTATAAAGTCGAATGGCCCGAAATCCTCGATAAAGGGACATTCGACCTTCTTGTGACCGATTTGACTGGAGCCAGTCTGGAGATCGAGTGCAAGTCTGTCTCGGCAGACAAAGGCCGGCGCGTCCATCGTCATGAGGCACTTACTTTCCACAACCTGCTTTGGCCTGAGCTGGCAGCAATTCGCAAGAATTTGAGGTCTGGCCTTGCGGTCGTGTTAACCGTCCCCGGCCGGCTTCCGAGTCGTCACGGTGACCGGCTGGCACTAGCCAGACGGGTGCGCCAGCAAATCAACCTTGGTCAAAGTGCGAGGTTCGAAGACGGGTCGGACATCAGAATCTCTGAGTTCGATGTCAAGTGTCTTGGCGATTTGTCGAAAGACCGGGCACCGGTTTCCGTGCGTCCCGTAATCGATAAGGTTACTGCAACGCAGAACCGGGAGGGTCTGGTCCTGGGCACAGCCGCTGGCGGAGCCCTTGTATTCGTTGTGCAAAGCGCCGAGAACGACGACCTCCTGGATACGACGTTCGAGACCCTTAGCCAAGCGGCAAAGCGACAGTTGACTGGCATGAGGCCAGGCATCTTGGTCGCTGGTTTTGATAGCCTTGAGGCAGAGCAACTCTTGTCTATCGCCCAGCAAGACCGAGACCCCCAAAAGGTGCCTACCGCACTAGCGCTCAAAGTCAGCAAATTCTTGTCAGCCCAACATCGCGACCATTTAGTTGGCGTGGCCTTCTTGAGCCGTGGGGCCATTTTTCCGGAGATCGACGGTAGCAGCGATAGCGGTGTCGCCTACTATTTTACGAACAGCAAATCGTCGCGATGGAATGAATCCTTCAGCGGTCTGTTTAGCGCACGTAGCCTGCGTTCCAACGATGTCTTGGCAAATCACTCAGCGTGATTACTCAATAGGTCGTGCTGCCGTTAAATAGCAAAGACCACGGCGACCCACAGCAGTCAAGTAACGCGCGCCCCAAGAATGCTGTGGGCCTTACACACACTCGTTCCGCCCTCTAGTGCAGACTCTTTTGAATCCACAATAGAGGGCAGCCCGTGGAGTTGCCTAGTCGCGCCACAAGCTCTCTGTGCCGCAATGGCCGGAATCCTATCACGCGGAATATTGAATGACATCCTTGCTCTTGTGGTTTGCTGCGGATGGAAAGAAGACGATTGGGTTTAGGCCTGCTTCGGTTTATGTTGCTAGTGACAGTCGTATTTCCTGGGATAGCGGCGAGCGCTGGGACCATGGAAAGAAGGTCTTTGCGGCGAGTTCCTACCCCGACATCTTCGGGTACTGTGGGGATCGATTCTTTGCAGCTTTGATCCTGGGACAGGTGGTAAGCGCAATTGACGTGGGATACCTCTTTGAGAGAAATGACAGCGCCGCTGATCGGATGTCCAAGGTACAGCAGTTCATCCGAATCGCTTGGGATTCATATCCAGCATCCGTCAAGGAGTCGGTTCGCATACTGCATGTTTCTCGCCATGGCGATGGAATTGAAAGCTCTTTTTACTACCAAGAGCACTCTTGCGACAAGGGCTCCACCGAAATGCGCAGTTCCTCGGTTGCCGTAGCACCCGAGGGAGAGTATTCAAGGGCCCTTTTAGTTCGCGGCACGGGAAAGGACGCCGTTACGGACTGCATTGCCGAATGGGACCGGCAGTATTCGAATCGACATACCAGCCGAGCAATCTTTGCGGCTTTCTGCCAAGCAATTCGAGATGGGGGTGACGCCTTCAGTGGTGGCGCACCTCAATTGGCTGGCCTTTACAGGATCGGGGCTGGGCGCTCCTTCGGCGTGATTTGGAACAATGCAAGATATTTTGAGGGCATGCGTACCTTGTCTGTGGCGCAGAAAGACGCTATCGACTGGCGGAACAATTCATTCGAGATCGTCGATCAAATCGACAAGAGGAGAAAGACTGGAGCGGCAAGACATATTCATTCATATGATTTTCGGTCGAAATAATGATGGGAACATAGGCTCGGGACAATCCAACGTAGGGCATTTCGGAACGGCCTCTGGCCTGAGATTTCGGCTGTTCAAACATTCGGCGATATTCGGTTGAAGTATTTATCAGTGTTCGGTGCAAGTACTCCAATCTGTAGCGTTCCATTTACATCTTGTGGATACCGAGTTTTCGGCTCTGCGTGTGGACAGATTTCGGTGCCACACCGGTGTGAATGTGAATGTCGGTCGATACTAATGGCCAGTGGCCGAAAGCAAGTTCCACTGAAATTCCATGAGCGAAGAACAACTAATTGCCTTTATCGAACGAACGTGCTTGCTTCACGAAGCGGTCCATGAACATGTCAGCAACCTGATTCCGGCCGAGGGTCAGCGTTGTCTGGTGGCCTTTCAGGCTGGCATGCTGTCGCTGGAACATGCGACTGCCGCACTCGCGCTTGTTGGTCAAGGCTTTGTTCCTTCAGCCTTCACGCTGATGCGGCCGCAGTTTGAAAGCCTGGTGCGTGGCATTTGGCTTCTGCATGCCGCAAGCGATGCCTGGGTAGAGAAGCTCTCAGAGCCGTTGACCATCGAAAGCACCAAGCGGGCCAATGAGGGACCAATGCTGGCCGAGATGCTGAAGCAACTTGAGGCCAGTGACGGTTCGCCGAAGCATATCGTTGAACAGCTCAAAGAGTGCCGCGACGTGACTTGGAAAGGCATGAACAGCTATGCGCATGGCGGACTTCATCCTTTGTCCAGGGTCCTGACCGGGTACCCCGCTCAGCTGACCTACGACATGGTGCGTAATTCAAACGCAGTGGTTGCTCTGGCGAGTCAGCTTGTTTCGATATTGACGGGTGACCCCAGGGATATGGAGCCTGTTCGCCAGCTACACGAAGACTTTTCGGACTGCATGTTGATTGTGGGCAAACCAGGTGGCCCGGCCCCCGGGATGTGACGTACGGTTTGCCTACAGCCCTAACGCAAGTGAAAGACCGAAAACAATCGCGAATACGATGATGATCAAGGCCCCAGGAAGTGGGCCAAGCCAAGCCACGATTCCCCATGTCGCCAAGCATGCAAAGAATAGCCGGATAGCCATACGTCTATTCCGATTTGTCCGGGTTGCTGGCTCTGACTGGATCGACGAACAGGATTACTCTGTCTCGTTGCGTTCCGAACCGCCTCTTTGTGGCTTCAGCATGAAGTGGCGGGCAGCTTTCCATAGACCATAGCCGAGTGTTGCTCCCGCTGCTCCCCCGGCGATGACCGGCCAAAGGGGTGCAGAAACCAGGCCGAGTGACAGTGCCAAAGCCCCCAGTGAGCTTGATCCCAGTACGGTGACGGATGCCGCAGCGGCAGCTGCCCCCGCCGCGGTACCGGCTGCAGCCATTGTCGCGCTCATGGCCACAGTTCCAGCGGCATCGGCCGCGCTCTCTGGCACGGCGGCCATTGACGCGGCGATTGCCTTCAACTCTGCAAGAGATCGAGCAACGACCTTACCGGAGAACGGTACAAGATGAATGACGTGTTCGGACACCTTAGAGACCATATTTAGCACTCGCTTGTCTTTGATTACCCGGCGAGCACCGTCAACGAGCAAAGCCACCCCGATCAGTGCCGCCGACCCCGCAAGAGCAACGTCGCTCAGCGTTGGCTGGAGAAACCCATGAATTTGGTCGCCAACGACGTAGCCGAATGCGCCGAACACAGCAGCCCCAGAACCGATGAGAACCAAAGCAGGTACCGCAAACGCGGTTCCCATGGCCGCTACACCAACGGAGCCAACGAAAGCAGCAGCAGTGCCGCCGATACCGGCGCCTACACCAGACCCGACCGCGGCCTCTGTGTTGATTCCGGAAAGTTGAGTAGCGATCAGGTCACGACCCATTTCGACGACGCCGTTTTGAACAGCCCAGGACAGGACTGCTGCGCCCAGTGCCATCTCTGCCACGCCAACTTCCCACTGATGCTTGCTGGCCCATTCGGTCGCGTGCTTGATGGCCCGTTGAATTGTGTTCTGATCGTTCTCTGGAATCGGGATGTCGGTCATTGGTTGCCTCAGGTTATGTTAAAGAATGTAGACAGTTTCTTGATGCGAAGCTGAAGCGGAATGCCGCCCCCGAAGGTCTTCCAATTGCTTCTGGTTGTAAGCAGGCGATCTTAGAGGAGTGACATAGAAAAGGCCTGCGATTGATCAGCAAAAATTGCCTAAAATATAGGCATGTCCAGCCCTGCGCACCTGACCCCCCGGCAAGCGGCCTTCGTCCCGGAATTTCTGGCTTCAGGTAACGCAACAGCTAGCGCAATCAAGGCGGGATTCAGTGTCAAAGGCGCCTCGGTCGCCGGCACCAGGATGCTTCGGAATGCTAGCGTTCAGAAGGCCCTGCAGGAGCGCCAAGTTGCTGACGCCACCCGCCTATCCATCCAGAGAGAACACGTCCTGAACGGGCTTCTGGAAGCTGTGGACATGGCACGGGAGCAGCGGAACCCGATGGGGATGGTTGCGGCCTTGAAGCAGGTTGCCCTGATGATGGGCTACCACGCGCCGCGGCCGCTGAAGTTGGAGTTGGCACCGGGTGATCGCGCCCGAATGGACCATTTGAAACGGTTATCGGATGCGGAACTGCTGGCGCTGATCGCCAGGGGTGATGGTGGCGCAGGGGCGCACTGATTTCAGAACCGCTGGAAATGGAAGGGCGTGGAAGCTGAAAGCATGACTTTCTTCATGTGTCATCGAACAAGAAAAGTTTGGTTTTCAGCCTCCACCAGCCTCCACGATCGGTGGCACTCCTCAGGGGAAAGGCTTGGGCGCGATGCCCTCAAAGTAGTTGGCGTCCGAGCGTTTGACCTTCCTGAAGCTCCGCTCTAATTCCCGGCTGAAGATGCTTTCTGACATGGGTCTGTAGCCTCCTCCTTCGGCCCATGTCTTGTAGCCGCCATAGGCTTCCCTCGACTTCATCGAGTGTGTGGTTCCCACGATGCAACGGGCTTCGATCCATTGCCCAATGAGGTCCATTTCCTGCCGGTAGGCTTCGACCGCATCACTCACCAGCTTCGGCTGGGCCAGTCCAGACTTCTGCCAGGCTTTGCATCCCTTGATGGCCCAGTTCAGGATGCCGGGCAGTTCGGCGCGCAGCTTGGCTTGCAGGTGCTTGTCTCGCTGACCCTGGGGGATCGTGACGTCGAACGGAATCAGCCTGATCCGCCGCCAGATGCCCTGGTCGCGCCCGCGGATCGTGGGCTTGTGATTGCCGGCGATGAACAGCTTGAATTTGGGGATGAACTCGGTGAACTCGCGGTACAAGAACCGGGCGGTCATGGCCTCACCGCCGGTCATCTGCTTCACCAGCGATTCGGCCAGCAGTGAGCCATCCTCAATTTCGTTGGCTATCACCACGCGTACACCGTTCAGGCGGGCGATGTCGTTCGTGGCGCTCGCGTTCTTGCGGGCCATCAGGGTCTCGGAAGGCGTCTGGCTTGCCAAGGCGGCGCCCAGCATTTCCCTGAGCACGTTCAGGAATGTACTTTTGCCGTTGGCTCCGTCGCCGTACAGAAAAAAAAGGCACTGCTCGGTGGTGTGCCCTGTCAAGCTGTAGCCCACGACACGCTGCAGGTAGGCGATCAGTGGCTTGCTGCCGCCGGTCACCTGGTTCAGAAATTCGAGAAAGAGCGGACACTTTGCATTGGGGTCGAACTCCACGGGGCTGTGGCGGGTGATGTGGTCTTCGGGCTTGGCGTCCTGTAGCTTGCCGGTCTGCAGGTTGACAACCCCGTTGGCAACGCCCAGCAGCATGTCGTGCGCATCCAGCTGATGGTTTTGGCGAACCATCTCGGGGATGCTCTGGGCCAGTTCCAGCATGGCTTTCAAGCGGGGTATCTGGTGGCTGCTTTTGGCATGCCGGGCCACGGCGAGGCGGGCGTCGTTGTCTTGCAGGGCATCGCCCTCCTGGTAAATGCTGCGCGCCAAGACCTTTGCAAGCTCCATGACGCGGTTGACTTCGTCCCGCTGCCACCGCAGGCCGTCCCAAATCATCCACCCCAGACCGGGAACGTAGATCACCCGGCCTGCGTGGGCCAGGCCGAAGCGCTTGGCGTTGCCGGTGTCGGTGAGGGACTTGAGCAGGTCTTCGTCCGCCGCCGCGGGGTAACGCGAGATGCTTGCCGCAATCGCCTCGACCTCATCCGGATCAAGCGGTGGTTTGCAGTGCGCGAGGTTCTCGGCCTGGAGTGCCGCCGCGATGGCGGCCTGCGCCATGCCCTTGCGGCGCATGGTCCCGGCCAGGCTGGTGAGCGTGTTGTTGCGACTGGATTCGGGGATGCTGCCGTCGTTGGCGGCCAGTGGCCGGGGGGATGACCCCCCACTGCCTTTGGCGCGGCGGGTCCTGCCCGTGGAGGGCACTACGACGCTGTCGAGTTTCAGGCCACTGACGATCGTCAGATACGGTCGTGGCGTGACCGAGGTCACGAGTTTGAGTGGGGTCGTCATTGTGGGATCACTTTGGGCGGGTCATGCGCGTCATGAAGGGCTTGGCCTTCTGATGCCAAAACCCCGGCAGGCGCATGACGCGCGGTAGGTCATGGATCGAGGCGTCACCGGCGAACTTCTGGGCGATCTGCTTCTGGCGCAGGGTGAACTCGGCCAGCGGGCAGTCGCTCGTGACCCAGTAGCCGTGCCATCGCTTGGGGCTGCTTTCAACCAGGATGTCTGGGTGGTGCGCGGCCAGCACCGGCTCCAGCGGGGCGCCGTCAAGGTCCACAAAGAGCGCGCGAACGGCAATGACGTTTTGGGCGGTGCGGCAGGTCTTGCTGCCAGCGTGGACCACGCCATCGCCCTCGTTCACCATGATAAAGACGCCAGCGCCCTGCTGCTGCAGGCGGGTCAACGCACCGAGGTGCTGGTCTAGTGTGCCGTGCAACACGCGATTCAAGGCGTGACTTTTGCGTTGCTTGTCGTCGTCGATGGTCTGAAAAGTAAAGATGCCGCGCGGGTCCAGACAATCAAGAAAGGCTCTGGCGGCTTCTGGATTGGGTTTGAGTTTTTGTTGCATGGCTTTGTACCGTTAATGGCTCTGGGTCAGTCCGAGTTCGGCGGCGCGGGCTTCGAGCTTGAGGTTGAGCGTGTGAAGCTGGTGGGGGGGCAATCCTTTTTGGACCGCCTTGATGCACTTGAGGCACAACGGGTACTGGATGGCACCCCGGTTACCCACCAGGTACATGCCGAGCGCCGGAACGGACTTCAGGCCTGCACCGCACAAGATGCACGCGTCCATGGCGGAGCTGTAGGGGAAGTAAGGTCCGTGATTCATTTTGTTTCCTTCGGACCGTAGGCGGGGACTTCCAACAGGCGGCGAAGGTCGTCAGTTTTCCAATGCAGGCGGCCATGAATGCGGACCGGACGCAGGGGACCGCTCTCCCGACAAGCCCAGATACGCAGGGTTTGCTGGGCCCGGTTCAGGTGAAACGCAGCGGTTTCGGTATCGACTGTGGCTCGGGATTCTTGCCCCAGCGATAACGGTTGATAGTTCTTGGACGGCATGATTTAAACCTTTCGGTTTGTTAAACATGCCTGCATTGCGATGGCGGGCCATCTGGGGGGCCGGGAATCCCGGCGAATCTCACGGTGCTACCCCGAGCAAAAGGGGTAAAGAACCCCGCCTATTGGGGTGCCCTAACCCCGGTCAACTGGGGCGGGGATCCCCGATGGAATTCGCGGCGTACACCTTTGGAAAGTGCGTCTCTAACATCCGCCAAGCTGTGGCGTCGCTGATTGGTCGCCCCTTTTTCCTCCTGGGACTGACAAGCCATCGCATGACTGCAAAGGGGCAGAAGAGTGGTTCCGCAATATGGCCTCGGCCACCTTGCCCCTGAATACTGCGGGCGTCCTTCAACGCGGGCATATCCTTCAGGTTTTTGAACCACGTGATATCCATGCCTGTGAACGTCCCGAACGCATCAATCAACTGTCGGCGGGTCGCCAGCATATCGAAGTCCAGATCAGCGGTAGCACCTACTATGTTTGGTGGCTCATCGTTACTTAACTCTACTGCGAGATCGTCGTAGCCCTTGGCCTTTAGCCATGGCACCAGACTTTCCGCCTGAATTCGTGTGTGCTTGTCGGCTGCAGCGACATTTGGGGGCGCGCTGAGAAGCGTGCCTGCCGCAAGGGCAGCGATGAGCAGACTTTCGTCCCATGTTGTATCAAGAGGGATACCGTAGGGGTAGGTCGGGTCCTCTGGGTCGCGGACTGCAGCGTCGGCCATGGCCCTCGGGTCGAAGCCATTCATGAGGCAGGCGACTTCATAGACGGTCATCGAATCCCGCATGCGCCAGTCATCGAAGTTTGGTGAGTGACCCGTCATCGATGTTCGTCCAATTTGTCTGCGAGGGAGGTGACGGCGCTTTGACGCGTTGCACGATCAGGCGTGCTTTTTCACCCAGCTTTTCAGCACGTCATTCGCTCGGGTTTGCCACCCGGCCCCCGTGGCCTTGAGCTTCGTCACGACATCAACGTCCAGTCGCAAGGTTACCTGCATCTTGGTGCCGCTGCCCAAGGGTCTGCCACGGCGTGCCAGAGGCTTGACCTGTTCCCACTCTGCATCTGTGAAGGGCAGGGCGTCCGGGTCGGCGTTGGCCGCGGCGGTGATGATGGCGTCTTCCTGGGGTGTTGGCAGGATGGTTCCGGCTTTAAGTTTCGGCATAGCGTCTTACCTCTCGCTGGTTGGCTTTTCTCAGGCTGATGATTCGACGTTCAGTCGGCTGCTCGGGCGGGCGGTCCACAAAAACAACGGACATGAGACGAAGACCGACGTAACCCAGCGCAACCATGCGGGCCTCTCCGTAGTTGCGGCGTACGTCAGGCCAAACAACGGCTCCACTCCATTCAAAGGCTTCCGCCTCAGCAAGCGATACCCCATGTTTCGCCCTGTTCGCCTCGTCTTTGCTCGGATCAAAGCTGAGCTTCATTTTTATTGTAGTGCCGTTTATTCGATCTTCAATGAATATTTGTAGTGCCGTTAATTGACGTTGTTACTGGCCACAAGCGCCAGTTTGCCTGGCTCTTCCATCGACTTAAAAGGTACCCCGGCCTGTTCCAGAATCCACGCCTCGATCTTTTCGTGGTGAACCCGGAGCAAGTCCAGTGGGCGGACGGTGTAGTGCTTTTCTGCGGTGGCGCTGGGTTTGTGTCCCATGATCTGGGCGACGACCCCGGCCGGGATGTCCAGCCATTCGGTCAGCGACTTGAACGAGCGGCGCAGGCCGTGCAACGTCAGTCCCTCAATGCCGGCGACCAGGCTGGCCCGTTTCAGTGCGAGGTTCGGGCTGGAAATGGGCGTGTCTTGGGCTCGCCCCCTGGGGGTGGCAGCAAAAACCCACCCGTTTCGGCGCGGAAGTGCTGCCAGCAGGTGTGCGACGTAGGGGGTCAGAGGGATCACGCGTTCGCCTTCAACCTTGTCCCGGATGGTGAGGCCGCGCCATGTCCAGTCGATGTCGTTCCACCGGAGGGCCATTACCTCGCCAGGCCGAGCACCGGTCAGCAGCAAGGTTTGTAGGTAGGCTGAAATGGTCGGGTTGGCGATCTGGCGTACGGACAAAAACCAGCCTGGGAGTTGCTCCTTCAGCAGGGCGTCTTGCTTGACCCCAGCTTTACCTAGGGATGGTGTTCAAAACACGTTTTCAGATAGGCGTTGAGGCGAGATATTC
>ERZ1645187.3565-NODE-3565-length-12999-cov-117.897713_pt1 | contig 12999 bp, 14 predicted proteins | sample MGYA00575352_ERZ1645187 | MGnify/ENA primary metagenome ERZ1645187 (study PRJEB40837, sample SAMN11349314) | freshwater sediment metagenome | isolation source: river sediment | host: Sediment | place: India: Wazaribad , New Delhi | collected 2017-02-21 ... | reverse complement strand
GCTATCGCGGCCACTCCATGTCCGACCCGGCCAAGTACCGGTCGAAGGAGGAGGTCCAGAAGATGCGCAACGAGCACGACCCGATCGAGCAGGTGCGCAATCGCCTTCTCACCGCCGGGCTGGTCAGCGAGGACGAGCTGAAGAAGATCGACGCCGAGGTGCGGGCGATCGTCCAGGAAGCCGCGGAATTCGCTCAGAACGATCCCGAGCCGGATGCGTCCGAGCTCTGGACCGACATCGTACGCTGAGGAGACCGCGACATGGCCGTTGAAATTCTGATGCCCGCGCTCTCCCCGACGATGGAAGAGGGCAAGCTCGCCAAGTGGCTCAAGGCCGTCGGCGACAGCGTGAAGTCCGGCGACGTGATCGCCGAGATCGAGACCGACAAGGCGACGATGGAAGTGGAAGCGGTCGACGAGGGCGTGCTCTCGGCGATCCTGATCGCCGCCGGCACGGAAGGCGTCAAGGTCAACACCGTGATCGCGGTGATCGGCGCCGACGCGAACGACACCGCCACCGGCGCCGCCCCGGCCCCGGCTCCGGCCGCCGCTCCCGCCGCCCCGGCCGCCGCTCCCGCCGCGACGGTCCCCGCCGCGCCCGCCGCTGCGGCGGAGGCCGAGTATCCGGCCGGCACCACCTTCACCACCATGACGGTGCGCGAGGCGCTGCGCGAGGCGATGGCCGAGGAGATGCGCGCCGACGGCGACGTCTTCATCATGGGCGAGGAGGTCGCCGAATATCAGGGCGCCTACAAGATCACCCAGGGGCTCCTCCAGGAGTTCGGCGCCGAGCGCGTCATCGACACGCCGATCACCGAGCACGGCTTCACCGGCCTCGCCGTCGGCGCCGCCTTCGGCGGGCTGAAGCCGATCGTCGAGTTCATGACCTTCAACTTCGCCATGCAGGCGATCGACCACATCATCAACTCGGCCGCCAAGACGCTCTACATGTCCGGCGGTCAGATGGGCTGCCCGATCGTGTTCCGCGGGGCGAACGGCGCGGCGGCCCGCGTCGCGGCGCAGCACTCCCAGGACTATGCGGCGTGGTACGCCCAGATCCCGGGCCTCAAGGTGGTGCAGCCGTGGAACGCGGCCGACGCCAAGGGCCTGCTCAAGGCGGCGATCCGCGACCCCAACCCGGTGGTGTTCCTGGAGAACGAGATCCTCTACGGCCAGTCCTTCGAGGTGCCGGTGGGCGACTTCGTCACCCCGATCGGCAAGGCCAAGATCGTCCGCCCCGGCACCGACGTGACGCTGGTCTCCTTCGGCATCGGCATGACCTACACGGTCAAGGCCGCCGCCGAGCTGGAAGCGATGGGCATCTCGGCCGAGGTGATCGATCTGCGCTCGCTTCGCCCGCTCGACATGGCGACGGTGGTCGCCTCGGTGATGAAGACCGGGCGCTGCGTCACGGTCGAAGAGGGCTGGCCGACCTGCTCGATCGGCTCGGAGATCGCCTCCCGCCTCGTCACCGAAGCCTTCGACTATCTCGACGCGCCGGTGCTCAAGGTGACGGGCAAGGACGTGCCGATGCCCTATGCCGCCAATCTCGAGAAGCTGGCGCTGCCGACGGTCGCCGAGGTGATCGAGGCGGTGCGCGCGGTGACCTACCGCTGATCCCCTGCGGTCGCGGGGAAACCCGCGACCCGCGTTCCGTGACGGGTCGCACTGTCCGTGCGCACCCGAGTGATCCGCGCCATATCCGGGGGGACCGATGCCCACCAACATCCTCATGCCCGCGCTGTCTCCGACGATGGAGAAGGGCAATCTCGCCAAGTGGCTGAAGGCCGTCGGCGACACCGTCAAGGCCGGCGACGTCATCGCCGAGATCGAGACCGACAAGGCGACCATGGAAGTGGAAGCCGTCGACGAGGGGACGCTCGCCGCCATCCTCGTCCCGGCCGGCACCCAGGACGTCGCCGTCAACACGCCGATCGCGGTGATCGCCGCCGAGGGCGAGGACGCCTCTGCCGCCGCCGCTCCGGCGCCGAAGGCCGCTACGGCGCCCGCCGCTGCCGCGCCCGCGAGCACCTTCATCGGCAACGGATCTCCGGCTTCGACCGCCCCGGCGCCCGTCGCCGCCTCCGGTGACCGCCTCTTCGCTTCGCCGCTCGCTCGCCGGGTGGCCAAGGAGAAGGGGCTCGACCTTTCGAAGATCGCCGGCTCCGGCCCGCGCGGCCGCATCGTCCTGAAGGACGTCGAGACCGCCGCGACCGCCGGCACCGCCAAGGCCGGGGCGCCGGCCTCCGTCGCCGCCGCAGCGGCTCCGGCCGCCGCTCCGAAGCCGGCCGCGGCCGCTCCGGTGGCGCTGCCGACCGGGGCCTCGGACGAGACCATCCTCAAGATGTTCGAGCCGGGCAGCTACGAGGTCGTGCCCCACGACGGCATGCGCAAGACCATCGCCAAGCGGCTGATGGAATCGAAGCTGACGGTGCCGCACTTCTACCTGACGGTCGACACCGAGCTCGACGCGCTGCTCGCCCTGCGCGAGCAGATCAACGCGGCGGCCCCGGTCAAGGACGGCAAGCCGGCCTACAAGGTCTCGGTCAACGACTTCGTCATCAAGGCGATGGCGGTGGCCCTCCAGCGGGTGCCCGACGCCAACGTCACCTGGACCGGCGACGCGATGCTGAAGCACAAGCACTCCGACGTCGGCGTCGCGGTGTCGATCCCGGGCGGCCTGATCACGCCGGTGGTGCGCAAGGCGGAAGCCAAGACCATCACGGCGATCTCCAACGAGATGAAGGACTTCGCCGCCCGCGCCAAGGCCCGCAAGCTGAAGCCGGAGGAGTATCAGGGCGGCTCCACCGCCGTCTCCAACCTCGGCATGTTCGGCATCAAGGACTTCGCCGCGATCATCAACCCGCCGCATGCGACGATCCTGGCGGTCGGCGCCGGCGAGAAGCGGGTGGTGGTCAAGGGCGGCGCTCCGGCGGTGGCGACCGTGATGACGGTGACGCTGTCGACCGACCACCGTGCGGTCGACGGTGCGCTCGGCGCCGAGTTCCTGGCGGCGTTCAAGACGCTGATCGAGAACCCGATGGGGATGCTGGTGTGAGGCGACGGCCACGCCACCGCACCGAAGAGAGGTGGTGTGATCCGGGACTTCGCCGCGGACCGAAACCCTCCCCCTCGCGGGGAGGGTGGCCCGCCGTAGGCGGGTCGGGTGGGGTCGGTGCCGCACATGAGGGCTTCGAGGTTCCACATCCGAGGCGCTCCATGCCGCGTTCATCGATCGACCCCTGGACCCGCGCCTCGGCCAAGCGCATGCGACGCGATCCGACCGAGGTCGAGAAGCGTCTGTGGTGGCGGCTCAGGGACCTCAATCGGATCGGTGCGGGCTTCCGACGGCAGGCATCGATCGGTCCCTACGTGGCGGATTTTGCGTGGCTGTCGGCCGGTCTGGTGATCGAACTCGACGGCGGACAACACGCCGAGGAAACGGCGGCGCGCGATGCGGTTCGCGACGCGTGGCTGAGAGAACGCGGATTTCGCGTTCTGAGATTCTGGAATTCGGACGTGGTCGAGAACCTCGACGGGGTGGTCGAGGCGATCTTCCACCAATGCCGCGACTCGTTGAACCGACCCCACCCGACCCGCTCGTCCCGAGCGGGCCACCCTCCCCGCGAGGGGGAGGGGGAAGCGGGCGGCGAGGCCGACGACCCTGATTGACCGTCGAGGCGGGTAGCCCGCAGCGACGCGAGGACGGAGAGCACTCCATGTCTCAATACGACGTCATCGTCATCGGCGCCGGTCCCGGCGGCTACGTCACCGCCATCCGTGCGGCGCAGCTCGGCTTCAAGACGGCGATCGTCGAGGCCAAGCACCTCGGCGGCATCTGCCTCAACTGGGGCTGCATCCCGACCAAGGCGCTGCTGCGCTCGGCCGAGATCTTCCAGTTCATGAAACACGCTGCCGCCTTCGGCCTGAAGGTCGACAACCCGACCTTCGACCTCGAGGCGATCGTCAAGCGCTCGCGCGGGGTCTCCGGCCAGCTCGCCACCGGCGTCGGCTTCCTCCTGAAGAAGAACAAGGTCGACGTGATCTGGGGCAAGGCGATCCTCACCGCTCCCGGCCGGATCGTCGTCACCGGCACCGACGGAGCACCGAAGGGGGCGCTCGGCGGCGGCGAATACGCGGCGAAGCACATCATTCTGGCGACCGGCGCCCGCCCGCGCGTCCTCCCCGGGCTCGAGCCCGACGGCAAGCTCGTCTGGACCTATTTCGACGCGATGGTGCCGAAGACCCTGCCGAAGACCATGCTGGTGGTCGGCTCGGGCGCCATCGGCATCGAGTTCGCCAGCTTCTACAACGCCCTCGGCGTCGACGTGACGGTGGTCGAGGTGCTCGATCGGGTGCTGCCGGTCGAGGACGCCGAGATCTCCGCCTTCGCCAAGAAGAGCTTCGAGAAGCTGGGCCTGAAGATCCACGTCGGCACCAAGGTCGCCGGCCTCGTTCGCCACGCCGACAGCGTCACCGCGACGCTCGAGGACAAGGCCGGGGTGCGCCGCGAGGTGATCGTCGATCGGGTGATCTCGGCCGTCGGCGTCGTCGGCAACGTCGAGAACCTCGGGCTGGAGAAGCTCGGTGTGAAGATCGATCGCGGTTGCGTCGTCATCGACGACTACGGCCGTTCGAACGTGCCGGGCCTCTACGCCATCGGCGACGTCGCCGGCCCGCCGATGCTCGCCCACAAGGGCGAACACGAGGGCATCATCTGCGTCGAGGCGATCGCCGGTAAGCACCCGCATCCGATGGACAAGCTCAAGATCCCGGCCTGCACCTATTCGCAGCCGCAGGTCTCGTCGGTCGGCTACACCGAAGCCAAGGCCAAGGAGGCGGGCTTCGAGGTCAAGGTCGGCCGCTTCCCCTTCATCGGCAACGGCAAGGCGATCGCGCTGGGCGAGCCCGAGGGCATGCTCAAGGTGGTGTTCGACAAGAAGACCGGAAGGCTCCTCGGTGCCCACATGATCGGCGCGGAGGTGACCGAGCTGATCCAGGGCTACGTGGTGGCGATGAACCTCGAGACCACCGAGGAGGAGCTGATCCACACGGTGTTCCCGCACCCGACCCTGTCGGAGATGATGCACGAGGCGGTCCTCGACTCCGAGGGCCGGGCGATCCACATCTGACCTCGACGACGGCGTGGCGCCTCCGTGGCGCCGCCCGACTCGATCAGGGGAGCGGCACCCACGCCGAGTCGCGGTGCGCGGAAAGGGCGGCGAGCCGCCGCGCACCCGCGGTCCGTCGTGGCCGGCGATCGCCTCCACCGGACCCTCGGCGAGCGCGATTGTGCACAACTACTGCGTGTCCGTGCTCATATGTCAGGCAATGCCGCAGAAATTGCAGATCCCCCGATCATCGTTAGTCGGGTGTTAACTCGGCGGCGTTGACATGCCTTCCGATGACGTTGGGTCATCACCCTAGGGGAGGCTGGGAATGGCGGTTCTGCGTCGGGTGAACGAGGCCGAAGCGGCGACGGTGACGATCGGCGACATCGTCGAGCGATCGAAGGCGGCGCGCGACACGACGCTCGACAAGGTCGGCGAGATCCGCGCCATCACACGGCGGATGAAGATCCTGGCCCTCAACGCGCTGATCGAGGCGGCCCGCGCCGGCGACGTCGGGCGCGGCTTTGCCGTGGTCAGTCAGGAGGTGCGCGGCATCTCCGAGGAGGTCGACGCGCTGGCGGTCGGCTTCGAGGCCGAACTCGGCGGCGAGATCGCCAAACTGTCGGAGCTGGCGACGCGGATGGCGGAGAACGCCCACGGCGCCCGGATGATCGATCTCGCCCTCAATGCCGTCGAGCTGATCGACCGCAATCTCTACGAACGCTCCTGCGACGTGCGCTGGTGGGCGACGGACAGCGCCGTCGTCGATGCCGCGGCGGAGCCGACGCGCGAGGCCTGCGCCCATGCCGGGCGGCGGCTGGGGGTCATCCTCAAGGCCTATACCGTCTATCTCGACCTGTGGCTGGTCGACCCGTCCGGTCGGGTGATCGCCAACGGGCGCGGCGACCGCTTCGGGGTGGTCGGCCAGTCGGTCGCCGATCGGCCGTGGTTCCGCGCCGCGATGGGGCTGCGCTCCGGCGACGACTTCCATGCCGAGGACATCGCCCACGAACCGCTGCTCGGCGGTGCGCAGGTCGCGACCTTCGCCACCACGGTGCGCCAGGGCGGCGAGGCGAGCGGCCGGCCGCTCGGCGTGCTCGCCATCCATTTCGACTGGGAGCCGCAGGCGGCGACCATCGTCCAGGGCGTCCGGCTCGCCGATCACGAGAAGGCGCGCACCCGAGTCCTGTTGGTCGATCGGCAGCGCCGGGTGATCGCCGCCTCGGACGGACGCGGCATCCTATCGGAGCGCATCGTCTTCGACCCCAATGGCCGCGCCAGCGGATGTGACGCTCTCGGCGGCGGCACCGTCGCCTTCCATCACACCCCCGGCTACGAGACCTATGCCGGGCTCGGTTGGTACGGGGTCATCGTCGAGGCGGGGTGAGGGCGCTCCCGCTCGCGGAGACCCTCGCGAGGGATGGGCGCACTTGCCCATCGTCATGCCGCTCTTCGTTCGGAACCGCTATGCCGGATCTCGAACTCGACACCGTCGGTCGGGCCGTCCATATGTGGGCCGCCGCGGTGCATCGGTGCGGCGAAGGCGAGGAGACCGATCCATGAGCGACCGCGCAACGGAAGCAACCGTCGCCGACCGGCCGGCCCGCCGGCGCCAGAAGTTCGTTCTCCTCGCGATCATCGCCGTCGCCGGCATCGTCCTCGCCGCGCCGCCGCTGATGCGGCTGTGGATGGAGCGCGATCTCTGTCCGACGGTGGTGACTTCGCACGGCTTCTCGCCCAAGGGCCGGTGGGAGATCTCGCGCGCCGACTGCGATGCGAAGCGTATCGTCCATCAACTGCGCATCGTTCCGCCCAAGGGCTGGTCGGTGGTGGTCTACGAGGCCGAGGGCGGGCCGCTGCCGGTTTCCTGGGATCAGGCCGGCTTCATCGGCAAGCTCGGGCTGGAGCGACCGCTGGAGGGCGAGACCTCGGCCGTCGTCGAGGTGCCGCTCGACGCCAAGGGCCGCCCCAAGGCGCCGATCATCGTCCGTGACGGCCGCCGGGTCGCGGCGCCGGCGCCGTGAGCCGCCCCACCGGCTTGTCCGCCGCGACGCCGGCCTATATCTACGCGAGACGCCGCCCGTGGGGCGGATTGCCGGAGATCTGCCGTTGGTCAACGTGGTCGACACGCTCGCGGGCAAGCGCCCCGCACCCGAGAAAGCCCGCCATCCGGAGAAGGCGCATCGGCCGGATCAGCCGATCGCCCGCAAGCCGGCGTGGATCCGGGTGAAGGCGCCGGGCTCGCCCGTCTACAACGAGACGCAGAAGATCGTCCGCGACAACAAGCTCGTCACGGTGTGCGAGGAGGCGAGCTGCCCCAACATCGGCGAGTGCTGGTCGAAGAAGCATTCGACCTTCATGATCATGGGCGAGACCTGCACCCGCGCCTGCGCCTTCTGCAACGTCGCCACCGGCAAGCCGAACCCGCTCGACGCCGACGAACCGGAGAACGTGGCGATCGCGGTGGAGAAGCTCGGGCTCTCCCACGTCGTCGTCACCTCGGTCGATCGTGACGACCTCGACGACGGTGGCGCCGAGCACTTCGCCCGCACCATCCGCGCCATCCGCGCCCGCTCGCCGAAGACCACCATCGAGGTGCTGACGCCGGACTTCCTCAGGAAGGACGGGGCGCTCGAGATCGTGGTGGCGGCGAAGCCCGACGTCTTCAACCACAATCTTGAGACCGTGCCGGGGAATTATCTCGAGGTCCGGCCGGGGGCGCGCTATTTCCACTCGGTGCGGCTCCTGCAGCGGGTCAAGGAGCTCGATCCGGAGATCTTCACCAAGTCCGGCATCATGGTCGGGCTCGGCGAGGAGCGGGTCGAGGTCCTGCAGCTGATGGACGACCTGCGCTCGGCCGACGTCGACTTCATCACCATCGGCCAGTATCTCCAGCCGACGCGCAAGCACCATCCGGTGATGGGCTTCGTCACGCCCGACGAGTTCAAGAGCTACGAGACGGTCGCCTACACCAAGGGCTTCCTGATGGTCTCCGCGAGCCCGCTGACCCGCTCGTCGCATCACGCCGGCGAGGACTTCGAGCGGCTGCGCGCCGCCCGTGCCGCCAAGGCCGCCGGCTGAAGGGAGGGGCGATGCCGTCCTTCGAGACCACCCGCCGGGTGCCGCACACGGCGGAACACATGTTCGACCTCGTCGCCGACGCGGAGAAATATCCGCGCTTCCTGCCGCTGTGCGAGGCGTTGAAGATCCGCGGGCGGCAGGATCTGGGCGAGGGGCGGGAGGTGCTGGTCGCCGACATGACCGTCGCCTTCAAGCCGGTGCGAGAGACCTACACCTCGCGGGTGGTGCTCGACCGGCCGGCGATGCGCATCGACGTCGCCTATCTCGACGGCCCCTTCGAGCACCTCGACAACCGCTGGAGCTTCCGCGACCTCGGCGACGGCACCTGCGAAGTCGATTTCTTCATCGACTACCGCTTCAAGAACCGCACGCTCGGCGCCCTGATGGGCGCGATGTTCGACAAGGCCTTCCACAAGTTCTCGGAGGCCTTCGCGAAACGGGCGGACGAGGTGTACGGGGTGCGGTGAGGGTGGCTGGGTGGGCTTGTCGATCCCTTCGGGTGCAGTGGACGTAGAGGGCTGTATTTGTCTCATCCATAAGTCGAAGCACCAGTTTGCGCTTGTCAGTTTTCCGAACCGCCCCGCTCAATCAAGCTCTCGGTTCGTTTTAGCCTATACTCGGTGCCAATCTGTCGATGACTTCGTTGGCGGTATACGGAATTATTTCTTCGCGGTTAAAGCCGTATCGAAAAGCCATAGATCCGGCGAAGTCATGAAATTCCGCTGATAGTGGGCTGGCCAAACAGTAAGTCCACCACTGTTCCTCCCAGCCCATTTCTTTTCTACTGCTGCCATTTTCTTTCAAGTGCAGGAAGTCCTTTGCTTCAGGAAGCGTCATTGTCCCTTGCTTTGCTTTTGCAAAGAGATCTGGCCGCAGCAATTTCATCATCACGAGGCCACCCATGATCGCTCCGAGTTGAAGGTGACCTACCGGAGTGAAGCCAATGGCCAAAGCAAGCACCGTGAATGCGCGCTCGAGCGTTCGGTAACTCATGTTCTCGTGACGTATTAGGCGGATGATTGTTGCTGCCGATGCCTCGAGGGGGCTATTTCTGTCCGAGCGGATATTAAGTGCCCTTGCAAGATATTGGGCGTACTTGTGAAGGTCAGTGACTCTTTCATCCTTCAATTCTTCGATATTGAAAATCGTGAGGTTCACAAACTTCTGTAGGTACGCAGACGCATCGATATCACCCCCCATAAGCGTATCGAACCGACCCTTCGAGTTGCCTCATGTGAACGCCGAGCACGAAATGGACATTCGGTACGGCCATGAAATGTTTCACGCGTTCGAGCAATGAGAGCGCGAAGAGTGGCTTGCATCGGTCCAGTTCATCGATGATGAAGACGAGCGGCTTCTGCGGTTCACCTGCTTTGGGGGGAGCGAGCAGGCCGGGTAGCGCTGCGAGCGCTTCACGAAATTGCGCTATGATCTCCTTTTGCTTCCGAGGCCTGTCGAGCAATTGGGTCATATAGGCATCGGCGGCGTTCTCGGCTTCCTTCTCGATGTCCTTCGCGGCATCCGTGAAGTCACCGAAATCCGCGAGGCCGGCCGTCGCGGCGCGGACGGCGACTTTCAATCCGATCTTCGCGGAACTCTTGAGCAGCAATGCGCCGAGGCGTGCTGCTGAAGTACGTATCGTTTCGATTGTTTTGACGTCTGGCAATTTGGCGTTTTCTGCCAGTTCGATGATCTCTCGTGCCAAGGCGGCAAAGGCATCTTCGACATAGTCGTTCTCGAACGCATCGAAGAAGATGACCCGATGGCCATCTTTGCGTAACTCGCCGGCCCACATCTTCAGGAATGTCGTCTTGCCCGAGCCCCATGGACCATCGAATGCGATGACGAGTGGGTCTTCGACGGTCGCCACCAGATGGGACATACCGGAGGCGAGTTGTTTTCTCCCGAAGAGGTCATTTTTCGGCGTGAACCCATCCTCGTCGCCGATCTTGAGCGGTGTCGGGTAGACCTTCATCATGGAGCTCCGCCATTTCTTTCGGAATGAGCGTGCCACCAAAGGCTGCATGGAGCAATGGTGCCCGCAAATATGGCTTTCTCGGCGTGACTTGCGCCCGGCCCCCTGCGTTGGTAGTGCCTCGGACTCTCGTTATCCCACCGTCCCCGTTGCCCTCGGCGCCTCGTCGAGGGCGACCTGCTCCTTGAGGAACATCCCCAGTCGGTCGACGTCGTGGACGAGGACGCTGCGGCCCTCGATGGTGACGAGGCCGGCTTCGGTCAGTTCCTTGAAGTAGCGCGACAGCGTCTCCGGACGCAGGTTCAGGTGCGCGGCGACCATGTTCTTGTTCATGGTCAGCTCGACGCGGGCGGTCCTGAGGCAGTTCGCCGGCAGGAGTTGCATCAGATAGCTGACCAATCGGGCGGCGGGGGGCTGGAGCGAAAAGGCCTCGATGTCGCCGACGAGGCTGCGGACGCGCACCGCGAGGCTGCCGAGCATGCGTAGGGCGAAGCGGCTGTCGTGCTCGATCAGCCTGACGATCGCCTCGCGCGGGACGTGGAGATAGAGCGAGTCCTCCAGCGCCTGGACGTCGAGGAAATAGGGCTGGCCGTTGAACATGGTGATGTCGCCGAAGGTCTCGCCCGGCGCCACCAGTTGGATCGGCTTGTCGACGCCCTTCCACGACACCAGCGACATCTTCACCCGGCCGTAGACCAGGATGTCGAAGCCGTCACAGGGGTCGCCGCGGCGACGGATGAAGCGCTTGCGTGCGACATGGACCCGCCGCACCGCGCGGGCGAGGGTCTCGAGCTCGGCCGTGCTCGCCTGATCGAAGAGCGGGATGCGGCTCAACATCTGGACGATCGATCCGCCATCGGATCTCGACATCTCGCTCCCTCCCGCGCGTGTCCCGGATCCGCTCCGCCCGATCGTCTCGGGTCTCTCGCCGCGGTTCCGGGGCGGCTCGGCGCCCGTCCGGCCGCGTTTCGCGATCCTCGACGGGTGATCTCGCGCTGCCGCCTCCTCCCCGAGACGAGCTTGCCGACGCTGGGAGCGCCGGCAAGCGACAGATTGGCGGGGGCGCCGCGGGGCACGGGCCCGATGATCGCGTCAGACTTCCATCCAGATCGCGTCTTCGCCCGAGGCCATGACGCCGGCCGGGGCGGTCGGCATCTTGCCGGCGAGGGTGTCGGCGACGACGCGGCGCTTGATCGCCTCGAGTTCGCCGGCGTCCTTCAGGCGCGAGACGAGGATGACTTGACCGACCGGGCCGCCGAGGCGGACCTTGACTTCGCAGTCGACGCCGTAATTGGCCTTGATGGCGGCGGCACGACGCTTGAAGTAGTCGAGCGCTTCGCCCTGCTTGCCGCTGACGGGGGTGCCGGTGCGCGTATAGATGATGCCCATTGTTTCCTCCTCGATCGTTTCTGTTTCTCTCTTCTTCGAGATCCCGCGCGATCCGACCGGCTCTCGCCGAAATCGCGCGGGTCTACTCGGAAGGACCTCGCCCATGCAGTGCGGAGGCGAGTGAAACGTTAGGTGTCGGGAGTGCCGGCCGAAACCGGCCGTCATGATCTCGATCAAGAAAACGCGAAAAATGCCCAACCGGCGGAGGGCGCGCGACGGGGGCGGAGTGCGCCGCCGCTGGGGTCCTCGATCGGCCGCTTCGATGCTCGGACGCTTGACATTCCCGGCTTCGGCGACTAAGCCCCGCCGCATTCCACACGCGTGGGCAGGGCGCTCGGTTCCGAGACGGGTCTCGGGGTCGTCAAGCGTCCTACCGGTGTTTCCGGCGACGGAGACATTTTCCCCACGCGGAGGTCCAACCGGTAAAAGGAGTGAAGAGCGATGGCTCTCCCCGATTTCTCCATGCGTCAGCTGCTCGAGGCCGGCGTCCACTTCGGCCACCAGAAGCATCGCTGGAACCCGAAGATGGCCGAGTACATCTTCGGCACCCGCAACAACATCCACATCATCGACCTCGCCCAGACCGTGCCGCTGCTGCACCAGGCGCTGAAGGCGGTCTCCGACACGGTGGCCAAGGGCGGCCGCGTGCTGATCGTCGGCACCAAGCGCCAGGCCCAGGAGCCGGTCGCCGATGCGGCCCGCCGTTCGGCCCAGTACTTCGTCAACGCCCGTTGGCTCGGCGGCATGCTGACCAACTGGAAGACCATCTCCAACTCGATCCAGCGCCTGCGCAAGATCGACGAGATGCTCACCGGCGAGGCGGCCAACCTGATCACCAAGAAGGAGCGCCTGACCCTCGATCGCGAGCGTCAGAAGCTCGACCGCTCGCTCGGCGGCATCAAGGACATGGGCGGCCTGCCGGATCTGGTGTTCGTCATCGACACCAACCGCGAGTCGCTCGCCATCCAGGAGGCCAAGCGCCTCGGCATTCCGGTCGCGGCGATCCTCGATTCGAACTGCGATCCGGACGGCATCACCTTCCCGATCCCGGGCAACGACGACGCCGGCCGCGCCATCGCGCTCTACACCGACCTCATCGCCCGCGCCGCCATCGACGGCCTGTCGCGCTCGCAGGGCGACATGGGCGTCGACCTCGGCGCCGCCGAGGCCCCGGTCGAGGAAGTGCTCTCCGGCGAAGACGCCGCCGAGTGATGCCATCCGACCGGCCCGGGCACCTCGTCCGGGCCGGTCGTCATACGGCCGTCGCACGGGTCGCGTGACCTCGCGACCGACGGGCGAGGCGCTCGCGAGCGACTCGATCCCGCCCTTCCCGACGACGGCCTTCGACGGCGGACATCCGGTCCGCCGCTCCCGTTTCTGCCCGAAGAACATTCAGAGGCGAACATGACCACCATTTCGGCTTCCCTGGTGAAGGAGCTCCGCG
>ERZ1645187.3564-NODE-3564-length-13009-cov-6.457079_pt1 | contig 13009 bp, 11 predicted proteins | sample MGYA00575352_ERZ1645187 | MGnify/ENA primary metagenome ERZ1645187 (study PRJEB40837, sample SAMN11349314) | freshwater sediment metagenome | isolation source: river sediment | host: Sediment | place: India: Wazaribad , New Delhi | collected 2017-02-21 ... | reverse complement strand
ACACGATGGCGACCAGCGCCACCAGCATCCCGTTTTCCCGCAGGTGGCCGCCCAGGTGCGACCCCAAACCCTTCTCCGCCATCACGCTGCCTTCCCCGATGTCTTCAGGATCATCGCCATGATCTTCTCCTGGCTCGCCTCGGCGCGGGACAACTCGCCCACGATCCGGCCTTCGTTCATCACATAGATGCGGTCGCACATGCCCAGAAGCTCGGGCATCTCGCTCGAGATCATCACCACCCCCCGCCCCTGCGCGGCCAGGTCGTTCATGATCTGATAGATCTCGAACTTGGCGCCGACGTCGATGCCGCGCGTCGGTTCATCCAGGATCAGCACCTGCGGATCGGTGAACAGCCATTTCGACAGCACCACCTTCTGCTGGTTGCCGCCCGACAGGTTCACCACCTTCTGCTGCACCCCCGGCGTGCGGATCGCCAGCGCGCGGCGGTAATCCTCGGCCACCTTCGCCTCGCGCCGCTTGTCCAGGACGCCGCGCACAGCCACGCCGGCCAGGTTGGCCAGGCTGATGTTCTTCAGGATCGGCTCCTCCAGCACCAGCCCCAGGGCCTTGCGGTCCTCGGTGACGTAAGAGATGCCGGCGGCGATGGCCTTTTCCACGGTCGAGACATCGGCCACCCGGCCCTGCATCCGCACCACGCCGCGATGCCCGCGCCCGTAGCTGCGGCCGAAAAGGCTCATCGCCAGCTCGGTCCGCCCCGCCCCCATCAGCCCCGCGATGCCCACGATCTCGCCCCGCCGCACGGTGAATGCCGCATCGCGGATCATCTGCCGCCCCTCGGCCTCGGGCTGCCAGACGTTCCAGCCCTCGACCTCCAGCAGCACCTCGCCGGGGTTCGGCACCCGCTCGGGGTAGCGGTGCGCCATGTCGCGGCCCACCATGTCGCGGATGATCCGGTCCTCGGAGATCTCGGCGCGCTCCATCGTCGATACGGTCGAGCCGTCGCGCAAGACGGTGATCCGGTCAGCCACGCGGGAAATCTCGTTCAGCTTGTGGCTGATGATGATCTGGGTGACGCCCTGCGCCTTCAGCTCCAGCATCAGGTCCAACAGCTTCTGGCTGTCGTTTTCCTGCAAGGCGGCGGTCGGTTCGTCCAGGATCAGCAGGCGCACGTCCTTGGCCAAAGCCTTGGCGATCTCGATCAACTGCTGCTTGCCCACCCCCAGCTTTCCCACCGGGGTCGAGGGCGGCTCGGCCAGCCCGACCTTGCGCAGCCAGCCTTCGGCCTCGCTATAGGCGCGCGGCCAGTTGATCACGCCGCCGCGCGCCACCTCATGGCCCAGGAACATGTTCTCGGCGATCGACAACAGCGGCACCAGCGCCAGTTCCTGGTGGATGATGATGATGCCCCGCGCCTCGCTGTCGCGAATGCCGCGCAAGGCCAGCACCTGGCCGTCATAGCGGATCTCGCCGTCGTAGGAGCCATGCGGATAGACCCCCGACAGCACCTTCATCAGCGTCGACTTGCCGGCGCCGTTCTCGCCGCAGATCGCGTGGATCTCGCCCTGCCCGACGGTCAGGTTCACCTGGTCCAGCGCCCGCACGCCCGGGAAAGTCTTCGAGATGCCGCGCATCTCCAGCAGCGTCGCCATGCGTCCCCCTCCGCCGGCCCGTGGCCTTCATTCCGGCCCAAATACCCCGGGGGGTGCGGGGGGCTGGCCCCCCCCCCCGGTCGGATGCAGCCGCACCCGGCCGCCCGGGTTCTCGCCCTACTTCAGCTGGTCGGCGGTATAGTAGCCGCTGTCCACCAGCATCGCCTGGATGTCGGCCACCCCCAGCGAATTCGGCTCCAGCAGGTACGAGGGCACCACCTTGACGCCGTTGTCATAGGTCGAGGTGTCGTTGATCTCGGGCTCCTTGCCCTGCAGGATCGCGTCCACCATCTTCACCGTCACCCCGGCCAGCGCGCGGGTGTCCTTGAAGACGGTCGAATACTGCTCGCCCGCCATCATCGACTTCACGCTGGGAATCTCGGCGTCCTGCCCCGTCACGCAGGGCATCGCCAGATCGCCAGAGCCATAGCCCACGCCCTTGACCGACGACAGGATGCCGATCGACAGCCCGTCATAGGGGGAAAGCGCCCCGTTCAGGGCCTTGTCGCCGTAGTTGGCGGACAGAAGGTTGTCCATCCGGGCCTGCGCCACCGCACCGTCCCACCGCAGCGTGCCGACCACGTCCATCCCCATCTGACCCGAGGGCACGGCGATCTCGCCGCCGTCGATCATCGGCTGCAGAACGCTCATCGCGCCGTTGTAGAAGAAGAAGGCGTTGTTGTCGTCGGGGCTGCCGCCGAACAGTTCCACGTTCCAGGGCTTCACGTCGGGGAAGCGTTCCTTCAGGCACTGCACCAGGCTGTTGGCCTGCAGGACGCCCACCTTGAAGTTGTCGAAGGTGGCGTAATAGTCCACCGCGCCCGAGTCGCGGATCAGGCGGTCATAGGCGATGACCTTGATGCCCGCGGCCTGGGCGTTCTCCAGCGCGTTCGACAGCGTGGTGCCGTCGATGGCCGCGATCACCAGCACGTTGACGCCCTTGGTGATCATGTTCTCGACCTGCGCCAGCTGGGTCGGGATGTCGTCCTCGGCATATTGCAGATCGGTGGCATAGCCCGCGGCGGTGAACTGCTCGACCATCGAGTTGCCGTCCGAGATCCAGCGCGACGACGACTTGGTCGGCATCGCGATGCCCACGGTGCCCTTGTCCTGGGCCAGCGACAGCTGCGGCACGCCCACCAGCGCCGCGGTCGCCAAGGCCAGAAGCGCGCGTTTCGTCAGTTTCATGGTGTTCCTCCCCCATGGCCGCGTGGTGCGCGGCAGTCCTCCGGTCATCTCGCGGCCCCGGCCCCTGCCGGGTTTCCACGACGCCGTGGCGCAGGGATGGCAGGGAGGCACATACCCGTCAAATCATGGTATCGCAGCTATACATGACCGTCCTGTTATGTCATAGCGGACCGATGCCCCTGACCCGCCTCGATGCCCTGCAAGCCCGCGGCCTGAAGCTGTCGCACCTGCGCCTGATGGCGGCGCTGCTGGAGACCGGCCAGATCGGCCGCGCCGCCGACCGCCTGGGCATCGCCCAGCCTGCCGCCAGCCGTCTGCTTGCCGAGGTCGAGCGGATCACCGGCCGCCCCGTCCACCACCGCACCGGCCGCGGCCTAGCGTTGACCGAGGCGGGTCTTGCGCTGGCCCGCCGCGCCCGCCGCGTGCAGATGGAACTGCGCGACGCCGCCCGCGACCTGGAAGAGGTCGGCTCCGGCGCCTCGGGCCATGTCCGCATCGGCTCGGTCACCGGCCCGGCGCTGGACCTGGTGCTGCCCGCGCTGCGCGCCGCCCGCCTGACCCTGCCGCAGATCACCGCCGAGGTGGTGGTGGCCACCTCGGACCTGCTGTCGCGGCAGTTGCTGTCGGGCCGGATCGACTTTGCCATCGGCCGCCGCCCCGCCGGCCCCGACCGCGACCTGATCGACGAAACCCGCCTGGCCCCCGAACCCGTCGCGCTGATCGCGCGCCGCCACCACCCGCTGGACCGCGCCGCGCCCATCGCCCCCGCCGACCTGATGGCGCAGGACTGGGTGATGCCGGGGCGCGAGTCGATCCTGACCCGGACGGTGCTGGAACGCCTGGCCCGCCTGGGCCTGCCCGAGCCGCCGCAGCGGCTGTCCACCGCCTCGTTCCTGTTGACGCTGGCGCTGATCCAGCAGTCGAACGCCATCGCGCCGCTGGCCTCTGCCGTGGTCGAGGCCTTCACCCGCGCCCCCGATTCGCCCTATGTCCGCCTGCCCATCGACCTGGGGATCGAGGTCGAACCCTTTGGCCTTCTGACCCGCGCCGGCGGCTTCCTGCCCCCCGCCGCCGAACGCCTTGCCGCGCTGATCCTGGCGCAGCCCGCAAACCCCTGAACCGCCTCTGGCATCCCGGCGCGAAGCGTGATCCATTGGCCGCGATGACCGACGATGCCCTTCTGACCCTGCCGCCGCCGCGCCTGTCGTTTGACGCGCTGTCCCGCCACCTGGCCCGGGGCTGGGGCCTGTCGGGCCACCTTACGCCGCTGACCTCGGAACGCGACCTGAACCACAGGCTGGATACCGACCGGGGCCGCTATGTCCTGCGCCTGACCAACCCGGCCGAGCCCGAGGCGATGACCGATTTCCAGACCCGCGCGCATCTGCACGTCGCCGCCCGCGACCCCGACCTGCCGATCCAGCACCTGATCCCCACCCAGGGCGGCGCCCCTTGGCTGGCCCTGCCCGAGGGCCGCCTGCGCCTGTTCACCTGGGCCCCCGGCCAGGTCCTGGCCGAGGCGCCGCGCAGCCCGGCGCAGACCCGCGCGCTTGGCACCGCGCTGGCCCGGCTGACCGCCGCGCTGGCCGATTTCACCCACCCGGCGGCCGACCATGTCCTGCTCTGGGACATCCGCCGACTGCCGCATCTCGCCGACAAGGCCGCAGCCATCGCCGACCCCGACCTGCGGGCCGAGGCGGCAGCCTTCATCGCCGACTACGCCGTGCGCATCGCGCCGCGGCTGGCCGCCCTGCCGACCCAGGTCGTGCATGCCGACTTCAACCCGCACAACCTGCTGGTCGATCCCGCCGCCCCCGAAACGGTGACCGGCATCCTTGACTTCGGCGACATGGTCCTGACCCCGCGCGCCTGCGACCTGGCGGTCGCGGCCTCCTACCACCTTGGCGGGCCCGATCCGCTCGCCCACCTGGCGGCCATGGTGCAGGGCTATACGGCCCGCCTGCCCCTGACCCCCGACGAACAGGCCCTGCTGCCCGACCTGATCGCCGCGCGCATGGTCACCACCCTGGTGATCCCGTCCTGGCGTGCCACGCTCTACCCCGGCAACGCCCCCTACATCCTGCGCAACGTGCCGGCCGCCCGCGCCGGCCTTGCCGCCTTCCGCGCCCTCGGCCCCGCCGCCGTGGCCGCCACCATCGCCCGCGCCGCCGGGCAGGAGTGACAAGCATGAGCCAGACCCGCGCCACCGGCACCATGGTCAACGCCTACCAGCCCGGCCAGGGCCACCTGTCGCCGGCCGAGACCCAGATGGCCGAGGACCGCGCCCGCCTGCTGGGGCCCGCCTATCGCCTGTTCTACGAAACCCCCGTCCACCTGGTCCGGGGCGCGGGCGTCCACCTCTACGATGCGCAGGGCAACGCCTATCTCGACTGCTACAACAACGTGGCCAGCGTCGGGCACTGCCACCCCCGCGTGGTGCAGGCCATGGCGACCCAGGCCGCGACGCTGGCCAGCCACACCCGCTATCTGCACCAGGGCGTGCTGACCCTGGCCGATCGCCTGCTGGCGACCATGCCGACCGAGATCGGCCACATCATGTTCACCTGCACCGGGTCCGAGGCGAACGACCTGGCCTGGCGCATCGCCCGCGCCGCCACCGGCGGCACCGGCGTGATCGTCACCGACAATGCCTATCACGGCGTGACGCTTGCCACCGCCTCGATGAGCATGTCGATCGGCCCCGCCGTCGCCCCCGGCCCCGGCGTCTTCGCCATCCCGGCGCCGTCCCCCGCCAACTACCCGCAGGGCATCGCGCAGGGCTTCGCCGCCGCCGTCACCGCCGCCTGCGCCGCGATGCGCGACCAGGGCATCCGGCCGGCCCTGCTGATCGTCGACACCGTGTTCTCGTCAGACGGGCTCTGGCTTGACCCGCCCGGCTTCCTGGCTCCGGCGGTGGCCGCGATCCGGGCCGAGGGCGGCCTGTTCCTGGCCGACGAGGTGCAGCCGGGCTTTGGCCGCACCGGCGGGCAGATGTGGGGCTTCCAGCGCCATGGTGTCGTGCCCCACATGGTCTCGATGGGCAAGCCGATGGGCAATGGCTACCCGGTGGCGGCGCTGGCGCTCCGTCCCGAGGTGATCGCCGAGTTCGGCACGCAAGCGCGCTATTTCAACACCTTCGGCGGCAACGCCGTGGCCGCCGCCACCGCCACCGCGGTCCTCGACGTGATCCGCGACGAGGGGCTGATGGAGAACGCCGCCCGGGTGGGCCGCACCTTCCGCGCGGGCCTCGGGGCCCTGACCGGCGACACGATGGGAGAAGGCCGCGGCGAGGGCCTGTTCCTGGCCGCCGAACTCCTGCAGGACGGTGCCCCCGCCTCCGCCCGCGCCGCCCGCCTGGTCAACCTCTTGCGCGAGGAACGCATCCTGATCTCGGCCACCGGCCCCCAGGGCCATATCCTCAAGATCCGCCCGCCGCTGCCGTTCTCGGAAAGCCACGCGGCCCAGGTGACCGAGACCATCGCCCGCCTGCTGCCCCGGATCTGACCGGCCGCCGCGCACTCCGCCCCTACCGTCGCATGCCTCCGGCGGGAGTATTTCAGAAGGCGCAAGCCACGCAGGCAGCCACCGGCCCGCATTTGCGCCTTGCGAAATACTCCGGGGTCCGGGGCAGCGCCCCGGGGCTGGCCAGAGGCACACCCCGCCCCCGGCGAGCGCCGGGGTGGGCGGGTGGGAGGCGCTCTCCGGGGGCGCGCCACGGGCGCAACGGGGGTGCCGCGCTGAAGGAAGGCGATCAGCCGAGCGCGTAACCGGCGCCGCGCACCGTGCGCAGCGGATCGTTGCCGCCATGCGCCATCAGGCTTTTGCGCAGCCGCCCCACATGCACGTCGACCGTGCGGGTGTCGACGTAGATGTCGCGCCCCCAGACCCGGTCCAGCAGTTGCTCGCGGCTCCAGACCCGGCCCGGCTTCTCGATCAGCGCGGCCAGCAGGCGGAACTCGGTCGGGCCCAGCTTCAGCACCTTGTCGGCGCGGTAGACGCGGTGCGTCTCGGGGTCCAACCGGATGTCGCCCCATTCCAGCACCACCCCCACCGTCGAGGGCCGCACCCGGCGCAGTTGCGCGCGCGCCCGTGCCATCAACTCCAGCACCGAATAGGGCTTGATCACATAATCGTCCGCCCCGGTTTCGAGGCCCCGGATGCGGTCGACCTCTTCGGCCCGCGCCGACAGCATGATGATCGGGATGGCGCGCGTCTCGGGGCGCATCTTCAGCCGCCGGCAGACCTCGATCCCGCTCAGGCGCGGCATCATCCAGTCCAGGATGATGATGTCGGGGCCCTCTTCCTCGACCAGCATCAGCGCATCTTCGCCATTGTCGGCCGCCACCACCCGGAACCCCTCGGCGTCCAGGTTGTAGGACAGCACCTCGCGCTGCGCGGGTTCGTCCTCGACCAGAAGGACGGTCGGCTTGCCCCCCTCGGCCATCAGAACGCCCTCCCCTCGGTCGCGCCAAGCGCATCGACCTTGGGCCGCGCGGCGCCCGGCACTTCGCCCGAGACCAGGTAGATCACCTGCTCGGCGATGGCGGTGGCGTGGTCGCCCACCCGCTCGATGTTCTTGGCGATGAAATGCAGGTGCATGCAGGCGGTGATATTGCGCGGGTCCTCCATCATGTAGGTCAGGAACTCGCGGAAGAGCGCGTTGTAAAGCTGGTCCACCTCTTCGTCGCGCCGCCGCACCTCGGCCGCGCGGGCGGCGTCGCGCGCGACATGCGCATCCAGCGCCTCGGTCAGCATCGCCACCACCGCCTTCGCCATCCGCCGGATCGCCCCGCCGGCATTGCCGACCAGCGGCATCTCCAACAGCACCAGCGTCCGCTTGGCCAGGTTCTTGGCATAGTCGCCCGAGCGTTCCAGGGCGCCGGCGATCCGCATGATCGACAGCACCAGCCGCAGGTCGCCCGCCGCCGGGGATTGCAGCGCCAGAAGCCGCGCGCAGCCGGTCTGGATCGCCTCTTCCAGCGTGTCGATCGCCGCGTCGCCCACCCGGACCGATTCCGCCAGCATCCGGTCGCGCCGCTCCAGCGCCTCGGCCGCGTCCAGAAGCGCCGTCTCGACCAGCCCCCCCAGCTTCATCAGCTGCGTCTGGATCGCCTCCAGCGCCTCGTCGAAGCTGACCCGAATATGTGCTTCCTGCATCATCCCGTCCTGCCTGCGCCGCGCAGGTGCCGGAGGATCCGGCGGCGGCGCGGCCTTTCTGCCCGCTTTCTGCAACGGACGGGTAACGTCAATATGACAGTTTGGCGAAACGTCAGCCGCGCGCCAGCAGCGCCTCGATCTCGGCCCGAGCCGGCATCGAGGGCGCGGTCCCCGCCCGCGTCACGCTGATGCCGGCGGTGGCGCAGCCAAAGCGCACCGCCTCGATCACCTCGCGCCCCTCGGCCAGCGCCACCGCAAAGCCGCCGTTGAAGGCATCGCCCGCGCCCGTGGTTTCCACCACCGGGCCGGCGCTGATTACCGGCACATGCACCTTTCGGCTGCCGTCGACATACAGCGCCCCGTTGCCGCCCAGCGTCACCACCACCGCGCCCACGCCGCGGGCCATCAGCGCCTCGGCGGCACGGCCCGCACTGGCGACATCGGTCACCGCGATGCCGGTCAGGGCCTCGGCCTCGCTCTCGTTCGGGGTGGCGAAATCGCACAAGGCCAGCATCGCGTCGGGCAGGTCCGCCGCCGGCGCCGGGTTCAGGATCGTCCGCACCCCCGCGCCCCGCGCGATCTGCAAGGCGCGCAGCGCGGCCGGCACCGGCTGCTCCAGCTGGGTGACAAAGACCGAGGCCCCCGCGATCAGCGCGGCCAGCGCCTCGACATCCGCCACGGAAATCCGCGCCGCCGCCCCGGGCGAGACGATGATGGCGTTGTTCCCCGTCGCCGCCTCGAGAAAGATGAAGGCCGCCCCGGTATAGCTTTCGGCGTCCTCGGTCACGTCTTCCACCACGCCGGCGCGGCCCCAGGTGCTGCGCGCGATCTGGGCAAAGTCGTCGCGCCCCAGCCGGGTGATGAAATGCACCGGCCGCCCGGGTCCCGCCGCCATCGCCGCCGCGACGGCCTGGTTCGACCCCTTGCCCCCCGGCCCAAGGGCAAAGCTGGTGCCCAGGATGGTCTCGCCCATCTTCGGCATGCGGTCGGCGCGATAGGCCGTGTCGGCCACGAAAATCCCCAGAATGACGATCGGTTTCATCTTACTCCTCCGGAGGGATCACGCCCTTGCGGAACATGAAGCAGCCGTAGAACCGCCGCTCGCCGGTCTGGATCACGGCATAGCTTTTCCGCGCCATGTCGTAAAAGGCAAAGCGCTCGATCCCCACCATCGGCCGATGCCGCCCCTCGCCGCGGTCGATCTCGGCCTGGACTTCCAGCTGCACCGGCGGAAGCTCGGTCGGCGCCCCCACCACTTCCATCCGCCCGGCGAAATCATCGACGAAGGTGTCCAGTGGCAACACCGACAGGATGGCATCCACGGCCTCGGCGCAGGTCAGGTTCTCCATCCGCAACAACTGCCCCGTCACCGTCGCTCGCGCCACCGAATCCGACGGAAAGTTCGTATCCGCCACGATCAGCACGTCGCCATGCCCCATCGCCCGCAAACAGGCCAGCACCTCGGCATTCAGCCGGTTGTCGATCCCCTTCAGCATTCCCAAACCCCTGATTTCATCTGTCTTCAAATATCCCACGGGGGTCCGGGGGTGTGAAACCCCCGGCGGCCGGCCTCAAAGCCGCACGCCCGACCCCTTGTCGAACAGGTGCACCTTGCCCGCCTCCGCCGCCAGCACCAGCGCATCGCCCGGCCGGAACGCCACCCGGTCGCGGAACATCGCCACCACTTCGGCCCCTTCGGCGCGCAAGACCACATGGGTCTCCGACCCCGTCGGCTCCACCACCGCCACCGTGCCGTGCAGGCCCTCGGCGCCGACGGCCAGATGCTCGGGCCTGATACCCCAGATCACCTCGCGCCCCTCGGCCACCGCCAGGCCGGCGGGCAGCGGCAGGCGCGCGCCTGCCACCTCGACCGCGCCGCCGCGCACCACGCCCGGCAGCATGTTCATCGCCGGCGACCCGATGAACCCCGCGACAAAGGTGTGGGCCGGCCGGTCGTACAGGTCCAGCGGCGCGCCGACCTGCTCGATCTTGCCGCCCTGCATGACCACGATGCGGTCGGCCATCGTCATCGCCTCGATCTGGTCGTGCGTCACATAGACCGTGGTGGTCTTCAGCCGCTGGTGCAACTCGCGGATTTCGGTGCGCATCTGGACGCGCAGCTTGGCGTCCAGGTTCGACAGGGGCTCGTCGAACAGGAAGACCTGCGGGTCGCGCACGATGGCGCGGCCCATCGCCACGCGCTGGCGCTGGCCGCCCGACAGGGCGCGCGGATAGCGGTCCAGATAGGGCGTCAGGCCCAGGATCTCGGCCGCGCGCGCCACCCGTCCGGCGATCGCGGCCTTGTCCATGCCGCGCATCTTCAGCGCGAAGCCCATGTTCGCCGCCACCGTCTTGTGCGGGTAAAGCGCGTAGTTCTGGAACACCATGGCGATGTCGCGCTCGCTGGGGGCCAAGTTGTTCACCCGCCGCGCCCCGATCAGGATGTCGCCGCCCGAGATCTCTTCCAGCCCCGCGATCATCCGCAGCAGGGTGGACTTGCCGCAGCCCGAAGGCCCCACCAGCACGACGAATTCGCCATCGGGGATGTCCAGGTCCAGGCTGCGGATCACCGTCAGCCCGCCATAGGCCTTGGCCAGGTTCCGGATCGTCACTTCGGCCATCTGGCACTGCCCCCCCACCTTGCGGCCAGCTTAAGCGCAGGTCGAAGCGGCTGTCCACCGGCTGAACATACTAACATGTTAGAATCTTGACAGAGGCCCGATGGGGCTGCGAAGGTTGCCGCAAGGACAAGCTGCTGCCCCTGGGGTTGGGAGGCCCCGTCGTCCGGCCCTTGCCATCCGGCGCAAGGGCGCTTGCCAGGTCCGGCAGACTTTTCCGGCACGTCACCGCGACAAACGCCCGACCCCGCAAAGGGGCACCGCATCCATGGGAGGATCGAACGTGAAACCAGGACTGTACGAATACGCCAGCCGTCTCAGCCGCCGCCGCTTCCTCAAGGGCGCCACCGCGCTTGGCGCCGTGGCCGCGCTGCCCGCGGGCCTGGCACCCAGGCTGGCCGCCGCGCAGGACAACGTCCGCGCCCAGATCCTGGCCATCCCGGGCGTCGGCCAGGGCAGCCCGACCGATGCGCACTGGCAAGAGGTGGGCGAATTGTGCCTGGGCGCGACCAAGGCCAACGTCGCCGAGGGCGAGTTCGCGGGCGTCGAGCTGACCTTCATGGGCCTGAACAACCAGAACCTGCACAACCTTCTGTTCCGCGGCTTCCTGGCCCCGTGGGAGCGCTACACCGGCGCCAAGATCAACTGGATCGACCTGGCCCAGGCCGACTACAACGCGCGCCTGCAGCAGTCGATCGCCACCGGCACGGTGGACTTCGACATCATCGAGATGGGCGCGCCCTTCGAGGGCGACACCGCCGGCCGCGGCCTTCTGGACGAGATGCCCGACTGGGTCGCCACCCAGATCGACGACACCGACCTGGTGGGCTACCTGCAACCGCCGGTCGGCACCTGGAACGGCAAGAAGTACCGCATCACCATAGACGGCGACTGCCACACCTTCGCCTACCGCAAGGACTATTTCGGCGAAGGCGCCATCGGCGGCGCCGAAGTGCCGAAGACCTGGCAGCAGGTCAATGCGGTCTCCAAGGCGCTGGTCGGCCAGACCGACCCGCTGACCGGCCTGGCGGCGCATGGCTACCTGGACCCGCTGAAGGGCTGGGGCGGCTTTGGCATGTACTTCATCGCCAACCGCGCCACGGCCTATGTCAAGCACCCCGACGACCGCGCCTGGCTGTTCGACCCCGACACGATGAAGCCGCGCGTCAACAACCCGGGCTGGGTGCAGGCGATCCAGGACGTGATGGACCTGATCGCCACCGAAGGCGCCTATCCGGCCGACCAGATCAACGCCGACCCCGGCACCACCGCCTTCAGCCAGTTCCTGGCCGGCACCGGCTCGATGCTGATGTGGTGGGGCGACGTCGGGTCTTCGGCGCGCACCTCGGACACTTCGGTGGTGGGCGACGTGGTGGGCTTCGGCATCAACCCCGGGTCCGAGCGGCGCTACAACTCGGCCGCCGGCGCCTGGGAAGAGACCGCCAACGAAGCGCCGCTTATGGCCTATATCGGCTGGGGGGTCTACGTCACCAGCCGCGTCTCGGGCGACGAGAAAAAGCGCAAGGCGGCCTGGTCGGCGGCCGCGCACCTGGGCGGCAAGGACCTGTCGCTCTGGACGGCGGCCTATCCCTCGGGCTTCCAGCCCTACCGCAACTCGCACTTCAACTATGACGAATGGGAAGCGGCCGGCTATGACCGCGCCTTCGTCGAGGATTACCTGGGGTCCAACGCCGACAGCTACAACCACCCCAACGCCGCGATCGAACCGCGCATCCCCGGCATCTTCCAGTACTATTCGGTGGCCGAGGACGAACTGGCCAAGGGCTTTGCCGGGCAATACGCCTCCGCCCAGGAAACCGCGGATGCCATTGCGGCGGCCTGGGAAAAGATCACCGACCAGATCGGCCGCGACAGCCAGATCGCGCTTTACAAGGCGTCTCTGGGCATGTGACCCTTGGCGCACCAGGCCGGGCCGGACCCGAGTTTTCGTCGAAAACTCGCCGTTCGGCCCGGCCACACGCGCACCCCTTCCCTCCAACGCGGCCCCCGAGTTTTCGACGAAAACTCGGAACCCGGGTGCCGCACCCCAGGCGCCGAAAGACAACGGAGCAGCCGGTGAGCAGCGGCGAACACCTTCACGTCGTCACCTCTGACACGATCAGCCCCGGCCGCCGCCGGCTGGGGCGGGGCCTCGTCTGGGGCTCGGCTGCCCTTCTGGCCCTTGTCGCCCTCCTGCAGACCCTGCAGTCGCTCGGCCAGGCCGACTTCGGCTTCGCCACCTGGCGCCCCACCCTTTATGCCTACTGCCTCTGGGCCACCGCGCTCTGCGCGTCGCAGGTCATCACCCGGGGCGAGGCCGGCAAACGCACCCTCTTCGTCCTGCCCGCCGCGCTTTTCGTCGTATCGCTGACGGTCTTCCCGCTGCTCTTCGGCCTCATCATCGCCTTTTCCGACTGGAACCTGTCCAGCCCCAC
>ERZ1645187.3563-NODE-3563-length-13009-cov-26.999460_pt1 | contig 13009 bp, 15 predicted proteins | sample MGYA00575352_ERZ1645187 | MGnify/ENA primary metagenome ERZ1645187 (study PRJEB40837, sample SAMN11349314) | freshwater sediment metagenome | isolation source: river sediment | host: Sediment | place: India: Wazaribad , New Delhi | collected 2017-02-21 ... | reverse complement strand
GACGGTCTCGCGCGGTTCGAGCAGGCGCACGCCGCTGTGCTCGTCGATTTCGTAGTCGTCGAACTCCTGCACATATCCGGTGGCGAGCCATTCGCCCTTGTAGCGGGCGCTCTCGGCGAGCTTCTGCGCCTTTTCGGGTGTATCGGCCTCGACGACAGTTTCGTAATAGACGAAGGCGTCGTGGCCTTTGCTGACGACAAATTTCGGCATGGGAAACTCCATAGGTTGGGCGCCCGGTGAGATGCCGGGCCGAGGGATCGAAATTGCAGGGTGGTTCACGCTGCCTGCGGCAACCGAAGCAGCTCGGCAGCGGTCTCGCGCCAGGCTGAATCGACCAGCCGCGCTTCGAGCAAGGCTGCCCTGAATCGCAGGGCGCGGGCCGACACATGATCGCCCCGGCCGGAGGCAGCGAAGGCCATGCCGCGCTGTCGGCTGGCTTCGATGACGATGCGGCGGGCCTCGCCGTCGCTGGCAACCGGCTGCTGCCAAAGAATGATTCCGGCACGGATTCCACCGGCGAGGACTAGGCCACGCGCACTGTCCTGAATGACAATCAGGCGCGGTCTGAAGTGCAGTGCGGTGTCGTGGCCGACGTCGCCTTGCGAAACCCGGAGTGCGGCAAGAGCGATGGCGTCTTCCGGCGATGCGGCCTCGCCAAGCGAGACGCTGCGGTCGCGATAATCGGCATCGGTCGCGCCGGTGTAGCTGACTGTGCCGAGGCAGGAGATGCGCAACGGGAGCTTCTGCGCCCGCTGAAATCCGGGCAGCACCCGGTCGGTGAGAACCCGCCCGATCGGGGCGAAGGTAGATTGGCTTGTATGGGTCATCGGGATCACTCCGCGACGGGCGCCGAGAGCCTTTCTCTCAGCATCCAACCCGTCACGGCCAAAGGCCCGCCCTCTTCCTCTCATCTGCCGAAGGCGTCGCCTTGGTGCCGTTTCCGGCGATGGGGCGACCATCGCAAGACGGAAGGCCCGGACGCTCCTGAGCGTCCCGGGCCGTCGGGGATGAGGCGCTTTCGCGCCTCAGCTCCATGGGTCGAGTTCCAGTTTCACCATCTCGTCGTCGCCATCGAATTCGTTGGCGGGGCAAGCGCCGTGGGTTCCGTCCCCGGCCTGGAACACGACGATCGGGACCATCAGCGTGCTGGCGAGGCTGGCGGCGAAGGCGGTGGCATCTACGTAGGACATGGTTCCGACTCCTGTCTTGGGAGGCGGGGGACCATCCCCCGCGCGACAGGCGCCCGAAGTGTCTGAACGGATCTGCAATCACCCTCGCGTGTTCGGGCTTGCCCGATCCGCGAGGGCGGCACGCTCGCGTAAGCCGACCCTTCAGGGTTGAATGTAAAGAGCCGGCTCAGACCAAGGTCAGCGAATGGAAAGCGGGGGTGGTGTTCTGCCTCTGACAGGATGCCGGAAACCCGTCGCAGATGCGGCGCCGCGCCAGCCTCGCCGCTACGCAGGGTCAGCCTGACGGTGTTTCGGGCCGGGGACGGAAATCAGCCTCACACGCTATCGCAAGGATGGCCGATGGTGGTGAACTTCTCGACCCGGATGATGCAGTCAGCCCCAATGCCCCTCGGCGATCTCGCGGACGATCAGGGCGCGGGCCTTCATCAGCAGGTCATCGCCGCTGGTATCGATATGGCCATAGAATCGGGCGCGTGTGCCATTCCGCGTCCAGTCGGCATAAGTGCAATATTCACGGGCATCGAGCCGGAAAGCCCGGGCATCCTCGGCCCAGTGCGGCTTGGGTTCGATAACGACGGTGATGCCGTCGCCTGCCTCCTCCCACGGAAGCGAACGCTCCGCAGGAGGATTGTGGCGGTCTTCGGCGAAGATTTCGTCGACCGTCATCATGATGCGCCTCCGCCGGCGGTCCCGATGAAGCCGTTCGGATCGTCGGGATCGGGCGGCAGATAGGCATCGTAAGGGTTGCCCTCGGCGAGATGGCCGAACGGCGTCATGACGAAATCGCCATCGTCTGCGCGGCCTACGGCGCAGAGCACATAGCGGCGGTCGCCGGTAACGGCATCCAGGCACTCCATGAGTGCAAGATTGCCGTCGCCGGCGGCGCGCAGCAGCGTGTTGAAGTTGGTGCGGGCGTGATCGGGAATGGCCATGATGGTCTCCAGAAACGAAAATGGCCCGCAGTCTTTCGAAAGCGGGCCGGTTGACAGGAAATGAGCGAAGGTCAGGCGGCCGCCCGGCCCTCGACGACGTCGGCGCCAACCTCATCGGCCGTGATCTCCTCCAGGCGGCAACGGCTGTATCCAGCCTTGGCCAGCCAAAGCTCGGCGGCCTCGCGGTTCTCCGCGAGATGCAGCAGCTCCTCGTCGTCACCGATGGAATGAAGCACGCGGACCATGCCGATCTTCGGCCGCTCGATGATCTCGAAGCCGAGATCGCTGTCGACCGAATGGGTACGCATGACGGTGACGAGGATCACCGAGCCGGAGGCGAAGTTGCCCTCGTGCAGGGTGATGGACGCCGGAGCGGTATAGGTCGCGCGCTCGCGGCTCGGCTGCCTGCGCACCAAGCGGCCGACGCCGTTGCGACTTTCCCAAGCGGCGAGCTTCTTGGTGAACCGCGCCGGTGGTTTCGGGGCGCCGTCGAAGTACCGGACCAGACTTCCGAGCGGGGCGTCATAGACATTATATGCAGGCATGGATTGATCTCCTGAAACGAAAACGGCCCGGCGAGATGCCGGGCCTTGAAGGGGAAGACGTGCGGGGCAACCGGAGCGGCCCCGCCGATGCGGGTTATTCGGCCGCGACGAGCGTCGCCGGATCGTCGACCGTATCGGCTGCGAGATCATCCTCATCACCGGCCAGGAAATCCGGCAGCGCCACATCGTCCTCGTCCGGCCCGGCCGCGGTTTCGACAGCCGGCTCCGCAGCGAGAAGACGCAGCGGCTCCGGCAGCCAGCCAGTGTCGGCCAGGAGGCGTTCGGCCTCGCGCGCCATGTCGTCCTTCCTGAGATGGTCGATCAGACGCGCCTTGTCCTCGCCAAGCGCCTCATGGACGGCTTCGAGGATGCGGGGCTTGGTCACGCGGCCGAGATAGTTCGTCACGGTGGGCTGGAAGCCGGCTTCTGCCATGTCGAGACCGGTGACGCGCGCAAGCCGGTCGGCTTCCGCCATGCGGGTCCGCAGGCCGTGCTCGGAAATGCCGGTCGCGCTGTAGGGATTCGGGCGTTCATAGAGCGCGTTGATCCCAAACGACACGCAATGCGCCAGCAATGCCATGCGGCTGGCATCGTCGAGCGCGTCGATCCAATCCCACAGCGCGTCGTCGTCGGCCGGAAGATCCGCCTTCCATGCCGCGTGCCGCTCGGCGACGGACTTTGCATAGGGGCTGTCCTTGAGGTCGATGCCCTGCTCGCGGAAATACACCTCCTGGACGGAGACCCGGATTGCCGAGCCGCTGGTGGACCGTTTGAAACGGTCGCGCACCAGCCGATGCAGCAGCGCCGTCATGGCAACATGCGGATTGGCGGCCACGGCATCACTCAGTGCCACGGTGCGGTGTGCCGTCAGCTCGGCCACAAGGCGTTCGGGAAGAGGCTTGATGGTCCCCTCTTCCTCCTCGGGCTCGACGGGCTGACCGCCCACGGTGATGACGGCGCGCTCGGCATTCGGCGTGGCGACGCCACCGGCATCGCCTTCGCCTTCCGTCCCCGGCGCTCCGCCGTCGACGGTCTCGACCGGCTCGTCCTCCGGACGCACCCAGCCGCGATCGACCATCAGCTCGCCATCCTCGTCGACGCTGACGAAGACGCCGGCGATGGCGATGTCGGCGGGATCGTAGATCGCCGGACGGCGCTCGAAGGCTTCGAGCTGCTTTTCGATCTCGCCAAGCCGCTGGTCGATTTCGTCGGGCAGCTCGTCGTAGTCGGCGTATTCGGCTTCAAGGCGCTCCTGCTCGTCGCGCATCTTCTCGCGATCCCGCTGCTCTTTCTTGCTCAACTCCGCGAAGGCGCCGGTGATCGCGCGCAGTCCGTGGTCGTAGCCGTAGGGAAGTTCGAGAGCGACATCGACCCACTTCCAGCCCTCGGCGGCCACTTCATCGGCGACGGCCTTCAGCTTCCCGGAGACCAGGCGGTCGAGAAGCGGCACGTCGTCCAACCAGCCCTCCTCGTCGTCATCGAACAGATAGCGCGGCAGAAGCGGGCCTCCGGCTGCGATGTAGGCATCGAGGCCGACGAAGCGGGCGCGCTTGTCGGACGCTGGAACGCTGGTTTCGGTCAGCATATTCCGGATGCGCCAAGGCTCGCGATAGTGGGACTGCCTTACGGCGTCCCAGACCTGCTCCTGGCGCGCGTGGTCCGGATGCGCAGTGAACGCCTCCAGCATCGCGAGCGTCATGCCGTTTTCGGCATAGACCTCGTGCAGCGCGGGCGACACCTTGGCCAGTGCGAGACGCTGATCGACATAGCGCTCCGTAGTGAAATATGCGCTCGCGACTTCCGCCTTGGTCATGCCGCCGTCGACCATGCGCTTGAACGCCTTGAACTGGTCGAGCGGATGAAGGGCGAGACGGAAGGTGTTCTCGGCCAGCGAGTCGTCGACGGCCGAGGTCTTTGCATTGGCCTTCTTGACGATGCAGGGGACCAGACCGTCCTCGGGGAAGCGGCCGGCCGCAACGAGGCGCGCGATGGCGCGGTAGCGGCGGCCGCCCGCCGGGGTTTCGTAATCGCCGGTCTCGTTGCCGTCGGCGTCGAGAATGGCGCGGACATTGATACCCTGGATCAGATCCTCGCGCCGGTCGATGTCGAACGTGAGCTCATCAAGGCCGGCTTCGACGTCGACCTCGCGAACATTGTCGTTGGACAAATGGATGCGGTTGAAGGGAATGTCGCGCGCCCGTGAAAACTCGATCAGTTCGAGGACGGGCTTCTTCTTGGCAACTCGGGCCATGGTGGTTTCTCCGCGACGGGCGCCGAGAGCCTCTCTCTCGACCTTAAACCCGTCACGAAACCCCCATCACTCCTCTCCCTCTCTGCTTCGGAGTGCGGCCGAAACTCCACGGAAGCCGCGGCATCGTTCATTGCCCGGAGGACTTGTCGGCGGCACACCGGAAGAACAACGCGGATGGCGAGAGGCGGCGGCCAGCAGGCCAGCCGTCATCACGACGCCGCCCTCCTGCTCGCCGTCTGTCCGGGCCGCGCGGCTCGCCTGACCACGACAGGCCGCGTATCCGCTGCCTGGGCGATGCGCTCGATCGTGGCGAGATCCGCGTCCGGGCAATTGCCCGTCACCTCGATCTCGACGAAATGGCCGCCGCTGCCGACCTTGGAGTCGCGCAGCCGATGGCCAGACGAGGTATAGAAGCTCTCATGCCGCTCGATCAGGCGGACACGCGAGCGCAGGAACAGGAGGCCGGAGCCAAGATTGCCGCAGAACAGCCGCTCATCGGCTTCCGTGGTCTTCGGCCCGCCGCCGATCTTGCGCTGGCCGATCTGGCGGAAGGCGGCGTCGAAGCTCGATGGGTCGGGCGTGATCCGCGCCTTCAACTCGGGATGAAATTTCCACGGCGGCCGGTGCGCATCGACGCGGCCGACGTCGATCTGGTGGAGGAGATCGGCGAAATAGCCTGGATCGGCCGGATAGGGGCAATCGCGCCAGATCTCGCGCACGGTGCGCCGAAGAGCGTCGGGCAGCGCAAAGAGGCGGGCGCGAGCCTTGCGCCAGGAGGCCGCCCGCATGCGGCGGCGCTCGTGCTCCGCCTCGTCCCACCAGACGGCGCGACGGGCCATTTCCTCATCGACACCGTGCTGACCGGCGGCGATCTCATCGGCAAAGAGCGGAAGCGCCTCCCGTTCGAGGCGCTGCTTGCGGAGAAACGCCGCGCGTTTGCGCGACGTGTCGCCATAGGGTTCGGGGCGATGCCAGCGGCGGAAGCGCATCACAGGGCCTCCCGGCGGGCACGCACCGCGGCATAGATGATCCGCTCGGCCGCGCGGATGCTTCCGGCTTCCCGCGCCGCCTCGGTCCAGACAGAGAGCGGGAAATCGCCGGTGAAGAGGATGTCGCGCTCAATGCCGAAGCCGAACGGCAGGCGCACCGAGGTCATCTCCTCGAGCGAGAAATAGCCAAGCTCGGGCTCGCCCAGATCAGCCAGCCCGAACAGAGTGTCGCCATCGGCGTCCAGTTCGGTCGCGAGCCAGACGCCCGCGCCGAGCGGATTGAAGAATTTCACCACCGGCATAGGGTCGGCGTCGCGGTTCCTGCCATTGGCGAGGAGCTGCGCGCGCAGATCGTCGGTCAGGAGGTTCATGCCGCCCTCCTGTCGATCGCTGCTGCGCCAGCGTCCGGCGCTTCGGCCTCGGGCAGGAATGACAAGATCCAGTCGGCGGCCTTGCTTGCCTGCGAGGCGGCGCGGACGATCGCGCGATTATCTTCTCGCAATACCGTCAGCCAGGAACCGATGTAATCGGCGTGGCGGACGGTCGGGATGATCCCGAGCGATGCGCAGCAGAAGGCCGAAATAAGCTCGGCTGTGATTTCTTCGATGGAATAAAGCTTCGAGCCAAAAGAGCCGGACAGGTTTCGGTTCAGCCGGCTTTGGTGGCCACTCGCGTGCCCGATCTCGTGGAGCGCGGTCCTGTGCCAGTTGATCGGCTCGAAATAGGCTTGCGGGGGCGGCACGACGACGTAGTCATGCGCCGGCACATAGAAAGCCCTGTCGCCGCCGATACGGAAGTCGATTCCTGTTGCCTTGATCAGCGCCTCCACCTTCGGCTCGACGAGGCCCGGCGGTGGTGGCGGGACCGCAACGTTAATGTCGTCCGGCAGGTCTTCGCACTGCGCCGTGTTGAACACGGTGAAGCGCTTGAGGAACGGGATCGCCTGCGCCTCCTCGCCGGTTTCGCGGCTGCGCCGCTTCTCATCCTCCGGCACGAAGCGGTCGGCATAGACGACGGTGGTGCCGTGCTCGCCCTTGCGGACATTGCCACCGAGTGCGGCCGCCTGGCGATAGGTGAGCCAGCCCTGTCCTGGGAAGCCGTGCTGAACGACGGCGCCCCACAGGATCAGGATGTTGATGCCGCTGTACGTGCGGCCTGTGCTGGCGTTCTTCGGCAAGCCGAGCGGCGCTTTGACCGTGGACTTGCCCCAGGGCTGAACCCAAGGGAAGCGCCCGGCCTCCAGCTCGGCGATGATCTTGCCGGTGATCTCGTCATAGAGGTTCGCCCGGTCCGAGCCGGCGCGTGGGATGCGGTCATATCTGGACATCGCGGTTCTCCGCGACGGGTGCCGGGAGCCTCTCTCCCAGCGCTCAACCCGTCACGGCGAACCCCGTCCGCACTCTCACTCTAGGCCGGAGTGCGGCCGCTCACCGTGAAGGGCTGCCGTGTCCAACGGCGAGTTCGTCCGCTGTCGGCGGCTCGAACATCTTTGACCAGGCAAGCACATCATCCGGATCGACAACCGCGTCGGGTGGCGCATCGCGGTTGTGGGCGATGATCCGGCGCTGCAGTTCCTCGACCGGGACGTCGAGAAAGTGGAGCCGGGTGTCGCAGCCGAGCGACTGGGCGGTCGCGCGGTAGGAGTCTCGTTCCTCTTTCGACCAGAAGCCGTTTTCCAGAATGACATCGGTTCCGGCCGAAAGCAGGCGCTGGGCCAGCGTCCATTGCAATTGCTCGACCCGCTCGCGGGCGGCCTCGTCATAGAGATGCAAGCCGAGCGAGGTCATCCATTCGTCAGGAGAAAGGCGAACGCCTGTCCCCTGCTCCTCAAGTTGCCGTGCGAAAGTGGTCTTTCCTGAGCCGGGAAGTCCGCAGATCAGATGAAGTATGGGCATGGGGCCATTCTATGCCGAGGCAATCGCATCTGCCAGACGAGGCAGCTTCGCGGCGAACCTCTTCAGGGGGCGTTGCGGGGGTCTCCCCGCAGAAGGGGTGTGCCGGCAACGCAGTGTCGGCCAGGGGGAAAGCTTTCCCCCAAAGCCACATCACGTCGTAAACCCGAAATACGCAAAGCCGCAAATCAGGAAGCCCGCTTTTCCGCAAGGCGACCGGCAATATTGGATCAAGCCGGAAACGCATCCATCAGGATGAATGTGGCGTCCTGGCGCTGATGTGCGTTGATCTGCGGGACCAGTCGCGTGAAATGTTCGGTTCGACAATGCGCGTCCAAAGCAGCCCGATCCGGCCATTCTTCTATGAGAATGAAATGTCCAGGGTCTTTCTGGTCGATGAACGGGTCATAGGCGATGCCAGTTCTTTCTATCGGGTTTTCTCGACCCGTTCGCGGTAAAACGACAGGACGATCCTGACGGCTTCGGCCTTGATGAAATCCTCGGCGATGACCTTGAGCATGATGTTCTTGTGCTGCGGAGTTGCCGGGATTGATAGCGGCGGGTCTGCCGTCTTCGCGACCCTGGCATCGCGGGTCAGTCCAGCCGGATTTTTGGCCGCAGCTTCGCATTGAGAAGATCGAAGGCCCGTAGCAGGCTGCCGCGCCAGAAACCGTGCAGTCGGGCCTGATGCGCGCGCCGCGTACCTGCATCCCGACTGTAATGATTGTGAGGTCGATGATGCTCAGGGCATCGCAAATCCGATCCAAACGGCGTCCTGCTTCGGTCAACGGTGAGACGAGGCTCTACGTCGAGCCCGCCGATCGCTGCCATCCTGGATCGCCTAGTCTCCGTCCTTGCAAAAAAAGAGATGCGCGTGTTATCTACCTAACGGTAGGAAACGTGAAGGCGCCATGGCTCGACCGAGAAACATCTGTCAGGACGCGGTTCTAGATGCTGCGGAAGCGGTGGTGCTTCGCGCCGGCGCTGCGCGGCTGACACTCGATGCGGTAGCGGCCCAGGCGGGCATCAGTAAGCCGACGGTCGTTTATGACTTCAGATCCAAGCACGCCCTTTTGAAGGCGATTATCGATCGCCGGGTGGCGCGGGAGGCGGCCCTGCTGCGAGCCGCAGCCGAGGCGGCGGGAGAGGCGTCCGATGCATCCGTGAGAGCGCAGGTGGCCGTTGCCGCCGAGCGCCTACCCGACGACGTGCAGGCCGTGTCGCTGCAGCTTTGCTCCGCGCTAACCCAGCACGGAGACCTACGCGAGTCCTTCCAGCTTCTGTTGCACGAGCAGGTCTCGGAAATCATCGGGAATTCGAAGCAGCCTCGTCTGGCGCTCATCGCCTTCCTGGCGGTTAAAGGCCTGCTGGCGCTCGAGACCCTCGGCCTGCTGGCGTGGAGCGAGGAGGGGCGCAGAGCGGTCCTACGCGACATCGAGCGTTTGCTCGATCAGCCGCCGGACGCCCCGAGCGCAAGCGCCGCCGAGCGCGTGCCCGCCCCTCTCCAGCCGCCGGTCCGGACGCAGGGGGAGCGTGCTGCTGACTATGGGAACCAGCCCGCCGCGCTGCCGCGGGTCCAGGCCGGCAATCAACGCAACAGCAACGGAGCAGATCACCGATGAGCCGAGTCCAAGGAAAAGTCGCCCTCATCACAGGAGCTGCGCGCGGTCAGGGCCGCGCGCATGCGCTCAAGCTCGCCTCGGAAGGCGCGGACGTCATCCTGTCCGACATCGCCGCAGTCGAGGAAGAGCTTGCCGAAACGACCGCCGCCGTCGGCAAGCTCGGCCGCAAGGTCGTACGTGGACTGGCCGATGTGCGGGATCTCGTCGCGCTGGAGCGGCTCGTCGCGCAGGCCGTGCGCGAACTGGGGCGGCTCGACATCGTGGTCGCCAACGCCGGCATCGTGAGCTGGGGGCGGTTCTGGGAGATGGAACCGCAGCGCTGGCAGGACATGATCGACATCAACCTCACGGGCGTGTTCAACACCTTCCGCGCGGCGACCCCGGCCATGATCGAGGCGGGCAACGGCGGCTCCATCATCGCCACGAGCTCGGTCGCCGGCATCAAGTCGCTTCCCGGCCAAGCCCATTACAGCGCCGCCAAGCATGGTGTCGTCGGGCTGGTGAAATCGGCCGCGATCGAACTTGCCCCATACCGCATTCGGGTGAATTCAATCCACCCCTTCGGCGTAAGTACGCCGATGGCCGCGCCGAACCCGGAGATGGAGAAAATCTTCGCGGAGAACCCCACCTACAAGGTCGCCATGGGACAGATCCTGACCGATCCGCCGATCTCCGAGCCCGAGGACATAGCAAACGCCGTCCTGTTCCTCAGCAGCGACGAATCCCGGACGATTACCGGCGCGCAGATCCCGGTTGATCACGGCGCGACCAAGGTTTGAGGCCGTCGTTCGCCTGTCCGGAGGCGATGCCGCCCATTGGCGCCGCGCGAGGTGACCGATAGCGGAACCGAAACACATCGTCATTGTTTCGTCGATTATGAGCTGCTTAGCGAGCCTGATATTATGATGTCGAGCCGCCGAACAGCCTCTCAACTTCGGCCATAGGCTTAAACAGCCGGTTGGGCTGGTCTGACAGCCGATAAAATTCATGCCTCTCATAAAACGAGACTGCCATATCATCCTTGGCGTCAACTATGACCGCCAGACTGGCAGTCTCACTTCGCAGGCACCGGCGAAGCGCATCGAGAAGCAGGAGCGTTCCGAAGGCTTTGCCGCGCTGTCTCGCGTCGACCGCCAGCCGACCGAGCAGTGTTGCCGGCAGGACGGGATAGCGCGGAAGCTTTTTTACCAATGTGGGCGGCAACTCCGCCGCCTTGACCGAGGTGTTCGAGAGCGTATAGAAGCCGATGATGGCAGGCGACGGCGGTTCCAGCAGGACGTAAGGAGCGGCGACACGCCGCCGTGCATCCTGTCCTGCCTGGGATTGCAGGTAGTGATCGAGAGCTTCGACACCGCAGGAAAATTGCGAGCGGTCATGCCTCCCTGTGTCGAGAAGCTCGATGACAGGCTTTGCGGTAGAACCCACGATTATTGTTCGCCCATCAATGCCTTATAGGTGGCCACGCTTTCCCGCATTCTTCGGCCCGGTTCGCGCGGGTTGAGAAGCGCTTCGACAAAGGCTTGGGAGTCCTTGACGCTGAGCCGGATCACCTCATGCTCCGCAATGGTGCGTTTGGCGGCATCCTGCACGCTTGCCAGCACGAAATCGGTGATGCTGCGTCCTTCCAGCGCCGCGGCGTGTTCAATGAGCGCTTTCTGTTCAGCAGTTACCCGCGCTTCCAGCCTCTCGGCCCGTCTGCGGCTTGCCGCTTGATCTTCCCGTTTTTGGGCGTGGGCCATGATTGCCTCCATTCCTGTCCATAATGTACGGCCAAATGCCGGCACTTTCAATAGACATCCCGTTCAACTGAGGACCGGTTCCCGCGTAAGGGAAACCAGCTCCTGCTGCTATCGATGTGCGCGGCGCCCAAAGCCTCGGTGAGCGCCAGCAATTTCACGCTGCCTTTGCCGAGTTCGCGGACGCTCCTAATTCCGAGGAGCCGGCATTCGCCGCCATGGCCTCGGCAATGATCGACTGCGCCTGGGCGCCGTCGATGCCTTCGGCGGCAAGACGAGCGGCCAGGCTGGCCACGAGAGCGCTAAGATCATCGGTCTGTGCCTTGGCCTTCGCGGAAGATCGCCGGGCGCCGGCCGTCTTGCCGGCGAGCGCCGCGGCGATTTTCTTTGTCACGCGGTTGGCGGCCCGCCGCGACGGATCATTTTGGACGTGGGCGTAAATTGTGGTCGAGCGAGGGTTGGAGTGCCCCAGGATGGCGCCCGTCAGCATCAATGTTTCGCCCGTCGATACCGCTGTCGACCCGATCGTGTGTCTCATCGTGTGAGGAGTGACGCCCGGAAGTTGCGCTTTCTTGACGGCTTTGGCCCAGATTCTCTTGGTTCCCTGGAAGTAGCCGTCGCCCCGCTCGGCGGGAAACACGAACTCGCTATTCGCCTCGCGTGGCAGGCTTTGGAGAAGCGCCAGGGCGGCGACACCCAGTGGACGCACGGATTTGCCAGTCTTGGAATCGTCAAGTTCCAAAAGGCCCTCGACGAGATTGACTTCATTCCACCTGAGAGACGCGATTTCTTCGCGACGGCATCCTGTAAGTGCCCAAAGACGCGCGATATTGACCGCTTTGACGTTGACGCCATCGGCTTCGAGTTCGTCCAATGCCGCTCCCAGCTTCGTCATCTCCTCGAAGGTGAGGAAGCGGTCCCGGCGATTGTCAGTCTTGCGCACTGCCGCGGTCTCGCAAGGATTCTTCTCAATAATCTCGCTGCGAACAGCAAAGCTGAAGACAGCCGAGAGGTCCCGAAAGGCTTTTCGACCAGCGCCCTCGCCACCGCGAACAATGATGCGCTTGCGTGGGCCAATCACCTCGTCACGGCTCGTCTTTCCAGCCGCGACATCACGGACGAAGCGTTCAATATCTCCAGCGTTAACCTCGCTGACGCGCTTGTGGCCGAGCAGAGGGACGACATGGTTACGAAGCCGGGCCAGCGTGAGTTGCTTGGTCAGCGGCTTCATAGGCTCACCCTGGCGTTTCCCGCGCTGCACGACGCAGCCCTCTTCCTCATAAAGATCGATAAGGCCCTTTATCTTCATCTCGCGCCGTTTGGCGCGGCGCTCATCCGCGGGGTCTTCGCCTGTCGCCACACCGCCGAGGATGACCTTTGCCTGCTTGCGGGCGAGTTCCGGGGTGAGCGGCCCATATCGGCCGACCGTGACGAAACGCTGCGCTGCCGAACGGCCGCCGCCTTCGGCTCGATAGCGGACGATAAAGGTCTTGGTGCCGCTCGTCTCAACCCGAAGGCCGAAACCTGGGAGCTCGCTGTCCCAAAGAAAGTAACGCTTGTCGGTCGGTTCCGCGGCGTCCACCACCCGCTTTGTCAACGCCACGCCCACTTTCTTTGCCATCGCTTCGCTCCCTAACCCTCGTCGTTTTGGTCAACACCTGGTCATCACCGTGAAGGAAAATAGCCGGATATGGAGGAGGTACTCTAGCGTAGGCAAAAAAATAATGTCAAGATACTTCAATGCTTTATAGGGAAATTGGATAGTGGCGGATAGCGTGGCGAAGCCCATCCCTAACTTTGCCAAGGTTGGGGTCGTGGGTTCGAATCCCATCGCCCGCTCCATTTCTCCCAT
>ERZ1645187.3562-NODE-3562-length-13018-cov-35.824809_pt1 | contig 13018 bp, 10 predicted proteins | sample MGYA00575352_ERZ1645187 | MGnify/ENA primary metagenome ERZ1645187 (study PRJEB40837, sample SAMN11349314) | freshwater sediment metagenome | isolation source: river sediment | host: Sediment | place: India: Wazaribad , New Delhi | collected 2017-02-21 ... | reverse complement strand
CGTGCCGTCCATGTCCCACAACACACCGAGCATCTCAGTCCTCCGGGTCGTAGCCGAGGTTGGGCGAGAGCCAGCGCTCCGCCTCGGCCAGCGTCCAGCCCTTGCGGTCGGCGTAGTCGCGCACCTGGTCGCGCGCGAGGCGGCCCACCACGAAGTACTGCGACTGGGGGTGGGAGAAGTACCAGCCGGAGACCGCGGCGCCCGGCCACATCGCCATCGACTCGGTCAGCCGGATGCCCGTGCGCTCCTCGACCTCCAGCAGCTCCCACAGGGTGGCCTTCTCGGTGTGGTCCGGGCAGGCCGGGTAGCCCGGCGCCGGCCGGATGCCCCGGTAGCGCTCGGCGATCAGGTCGTCGGCGCTGAGCTGCTCCTCGCTGTAGCCCCAGAACTCGGTGCGCACCCGCTCGTGCAGGCGCTCGGCGAACGCCTCGGCCAGCCGGTCGGCCAGCGCCTCCAGCAGGATCCCCGAGTAGTCGTCCAGCTCGGCGCGGAACCGCTCGATCCGCTCCGGTACGCCGAGCCCGGCGGTGACCGCGAACGCCCCGACGTGGTCGGCCAGGCCGGTCTCGTGCGGCGCCACGAAGTCGGACAGCGCCCGGTTGGGCACGCCGTCGCGGTGCTGGCCCTGCTGCCGCAGGTGGTGCAGCCGGGCCCGTACCTGGGTGCGGGCGTCGTCGGCGTACAGCTCCAGGTCGTCCCCGACCGCGTTGGCCGGGAAGAACCCGTAGACCGCATTGGCGGTGAGCCAGTCCTCGGCCACGATCTGGTCGAGCATCCGCTGCGCGTCGTCGTACAGCTTGCGGGCGGCCTCGCCGGTCACCGCGTTGTTGAGGATGTCGGGGAACTTGCCCTTCATCTCCCAGGTGTTGAAGAACGGCTGCCAGTCGATGTAGTCGCGCAGCTCGCCCAGCGGGTAGTCGGCCAGCACCTGGATGCCCTGCTGACGCGGCGCGGGCGGGGTGTAGCCGTCCCACTCCACCGGCGTGCGGTTCTCCCGGGCCTGGTCCACCCGCAGCATCGGCCGGTCGGTCTTGGCGGCGTGCCGGGTGCGCAGCGAATCGTAGTCGGCCTGCACCTCGCTGAGCAGGGTGGCGCGCTGCTCGGGGTGCAGCAGGGCCGCCGCGGTCGGCACCGAGCGTGAGGCGTCCTTGACCCACACCACCGGGCCCTCGTAGCGCGGGTCCACCTTGACCGCGGTGTGCGCCCGCGAGGTGGTGGCGCCGCCGATCATCAGCGGGATCTGCAGACCCTGCCGCTGCATCTCCGAGGCGACGGTGACCATCTCGTCCAGGGACGGGGTGATCAGCCCGGAGAGGCCGATCAGGTCCGCGCCAACCTCGGCGGCGGTGTCGAGGATCTTCTGGGTCGGCACCATCACCCCGAGGTCGATCACCTCGTAGTTGTTGCACTGCAGCACGACGCCGACGATGTTCTTGCCGATGTCGTGGACGTCGCCCTTGACGGTGGCCATCACGATCGTCCCGGCGGTCTCCTTCTCGGTCGCCAGCTCGGGGTTGTCCAGCTTCTCCTGCTCGATGAACGGGATCAGGTAGGCGACGGCCTTCTTCATCACCCGGGCCGACTTCACCACCTGGGGCAGGAACAGCTTGCCCTCACCGAAGAGGTCGCCGACCACGTTCATCCCGGCCATCAGCGGGCCCTCGATGACCTCGATCGGTCGCCCCGACCGGGCCGCGATCTGCTGCCGCAGCTCCTCGGTGTCCGCCTCGGCGTACGCGTCGATCCCCTTGACCAGGGCGTAGGTGATCCGCTCGGCGACCGGCAGCGAGCGCCACTCCTGCTCCGAGACCGCGGCCTGCTCGCCCTTGCGGTTGTGCTGCTCGGCGATCTCCAGCAGCCGCTCGGCCGCGTCGGGGCGCCGGTTCAGGACGACGTCCTCGATCCGGTTCCGCAGCTCTGGGTCGACCTGGTCGTAGGGCACCAGGGCGCCGGCGTTCACGATGCCCATGTCGAGCCCGGCGGCGATCGCGTGGAACAGGAAGACCGCGTGGATCGCCTCGCGCACCGGGTTGTTGCCCCGGAAGGAGAAGGAGACGTTGGAGATCCCGCCGGAGACCAGGGCGTGCGGCAGGTGCTGCTTGATCCACCGGGTCGCCTCGATGAAGTCGATCCCGTAGGTGGCGTGCTCCTCGATCCCGGTCGCCACGGCGAAGACGTTGGGGTCGAAGATGATGTCCTCGGCCGGGAACCCGACCTGCTCGACGAGGATCCGGTAGGCCCGCTCGCAGATCGCCTGCCGACGGGCCAGGTTGTCGGCCTGCCCGTCCTCGTCGAAGGCCATCACCACCACCGCGGCGCCGTACTTGCGGCACAGCCTGGCCTGCTCGACGAACCGCTGCTCGCCCTCCTTCAGCGAGATCGAGTTCACGATCGGCTTGCCCTGCACGCACTTCAGGCCGGCCTCGATCACCTCGAACTTGGAGGAGTCGACCATCAGCGGCACCCGGCTGATGTCGGGCTCGGCGGCCACCAGCTTGAGGAAGCGGTCCATCGCGGCGACGCCGTCGATCATCCCCTCGTCCATGTTGACGTCGATGACCTGGGCGCCGCTCTCCACCTGCTGCAGCGCCACCGACAGGGCGGTGTCGTAGTCGCCGTCCTTGATCAGGTTGCGGAACCGGGCCGAGCCGGTGATGTTGGTGCGCTCGCCGACGTTGACGAACAGGCTCTCCTCGGTGATGTTCACCGGCTCCAGGCCGGCCAGCCGCAGGGCGGGACCGATGCTCACCACCGGGCGAGGCGCCTTGTCGGCCACGGCTCCGGCGATGGCCTCGATGTGCTCCGGGGTGGTGCCGCAACAGCCGCCCACCAGGTTGACCAGTCCGGCCTCGGCGAACTCCTTGATCACCGCCGCGGTCTCGGCGGCGGCCTCGTCATACTCCCCGAAGGCATTCGGCAGCCCGGCGTTTGGGTAGGCGGAGATGAAGGTGTCCGCCACGCGGCTCAACTCGGCGAGGTAGGGCCGCATCTCCTTGGCGCCCAGGGCGCAGTTGAGGCCGACCAGCAGCGGGCGGGCGTGCCGCACCGAGTTCCAGAAGGCCTCGACCGTCTGGCCGGAGAGGGTCCGGCCGGAGGCGTCGGTGATGGTGCCGGAGATGACCAGCGGCCACCTGCGGCCCAGCTCCTCGAAGACCGTCTCGACCGCGAAGATGGCGGCCTTGGCGTTGAGGGTGTCGAAGATGGTCTCGATGAAGATCAGGTCGGCCCCGCCGTCGAGCAGGCCCCGCGTGGCCGTGCTGTACGCCGCCACCAGCTCGTCGAAGCTGACGTTGCGCGCGCCCGGGTCGTTGACGTCGGGTGAGATCGACGCGGTCCGGGTGGTCGGCCCGAGCGCCCCGGCGACGTACCGAGGGCGATCCGGGCTGTGCACCTGCACCGAATCGCAGGCGGCCCGGGCCAGCACCGCGGACGCGTAGTTGAGCTCGTAGGTCAGCTCCTGCATCCCGTAGTCACCCAGGGACACGGCGTTGGCGTTGAAGGTGTTGGTCTCGATGATGTCCGCGCCGGCCTCCAGGTACTCCCGGTGGATGTCGCCGATCAGCTCGGGCTGGGTCAGCGTCAGCAGGTCGTTGTTGCCCTGGACGTCGAGCGGCCAGTCGGCGAAGCGCTCGCCCCGGTAGCCCGCCTCGTCCGGTCGGTCCCGCTGGATCGCGGTTCCCATGGCGCCGTCGACCACCATGACCCGCTCACGCAGGGTCCGTGTCAGGTCGTCGGTGCAGTCCGGGCGGTGCCGGAGCGGGAAGTCGCGAGCGACCGGGCTCACTTGGGACACGAGGCTCCTTCGGGTGGTGCGACGCGCTCGAAACGCGCCTCTGGCTCACAGTAGGGTCGGGTCCGCAGAATGGACAGACGGTTCAAATCGTGACATCGACGCCTCGGGGCCGCGAAATCCCCGGCACGGCCTAGGGTTGAGGCGTGATCGAGATCGATGAGCTGACCGAGTTGGTCAACCCCGTGGTGATCGCCGCCTTCGAGGGATGGAACGACGCCGCGGACGCCGCCTCGTCCGTGGTGGCGCATCTGATCGAGGTCTGGGACGCCACCGTGGTGGCCGCGATCGACCCCGAGGACTTCTACGACTTCCAGGTGAACCGGCCCGTGGTCGGGACCGACGAGCGGGGCATGCGCCGCCTCACCTGGCCCACCACCCAGATTGCGGTCGCCTCTCCCCCGGAGCTCGACCGGGACGTGATCCTGATCCGGGGCATCGAGCCGAACATGCGGTGGCGCCAGTTCTGCGCCGAGCTGCTGGCCGCCTGCGACGAGCTCGGCGGGCAGCTGGTCGTCACCCTCGGCGCGCTGCTGGCCGACACTCCTCACACCCGGCCGATCCCGGTCAGCGGCACGGCCACCGAGCCGGACCTGGTCGACCGGCTGGCCCTGGAGCAGTCCACCTACGAGGGGCCGACCGGCATCGTCGGGGTGTTCCAGGACGCCTGCATCCGGCTGGACATCCCGGCGGTCGCGTACTGGGCCGCGGTGCCGCACTACGTGGCGCAGCCGCCCTGCCCGAAGGCGACCCTGGCGCTGATCGGGCAGCTGGAGGAGCTGCTGGAGGCGAGCATCCCCCTGGGTGACCTGGCCGAGGACGCCCAGGCCTGGGAGAGCGGGGTCGACGAGCTGGCCCAGGAGGACGAGGACATCGCCGACTACGTCCGCTCGCTGGAGGAGACCCGGGACACCACCGAGCTCCCGGAGGCCTCGGGCGAGGCGATCGCGCGCGAGTTCGAGCGCTACCTCAAGCGCCGCGACAACACCGACTAGCCTCTGCGGCCGGTCGCTACAGCGACAGGCCCAGCGCGGCGTCCAGCAGGTGGTGGATCGTCGTCGCGGCCCCGGGGTCGGAGGTGTCGGCCAACCCGGCGCTGCCGAGCGTGGCCGAGACCCACTCCTCGACCACCCGCAGCGCGGTCGGGGCGTCCAGGTCGTGCGCCAGCGCGGCCAGCACGGACTCGACCACGATCCCCGCGGGCGCACCGGCGCCCAGGGACAGCGCCTTGCGCCACCGCTCCAGGGTGTCGACCGCGGTCCACAGGTCCGCGTCCTTCCACTCCCAGTCGCTGCGGTAGTGGTGGCTGAGCAGGACCAGGCGGATCGCCATCGGGTCGACGTCGCTGTTGCGCAGGTGGGAGACGAAGACCAGGTTGCCGCGGGACTTCGACATCTTCTCGCCGTCGTAGGCGACCATGCCGGCGTGCACGTACGCCGCGGCGAACGGCTCCCCGGTGGCCACCTGGGCCTCCCCCGCGCACATCTCGTGGTGCGGGAAGACCAGGTCCGAGCCCCCGCCCTGCACATCGAACCGGGTGCCGAGGTGGTGCTGGGCGATCGCGGTGCACTCGATGTGCCAACCGGGTCGACCCCGGCCGAAGGGGCTGTCCCACGACGGCTCACCCGGGCGCTCGGCCAGCCACACCACGCAGTCCAGCGGGTCGCGCTTGCCGACCCGCTGGGGGTCGCCCCCGCGCTCGGCGAACAGCTCCAGCATCTCGTCGCGCCCGAGCCCCGAGACCGCGCCGAACGCCGGGTCCGCGGTCACCGAGTAGTACCAGTCGCCCTCGAGCTCGTAGAGCGCGCCCAGGTCCCGGAGGCGCTCGATGTAGGCGATGACCGCCGGGATCGACTCCACGGCGCCGACCAGGTGATCGGGCGGCAGCACCCGCAGCGCCTCCATGTCGTGGCGGAACAGCTCGGTCTCCCGCTCGGCCAGCTCGACCCAGTCCACCTTGACCCGTGCGGCCCGCTCCAGCAGCGGGTCGTCGACGTCGGTCACGTTCTGCACGAACCGCACCTGGTGACCGGCCGAGCGCCAGGCCCGGTTCAGCAGGTCGAACCCGACGTACGTCGCGGCGTGGCCCATGTGCGTCGCGTCGTACGGCGTGATGCCGCAGACGTAGAGCCGGGCCGGGCCCTCCGGCTCCAGGGCGGCCAGCTCACCGGTGGCCGTGTCGTGCACCCGAACCGGGGGCCCGAGGACGGGCAGCACAGGGAGCTCGGGGGCAGACCAGGCGCGCATGCGCGAAGCCTACCTAGAACGGTGGCCACGGGATGGTGGGCCATCGGTCCTGAGGCACCGGCATCGCCGAGGCCCGCAGCAGCGTCGCGCAGCGCATCACCAGGGCCTCGACCTCCGCGCCGGTGAGCAGCCCCGCCAGTTGCTCGCCCAGGTGCCCGGCCAGGGCCTCGTGCAGCGCGGCGACCGCCTCGAGCTCGACCTCCGGTACCGGATCGCCCGCCCAGCCCCACAGCACCGTGCGCAGCTTGGTCTCGACGTGGAAGGTGACCCCGTGGTCGACACCGAAGCGGTGCCCCCCGGGCATCGGCAGCACGTGCCCGCCCTTGCGGTCGGCGTTGTTGACTAGGAGGTCGAACAGCGCCATCCGGCGCAGCGGCTCGGAGTCCTCGTGCACCAGGGACACCTCCCGGTCCCGGGCGTCGACGCCGTCGAAGACGTGCAGGTAGCCCGGTGGGATCCGCCCGGCCGGGACGATGTCGACCGGGTGCTGATCGGGGTCGGGCTCCTGCCAGCGCTGCACCATGCCCGGCCCGTGCGGCCCGCCGCGCAGCAGGGTCTGCGGGACGATCCGCCAGCCCAACGCCTCGGAGACCAGGTAGGTGGCGAGCTCCCGGTCGGCCAGGGTGCCGTCGGGGAAGTCCCACAGCGGCCGCTCCCCCACCACGGGCTTGTAGACGACCTTGACCTCGCCGATCTGGCCCACGAACGTCGCGTTGCTGGCCGGCATCACGCGCCCGTGCAGGGTGAGCTCACCCAGGTCGAGCGGCTGGTTCGCCTCGGAGTGCTGCTCCGCGTCGGGGCGCTGCGGCTGGCTCATGTCGCGCTCGGGCTCACCGGTGGCTCGGGTCACGCCTCGCGGCGGCGGAACCCGTTGGCCCGCACGCACAGGTGCCCGTCCGGGTCCACGGGGTTCCCGCAGAAGGGGCAGGTCGGCCGGCCGGCCTCGACGACCTGCTGGGCGCGGGCGCAGAACGCCCTGGCCATCGCGGCCGGGATCCGGACGACCAGCAGCTCGTCGGGCTCGGGCTCCTCGAAGGACTCCTCGCGCTGCTCGGGAGAGATCACGGCGGCCTCGGTGTAGGGGAACACCTCGATGACGACCCGCTCGTCGCCGGGGTCCCACGACAGCGTCATGGTGCCGGCCCGGAACTCCTCCTCCACCGGCTGCTCGAGGGGCTCGTTGTCCTGCAGGCCGACCGGTGCCACCGCCGGGATGAACGCGTCGTGGCCCGGGTTGGCCATCAGCTCGTCCAGCAGCTCGTCGACGCGCTGGACCAGGGCCACCACCTGCTGCTTCTCCAGCGAGACGCTGACCAGCCGGGTGCCGCCGCGAGCCTGCAGGAAGAACGTGCGCTGCCCGGGCTGGCCCACGGTCCCGGTGACGAACCGGTCGGGTGGGTCGAAGGAGTGCACCACGGGCATGGCGTCCACCCTAGGACCCGGGCTGCGAGGGCCCGCTCGCGCCGGGCGCAGCCGGTCGGGCCGGCGCGTGGTCGGGCCCGGCCCCGCCGCCCACCACCGAGTCCTCGGGGCTGACCTCGGGCGGCCGGGTCCCCAGCCAGCTCAGGTCGCCCGAGGGGCTGTTCACGGTGAGCACGAACGGCCGGCCGTCGGTGTAGCGCACGATGCTGACCGAGGCCGGGTCCACCACGATGCGCTGGAAGTGGTCCAGGTGGCTGCCGAGGGCATCGGCCAGGATCGCCTTGATCACGTCGCCGTGGCTGACCGCGGCCCACACCGCGCCGGGGCCGTGCTCGGCCTCCTCGCGCTTGTCGCGCTCGCGGACCGCGTCGATGGCGCGCTGGGCCATCTCCCGCAGCGACTCCCCGCCGGGGAAGCGAGCCGCGGAGGGCTGCTGTTGGACCGTCCGCCACAGGGGCTGCTCGGCAAGCTCCTTCAGGGTGCCGCCCTGCCAGTCGCCGTAGTCGCACTCGGTCAGGCCCTCGTCCAGCTCGATGCGCGGGCGCACCTCCTGGGCGCCGGCGATCTGCGCGGCGGTCTCCCGGCAGCGCTCCAGCGGGCTGCTGACCAGGGCGACCAGGGGCACCTCGGTGAGCCGGGCCGCCATCTGCTGGGCCTGGTCGCGACCCACCTCGTCCAGGAGCACTCCCGGGGCGCGCCCCGCCAGGACGCCGCTGGCGTTGGCCGTCGTACGCGCGTGTCGCACGAGGATCACAGTTGCCATGTTGGCGAGCGTAGTGGCACTAGCCTCGGCCCTGTGATCGTCGACAACGCCGTCTACCGCCAGGGCCTGCGGGTCGCTCATGACCTGGCGACCGACGACGTCGCGGGCGTGTGCGCGATGCGCCAGGACGGCGACCTGCAGTGGGTGGGGCTGCACGACCCCTCGGCCGAGGAGCTGGCGGCGGTGGCCACCGCGTTCGGTCTGCACCACCTCGCGGTGGAGGACGCGCTCAAGGCGCACCAGCGCCCCAAGCTGGAGCACTACGGCGACATGCTCTTCCTGGTCCTCAAGACGCTCTGGTACGTCGAGGCGCGCGACGCGGTGGAGACCGGCGAGATCAACGTCTTCGCCGGCCCCGGGTACGTCGTCACGGTGCGCCACGGCGAGGGATCCGGCCTTCTGCCCTCCCGGCACAGCCTCGAGACGCACGCCACCCTGCTCGCGCACGGCCCGGCCGCGGTGGTCTACGCGGTCTGCGACCTGGTGGTCGACGACTACGAGCGGGTCGGTGCCGCGCTGGAGATCGACGTGGACGAGATCGAGTCGTCGGTCTTCTCCGAGGCGCGCACCCGGGACGCGGCGCGGATCTACACCCTCAAGCGGGAGCTGGCCGAGGTGCGTCGCGCGGTGCTGCCGCTGCGCGAGCCGATGCGCCGCCTGGCCGCCGGCATGGTGCCGGGTATGGCCCCCGAGACCGCGCCGTACTTCCGGGACGTGGGCGACCACCTGCAGCGGGTCAGTGAGGCCGTGGACGGCCTGGACTCGCTGCTGTCCTACGCCTTCGAGGCGCACGCCGCGCGGATCTCGATGCAGCAGAACGACGACATGCGCAAGATCTCCGCGGGTGCGGCGCTGGTCGTCGTACCGACCCTGATCGCGGGGGTCTACGGGATGAACTTCGACCACATGCCCGAGCTCTCCTGGACCTACGGCTACCCGTTCGCCGTGGCGCTGATGTTGACCTGCGCGCTGGGTCTGTACACGTTCTTCAAGCGCTCCGGCTGGCTGTAGTCGGCTCGCTGTCGTCGGCTGGCTGTGGTCGACTGGCGCTCAGGGGGTGAGCACGCCGGCCCACAGCAGCAGCAGCGTCGCCGTCCCCAGGACCACCCGGTAGATCACGAACGGGGTGTAGGAGCGGGTGGAGACGTAGCGCAGCAGCCAGGCGATGGCGGCGTACCCGACGACGAACGAGACCACGGTGGCGACCAGGGTCGGGCCCCACCCGTAGCTGTTCTCCCCGTGCGGGATCTCCTTGAGCTCGAAGAGCCCCGCGCCGACGACGGCGGGGATGGCCAGCAGGAACGCGAACCGGGTGGCCGCCTCCCGCTCGAACCCCAGGAACCGGCCCATCGAGATCGTCGCCCCCGACCGGGAGACGCCGGGGATCAGCGCCAGGGCCTGGGCCGCCCCCATCAGGGCGGCGTGGCGCAGCGTGAGCTGGCGGATCAGCTTGTCGCTGCGGCTGACCCGGTCGGCGATGCCGAGGATCAGACCCATCACGATCAGCGTGGTGCCGATGATCCACAGGTTGCGGAAGTCCCGCTCGATGATGTCCTTGAGCAGCACCCCGAGCACCACGATCGGCAGCGAGCCGACGATGATGAACCAGCCCATGCGGGAGTCGAAGGTGCCGCGGTACTCGGGCTTGAACAGGGACTTGACCCAGGCGTTGGCGATGCGCCAGATGTCGTGGCGGAAGTAGATCAGGACGGCCAGCTCGGTGCCGATCTGGATCACCGCGGTGAACGCCGCGCCCGGATCGCCCCAGCCGAACAGCTCGGGGAAGATGCGGAGGTGGGCGCTGCTGGAGATGGGCAGGAACTCGGTCAGACCCTGGATCAGCCCCAGGACGACAGCCTTGAGCAGGTCCCACATGAGTGAGCAGCCTAGGCGGGCGGCGGGGCCCGTTGCGGGCCACCCCCGCCCCACGGCGCGCCGCGGGATGAGCCCGCGGACTGGTGACTAACCTGTGCGCCATGCAGCAGCGCACGGTGGGACGCACCGGACTCAGGGTGTCCCGGCTGGGGCTGGGCACCATGACGTGGGGGCGGGACACCGACGAGCACGAGGCGCGCGACCAGCTGATCCGGTTCGTGGAGGCCGGCGGGACGCTGCTGGACACCGCGGCAGGGTACGGCGACGGCGCCTCGGAGCGGCTGATCGGCTCACTGCTGGGCGACGTGGTGCCGCGCGACGAGGTCGTGCTCGCCACCAAGGCCGGGGTCTCGCGTCGGGGCGGCGAGCGGGTCGCCGACACCTCCCGCGGCGCGCTGCTCAGGGCGTTGGACGGGTCGCTGGATCGGCTCGGGGTGGACCACGTGGACCTGTGGCAGGTGCACGTGTGGAGCGACCAGACGCCCCTGGAGGAGACGCTCGGCGCCCTGGACCATGCGGTCTCGAGCGGGCGGGCGTCGTACGTGGGGATCTCGAACTACCTGGGCTGGCAGACCGCGCAGGCCGCCACCTGGCAGCGGGCCGTGCCCGGTCGGGCCGCGCTGGCCTCGACGCAGGTGCAGTACTCGCTGCTCAGCCGCGACGTGGAGTACGAGGTGCTCCCGGCGGCCGCCGCGCTGGGGCTCGGGGTGCTGGTCTGGTCGCCGTTGGCCCGCGGCGTGCTGACCGGCAAGTACCGCACCGGCACCCCGCTGGACTCCGCGGGCGCGACCGCGCAGTTCGGGGACCGCGTCGCCTCCTACCTGGACGAGCGCGGTCGAGGCGTGGTGGAGGCCGTGGCGCGGGCGGCCGATGGCCTCGGCTGGACCCCGCTGGAGGTGGCGCTGACCTGGGTGCGGGACCGTCCCGGGGTCACGGCGCCAATCCTGGGCGCGCGGACCGCGGACCAGCTCAGCGCGGCTCTGGCGGTCGAGGAGCTGTCGTTGCCCGAGGAGATCGTGGCCGCGCTGGACGACGTCTCGTCCGGCTGACCGCGCCCCCTGAGCGACGGGCGATCAGGCCTCGTCGAGGAACCGGTCGAAGACGCGGGCGCCGAACTCGAGGGCGTCGACCGGTACCCGTTCGTCCACCCCGTGGAAGAGCGACCCGAAGTCCAGGTCGGCCGGCAGTCGCAGCGGCGCGAAGCCGTAGGAGGTCATGCCGAGGGTGCGGAAGTGCTTGGCGTCGGTCCCCCCGCTCATCAGGTACGGCGACACCAGGCCGTCCGGGTCCTCGGCCAGGATCGACCGGGTCATCGCCGACATCAGGTCGCCGCTGGTCTCCGACTCCCAGGGCTGCTGGTGGCTGACGAACTCGCTGGTCACGTGCGGCCCGCACAGCTCGTCGAGCGTGGCGAAGAACTCGTCCTCGTAGCCGGGCAGGAACCGACCGTCCAGGTACGCCGTCGCCTCGCTCGGCACCACGTTCACCTTGTAGCCGGCCTCGAGCATGGTCGGGTTGAGGGTGTTGCGGATGACCGCACCCAGCATCCGGGCCGAGCTCTCGAACTCCCCCACCAGCTGTTCGGCGTTCTCGGGGGTGGCCTCGGTGCCGGCAATGCCCGCGACCGCCGCCAGCAGGGTCTCCATGGCGGGGGTGAGCCGCACCGGCCACTCGTGCGCCCCGATCCGGGCCACCGCGGCGGCGAGCTCGGTGACGGCGTTGTGGTGGTTGATCATCGATCCGTGACCCGCGGTGCCGCGGGCCCGCAGCCGCAGCCAGGCCATGCCCTTCTCCGCGGCCTCGATCAGGTAGATGCGCTGCCCGCGGACGGTGGTGGTGAACCCACCGACCTCCCCGACGGCCGCGGTGCACCCCTCGAACAGCTCCCGGTGGTTCTCGACCAGCAGCTGCGCGCCCTGGTGCCCGCCGGCCTCCTCGTCAGCGGTAAAGCAGAGCACGACGGGTCGTGCCGGCACCCGTCCGGAGCGGGCGCGGGCGCGCACCACCGAGAGCAGCATGGCGTCGAAGTCCTTCATGTCGACCGCCCCGCGGCCCCACAGGTAGCCGTCGTCGACCTCGCCCGCGAACGGGTGGTGGGTCCAGTCCTCGGCGGCGGCCGGCACCACGTCGAGGTGGCCGTGCAGCAGCAGCGCATCCCCGGCATCGCTCGGTTGGCCGCCCCAGTGGGCGACCACGTTGCTGCGCCCCGGCACGTCCTCGACAAGGCGGGGCTCGATGCCCACCTCGTCCAGCAGGGACGCCACGTGTTCGGCCGCCTTGCGCTCCCCGGGCCCCGATCCGTCCCCGTAGTTGGAGGTGTCGATCCGGATCAGGTCGCGGCACAAGTCCACGACCTCGGCGGCGGGGTCGTGCTGGGCTTCGGGCATGATCGCCATCCTCGCATCCGGAGCCTCGCGGCGGACCAGCTGGATTCTGATTTCCCCTCCCGGTGTTGCTAGTGTCATCTCCGCACTCGTCCGGGTGGCGGAATAGGCAGACGCGCTAGCTTGAGGTGCTAGTGCCCGTATTAGGGCGTGGGGGTTCAAGTCCCCCCTCGGACACCGCCGCCCCAGGTCCATGACCTGGGGCTTCGTGTTTGCGGGCACGCAGACACCGCGCTCGAGTGCTCTGCCCGGGACGTCGTCAACGCCCGGCCCGTCGGTTCGCGACCTCATGGTCCTGCTCCGGGTGGTGCGCCCGAGGTTGTCAGGATCTGCGAGGCACCCGGGGTCTTCGAGGTGCCCAGGTCGCCCGGCGATGCCGGGGGTCTAGCTGCCGGTCGTTGGCTCGGGATCACCGGGCGGCCCGATGTCCCCAGGCGGTGGAAGGTGTACTCGCCGTCCGGATGTCGCTTGAGTTCCCAGGTGGGGTCGTGCGCGATCCGGTGGTGGTGCGCACAGAGTGGCAGGGCGTTGTCCAGG
>ERZ1645187.3561-NODE-3561-length-13022-cov-7.278091_pt1 | contig 13022 bp, 14 predicted proteins | sample MGYA00575352_ERZ1645187 | MGnify/ENA primary metagenome ERZ1645187 (study PRJEB40837, sample SAMN11349314) | freshwater sediment metagenome | isolation source: river sediment | host: Sediment | place: India: Wazaribad , New Delhi | collected 2017-02-21 ... | reverse complement strand
CGGATATGGTGACGGAAATCCAGGTCGAAGCGACATTCCCGGACGGGACCAAGCTCGTGACGGTCCACGACCCGATTCGATAAAGGCAGGCAGAATATGAAAATTGGCGAAATCACAACGTGCGAAGGAAGCATCGTCTTAAACGAAGGCCGCCCGACTGTTCAGCTCAGCATCACGAACACAGGCGACCGCCCCGTTCAGGTGGGCTCTCACTATCATTTTTTCGAAACGAACCGCTGTCTCGCATTTGACAGACCGGCAGCCTACGGCATGCGTCTCGATATTCCGTCAGGCACGTCGGTCCGGTTCGAGCCGGGTGAAACGAAGGACGTGACGCTCACTCAGATCGGCGGCGCAGGGCGCGTATTCGGATTCAACGATCTGACCCGCGCTCAGGCAACGGAGGCGACTAAGGCGTCATCAGTCGAAAAAGCGCGCCTGCGCGGATTTATCAAAACGGAGGATAAAGCATGAGCACGATATCCCGGGAAAAATATGCGATGATGTACGGCCCGACAGTCGGAGACAGAATACGTCTTGCCGACACGAGCCTCGTCATCGAAATCGAAAAGGACTGCACGGTATACGGAGACGAAATCAAGTTCGGCGGCGGCAAGACCATCCGCGACGGCATGGGTCAGTCGGTCATGACCACCTCGGCGGACGGAGATCTGGACCTGGTCATCACGAACGCGACGATCCTCGACTACACGGGCATCATCAAAGCCGATATCGGCATTAAAAACGGAAAGATCGCAGGGATCGGCAAGGCCGGAAATCCCGATACGATGGACGGCGTGACACCGGGGATGACTGTGGGCGCGTCGACAGAAGCGCTCGCCGGCGAAGGAATGATTGTCACAGCGGGAGGTCTCGACACCCACATCCACTTCATCTCGCCCCAGCAGATCGACTGCGCGCTGTTCTCGGGCGTCACGACGATGATCGGCGGCGGGACAGGCCCCGCGGACGGCACGAACGCGACAACCGCGACACCGGGACCCTGGAATCTCGAACGCATGCTCCAGGCCGCGGACGAATACCCGATGAACATCGGCTATCTCGGAAAGGGAAACTGCTCGGACGAACGAGCTCTGGCAGAGCAGATCGAGGCCGGCGCGATGGGACTGAAGATCCACGAGGACTGGGGTTCTACTCCCGCCGTCATCGATCACTGCCTGAACGCAGCGGATCTGTACGACGTTCAGGTGGCGATCCATACCGACACCCTCAACGAAGGCGGCTGCGTCGAAGATACTCTTGACGCGATCGGCGGACGCACGATCCACACCTATCATACGGAAGGCGCCGGCGGCGGCCACGCTCCGGATATCATCCGTGCGGCGGGCACGCCCAACGTCCTTCCCTCCTCGACCAATCCGACGATGCCCTACTGCGTCAACACCCTGGACGAGCATCTGGACATGCTGATGGTGTGCCATCATCTAGATAAAAAAATCCCGGAAGACGTCGCCTTTGCGGACAGCCGGATCCGTCCGGAAACCATCGCTGCGGAGGACGTGCTTCAGGATATGGGCATCTTCTCGATGATGAGCTCCGACTCTCAGGCGATGGGCCGCGTCGGCGAGGTCATCATGAGAACCTGGCAGACCGCGTCCAAAATGAAGGATCAGCGCGGTCCCCTTCCGGAAGACGAAGCCGCAGGCAGCGACAACTTCCGCGCGAAACGCTACGTCAGCAAATACACGATCAATCCTGCCGTCACCCACGGCGTTTCGAACTATGTCGGATCGGTGGAAACCGGAAAATTCGCGGATCTGGTCCTGTGGGATCCCCGTTTCTTCGGCGTCAAGCCCGAAATGGTGCTCAAGGGCGGCATGATCGCCGCATCCCGCATGGGAGACGCAAATGCGTCGATCCCGACGACGGAGCCTGTCGCGATGCAGCACATGTTCGGAGCTCACGGTACTGCGAAATCAAAGACCTGCCTGACCTTCGTGTCGAAGGCCGCTGCCGAAGCCGGCATCCAGGAAAAATACGGTCTGACCAAAACGGTCGTCCCTGTCTCGGGCTGCCGCCATATTACGAAGGCGGATATGAAGTTCAACGACAGGACGCCCGATATTCAGGTGGATCCGGAAACCTACGAGGTCCGGGTCGACGGCGAAGCTGTCAGCTGCGAGCCTGCGGAAAAGCTTCCGCTGGCGCAGATGTACAGCCTGTTCTAAAGGAGGCGTTATGCTCGGAGTCTGTCTGTTATTTGTCGGCATCGTTCTGATCAACAACGGAATATGCACCCTTACCGACGTCAACGCGAAGTCGGCGGCGATCATGAATATCTTTACCGGCGGTCTTTCGCTGTTCATCAATTTTACGGCCATCGTCCGAGGCGACTATTACGCCGCGGGCACCGGCCTGCTGTTCTGCTTTACCTATCTGTATGTGGCGATCAACAATATCTACGATCTGAACTGGAAGCCCTTCGCGTGGTTTTCCACCTTTGTCGCGATCAACGCGGTCATCTTCGGAACCTTCGAGGGCTTCCTCGGAATTCCGGCCCTGGGTATCGCCGCGGACTGGCGAATGGGGATTATCTGGTATCTGTGGGCGGTCCTCTGGGGAAGCAGCCTCGTCACGGATATCTTCGAACGACCGCTCGGACGCTTCGTTCCGGTACTCCAGATCTTTGAAGGTGTCGTGACAGCCTGGATCCCGGGCGTCATGATGCTGCTGGGAGTCTGGTCATGATCGCAGAGAACGTGATCGGCTCGACGGACGACCCGCGCTTCGCGGGCCGCCCTGTCGAATATGTGGACGTATCGTGGCACGACGCGTTTAAGAAGATCCACCGTTTCACGCTCCCGTCCGGTACCGAGCTCGGCGTCAGATTCGGAGACGAGATCCTGCGCCGCGGACTCAGACAGGGGGATGTGCTGGCGGAAGACGGCCGGTCTGTCGTCGCTGTCAATATTCCCGCGGCGGACGTGATCCGCATCCGGGTCAGAAGCGATCATCCGGGAAGCATCGCGAAGGTCTGCTACGAGATCGGCAACTGCCACGCGGCGCTGTTTCGCGGGACGGACGCGTTTGAGTTCGTCACTCCCTATACGGAACCGATGCTCAAGCTCCTTTCGGGGATTCACGGGGTGAGCGCCGATCGGGCGAGTCTGTGTCTCGATTTCGACCGCTCCGTTTCCAATCCGGCCGGCGGTCACAGTCACGGCCACTCACATTGACTGTGAATCCGGCGCAGAGCAGCTATCTGCTCCTTCAGGTGAACGACGCGCTGTTTCCGATCGGCGGCTACTCCCACTCCTACGGACTGGAGAGCTACATCGACCGCGGACTTGTTCACGATGAGAAGACCGCCGAAGCCTACATTCGCGCCCGGCTGATCAACGAAATACAGTACTGCGAGCTGCTGACCGTCCGCCTCGCCTGCGAGGCTGCTCTCCGGGGCGATATAGACGGGATGCGCCGCATCGACATGCTGACCGAAGCGCTGCGCACGCCGTCGGAAATCCGTGAGGCCCTCCGGCGTCTCGGCTCCCGTTTTATCAAAACCGTGCGCAGCCTGGAGCTGCAGGGTCTGGACGATATTTTCGAACGCTACACTGAAGGTCCCGGTCCGCACCATCATCCGACGGCCTACGGTGTCTTCGCAGCCGCTGCGGGGATCGGATGCCGGGATGCGCTGAGTCATTATCTGTACGGCCAGACATCGGCGATCGTCACCTGCTGTGTCAAAAGCATCCCGCTGAGCCAGACCTCAGGCCAGCAGATCCTGAACCGGGTCTGCGAGCTGTTCGAGCCGGTCATCGAGAATACCGCCGCCCTCGGCGAAGACGATCTCGGCCGAAGCACCCCCGGCTTCGATCTGCGGTCGATGCAGCATGAAACCCAGTATTCGCGGCTGTACATGTCATAGCCGGTAGAATAAAGCCGTACTGAGCCGGAGCATTTCTTCGGCGCTGCGGGGTACGTGCCGGTCTGCGGACAGGCCGTCTGCTGTTCCGCTGGTTAGTTATAGAAAGTTGAGCTTCAATTGTCATACGTTAAAATAGGCGTGGCCGGTCCGGTCGGTTCCGGAAAGACCGCGCTCATAGAAAGCCTGACCCGGCAGATGGCCGGCAGCTACAGCATCGGAGTCGTTACCAACGACATCTATACAAAAGAGGATGCGGAATTCCTGAGCGCCAATTCGGTGATGCCCCGGGAACGTATCGTCGGTGTTGAAACGGGCGGATGCCCCCATACCGCGATCCGCGAGGACGCCAGCATGAACCTCGAAGCCGTCGAAGAAATGCTGGAGCGTTTTCCGGACATCGAGATCATGTTTATCGAATCCGGCGGCGACAATCTGTCCGCCACGTTCAGCCCGGAGCTTGCGGACGCGACGATATTCGTCATCGACGTCGCAGAGGGTGACAAAATCCCGAGAAAGGGCGGGCCGGGCATCACGCGCTCCGACCTGCTCGTCATCAACAAAACGGATCTCGCTCCCTATGTCGGGGCCGATCTCGGCGTCATGGAACGGGATTCGAAGAAGATGCGGGGCAGCCGTCCCTTCGTCTTCACGAATATCCGCTCCGGCGAGAATGTCGACTCCGTCATCGACTGGATTCGCAGCAGCGTTCTGCTGGAAGACTGTCGTTGACAGTGCGGGACAACGCCTTCGGCGGTCTCTCCGAAGTGCGTGTCGAAGCCTGCGTCCGGGACGGTCGGACGAGAGTCAGACACGCCTCGTTCACGGCGCCGTTCAAGCTGCTGCCGCCGTTTCAGGAGGACGGCTTCGCCCGTCAGATGATCCTGTCCGCATCCGCCGGGATCATGGCGGGAGACCGTCAGCATATCGAGGTCGCAGCGGACCCGGGCGCACGTCTGATCGTGACCTCTCAGGCCTTTGAGAAGGTCCACAAAATGGACGGGCGCCATGCGGAGCGTCATGCGGTTCTGCACGCCGCAGACGGTGCGTTTCTCCAGTACGAGCCCCTTCCGGTGATCCCCTTTGCGGGCTCCGACTTTCGCAGCAGGACGGATGTCTATCTTGAGACCGGCTCCCGCTTTATCTTCAGCGAGATCCTGTGCTGCGGACGCGCCGCACGGGGCGAGCGCTTCGAATACCGCAGATTCCGAAATCTGGTCAGAATTTACCGCGACGGAATTCCTGTCTATATCGACAACACCGATTTTATCCCCTCCCGCGACGAGATGGAGGGGCCCGGTATGTTCGAAGGGTTCACTCATACCGGCACCGCGCTGTTTTTCGGATTCGACAGCGAACAGCTGCTCGCAGAGTTCAGGCAGCTGTTCGAATCTGCCGGCGGATGCGAATGCGCTGTTACGAGGACAGCTTCCGGTGATATCGCGGTACGGCTGTTCGGATATACGGCGGACAAGCTGCAGCGCATGATCGCGGAAGCTTCGCGCATCGCCGGGGATCAGTTAAAAATGTAATATTTATACGCGCATTCCGCGTAAATCAGAACAGGCGTCCGTTTCGATTCGAAACGGACGCCTGTTCTGTTTTTTCCGGTCTTCAGCGGACTCCGGACTGCAGCTGATATAAAGTCTAGTCTAGCTGAGCCTCGCGGATCTCACATACAGCGGAATCGCCAGCAGCTGGGCGCCGACGGAGACTGCGATCATCGCCGGAATGCTGATGTCATACAGAACTCCCAGCAGCCAGCTGCCGAGAAACCAGAAAATCCCGAAGGAGCACTCGAAAATCCCGTACCCTGTGGCACGGCTGTTTTTCGGAACCATGCTCGTGACCGCGGCTTTGAGTATGGATTCCTGAGCCCCCATCCCGACGCCCCACAGAGCGACACCGAACAGAACCGCCGGAATACTGTCAAAAGCGAACACGAATACTGCGAAGGGCGCTGAGATCAGCGTCGAGATGACGAGTGCGTTGACACCTTTCCTGTCGTACATATATCCGAAGATCATTGCCGCGACGGCGTCCACCAGCATCGCGCCCGAATAGATAAGCGGAATCGTACTGTCCGTGATCAGCACGGAGGAGGCGAACTCCTTCGAAATATGCATGATAACGATCGAGTAGTCGATAAAGCCGAAGGCGAACAGACTTATTCCGACGATATACAGGATAAATTCCTTTTTCATCGTGAACGGTACGGATTTCTCAGGCTCCGGCTCGAAGTTCTCGGGATTCGGGAATTTCGACCGGGTCACGAACAGCAGGATCAGCGTGACGGCTCCCGGAATCGCTAGAAAGGCGAAGCAGGTCGAGTAAATCTCGAAGGTGGTCCCGTCCGTCTTGAACAGCATGACCACGTACAGCATCACCGGTCCGAGAAACGCGCCGATCTGATCCAGCAGCTCCTGTATCCCGAAGCTCTTCCCCACGCCTTCCTGAGAGGCGGCAAAGGACATGATCGTGTTCTTCGCGGGCTTCTTAATCGCCTTCCCCATCCGCTGGATCACGAGCAGCAGACAGGCCCAGATCCAGCCGTGCTCTCCGACGAGAGCGAGGGCGGGGACGGCGAGGACGTCCATCACGTAGCCGATAATCGTCATGGGCCAGTACTGCTTCGTTTTGTCGGTGATCTTTCCGAAGACATACCGCATCGAGTAGCCGACAAGCTCCCCGAGCCCGGAGATAAAACCGATGGTTCCGGCAGACGCACCCAGCAGCGACAGGTAAACGCCCCGGATGCTGGAAGCCCCTTCGTGAGTCATATCCGAGAACAGACTCACCAGTCCGAACAGCAGAATAAACACCATTGCCTGTGAAATCTTCTTACGCTTTTCATTTTTCATGACTGCATCCCCCGCCGCGGCAGATCTGCCGTAATTATTTCAATCTATATTTTAATTGTAGCTGATATTCCGGCAGACACATCTGGAATACTCGTATTTCGCATGAAAGCCGCGACTTATTCAATAATTTTCTCTGCTAAAGATTTGAAAATGAACACGGTCTCACACTGTGGTATGATAACGAAAAGGAGTGAAATATGAGTGATAATAAAACGTACGTGTTCGGGCATCAGAACCCGGACACTGATTCTATCTGCTCGGCTCTGGCATACGCCAACCTGAAACAGGCAGAAGGTCATAAGGATGTGCAGGCCGCAAGACTCGGTCCCGTCTCCAAAGAAACCCAGTACGCTCTCGATTATTTCGGAGTCCAGCCGCCCAAGATCCTGACTTCGATCGAGCCTCAGATCTCGGACCTGAGTCTCCAGCCCATTCCCCAGGTCCACGAAGACGATCCCGTTCTGAGCACACTCAAGACGATTGCCGAAACTCCCGGCCGTTCCACCCCGGTCGTCGACGATCAGAACAAGCTTATCGGAGTCGTTTCGATCCCCGACCTGATCGGAGCGTTTACGAATCCGTATGTCGAGTCGATGCTCATGGACACGAAGACGCCGTACAAAAATATCCTGGACATCTTAAACGGAACGATTATCAAGGGTTCTGTTCCGGAACGCGTTCAGGGCAACGTATACGCGAATTCACAGCTGGAAACCGGCCAGCAGCTCAAGCCGGAGGATATCGTCATCATGTCTCATACGGATGCGGATACCCAGAGAGCGTTCAAGACCGGTGCGAAACAGATCGTCATCACGAATCTGAAACCGACGGAGCATCCGAAAATCCCGAAGGATTATGACGGCGCCGTCATCGCGACATCCTATTCCCCGTTCGAATCGATCCGTCTGATGGCACAGGTCATACCGATCCGGGATATGGTCCGGAAGGACAAGGTCGAATATTTCGTCGATTATGAAACGCTGGACGATGTGCGCCAGAACATGCTCACCTCGGGTCATAACCGTTTCCCTGTCGTCAACGAAGGCGGCCAGGTGCTCGGTTCGATCTCGAAGTCGAGTCTTGTGGATCCGAACCGCAAGCGTGTGATCCTTGTCGACCACAACGAACGCTCCCAGTCCATCCAGGGCATTGACGAAGCGGAAATCACGGAAGTCATCGACCATCACCGCATTAACGAAATCACCACCGCCGCCCCGCTGTTCCTGCGCATGGAGCCCGTGGGCTGCACGTCGACCATCATTACTGAAATGTACAAGGAAAAGAAGATTCCGATCCCGAAGGAAATCGCGGGCATCATGCTCTCCGCGATCCTGTCGGATACGCTTATCTTCAACTCGCCCACCTGCACACAGCGGGATAAAGACGCCGCTGCTTATCTTGCAGAAATCGCGGAAGTCGATCCGCGCACCTACGGACGCGGCATGCTCATCGCAGGCAGCAACATCGGCGATCTGTCTCCGAAGGAAATCCTCGGGATGGACAGAAAGCGTTTCACGATGGGCGAATTCAAGGTTACGGTTTCCCAGATCAATACCGGCGACTACCGGGGAATGTACAAGCATCTGCCCAAGCTCATTCATGAAATGGACGAATACTGCAAGGATCACGAACAGGATCTGTATGTCCTGATGGTCACCGATATCGTCCTCGGCGGATCGGAGCTGGTCGTGGCAGGAAATTCGAAGGATCTCGCGAAGCTCGCGTTCGGTATCGGTGAAGACGATGTATCCGCTTATTTCCCGGGCTATTTTTCGAGGAAAAAGCAGGTCGTTCCGAAGCTGATGAACGCCGCGGCACAGTATGCGCAGCAGTAAAATCGCTGTCGTTCTGCTCCTCGCCGTTCTGCTGCTGTCCGGCTGCTCCGGTACACAGAATTCCGGAACTCAGGATTACGAGTCGGATCTGAAGGACGGGGAGTATACAGTCTATTCGAAATATTACGATCCCTGGGGATACGGACTTACCTTCAGGATGAAGGTTGTCAGCGGAATCGTCACCTCCGTCCACATGACTGAAGCAAATACTTCGGGAGCCGACAGACTTACGCTTTCAGATGCCGACAAGACATGGGATGACGGAGACCAGAAGCTGTCTGCAGTCCTCGGAGGCTTTTACGACACGCTTATCCACCGGCAGTCCGCGGATATCGATGCGGTTTCGGGCGCCACGACCACGTCGGACAGCTTCAAGCTGCTTGCCGAAGCGGCCTTCGACAATGCGAAAACCGGAAAAACCTCCGATGTCATCAACGATTTCGAATGGACCTATACTGTCACAAACGACGTCGACGCCGTAAGCGGTTCTCAGGAGACGCTGAGCATTACCTTCACGGGAGATAAGATGACCGCCGTGGAATGCTCGGAAGTCGTCAACAGCACCGCGCTGTATGCTACCGGACGGATCTATGCCGGCTTCGCCGAAACGACGATGCAGTCCCAGACGCTTACTGCGATCACATCGATTCAGGATCCGTCGGAAGCGGAGCGCTATAACGCGATGCTCGATCAGATTTCTCAGCTGCGTCAGCAGTACAAATAAAAAAAGACCCGCGGGTCTTTTTTTATTTGCTATCTTTTCCAGCCCATCACGCCGTTTTTCAGAACCTCGGTATCGTCAAAGCCGTGCGTTTCGAGATAGCTCTGCGCTTTTTTTGCGCGCATTCCGCTATGGCAGACTATAACGATCTTTCTGTTCCTGAACGGTTCCAGCAGGTCCAGCGAAGCGGGGATCGCCTTAAGCGGAATATTGATAAAATTATCCGCTTCCGCAAACTCGTTGTTGAGCTCGGCTTTTTCCCGAACATCCAGAATCAGGAGATCCTCCGGGTGTTTCTGGAGTTCTTTTTCTAGCTGTATTCCGGAAATCGTCTTATTTTTTTCAAACATAAAATCCCCTCCAGTACTTATAGTGTATATCCATATTTCAAAATTTCAATTAAGAATAGAGCGATTCGTTTAAATTCAGTCCAGCTCATCCGTAAACCGGCTGTTCGTGTATAATGCGAGTATAATGAACGATGCAGTCTGACTGCAGATCGGTATTCTATTCGGAAATATATTGATTCTGACAGGAACATAAAAATGAAATTTGTAAAAGTAGATAAGAACAGTCCAAAAAGAAAGCTTCAGCGCAGCACCGACGAACCTCAGCTTACGCTTAAAGATGTCGGTAAAAATCTCGAACGAAATCTGGCCGGAACAAAGAAATCCGGTCGAAAAAAATCTGAGGTGGATACAGCAGAGACGGATACATCAGAGACAGACAGCGAGAAAACAGGAAAAGGTCTTTCGCTGCCCAGGCTGAACGCCGCGCCGCTGCTGCAGGCCTTCGCAGGGCTTGCCGCATCCGCCAGACTGGATCAGCTCAGGCCCGAAATCGACTCTGTGATGAGTCCGGAGGAAAAGAAAAACTGTTCGGGAATTATCCACACGGCTTCTGCCGCCGCCGGAGGTATCGGAGCAGGACTTGCCCAGCTTCCCGGAAGCGACAATATGATCATCACGCCGATTCAGCTGACGATGACCATCGCTCTCGGAAAGGTCTTCGGACGCGAGCTTTCGGACAGCGCGGCCAGAGCAGCTATCGCCAGCGCGGCCGCTTCGACAATAGGCCGGGCAGTCTCCCAGGTCCTCGTCGGATGGATTCCCGGCGTCGGAAACGCCGTGAACTGCGCGACAGCCGCTTCAATCACGGAAATCATGGGGTGGAGCATCGCGTCGGACTTCGCGAAGAAACGGAATTAAATCCTCTGAGAATCTGTTCCGGATCTGCCGTAAAATTAAAAACTCCCGCGGCGCGGGAGTTTTTTCTGTCAGTCTTCAAATTCGTAGAAATCCTGATATTTGTCCTTGAAGATATCAAAGACCGCGTTGAGAACCGCTTCGTCTTCGACGGCCACGTAGCTTTCCACATCTTCTTCGTCGTCTTCACCGGACGTTTCGAGCTGCAGGATCACCACGGTCCCTTCGTCATCTCCCGCGTCGATGGGTGTAAGAACGACATATTCGTTATCTTCATAATCGACAACGTCGAGAAATTCGAACGGTACTTCCTTCCCTTCTTCGTCGTTTAATACGACAATGTTGTCATTGGTTTCTTCGCTCATTTCATCTTCCTCTTTTCGGTGTCTAGTTGTTCTGATTTATTAATACCTTAATTCTGCCCATTACGCAACCGGATAAGCACAGATTATGATTCGAAAATCTGCCGGCAGTGATTCTGTTCTAATCATACCCCCGATACGACGTCTCGTATTCAATATTAACAGCAAGCTTACGGGTTTAAATACAATATTGATATTTCCTTATCCATATTTAATCTATTGATGTAAAATAGGTAGGAACATTCTAAGACAAAACAATCAGAAAGTGTTGTAATATGAATACAAAGTCTAAAAAAAGTCATCCTAAATTCGGAGTGATCGATACCGGAGGCGGCCTGCGCGGTATCTACGGCGCCGGAGTCCTCGATTACTGCATGGACAACGATCTTCATTTCGATCTGTGCTGCGGCGTATCTGCGGGAGCCGCCAATCTGATCTCCTACCAGGCCGGTCAGTCCCGCAGAAATCTGATGTTCTACCTGGACTATGCGTTCCGCAAGGAATACATGAGCATGGACAATTTTCTAAAGAGCGGCTCCTATCTGAATCTCGATTATATTTACGGAACACTTACGAACGCGGGAGGCGAAAACCCTCTGGATTTTTCCGCCGTGTGCAGAAATCCCTCCGTCCTGACCATCGTATCGACAAACGCAGAAACCGGAAGAGCCCGGTATTTCGACAAAAGCGAAATGGAGACCAACCATTACGATATCCTGAAAGCCACCTGCGCGATTCCCGTCGTGTGCCGGCCCCAGGTCATTGACGGAAACCGTTATTTCGACGGAGCGCTGTCAGATCCCGTTCCGATCCGTTACGCGCTCGACAGCGGCTGCGACAAGGTGGTTCTGATTCTGACCAAGCCCCAGCACCATCTGAAGCCTTCGAAGGCGGATAAGCGTCTTTCGCTGCTGATCAGAAACCGCTATCCGGAAGCCGCGAAGGATCTGAAGCTTCGCGCAGTCCGCTACGCGCAGGGCGTAAAATACGTCCAGCAGCTCGAACAGGAGGGCCGTGCGCTTATCGTCTCCCCCGAATCGATTGAAGGAATGTCAACGCTGACGAAAGACAGAAAGGCGCTGATGGATCTGTATCTCAACGGCTATAAGGGCGGAGAAAGAATCCGCACATTTTTAGAACAGGCCTCCTGACAGGAAGCCTGTTTTTTCGTAATTTCGTAATAAGGTTCATGCTGAGCCCCGGATCCGAGCCCGTCCGGTCTCGGATCCGAATCTCTAAACTGAACATCACACCTGATAATTAAGCATTTTCAGAAACAGCTCCAGCTGTTCCCGCTGGAGAATCGGAACGTAGGACAGGATCTGACGCAGCGGAACGGAATCGACCATCATCCGGATCGTTTCCGGACTTATGCCGTTCACCTCCTCCGTCGGATACAGATCCTCGACCGTACCGTCCTTGACGTAATTGGAGGCCGCAAGATCCGCGACCATCTTCCCCTTCGGATGGCTCAGAATTTCGCCGATGGTCGAATTGAGCGAATACTCGATCGGAATCTCCGTCGTCGATATGAGCCTGACCGGCTCTTCCAGCAGGATATTCTCCGAAGACCTGCCGATCTGAACCCCGCAGACGCCGTTTTCGACCCGGTAATCGTGAAGTTCCTCCGACCAGTATGAAAAATCCTTTCCGGTCAGCTCGAAGGTCACATTCTCCGTTTCGCCGGGTTCAAGCTGCACCTTTTCAAAGGCCCGCAGCTCTCTGACCGGCCGGATCATCTCATTCCTTTCAGGCGCCGTGTACAGCTGCACGACTTCCTTCCCCGTTCTCGAGCCTGTATTCGTGATATCCACCGAAACGGACAGTGTCTCCCGGTCCGTCATTTCGCTCTTCGACAGCCGAAGATTACGATACTCGAACTGTGTATAGGACAGCCCGTGCCCGAAAGGAAACAGAACGGGCATTTTTTTCGACAGATAATACCGGTAGCCGACGAAGACACCCTCCGGATAAGCGACGTTCTGTCCTTCCCCGCCGTAGCTCAGATAGCACGGCGTATCCTCGAGCCTCAGCGGAAAGGTTTCCGCGAGTCGTCCGCCGGGCTCCGCGTCGCCGAACAGGACCTTAAGCTCGGCGGTTCCGACCGCTTCGCCTCCGAGATAGGTCTCGATTACGCACTTCACTTCGTCTA
>ERZ1645187.3560-NODE-3560-length-13023-cov-6.202344_pt1 | contig 13023 bp, 9 predicted proteins | sample MGYA00575352_ERZ1645187 | MGnify/ENA primary metagenome ERZ1645187 (study PRJEB40837, sample SAMN11349314) | freshwater sediment metagenome | isolation source: river sediment | host: Sediment | place: India: Wazaribad , New Delhi | collected 2017-02-21 ... | reverse complement strand
CCCACGCCGACCCCCACGCCGACGCCGGTGCCCACGCCGGTGCCGCAGCCGCCGTCGGGCACGCAGAGCTTCCTCGACCTGCTGCACAAGACGATGCCGCAGATCTCGCCCGCCGCAATTCTGGGCGACCGCAAACCGGGGAAGGCCGGCGCCAGCCGTGCGCAGGATGCCTGTTGGGTCTGCACGCCCTATTGCGTCCAGCGGTCGTATCAGGCGGTGGTCTGCGATACCTCGATCGTCCATCTGAGCTGCTACCAGAACATCCAGTATGGCCGGATGAACCCGTATCTCGGCACCACACGCTCGTGCACGGACAGCGGCGGGGGCTGCTACCTGCGGGGCACCTTTGTGCCGCAGCAGACGATGCAGGGCGGCTGCGTGGCCGATCCCAACGAGAAGAAGACCCAGCTGAACCAGATTCCCTGGTGCCCGTGGGTCTCCCCGCGGACGACATGGACACAGCTGGCACCGAACAACTCGCCTGATCCGATCACCGGGCCGAACATCAACTGTCCGACGCCGATGCTCGGCCTCTCCGGCAACCGCGTGCAGGTGCTGGAGACGCTCGACCGGATGACCCCGGTGCCCGGCGGCACGCATGCGGATGTCGGTCTGCGCTGGGGCCTGCGGGTCATCTCCAAGAACGGTGGCTGGCCGAACTTCTTTGGCCTGACGACGCCGCCGGTGGATTTCAAGAAGGCGGGGACGCAGAAGGTGATGATCTTCATCACCGACGGCGAGAATCAGGAAGCCATCGACTATCCGGGCTTCTGGGGCTGCATCGGCTACATGAACCCCGGATGCACCGGCGCGCCGAACCAGGCAACGCTGGATGCGCGGATGCTGCAATGGTGCACGGCACTCCGGACGACCTACGGCGTCGATCTCTATACGATCGCTGTGAATTTCTCGAACCCGGCCGCCGTCGCCCGGCTGGCGACCTGCGCGGGCGATCCGCAACACGCCTACAACATCGATGCCGCGCAGTTGCAGAACGTGCTGAACGTCATTGCATCGCGCGTCATCAAGTTGCGCCTGACCCAGTGACGGCGCCACAGGAACGGAGATCACCGGGATGAAACGTCTCGTCTTGCTCGCCTTCGCCGCGCTGCTCGGTGCGGCGCTGCCGGCCTCGGCGGCGTGCCGCATCGGGAAGATGCAGTTCGATTTCGATCATCTGTCGCATGTCGATCTGGAGGTTGGCCCGGGCGAATACTGTGTCGGCCGGTTCGACTTTTCGACGCTGAAGATCACCCGGATCGAGGTGCCGAACCAGCCGCGGAACGGGCTGGTGCGGATCGAGCAGAAGACCTTCGAGTGGAAATACCGGCCGTTTGGCCCGTTTCGCGGCAAGGACATGTTCGCGATCAAGATTTTTGCCGAGAATGCGCGCAAGGCCTCTGACGGGGTGATCCAGTTCAACGTCATCGTGCGCTGAGCCTGCGCAGAGGCTCTTGCATTCCGGGCGGGGACGACGCACCGTCGCGCCATGAATTTCCAGTCGAAGATCGAAACACGTTTTTCCACCTGCCCGCATGATTGTCCCTCGGCCTGTTCGGTCGAGGTGGAGGTGATCGACGGCGCGCGCATCGGCCGCCTCAAGGGCGCGAAGGAGCAGAGCTACACCGCCGGCGTCATCTGCGCCAAGGTGGCCCGCTATGCCGAGCGCATCCACCATCCCGACCGGCTGACGCACCCGCTGGTGCGCACCGGCCCCAAGGGCAGCGGGCAGTTCCGCCGCGCCTCGTGGGACGAGGCGATGGATATCACAGCCCGCGCGCTGCTGGATGCGGAGCTGGCGCACGGGCCGCAGGCGGTGTGGCCCTATTATTATGCCGGCACGATGGGGCTGGTGATGCGCGACGGCATCAACCGGCTGCGCCACGCCAAGAAATATTCGGGCTTTTTCTCGACCATCTGCATCAACCCGGCGTGGACCGGCTTTATCGCCGGCACCGGCCGGCTGGCGGGGGTGGACCCGCGCGAGATGGCCCTGGCTGATTGCGTTGTCATCTGGGGCACCAATGCGGTGTCGACGCAGGTGAACGTGATGACCCACGCCATCCGTGCGCGAAAGACGCGGGGGGCGAAGATCGTCGCCATCGATATCTACCGCACCGAGACGCTGGAGCAGGCCGATCTGCCGATCATCCTGCGGCCCGGAACGGATGGCGCGCTGGCCTGCGCGGTGATGCATATCCTGTTCCGCGACGGGCTGGCCGATACCGCCTATCTCGACGCCTTCACCGACGACTGGCGCGGTTTGCGCGCGCACCTTGAAACGCGCGGCCCGGCCTGGGCCGAGGCGATCACCGGCGTGCCGGCGGCCACCATCGAGGCTTTCGCCCGGCTGGTGGGCGAGACGAAACGCACGTTCTTCCGCCTCGGCTACGGGTTTGCGCGCCAGCGCAACGGCGCGGTCAACATGCATGCGGCGAGCTGCATCGCCGCCATCACCGGGGCATGGCAGCATGACGGGGGCGGGGCGTTCCACAACAACGGGGCGATCTACGGCTGGGACAAGACGATGATCGAGGGGCTGGACGCGCGCGATCCTTCGGTCCGCATGCTCGATCAATCGCAGATCGGCCGGGTGCTGACGGGGGATGCCGAGGCGCTGCGCGGCGGCCCGCCGGTCACCGCCCTGTTCATCCAGAACACCAACCCTGTCAGTGTCGCGCCAGAGCAGAATCTGGTGAAGCAGGGGTTCGCGCGCGAGGATCTGTTCGTCTGCGTGCACGAGCAGTTCATGACCGAGACGGCGCTGATGGCCGATGTGGTGCTGCCGGCGACGATGTTTCTCGAACACGACGATGTCTACCAAGGCGGCGGCCACCAGCATGTGATGGCCGGGCCGAAGCTCATCGATCCGCCGGGGGAATGCCGCTCCAACCATGCCGTGGTGGCCGATCTGGCGGCGCGGGTCGGCGCCAGCCATGCCGGATTTTCCCATACGCCGCAGCAGTTGATCGACGATCTTCTGGCGCGCAAGGGGCGCGGCAGTTTCGAAACGCTGGCCGCCGCGCGCTGGCACGATCTCCAGCCCGACCGGGAGACCGCCCATTATGCCAAGGGTTTTGCATGGCCGGACGGGAAGTTCCGGTTCAGGCCGGATTGGCTCTCCGTTCCGTTCGCCAATGCCGGGCCGATGGGCCCGTGCGACCGGCTGCCGGGCTTCCCCGATCATATGGCGGTGATCGAGGAGGCGGATGAGCACCATCCGTTCCGCCTCGGCACGTCACCGGCCCGCTCGTTCCTCAATTCCACCTTCACCGAGACGCCGGGCTCGCAGGCGCGGGAGGGGCGGCCGACCCTGATGCTCCACCCGGACGATGCGGCCACCCTCGGCGTGGGGGAGGGCGAGGAGGTGGAGGTGGGCAATCCGCGGGGCAGCGTGTTCCTGCATGTCCGGCTGTTCGGCGGGGTGCAACGCGGCGTGGTGATCGCCGAATCGATCTTTCCCAACAAGGCGCACCGGCACGGGCGCGGCATCAACACGCTGACGGGGGCGGACCCGGTGGCCCCGTTTGGAGGCGCGGCGTTCCATGACAACAGGGTGTGGATAAAGAAGGCTTGACGGCCCCGGCGGTTCTGAGCCGAATAGGGTATTCCTACAACGGGGGCTGGAGAGAATGATGACGATGTTGCGCCGCGCAGGGTTGGCGGCGGCCTGTGTGCTGATGGTGGCGGGCTGTCAGGGCGTACCGACCGATTACAAGCCGGATCCGAAGCTGAAGACCGCGTCCGTCGCACAACTCCAATCCGGCGTTGCGGCTGTCTGCGTCAAGGCCGAGCGGGCGAAATCCAGCTCGTCCACGACGGAGCTCAACAAGCCCTGCGGCTGCTATGCCTCCAAGGCGATCAAGGCGATGGACAAGACCGAGATCGATTTCTACCGCGCGAACGGCTACTTCGCCGATACGGCCCGGCCGAAGGCGCAGGCCGCGCGCGAGTCCTGCGGCCTGAAATAAGGCCCTGCAACCAGGCAGGGAGCCCTCCCGGCACGCGCCGGAGAGGGCTTTTTGTCGCCCCGCGTTGCGGTCAGAGCGCCTTGGCTGCCGCCAGCACGGCAGCGGCATGGCCTGGCACCTTCACCTTCGGCCAGACCTGCGCGATCCGCCCTTCCGCGTCGATCAGCACCGTTGTGCGTTCGACGCCCATGTACTTGCGGCCGTACATCGATTTTTCCGCCCATACGCCATAGGCCTGAAGCATTGTCTTGTCCGGGTCCGCCGCCAGCGGGAAGCACAGGCCATACTTGGCCTTGAACTTGTCGTGGCTTTGCGCCGTATCGGGCGAGACGCCGACGATCACGGTGTTCGCGGCGTCAAACTCCGGCTTCAGGGTGTTGAAGTCCTTCGCCTCCATGGTGCAGCCGGAGGTATCGTCCTTCGGGTAGAAATAGAGCACCAGCTTCTTGCCGCGATAATCGGCCAGCCGGGCGGTGCCGCCGCCATCCGCCGCCAGTGTGAAATCGGGGGCGTTCTGCCCGGCTGCGAGGGAAACCGTCATCCAAATGCTCCTTTGTTGCCGCGTCTGCACCACAGTTGAGGGGCAGATGCGCCTGATGCGCCCCTGTCGCCCGTGCTGCGGGATCGAAAAGCCTGCAAAACGCTGGTCGCAGTCCTCATCGATCCCGGTATAAGAGATTCGTGATGGAAACGCCGGTTTCAACCCCCATGCCCGGTCCCGGGCTGCCCGAAAAGGGCGGATGGCCCGGTCGTGCGCCGGCTGCGCCGCGTTTTCGCGCGCTGCGGCTGCTGGCGCTGGGGCTTGGCGGCGTGGTTCTGGCCGTGGCGGCGTTCATCGCCGCTGTCGTGCTGTTCAATCTCGAACAGCATCCGCTGGTCGGCGCCTATGTGCGGGATCGTCTGGTCGCCTCGCTTCAGGAGCGGCTCGGCCCCGGCGCGGGGCTGTCGATCGGCGCGGTCGATATCGTGCGGGAAGATCACGAGACCCGGGTGCATGTCAGCGCATTCGAGGTGCGGGATGCCGCCGGGCAGGTGCTGCTTGCCGCCCCCACAGGCACGGTGACGCTGCAGACGATGGCACTGGCGACGTTCCGGCTGGTGCCCACCGGTGTCGAACTGGAAAACCTGCGGCTGGCAGCGGAGATCGAGCCGGACGGGCGCGTCCGGGTGGGGGCCTTCGAGCCGGCGGACCCGTCGGCCGGGGTCGAGGCAGCTCCGGCGGTTGCCCCGGTGGCCGATCCGGTGGCGCAGGGAATCGGCGCGGCCTTTGCCGCGCTGGCCGGCCTGCGCGATGCCGTGGGCGGCACACTGCCGGAACTGGGCATCCGCAATGCCGCGCTGGTGATCGCCGACAAGCGCAAGGCCCGCAAGGTGACGCTGTCGGGCATCAACGGCAGCCTGCGTGCCAGCGCCGACGGCGGGGCCGAGGCGCGCGCCGAAGTGACGGTGGAGCGCCAGCGCCTCGCCATGCAGTTTCAGCTCTCCGGCGCGGAGGCCGAACGGCAGGTGCTGTCCATCCGGGCCGAGCCGTTCAACCTCGCATCGCTTCTCACCGCCCTCGGCGTCGACAAGCACCCCGTGACGGGCGCAGCGCAGGCGGCCGTGACGATGCGGGTGGAGGCAGACCGCGCCCTGCAGGCCCGCGCTGCCGAGGCGGAGGCCGTGATCACCGGGGCAAACCTCACCGTCAATCCGCAGGAAGCGCCGCTGCCGCTCGATGTGGCGACGCTGCAACTGGACTGGCAGGCCGACCGCCCGGCGGTGGCGATCCGCTCGCTGGCGCTCGCCAGCGGGGCAAACCGGCTGGCCTTCGACGGCGAGGCCCTGCCGCCCGCCGCGCCCGACCAGCCGTGGCGGATCGCCATGAAGGCGGGGCCCGGCGTTCTTGATCCCGCCTCGCCGGGCGACAGGCCCGTCGCGCTTGAGTCCATCGGCATCCGGCTGGCGCTGGATGCGGCGAACCGCCGCCTGACGCTCGATGCGCTGGATGTGAAGGGGCCCGAGGTCTCGGCCCGGCTGACCGGAACCGCCGGGCTGGATGCTGCCAACCGGCCGGAACTGGCGCTGGACCTGACGGCCGAGCCCGGCGAGGTACGCGCGGCGTTGCGCGTCTGGCCGCGGTTCTTCGCGCCGAAGACGCGGGCCTGGCTGGTCGAGCATGTGCCTGGCGGGCGGCTGGAGCAGCTTGCCCTGAAGCTTCGGCTCAATGCCGACAATCTCGATCTGGCGCTTGCCGACAGGCCGATCACCGCCGAGGCTCTGGCCGTCACCTGGCGGCTCAGCCGCACGGTTCTGGTGCCGCTCGACGGCGCGCCGCCACTGCGCAACCTTGTGGTGGACGGGCAGGCGACCGGCCGGCAGGTGAAGATCGATGTCGCCGGCGGCATTGTCGATGCCGGGGGCGGGCGACAGCTGACTATCGGCGAGGGGCGGTTTTTCGTGGCTGACACCAAGCCCGATCATCCCGATGCACAGGTCAATCTGCGCCTTGCCGGGCCGGTCGAGGCGCTGGTGGCGGCGGCGCGCAGCCCCGGCCTTCAGCCGTTCGTGCCGAAAACGCTGGAACCCTCGCAGGTGCATGGGCAGTCGGCGGTCGATCTGTCGATCAGCCTGCGCCTCAAGCCGGTGATCGCGCCGGCGGATGTGCGGGTGGCGCTGACCGGGACGCTGAAGAACGTCGTCATCGACAAGGTGATGGGGCTGGAGCGGATCGAGAACGGCGATTTCCAGATGGCGGTGGACCGCAACGGGCTGGCGATGAAGGGCGATGCCCGCGTCTTCGGCACGCCGGCCAGCATCGAGATCAAGGGGCAGGCCAAGGCGCCGCCGGTTGCCACGCTGACGATGACGATGGATGACGCGGCGCGCATGCGCAAGGGCTTCAAGCTCGGCCCGCTGCTGACCGGCCCGGTGGTGATGAAGTTCAGCGCGCCGATCAGCGACGGCGCCGGCAAGGATATTGTCGCCGAGTTCGATTTTGCCCGGACCGCAATCAACGACCTCATCCCCGGCTGGAGCAAGAAGGCCGGCCAGCCCGCCCGCGCCCGCGCCAATGTCGCGGAACTGGAAGGGGGGGGCTGGCGGTTCGACAAGCTGGAGGTGGAGGCTGCGCCGCTCAGCGCCCGGGGGCTGCTCGAACTCGGCAAGGACGGCAGCTTCCAGAAGGCGGTTCTGTCCTCGTTCAAGCTCTCGCCCGGCGACGCTGTGCAGGTGGAGGCGGAGCGGAGCGGCGCGAATACGCGCATCGCGGTGAAGGGCAACGCCTTCGATGCCCGGCCGTTTCTCAAATCGCTTCAGGTCGGCAGCATCGACAAGGCCAATGCCAACAATACGGAGATCACGCTCCGCACCACCGTGCTCTCCGGCTATGGCGGCGAACTGGTGACGAATGCCGAGATCCGGCTGGAAAAACGCGGCAGCGATCTGCGCCGGTTCGATCTGACCGGCCGGTTCGACGGCGGGGCCGTCAATGCGCGGGTCACGCCCGGCGCCGGCGGCGGTGCGCCGATGCTGGCGGTGGAAAGCGCGGATGCCGGGGCGTTCCTGCGGTTTTTCGATATTTACTCGCGCATGATCGGCGGGCAACTGGCGCTTTCCGTCGCGCTGGGGCAGGGCACGCAGCAGGGCACGGTGCATGCCCGCAGCTTCGCCCTGCGCAACGAGCCGGCGATGAAGCGCCTCGTCTCGGATGCGGCGGGCGGAGCAGGCGCGGAGGGCACCCGCATGGCGCCGGATGTGGCGCGCCGCCTTGCCAACGCGCGCGATGTGCCGTTCGACCGGATGACGGTGGACTTCACCCGCACGCCCGGCCGGCTGGATGTGAAGGATGCGGTGCTGCTCGGGCCGGAAATCGGCGGCTCGATGTCCGGCATGCTGGATTTCCAGCGCGACCGCGTCTCGCTGACCGGCACCTTCGTGCCGGCCTATTCGCTCAACAACATGTTCTCGAAAGTGCCGGTGTTCGGCCCGCTGCTCGGCGGCGGACGCAACGAGGGGCTGTTTGCCGTGCGCTACACCATCGCCGGGCAGGTGAGCGCGCCCTCGCTGTCGATCGACCCGCTGACGGCGATTGCCCCGGGGTTCCTGCGCAAGCTGATCGACGTGCGCGGGCATATCCAGCGCGGCAACCAGCAGCCCGCCGCGCAGGACTGACGGATCATTCCGCCCTGAGAAGGACGTGCTTCTTCTTGCCGAAGGAGAGCTTGATCGCACCGTCGGCCAGATCCGCGGCCGAAAGCAGCGCCCGTTCATCGCTCACCGGGGCATCGTTGACCCGCAGCCCGCCAGCCTTCACCTGCCGCCGCGCCTCGCCGGTGGAGGGCACAAGCCCCGCCTTGACGAAGGCGGTGAGCACGCCGATGCCGGCGGCAAGTTCGGACGCAGCCACCGTGACAGTCGGCAGGTCTGCCGCCGCCACGCCCTGCTCGAAGGCGAGGCGCGCGGTTTCCGCAGCCTTTTCAGCCTCTGCCCGCCCGTGCAGGATGGCTGTCGCCTCGGTGGCGAGCACCTTTTTCGCCTCGTTGATCTCGGCCCCGCCGAGCGCTTCCAGCCGGGCGATCTCGCCCATCGGCAGGCGGGTGAACAGCTTGAGGAAGCGGGCGACATCCGCATCCTCGGTGTTCCGCCAGTACTGCCAGAAGTCGTAAGGCGAGAACATCTCGGCGTTCAGCCACACCGCGCCGTTCGCCGTCTTGCCCATCTTGGCGCCCGAGGCGGTGGTCAACAGCGGTGTCGTCAGCGCGTAGAGCTGCTCGGTGCCCATGCGGCGGCCAAGATCGACGCCCATGATGATGTTGCCCCACTGGTCGGAGCCGCCCATCTGGAGGTTGCAGCCATAGCGGCGCGACAGCTCCACGAAATCGTAGGACTGGGCGATCATGTAGTTGAACTCGATGAAGCTCATCTCATGCTCGCGGTCGAGCCGCAGCTTGACCGAATCCATCGACAGCATGCGGTTGACCGAGAAGTGCCGGCCGACATCGCGCAGCATGTCGATCCACTTCAACTCGGGCAGCCACTCGGCATTGTCGATCATGAAGGCGTCGGTCCTGCCCTCGCCGAAGGTCAGGATCTTCGAGAACACGCCCTTGATCGCGTCCTTGTTGGCGTCGATCTCCTCGATCGTGCGCATCTGGCGCATCTCGTCCTTGCCGGAAGGATCGCCGATGCGCGTGGTGCCGCCGCCCATCAGCGTGATCGGCTTGTTGCCCGATTGCTGGAGCCAGTAGAGCATCTGCGCGGAGAGGAAATTGCCGATGTGCAGCGAGCGGGCGGTGCAGTCATAGCCGACATAGGCCACCACCTCGCCCTTCGCGGCCCTGGCATCAAGCCCGTCGAAATCGGAACACTGGTGGATGAAGCCGCGCTCATCGAGCGTGCGGAGAAAATCGGACTTGAACTTGGACATCGCGGACTGCCGGCTGGAACGAACACGCGCCCCTTATTTCCGATCCCGCGGCGAAGGTCAAAGCAAAGGCAACGCCACCTTGGCCGCCAGTGCCCACATTGTTGCGCCGATGGCGCAATCCAGCACCTGCCAGGCGCGCGGATTGCGGAATACCGGCTCCAGCAGGCGCGCGCCATAGCCGAGGCCGAAGAACCAGGCGAACGAGGCGGTCATCGCCCCGGCGCCGAAGGCATAGCGCCCCGCGCCGGGCCAGGTGGCCGAAAGGCCGCCGACCAGTACCACCGTATCGAGATAGACATGCGGGTTGAGAAAGGTGAAGGCGGCGCAACTGGCCAGCGCCGCGCCCAGCGCCGGGGCGGGGGTGTTTTCCGCACTCATGGCGGAGGGGGTGAGCGCCCGGCGGAAGGCCATGGCGCCATAGGCGATGAGAAACGCCGCGCCGCCGAAACCGACGATCTTCAGCAGCCCCGGCGAGGCCGAGACATAGCTGCCGAAGCCGCCGACCCCGAGCGCGATCAGCAGCGCATCGGACACCGCGCAGAACAGCGAGATGGCAAAGACATTGTGCCGCAGCAGGCCCTGCCGCAGCACGAATGCATTCTGTGCGCCGATGGCGACAATCAGGCTGCCGCCAAGGAAAAAGCCCGAAACGAACGGCGCGAGCATTGCTTTACGCGGCACGCCCCTTCGAGTTCAGCCGTTTGTCGAGATAATCACCGACGACGCCGATCAGTTCGTCCACATGGTTCTCGAAGAAGTGGTTGGCGCCCTTGATCACCGCATGCTCGATCTTGACGCCCTTCTGCGTCTTCACCTTGTCGATGACGTTGATCACCTCGTTGACCGGGGCGACGCGATCCTGATCGCCATGGACGAACAGGCCGGAGGACGGGCAGGGGGCGAGGAACGAGAAATCGTAGCGGTTGGCCATTGCGGCAATCGAGATGAAGCCCTCGATCTCCGGCCTGCGCATCAACAGCTGCATGCCGATCCACGAGCCGAACGACAGCCCGGCGATCCAGCAGGTCTTCGCATCCGGGTTCAGCGCCTGCACCCAGTCGAGCGCGGCGGCGGCATCGGACAATTCGCCCTGTCCATGGTCGAACACACCCTGCGAGCGGCCGACGCCGCGGAAGTTGAAGCGCAGGACAGAGAAGCCCCGCTCGGCAAAGGCGTAATAGAGGTTATAGACGATCTGGTTGTTCATCGTCCCGCCGAATTGCGGATGCGGATGCAGGATGATGGCCAGCGGGGCGCCACGCTGCTTGGCGGGCTGATAACGGCCTTCAAGACGGCCGGCGGGGCCGTTGAAAATCACTTCAGGCATGGAAAACCTCTCGTGGACGAGGATCGGCTTCTAGCATGGCCGGGGGGCGAAAAAGCAAGGAAATTCGCATGCTTCGCCGCCGCCGCCCGCCGGTGGGGGCTATGGGCGCGGCAATTTCCTGCCGCGATTTCCTTGACGGGGCGAACCAAACTGCCCATAACAAGTGTTAGATGAGTTCTAAACTACACGCACAGGTTGTATTCGTTCAACCTGTCCAAAGAGCCCTTGATGACCGGACCGCGCAGCTATTGCGACTGGAACGCCACCGCGCCGATCCTGCCCGATGTGGCAGCGGCGGTGACGGCGGCGCTCGGCCTTGCCAACCCCTCTTCGGTCCATGCGGAAGGGCGGGCCGCCCGGGCGGCGGTGGAGGCGGCGCGGGCTGATGTCGCAGCGCTTGCCGGTGTGGCCCCGTCGCAGGTCGTGTTCACCTCCGGCGGCACCGAGGCGGCGGCGACCGCGCTGCGCCCGGTGTCGGAAGACGAGGTGCTGTTTGTCGGCGCGGCGGAGCATCCGTGTGTGCGCGCCGGCGGCGGGTTTGCCCCTGACAGGATCGTGGTCGTCCCTGTGGATGCCGAGGGGCGGGTGGATCTGGCGGAACTTGCCATCGCCGTTGGCGCGCGCGGTCTGCCGCCCGGGCTGGTGCATGTGGCCATTCAGGCCGCGAACAACGAAACCGGAGTCATCAACCCGGCGGACAGCATCGCCCGCTGCCGCGAGGCGGGCTGGACAGTGACGGTGGATGCCGTGCAGGCCGCCGGGCGGCTGCCGCTGGCGCCCTATGCGGCGGTGGCTGACGCGCTGATCCTCTCCGCGCACAAGATCGGCGGGCCGAAAGGCGTTGGCGCGCTGATCCAGCGGCAGGATGCCTGCGGTGCGGTGCGCCCGCTGATCCGTGGCGGCGGGCAGGAGCGGGGCCTGCGCTCGGGCACCGAGAATGTGCCGGGCATTGTCGGCTTCGGTGTCGCTGCGCGGCATGCGCGCATGGCGGTGGAGCGGGCCGGAGCGGTGCGGCTGATTCGCGACCATTTCGAGCGGCGACTGGCGGAGATTGCACCGGAATCGGTAGTGTTCTCGGCTTCTGCCGAGCGGATCTGCAACACATCGCTGTTCGCGGTTGATGGGCTGAAGGCACAAACCGCGCTGATTGCTTTTGATCTGGATCAAATTGCTGTATCGAGCGGAGCGGCCTGCTCGTCGGGCAAGGTCGCGGCCAGCCCGGTGCTGGGAGCGATGGGCGTGAGCGCGGAGCGGGCGGCCTCGGCTATCCGTGTCAGCTTCGGCCCGGGCTCGACGATCGGCGATGCGGATCGTGTCATTCACAGTCTGGAGCGGCAGCTTGCCCGCCTCCGGACGCGCCGCCCGACAGCGGCGTGACGTGCGTTGAAATTCACCCCACCCCCGGTCCTTGAAACCGGAGAGGAGAGGATACTATGGCTGCGGTAAAGGAAACGGTTGACCTCGCACGGTCGATCGATGTCGATCAGTACAAGTACGGGTTCGTGACCGAGATCGAATCCGAGCTGGCCCCCAAGGGGCTGAACGAAGAGATCGTGCGCTACATCTCCGCCAAGAAGAGCGAGCCGGCCTGGCTGCTCGACTGGCGTCTTGAGGCGTTCCGCCGGTGGCAGACGATGACCGAGCCGACGTGGTCGCGCGTCACCTATCCGCCGATCGATTTTCAGGATCTGCACTACTACGCCGCGCCGAAGAAGACGCCGGGGCCGAAAAGCCTCGACGAAGTCGACCCCGAACTGCTGAAGACCTATGAGAAACTCGGGATTCCCCTCCGAGAAAGGGAAGTTCTTCTAGGAGTTCAGGGCGCGAAAGTTGCCGTGGATGCGGTGTTCGATTCGGTCTCGGTCGTCACCACCTTCAAGGAGGAACTGGCGAAAGCGGGCGTCATCTTCTGTTCCATTTCCGAAGCGGTGCGCGAGCATCCCGAGCTTGTCAAAAGGTACCTCGGCACGGTCGTTCCGACCACCGACAACTTCTATGCCACACTGAATTCCGCTGTGTTTTCAGATGGTTCGTTCGTCTACATTCCGCCGGGCGTGCGCTGCCCGATGGAGCTTTCCACCTATTTCCGCATCAACGAGCAGAAGACCGGGCAGTTCGAGCGGACCCTCATCATCGCCGACAAGGGCGCCTACGTCTCCTATCTGGAAGGCTGCACGGCGCCGAAACGCGATGAAAATCAATTGCATGCGGCGGTTGTCGAACTGATCGCGCTGGATGACGCCGAGATCAAGTACTCGACCGTGCAGAACTGGTATCCCGGCGACAAGGACGGCAAGGGCGGCATCTACAACTTCGTC
>ERZ1645187.3559-NODE-3559-length-13023-cov-20.025139_pt1 | contig 13023 bp, 7 predicted proteins | sample MGYA00575352_ERZ1645187 | MGnify/ENA primary metagenome ERZ1645187 (study PRJEB40837, sample SAMN11349314) | freshwater sediment metagenome | isolation source: river sediment | host: Sediment | place: India: Wazaribad , New Delhi | collected 2017-02-21 ... | reverse complement strand
GAGATCACTCCCGACGGCTGCATGGAATGCGGCACCTGCCGGGTGCTGTGCGAGCCCTCGGGCGAGATCGAATGGAACTATCCGCGCGGCGGTTACGGCGTGCTGTTCAAGTTCGGCTGAGACGATCGGCCCGCACCCGGACGAAGGCGACGGCCCGGCGATCGTGTGGATCGCCGGGCCGCTTCATGTCGACAGAGGCTTCGACCGCATCGGACCTTCGCGAGTGTGGGCGAGCTCGACCGGGTGTCGGGCGGCCCGGCCGGCTCAGGATCGCGGCAGGAGGAAGCGATCGAAGTAGGCGGCGAGCTCGGCGTGGGCCGTGAGCGGCAGCACGTCGGCGACATATTGGTCCGGGCGCACGATCACGATGCAGCCGCGATCGCGATCGATGCCGCGCAGGTCGAAGATGTCGGCGCCGCGCTTCGTGTCGGGGCAGAAGCTCTTCTCGTAGTCGACGAGACCGTGGCGGCCCTTGCGCGGCAGCAGCAGAGGCGGCATCGCTTCGAGGCGCAGCTCGCGATGTCCCTGCTGGAAGACCGCCCGGACGTCGATCACCGCGTCGATGTTCGCGCCGACGGGGGTGTGACGGGCGATCGGCGAGTGCGGCGAGGTCGCCAGATGGGCGCACAGGGCGCCGATCGGTGCGGTCGCGGCGGTGGGATCCTCGCGTCCGGCGAAGACGAAGAGGCGCCAACGGCCGTCGGCGGCGAGGGTCGTGCCGAGTTCGACCGGCTTGGCGTCGGCCAGACGCACCACCGGCGCGGAGTGGAAGCGCGTACCGATCTCGAAGCCGCGGGCGAGATGTTGGTGTTCGCCGGTTCCGGTGAGGATCGAGGGCGCGTAGCGCGTCGCCGTGCCGGCGGTGTAGCGGCCGTGGGCGACGAAGTAGCGCTGCACCTCGGCCGGGTCGATGCCGTCGGGGTCGCTCGGCGAGCGCACCGGCGCGCTCAGCATCGCCGCCCATTCGCGATCGAAGTCGATCAGGTTCTGGGCGATGGCGCGACGCTCGGCGGAGTAGGTGTGGAGGAACTCGGGCGCGGCGCTCCCGGCGAGGACGGCGGCGAGCTTCCAACCGAGATTGAAGGTGTCCTGCATCGACACGTTCATGCCCTGGCCGGCCTTGGGGCTGTGGGTGTGACAGGCGTCGCCGGCGATGAAGACGCGCGGCGCACGCGTCGCCATCTCCGCCTCGGGGACGTCGTCGAACTTGTCGGTGATGCGCTGACCGATCTCGTAGACCGACCACCAGGCGACCTCCTTCACCTCGATCGTGTAGGGGTTCAGGATGCGCCCGGCCGCGGCGATGATGTGGTCGACGGTGATGGCGCGGGCCGCGACGCGCTCGTTCTCGGCGAGTTCGTCCATCTCGACGTAGATGCGCACCAGATGGCCGCCCTCGCGCGGGATCAGGACGATGCTGCCTTCGGCGCCCGATTTGATCAGCGACTTCAGACGGATGTCCGGGAAGTCGGTGACCGCCAGGACGTCCATCACGCCCCAGGCGCGGTTGGCCGAATCGCCGCGCAGCACGCGACCGAGCGATTGGCGCACGAGGCTGCGCGCACCGTCGCAGCCGACGACGTAGCGCGCGCGCACCGTCTCGATCTCGCCGCGGTGGGCCTCGTCGAGGCGCTCGAGGCGGACGGTGACGGGCGCGTCGGTCGCCGCCGGGACGTCGAGGGCGACGAGACGACGGTCGTAGTGCGGCTCCAGCCGGTTCGGTGCGTTGCGCATCACCTCGAGATAGAAGTCGTGCACCCGCGCCTGATTGAGGATCATGTGGGGGTAGGGGGAGAGCCCGTCCTCGACGTCCTGGACGCGACCCTGACGGACGATCCGGGTCGGATCGGCGTCGTCGCTCTTCCAGAAGGTGGTCTCGTTGACCCAATAGCCCTCCCGCTCGATGCGTTCGCGGAACCCGAAACCTTCGAACATCTCCATCGACCGGCAGGCGATGCCGTCCGCCTGTCCGAGCAGCAGCGGTCCGGACTTCTGCTCGACGATGGCGGTCCGGATCTCCGGGAAGGCGGCGAGCTGCGCCGCCAGCGTCAAACCGGCCGGTCCGCAGCCGATGATCAGAACGTCGACCTCCTCGGGTACCGTCCCGCGACCGGAAAGCCCGACGTGCGGGCCGGTCGGCTCGTGGATGTCCGGATCACCGGCGCGAAAACCGTCGAGATGGAACTGCATGTCACCCTCCCTTCGTCCCGTTCGAACGGGCCGTCGTTCGTCCGCGTCCCCGTCCCGCCGCGTGGCTCGGTGGACGCCGGCGACCATCGCGTCGCCTCCGTTCACCGACCGCACCTCGGTTCCACCCGTCCGGTGGGCTTCGGGACGCCATGAATAGTTTGTATACTTATCATCAGTATGCTAGTCAATACACGTACCCGGCGACGGCACGGGGAGGGGACGATGGGTGAGATCGACGACAGGCCGGGGCATCTCGCCCGGCGGTTCCAACAGATCGCGGTGGCGATCTTCCACGCCGAGGTGGCGGCGGCGGGGTCGGATCTCACGCCGGTGCAATATGCGGCGCTGGTCGAGATCGCCGCCGGCCCGCCGGTCGATCAGGCGACGCTGGCGGGGCGGATCGCGCTCGACCGGGCGACGATCACCGGGGTGGTCGATCGCCTGGAGAAGAAGGGGTATCTCACCCGTGCGGTGAACGAGGCCGATCGCCGGGCGCGGGTGTTGCGGCCGACGGACGCGGGACGCCGGCTGCTCGCCGAGATCGAGCCGGCGGTCACCGCCGCACAGCGGATCATGCTCTCCGGACTGACGGACGCCGAGGCGGCCGAGTTCATGCGCCTGTTGCGCAAGGCGATCGCCGCCGTGAACGACCTCAGCCGCGCTCCGGCGCGCACCGCCGCGAGCGACGACGGCCGCGACCGCGATTGACGGAACGGCGGCCGAGACGGGGCCGGCGACGGGACACCGACCCGCCCGACGACACGCGCGGCGGGAGCCGTCTCCGGCCCCCGCCGCGGGTGTCGTTGGAGGCGAGGCGTCGCGCCTCAGGCGAAGATGAAGTCGTTCGCCGTGATCTTGGCGGCGTCGACGCCCTCGAGCAGGATCGAGCCGGTCATCCCGTCGATGGTGATCATCGCACCGTCGGCGGTCTGGGCGACGTGGACGTTGCTCCAGGTCTTTCCGGCGACGCGGAGCAGATCCTCGCCGTCGGTGAAGTCGCCGATGACGTCGGTCCCGATGGCGCCGTTGTAGAGGAACATGTCCGCGCCGGCTTCGCCGTAGAGGATGTCGTCGCCGGCGCCGCCGGCGATGCGGTCGTTGCCGGCCTCGCCGTAGATCACGTCCTTGCCGGCGTCACCGGCGAGGATGTCGTCGCCGCCGCCGCCGTAGATGTAGTCGTTCCCGGCGGCGCCGTAGATCGTGTCGTTGCCGTTCAGGCCGTAGAGCGAGTTGGCGCCGGCGTTGCCCTTGACGACGTCGTCGTAGGCGGAGGCGACGACGTTCTCGATGCCGATCAGCGTGTCGCCGGCGGCCAGACCACCGGTGCACATGCCGGACACCAGATCGATGGTGACGCCGGCGGTGGAGGCGGCGTAGTTGATCGAGTCGCCGCTGCCGTCGCCGCCGTCGATGTAATCACCGCCGCCGCTGCCGTAGATGATGTCGTTGCCGGCGCCGGTGCGGATCTCCTGGCCGATCGCCGAGCCGCGGACGCTGTCGTTGTACTTGCTGCCGATCACCGCCTCGATGCCGGCGAGGGTGTCGCCGGTCGCTTCGCCGCCGGTGACGGTCCCGGCCGCCAGATCGATGGTGATGCCGGCGGTGTTGGCGGAATAGTCGACGGTGTCGTAGCCCTCGCCGCCGTCGATCTTGTCGGCGCCGAGGCTGCCGACCAACAGGTCGGTGCCCTCGCCGCCGCGGAGATCGTCGTCGCCGGCGCCGCCGGCCAACGTGTCGTCGCCGGTGCCGCCGAGGAGCAGGTCCTTGCCGTTGCCGCCGCGCAGCGTGTCGTTGCCGTCGAGACCCTCGAGCGTGTCGTTGCCGTCCTCGCCGGTGATCAGATTGCCGAGGGCGTTGCCGATGCCGTGGAAGTTCGAGGTCGAGAGGGCCATCAGGGCTTCGACCTCGGCGCCGAGGGTGTAGACCGACAGCGTGGTGCGCACCTCGTCCCAGCCCGACGCCGGCGCTTCGGCCACCACGTCGGAATAGGTGTCGACATAATAGGTGTCGTTGCCGGTGCCGCCGATCAGCATGTCGGCACCGGTGCCGCCGTCGAGGATGTCGTCGCCGGCGTCGCCCTTGAGCTGGTCGTTGCCGGTGCCGCCGTAGAGCTTGTCGTTGCCGGCCTCGCCCCACAGCGTGTCGTTGCCGTCCTCGCCGACGACGAGGTCGTTGCCGCTGCCGCCGTAGAGCGTGTCGACGCCGATCCCGCCGTAGAGAGCGTCGTTGCCGTCGCCGCCGTTCAACATGTCGTCGCCGGCGTCGCCGTAGAGGGTGTCGTCGTTCGCCTCGCCCCAGATCTTGTCGTTGTCGACACCGCCGCGGACCAGGTCGTTGCCGTCGCCGGCCATGAGACTGTCCTTGCCGGCATCGCCGTAGACGGTATCGCTGCCGGTGCCGCCGTAGATCGTGTCGTCGCCGTTGCCGCCCGAGATCACGTCGGCGCCGCCGTTGCCCTTGATCAGGTCGTTGCCGTCCATGCCGTAGAGCGTGTTCGTGCCTTCCGAGCCGTAGATGGTGTTGGAGAGGGCGTTGCCGATGCCGGTGGTGGAGACGGCGGCGTTGGTGAGGATCAGTTTCTCGAGGTTGGCGCCGAGCGTGTAGCTGGTCAGCGCGGTCTCGACCGTGTCGTAGCCGGCGCCCGCCGCCTCGGTCACCACGTCGCCGGCGGTGACGACATAGGTGTCGTCGCCGCTGCCGCCGTCGAGACGATCCCAGCCGTGGCCGATCAGGCGGTCGGAGCCGGCATCGCCGTAGAGCCAGTCGGTGACGTCGTCGGCGCCGCCGTCGAGCGTGTCGGCGTGATTGCCGCCGTGGATCGTGTCGCTGCCGGCTCCTCCGTCGATCATGTCCTTGCCGTCGTTGCCCCAGAAGGTCTCGTCGCGCTGCGCCCCGATGATGATGTTGTCGAGGGCGTTGCCGGCGATCGAGCCGCCACCCGAGGGGGTCTCGTAGTCGGTCGGGTCCGAGGTGAAGCCGTAGACGGCGGTGTCGATCTCCACCTTCTCGATGTTGGCGTCCATGGTGTAGTCGTTGCCGAGCAGCACGTGCACGGTGTCGAAGCCACCGCCGGCATCCTCGTGGATGTGCATCGTCGCGTCGCCGCCGACGTAGAAGTAATCGTCGTTGCCGGTGCCGCCGTAAGCCTCGACGGTGATGTTGTTGTTGATGTCGGCGACGATCATGTCGTCGCCGGCGCCGCCGTAGACCTTGCCGTCGCCGCCGATGAGCAGCGTGTCGTCGCCGTCCTCGCCGTCCATGTGGACGTTGTCGCCGACGGCGTTGAGCAGGTCGTCGCCGGTGCCGCCGAAGAGGAGCGCCGAGTCGCCCGCCGACCAGATTTCGTCGTTGCCGGCACCACCGATGGCGGCGCCCGTGCCCTGGAGATTGATGTCGTCGTTGCCGTCGCCGCCGTAGACGATCGAATTGCCGTAGACGGTGATGGTGTCGTCGCCGCCGCCGCCTTGGACCTCGTAGTCGCCGTGGGTCGGGGCGGTCCACACGTCGTTGCCGTCGGTCAGGGTGATCTTGGTCGTGGCCATCGTAGTGCTCCGAAGGTTCTTGCGACCGCTGCGGGCCGCTCGCTGTTGGTCGTCGCCCGTCCGAGGGCGGCCGATCCGATGGAGCCACGATCGCGGTCGTTCGTTTCCGGTCGATCCCGCCGAACCTCGCTCCGACATTTCGTTTGTTTCGGAGCCGCAGCACGCCGCTCCACCGCCGCGTCCGCCCGAAACAATCGAAACGAAACGCCGGACGCGGCCGGCGTCGGAGCGAAACCGCGCCGGCTCAGATTGAGGGTCGACGCAACGTCCCGCCCGGAGAGGCCGCCATGACCCAATCCCGCGATCCCGTCACGCCGGCGCTCCGCGCCGCCCTGCGCGGCACCACCGGTGTCGTCCTCGCCTCGACGACCGTGAACCTGCTGATGCTCAACGGTTCGATCTACATGATGCAGATCTACGATCGCGTCCTGGTCTCGCGCAGCCCGTCGACGCTGGTGACCCTGTCGGCGCTGGTGTTCGGGCTCTTCGCCGTCCAGGGCGTGCTCGACGCGCTGCGTCAGCGGCTGATGGTCCGCATCGCCGACGGCTTCGCCGAGATGCTCCGCGGCCCGGCCCACGCCGCCGCCATGCGTCTGGCCGCGTCCGGCGCGACGCGGGCGGCGGCGGCGCCCGAGCAGGACGTCGAGCGGGTACGGACCGTCCTCGCCGGAGCGGGACCGACGGCGCTCGTCGATCTCCCCTTCGCGGTGCTGTTCATGGCGTTGATCTTCGCCATCCATCCGGCGCTCGGCGCGACGGCGCTCGGCGGCGGTGTCGTCCTGATCCTGCTGCCGGTGCTCTCCGGTCGGCTGTCGCGCGCCGCCGCCGACGCCGCGCTGCGCGGCACCGCCCAGCGGGTCGGCGAGGCCGAGACACACCGCCGCAACGCCGAGAGCGCCCGCGTCATGGGGTTCGTCGGCCGTCTGCGCGACCGCAGTCTCGCCGCCGCGGCCGCCGCGAGCGCCGCCGAACTCACCGTCGCCGATGTCGGCGGGGCCTTCGCCGCCACCGCCCGGACCGTGCGGATGGCGCTGCAGTCGGCGTTGCTCGGCCTCGGCGCGTGGCTGGCGATCCACGACGCGGTCTCCTCCGGTGCCTTCCTCGCCTGCTCCGCCCTGGTCGGCCGGGCGCTCGCCCCGGTCGATCTGGCGATCGCGCACTGGCGCGGCTTCGGCGAGGCGCGGGCCGCCCTACGGCGGCTGCGCGACGGTCTGCGCGCCCCCGACGACGCGCGGACCCGTCTGCCGACGCCGGTCGCCCGTCTCGCGGTGGAGGGCCTCTCGGTCACGCCGCCGGGGCTCGCCCGTCCGGTCGTCGCGGGTGTCGACTTCGCGCTCGAGGCCGGCGACGTCCTCGCCGTGGTCGGGCCCAGCGGGGCCGGCAAGTCGTCGCTCGCCCGGGCTCTGGTCGGCGCCTGGCCGGCGGCCACGGGTGCGGTCCGCCTCGACGGCGCCCGCCTCGATCAATGGGATGCCGAGGACCTCGGCCGGCACATCGGCTGGGTGGCGCAGTCGGTCGGCTTCTTCGACGGCACCATCGCCGAGAACATCGCCCGCATGGATCCCGCCGCGCCGGCCGAGGCGGTGATCGCCGCCGCCCGCGCCGCCGGCATCCACGAGATGATCCTGCGGACGCCCCAGGGCTACGACACCCGCATCGGCGACGCTCAGGGGCCGCTCTCCACCGGCCAGCGCCAACGTCTGGCGCTCGCCCGTGCCCTCTACGGCGAGCCCTTCCTGCTGGTGCTCGACGAGGCCAATTCCAACCTCGACGCCGCCGGCGAGGCCGCTCTGGTGCGGGCGATCGCCGCCGCCCGGGCTCGCGGTGCGATCGTCGTCGTCGTCACCCACCGCACCAACCTGATCTCGGCGGCGAACCGCATCCTCGTCGTCGAGGACGGTGCGGTGAAGGCCTTCGGTCCGCGCGACGAGGTCGTGCGTCTCCCGACTCCGGCCGTGCGGGCCGCCTGATCTCCCCTCTCGACCTCCGACACCGAGGACACGTCATGACCGCCACGCTCGCCTTCTCCGCGCCTGCGCTCCGCCGGATCCGCCGCCTCGAACGCCTCACCGTCGTGCTCGTCGGCGCCCTCGTCGCCGGGGTGGTCGGTTGGGGGCTCCTCACCGAGATCGACGGCGCCGTCGTCGGGTCCGGGTCCCTGGTGGTGGAGGGGCGCTCCAAGACCGTCCAACACCTGACCGGCGGTCGCATCGCCGAGATCCGGGTCCGCGACGGCGACACGGTGGCGGAGGGGGACGTCCTGGTCCGCCTCGACGACACCGCCACACGGACGCAGCTCGGCGTGCTCGACGTCCGCCTCGACGAGGTCCGTGCCCGCGAGGCCCGCCTCCTGGCCGAATCCTCCGGGGCCGACGCGATCGACTTCCCCGCCGCGCTGCGCGCCCGGTCGCAGGAGGCCGGCGCCGCCGCGGCGATGCGGGCGGAGACGGCGGCGTGGGAGGCCGGACGGGCGGCACGCCACGGCACGCGGGTTCAGTTGCAGGAGCGGATCGCCCAGACGCGGCGTCAGATCGACGGGCTGGAGGCGCAGCGGGTCGCCAAGCGGGCCGAGATCGAGCTCACCGAGAAGGAGAGCGGGGCGGTCGACCAGCTGTTCGACAAGCACCTCGTCGGGCTGCCGCGCACCATGGCGCTGCGCCGCGCCCTCGTCGCCGCCACCGGCGACCTCGGCCGCATCGACGCCGGCATCGCCGAGGCCCGCAGCCTCGTCGCCGAGACCGAGTTGCGCATCCTGCAGATCGACAAGGATCTGCGCACCGACACCGCCCGCGACCTCACCGCGGTGCGCGGCCAGATCGCCGAAGCCGTCGAACGCCGGGTCGCGGCGGAGGAGGAGTTGCGCGCCACCGAGATCCGGGCGCCGCGCGCCGGGCGGGTCAACGATCTCAAGGTCCACACCGTCGGCGGGGTGATCCGGGCCGGCGATCCGGTGATGTCGATCGTGCCGCTCGACGAACGGCTGGTCGCCGAGGCGCGGGTGGCGCCGGCCGACATCGATCGCATCCGCCTCGGCGCCGACGCCTCGGTGCGGCTGCGCGCCGGCAACCAGCGGACCCTGCCGACCATCCGCGGCACGGTGGTGCGCGTCGCCGACGAGACCACGGTCGATCCGCGCAGCGGCATCGCCTACTATCCGGTGCGCGTCGAACTCGTCGAAGCGGCGACCGACCGGCTCGCCGACCTGAAGCTGGTCTCCGGCATGCCGGTCGACGCCTTCGTCGGCACCGGCGCCCGCTCGCCGCTCGGCTTCCTGTTCGCGCCGCTTTTCGAACAGATCGATCTCGCCTGGCGCGAACGTTGACCCGCCCGGTGCCCTCAGGGCCGCTTCAGCACGCGGGCCAGGGCGCCGCGCACCTCGTCGGTGCCGAACGGCTTCTCCAGGGTGACGAGGTCGTCGCGGCCCAGCCGGGCGAGCCGCATCGGGCCGGCGACGCTGTCGCCGGTGACGATGATCACCCGCTCGGCGAGGTCGGGGCGCAGGGTGGTGATGCCGTCGATGAGGTCGACGCCGTCGAAGCCGGGCATGCGCAGGTCGGTGAAGATCACGTCGATGCGGGCGCCGCTCTCCACCAGGGCGAGCGCCGCCGCCGCCCCCTCGACGACGCGTACGCGGTGGCCGAGGGTCTCGATGATCTCGCCGAGGCTCTCTCCGACGTCGATCTCGTCGTCGACCACCAACACCTCGAGCGCGACGACGCCGTCGCCGGAACCGTTCGCGGCCGTCGCCGCCTCGGTGCCGGGCGCCACCGGCAGACGCACCTCGAACGCGGCGCCGCCACCGGGCCGGGCCTCGAGCGCCAGTTCGCCGCCGTGGGCCTCGATGATGCTGCGCGAGATCGACAGACCGATGCCGGTCCCGACGCCCGCCGCCTTGGTGGTGAAATAGGGATCGAAGATGCGGGCGGCGATCTCCGCCGGCACGCCGGGGCCGTTGTCGGCCATGCGCAGCACCAGCCGGTCGCCGTCGCGGCGGCCGTCGATCTCGATGCGGCGCGGCAGGGGGCGCTCCATCAGCGCCTGCTGGGCGTTGAGGATGATGTTGCTGACCACCTGGCTCATCAGGTCGCGGTCGGCCATGATCCGCGGCAGGTCGGGGGCGAAGGCGACCTCGACGTCGATGCCCGCCGAGCGCAGGCCGTAGCCGATCATCTCCAACGAGCTGCGCACCACGTCCGCGAGGTCGAGCGCCTCGCGGCGCGGCGGCTTCTGGCGCGCCATGGCGAGGAAGCTCTTGACGATCCGGCCGCAGCGGTCGGCGGCGGCGCGGATGCGCTCGGCGCGCTTGCGGGTGCCGTCGTCCTCGGCCTTGTCGACGAGCAGCGTCGCCTGGGCGATGACGATGGCGAGCGGATTGTTGAGTTCGTGGGCGACGCTCGCCAGGAGCGAGCCCATCGCGGTCAGCTTCTCGACCTGATGGAGGCGATCGCGGCCCTCCTCGATCTCCTGCGCCAGACGCTTCTGCTCGCGCAGGTCGCGGATGTGGGAGGTGAAGAGGCGGCGGCCGTTCTGGCTCACCTCGGTGACGGTGAGCTCGACCGGCATCTCGACACCGCGCTCGTCCACCGCCGTCACCTCGATGCGACGGCCGATCACCCGGGCCCGGCCGGTGGAGAGATAGCGCTCCATGCCGTCGCGATGGGCGGAGCGCATCGACGGCGGGATGATCACCTCGCAGATCGGCCGGCCGACGACCTCGGTGGCGCGGCGTCCGAACATCGCCTCGGCCGCGGGGTTGAATTCGCGGGTGATGCCCTGCTCGTCGATGACGATGATGCCGTCGAGCGCCGAGACGACGATCGACCGATGCAGCGCTTCGCTGGCGGCGAGGGCCTCGACGCTGGACGCCGCCTCGCTCTCGGCGTTCTTCAACTCGGTGAGATCGCGGGTGAAGGTGAGGAAGCCGACCGAACCGTCGCCACCGCCGGCATAGGGCAGGATCGAGACCTGCAGATAGCGTCGGCCCTGGGCGATGTAGTCGATCCAGCCTTCCCAACGCGCCGTCTCGCCGCCGCGGATGCGGGGCGTGAGATCGACGTACTGCTGTTCCACCTCCGGACCCAGCACCTCGCCGACCCGCCGGCCGACCAGTTGCTCGAGCGTCAGCCCGACGAAGGCGAGGAACTCGCGATTGGCGTCGCGATAGACGTACCCGGCGTCGACATAGACGGCCCGCAGCGGCACGCCGTCGATCATCGCCCGCATGCGCCGCATGTGGTCGGCCTGTTCGGCATAGGACTCGCGGATCCGATCGCGCAGCCCCGACCAGGCGAGCGGCACGTCGGGCTGTTCGGGTGCGCCGCCGGCGCTGTCGCGGCCGGCGCCGTATTCGGCGAGCGCCACCGCGGGGCGGACGAACTTGCGACCGAAGAGCAGGGCGAAGGCGGCGAAGGTGGTGAGGATGCCGATGAGGAGGGCCGCGTGGGGCCACATCTCGGCGGCCATCGCCGCGGTCGTGGCGCTGGCCGGGATGGTCATCACCATGCGCCACGGCGTGCCCTCGATCGGCACCGAGGAGACGAGGAGACCGCCGTGTTTGCGGAAATGCCCGTCGGTCGGAGCCGTCGGGGCGGCGCCGAGCAGGGCGGCGGCGCGGGTCGGTTCGGTCGCGGTCGGCGACAGGCCGCCGCCGGCGGCGACGACGTTGTCGGCCTGATCGACCAGCACCACCTGACCCGCGGTGGCGGGGAAGCTCGCCAGATAGTTCGACAGGTGGGCGAGCAGCACGTCGGTTCCGACGATGCCGAGGAAGGTGTCGCCGTCGTAGACCGGACTGCCGTGGGTCACCATCAGACCGGCGCCGCCGGCGTCGAGATAGACCGGCGTCCAGTAGGATCGGCGCTTCGGATTGGCCGACGCCTCGGCGAGGCGATAGAGGTCGTAGTCGAAATAACCGTCGAAGGTCTTCTCGGGCTCGTCCTTTCCGACGAAATCGGTGGCCGGCGCCCAGGGGAAGATGGCGACGAAGCGCTTCGACGCGGAGAAGAAATAGCTCCACCGCAGGTGCGGATGGGCGGCATGGGTGGCGTGCGACAGCGCGAAGATCGGCTCCGCCGCCGCCGCCTCGCGCGCCGCCTCGGGGGTCAATCGGCCGGGCGGCGACAGCACGATGCCGGTATCGGCCGGCGGCGCCTCGGTGATGCCGATCCAGTCGATTCGCCCGGCGTAGGGCGGGATGCCGGCGCGCCGCTGCAGGCGCGTCTCGGCGAACTTGCGCATCACCGAGACATGGGTGCGGACGCCGGTGACCAGCTGTTCGAGGCCGTTGCGGCGCACCTGCTGGGCCTCGAGATGGCGCGAGACGATGTCCAGCGTGGTGCGCTCGTAGGTGCGCAGGCCGACGGCGAGGAGCAACAACAGCAGCGGCACCCCGGCGCCGATCAACAACAGCAGAAAATGCTGTCGCAGTTCGCGGCTGCCGTCGCCGTCGGTTCCGATCGCCATGCCGTGCCCCCGCCCTGGACTCCGGTCGGCAGGCTAACGGGTCGCGGCGCGAACGCCAACCGGGCTCGCGCGGCGAACACACGCGGCGAGCGAGGGCCCCGCGCCGCCGCGGCGGCGGCGGGACCCTCGTCGGGGGGGCGGGGAAGGGCCGCCGGTCAGGCGGCCTCCTCGCGGGGGGCGCCGCTCATGACCTCGGCGAGGGTCGCGTAGGCGCGGCTCCAGGCGCTGCGGTTGCGGTCGCCGAAGTCGGTGACGCGCTCGGCGAGCGTCGCCAGCAACGCCTCGCCGACCACGGCGTAGTGGTGCGTCTCGACACCGTAGCCGGCGTGGCGGCGGCCGAGCTCGCGCAGCGTGTCGAGGAGCGCGTCGAGCCGGTCGAGACCGGTGACGACCACGGCGAGCGCCTGGAGGAGCTTCTTGCGCTGCGGCGCCAATTCGGTGGGAAACAGCGGCCGCAGGGCCGGATCGAGCGCGAAGAGGCGCTCGTAGAAGCGTTCCGCGAAGGCATCGGCCTGAGGCGCGAGAACGGCGAAGTCGGTTCGGATGGCGACGATTTCGGCGGGAGTCATGGCGGCGTCCTTCGCGGCTCGGGGTCGGCGGTGGGGTCGTGCCCCTCGATGCCACCTTGCCGCGCCGATGTTTCGCCGCGTCGGCGCCGCCACCGTCGCGATGTTTCGTGCGTTTCACCGGCCGGCGTCAGCCACCGTCGCAGACGAAGACGTAGCCTTCGCCGCGCACCGTCCGGATGAAGCGCGGGTTCTCCGGTTCGGGCTCGATCTTCTTGCGCAGCCGGGTGATGCGGATGTCGATGCGCCGATCGGCGTCGCCG
>ERZ1645187.3558-NODE-3558-length-13029-cov-28.074688_pt1 | contig 13029 bp, 12 predicted proteins | sample MGYA00575352_ERZ1645187 | MGnify/ENA primary metagenome ERZ1645187 (study PRJEB40837, sample SAMN11349314) | freshwater sediment metagenome | isolation source: river sediment | host: Sediment | place: India: Wazaribad , New Delhi | collected 2017-02-21 ... | reverse complement strand
TAATCGGGTCGTGACAGCACACTGACCGCATGAGCCTCTTCCCTGACATGCAGACTGCCGTCGCCACCTTCTGCCGCGACCGCATTGCCGGCACGCCCCTGGCGGGGCAGAGCCTGGATGAAGACTACCTCGCCGCCCAGTTGCGCGCCGCGACCGTGGACGCTGGTCTGGCCTTGCGCGTGTTCCTGGAGCCAACCCTGGTGTTACCGGAAACCTCCAGCCAAGCGGAAAAAGATGCCCTGGATGCGGCCGGCACCCCCTGGGTGGAGGAGCCGGGGTATGACCTGGAGGGCGACTTTTTTTCCGGCGAGCGCTGGGGCTATCTGGTGACTCGGCATCGGCCGATCATCAGCGTGCAGAGCATGACCTTTGTCTATCCCCAGCCTTATAGCGGGGTGTTCACCGTCCCAGCGGATTGGATCAGGACCGATAAAAAGTACGGCCACCTCCGCTTGGTACCAGGAAGCCAAGCCTTTGCCGCGCCCCTGTCAGCGTGGGTGATGCAGGTCATGGGTGCCGGGCGCACCGTGCCGCAGATGATTCAACTGCGCTACACGGCGGGCCTGCGCAATGCCGCCCAGCAGTATCCCGAGTTGGTCGACCTGGTGCAGCGCATGGCGGCCTTACGCATTCTCCAGAGCCAGTTTGTCGGTGCGTCCAGCAGTATCAGCGCCGATGGCCTGTCGGAGAGCCGCAGCCTGGACCTGGACAAGTTCCAGGGCGACATCGACCAGCACCTGGAGCGGTTGCGCCAGGTCATCCACGGCGTGCAGTGCCTGGTGTTCTGACCCCGGCCCAGCGTCTACCCCATGCGTCTCGACCCGGCCCACTTCAATCGCTTCCTGGCGGGCATCGGCCAGGACCTGGCCTGGCGCCCGAGCAGCGCCTGTCCCTGCGTCCAGTCCTACTCCGGCGCGGCGGACCCCAACTGCCGGCATTGTGACGGCAAGGGGCGGCGCTGGGGGGAAGCTATCGCCACCCTAGCGGGTATCGTCAGCCACGACATTGCCCGCAAGTACGCCCCGCAGACGGTCCTCGACGCCGGGGACGTGATGCTGGTCATCCCCAGCGACCAGCCGATTTACCAGATCGGCGAGTTCGACCGGGTGGTGATGACCGACCGCACCGAGCCGTTCAGCCTGCCCCTCATCGCTGGGGTCAACGCCAAGCTGCGTTTCACCCCCACCACCATCGATCAGATTGCCTGGCTCGACGTGGATGGCGAGATTGTGGAGGGCAACCCCCCGGACTACAACGACGCCGGGGTGCTGGCGTGGGCGGGTGAGGATGGACCCCCGGCCGGGGTGACCTTCAGCGTTACCGGCCGGCGCCATCCCGAGTATTTCTGCTACCTGACCCTGGCCCTGGATCGCCCGCACCACAGTGGGGAGCCGCTGCCCCGCCGGGTGTTGCTGCGGCGCTTCGACCTGTTTGGCGCCTGAGTGTCAACCCGGGTGACAACCGGAACCCCATCGTGAGCCTCAATTACCAACTGAGCATCGACCTGGCGGCCCTGCGCGGGCTGACCGCCCAGGTAGCACAGGCCATTGCGCCCAACGTTCAGTTTGCGGTGTCCGCGACTGCCGCCGAGGCGGTGCAGCGCTGGCAGCAGGCGGTGATGCAGGCCAAGCTGTGGAGTGTGGAGAAGGACGCCTACTTGAAGTCAATCCGCTGGGAGATGACCAGCCAGTCGGTGACCGCCAACGGCCTGGATTTTGCCGCCAAGGTGTGGACCGACTACCGGCTGGCGCCGGACATCGAGACCGGACGCCCGGCGCGCGACCTGAAGGCGGTGCTGCCCACCGCCAAGCGGGCGCGGCAGGTCAAGAGCGGCAAGCACGCCGGGCAGTTGTATCTCATCATCCCCTTCCGTCATAACATCCCCAGCCCCTCGGGCATCGGCGCTCATGCCCCGCAGATGCCCGCACACATCTACGCCCAGGCGAAAAAACTGGCGGCGTCCACCGAACTGCCGCTGGGCAGCAAGAAGCCCGCGACCCGGCTGTCGGCCACTGGCCACGTGGTGCCGCAGAAGTCCTACGCCTGGGGCGGACGCCTGCCGGCGGGTCTGGCGCCGAAGAAGCAGGCGTATCACGTCACCGATCTCTACGCTGGCATGGTGCGGTTTGATACCAGTAGCGGCAAACAGAAGTCCAGCGCCTATCTGACCTTCAGGGTAATGTCGCAATCTTCTTCAGGGTGGATAATTCCTGCAAAACCAGGCTTATACCTTGCAAAAGGGGTCTCTGATTCATTATTGCCGACTTTCAATGCAATAATTAACCAGGCGATACAGACTGGTTCATAGATATATCATCGTTAACTGTTTTAATTGGTTCCCATTTTGTGAATCTGCCGCGATTTCCTCTAATTGGCTTAAATCTCTTGTAACTTTCCTTTTTTGGAACGGTGTCTGGCCCAACATCGTATTCCCAAATATACCCATAATGCGTTAACTCTCGACCTTTGCAGCAAGTTGTAATGCTTGCTGGGCTAAATCCTTGTGTTGCGGCAAGTGAAGCGCTTTCAAATCGTATTGGCGACCCGCCTGCAACCGGAAAACCAACAACCGGCTTGCTGTTTTTATGTTGTCTGCCGGTTTTGCCGAACATTGAATTATTTTCTCCAGCATTTGCAGCAGATATTTTTCTGCGTGTTGCATTGTTTCGTTTCAAACCTTTCCCTCCTTCTGATATCTTTTTTCGATGCTCTTCAGGTAAATGCTTTCCATAGTTGTAATGCTTTTCTCCGCTTTGCGCTTGTGCAATTTTGTCTTTGTGCGCTTGACTAAACTTAACTCCCCTTAGAGATGCTTCTGCGGTAGTCCCTATATTCATAAAGCAAGTGTTACCAACAAACCTAGATAACCACCAGTTTTCTCTTTCATTTAATTTTTCTACTTGGCATTCCTCAAGAATTGAAAAAGAAAAGCTGTCCGCACCATACTTATTCCAAGCGCGTTGCATGTGATCATTGTGGTGTCTATTGCCGCGCAAAGCGGATCTGTGCTGCCCTAGTCTTTTTTCAATCCATGCTGACTGTCCAACGTAATAGCTACACCTTCCGGTATCTGATGTGCATGTTATTAAGTAAAGTCCGCAGGTCTTTTCCATTTTTATATTTTACCAAATTGCCATTGAACCGGTTTATGTAATCGTCCCCGCCAAGCCCGGCCTATACCTGGCCAAGGGCGTCATGGACGGCATCCAGCCTACTTTCGACACCATCATCCGCCAAGCCGTCCGTCTCGGCGGTTAAACCCAGCCCTTCCCGCCTGCCGCGCGGTCTGTCGTGACACCAGACTAGCGGCCATGGCCATCAATTTCGCCCATGCCCCGCCCTGCGGTAACGCCGTGTCCCTCGCCGTCATGCCAGTGCGGCGCGGTGACGCCTGGGCCAGCGCCTGGCGGCTGCTGCGCCGGACTGACGACGCCTTTGCCGGCGCCGACGACCCGACGGCGGTGGTGGTGGCCGAGGGGGATGACGCCAGCGAGTTGTTTTCGGTGTTCGATTACCAGGGCCTGACCAACGGACAACCGACCTGGTATCAGCACTACGTGCGCTTTGGCGACGAGCCCTGGGAGCCGCACGGCGACCCGGTAAGCATCACCCCCGCCTATCTGGCCGAGCCGCTCTTCGCCTCCCCCGACCTGGCCGGTTTGGTGCGCGAGCGCCTGGCCCTGGGGCTGGCCGAGGAGGTCAAGGTCGGGCGCCTGCGCCACGAGACGGGGGCGATCCCGGTGTTGACCGCCCAGCCGCTGATCGATCAGGTCAAGCTGCCGGTAGTAACAGTGATCCTCACCGACCGGCGCGCCGAGGTGCGCGGGATCGGTGAAGGGCTTCTGCCCGATCAGTTCGACGGTGAATTCTGGTCGGTGTACGAGGGCTGGCTGGATCGTTCCACCCTGCAAATTGCCGTCTGGTCGCTCAATCACAGCGACCGCCTGCGCCTGCGCGACGCGGTGCAGCGCATCCTCATGCTTAACCTGCCGGTGCTGGATGCCGCCGGCTACCTGACGCCGGACCTAAGCGAGGCCGACAGCGCCGATTTCGAGAATTACGGCGCGCCGACCTTTCAGTCCATCTTCACCCTGTCCTGCCTGCACGCGGCCTTGGTCCGCGACCAGGCGATTCCCCTGCGTATCACTGAGGTCCCTGTCAATGCCGAGGCAACCTACTACTAACCCCGCGCCGGCCCCGGTCGCCCCGGTCGCCGACGTGGCCCTGGATGACTGGTGTGAGTCCAAGTCGCGTTCCCTGGGACGGCGCGTGGAGGCCCTGAGCGCCTTCTACCGCAAGTGCCAGAAGCAGGGGGTGGGGCGGTCCACCGCCGAGAAATTTGAAGCCGAATTTCAGGCGTTCCTCAAGCAGCCGGCCTGATCAGGAGATAATCCATGTCTGTGTTTTTCAACGGGCGCCTGCTGACCACCCCCTCGGTCGAGTCGGCCATCTATGATGCCGGTCTTGCCACGGCTTACCCTGGGCGGGCCAACAACGTCGTCGCCATCATCGGCACCTCCGAAGGCGGCATCCCCAAAGAGCCGATGTTTTTCGACAGCCCGGTCATCGCGCGGCGCACCTTGCGCAGTGGCGACCTGATCCGCGCGGTGGAGATGGCCTTCAACCCCTCCGCCGAAACCGGCTCGCCGTCGCGGGTGGCAGTGGTGCGCGTGGAAGAGGCCGTGCAGGCCGGGATGACCCTGGTCGACAGCCACGGCAACCCAGTTATTGCCTTGAAGTCGGCGGACTATGGCGCCCACACCAACGGCATTCGCGTCACCATCGAGCCCGGCAGCCAGCAGGGCAAGCGCGCGACCGTCCAGCACGACAACCAGTACTTCACCAAGGACAACCTGACCCGCACGCCGCTGACGGTACGCTACTCGGGGGCTGAGGCGTCCGCCACCGTCGCGGTCTCGGCCACCCAGGTCATCCTCCGCGCCCCGGCCGACACGGCGACCCCGGTGGCCTTGAACCTGGCGTCCTATCGCAGCATCCGCGAGCTGGCGGATGCCATCAACAGCCAGCCGGGATTCTCCGCTGTGGCGCAGATTCCCAGCGCCTTGGTGCAAGGCGTGTTGGACGGGATGGAGGCCACGTCGTGCAAGTCCACGGATCTCGCCCTTAAAGCCGATCTGCAAGTGGTAGTGGACTGGTTCAATACCGCCGCCCGCGATCTGGTGGTCGCTACGCGCGGCGGTACCAGCCTGTTCACCGTGCAGTACGAAGGCGAAGAAACCACCGCAACGGTCACCATTACCGGCACCAAGGTCATTCTGCAGGCTGGGGCTGAAACGCCGACGGAAATCACCGTAGCCAGCCATGCCACCGTGACGTCGCTGGTGGCGGCCATCGATGCCGTGACCGATTTTACTGCCAGCGCGCTGCAAGGCACGCTCAGCCCGGTCAATAACCTGGGGCTGATGGATGCCGCTCCGTGCAAACAGTCGACCGTGGCGGTGCATGCCCTGCAGGGCGCGCCGGTCAATATGACGGGCACCTACTTGACTGGCGGCGCCAATGGCCCTGCTCCGACCAATCAGGACTGGCAGGATGCCTTTGATGCCCTGCAGGGCGCGGATGTGCAGTGGGTAGTACCGCTGTCTGGCTCCGAATACATCTGGTACATGGCCGATGCTCATGTCCAGTTCATGTCCGGTCCGGGCAAGATGGAGCGGCGCTGCTTTGTCGGCGGCGACGTGGTCGAGGGATCGTTGCAGCAAGGCATCAACGACGCCCAAGACGCGGCCATTGCGCTGAACAGCGACCGCACGGCGCTGTGCTTCCCGCCCATCCTGGCCTATGACGACGACGGGGTGTTGTTGCCCCTGCCGGCCTACTTCCTGGCCGCGCAGATTGCCGGTGGCTTCGCCGCGATGAATTTTGGCAACACCATGACCAACAAGGTCCTGAAGCTCCAGGGCCTGGACCCACTGGTCACCAACGTCTATGACTCCGATACCCTGATCAACTCGGGCGTCTGCGGGGTGCGCAAGACCCAGCGCGGCTACATCGTCTCCAAGGCGGTCACCACCTGGCTGTCCAATGACAATTACAACCGGGTGGAAATCTCTACCGGCGTGGCTCTGGACTACGTGGCGCGCACGGTACGTGAAGCGCTGGAGATCTTCGTCGGGCGCAAGGCCAGCCCCATCACCCTCTACGAGGCCATCACCACCGCCGATTCGGTGCTGCGCGAACTGTCGCGGCCCGAGCCAGTCGGGGTCGGCGTCATCGTCGGCGACGAGGCCAATCCTGCGTTCAAGAACATCACCGCCGAGATCCAGGGCGACATCCTGCGTGTCTGGTTCGAGTGCAGCCCGGTCATCCCGATCAACTTTGTCCTCATCGGCGTCTACGCCAAGGCCTACAGCGGCAGCACCAGCGCCGTGGTCACCAACGGTTAAGCGGTAAGCGGAGACATACGCAATGGCTGAAGAACACAGACTGGTTAACTCCGGCAACCGCATCGAAATCCAGTTCGATGGCAAGATTGTCGGGCTTTTGCAAAACCTTCGACCCAGTGACGATTATGGACTTGAGCCGGCGAGCGGCGTGGGCGATATCCACGTACAGGAGTACGTGCCGTCCATGGCCCGCCACCAGATCAGCGCCTCGACCATGGTGCTGTTCACCAACAACCTACGGGATTCCGGCATTGCCATGGAGAACGGCGATGAAGTCCTCAAGGGCCTGGTGTTCGATATCGTCATCTACGGCAAGGACCCCAAAAATGCCGGCGTACTGCGCAAGTACACCAAGTGCTCGTTCACCTCGGGCGACGTTGAGATCCAGAAGCATGCGATTGTTGCCAGCAACGCCCAGTTTGTCGCCCTGGATGTGACGGGGACTAAACTGTAATGCGCGACCCAAGCACCTTCACGGTCGCGGTGGACGGCGTCGGCAGTTTCACCTGCCGGCGGCGCACCATGCGCACCGCCATCGCCATCACTGCCGAGTACAACCGCCTGACCGAGGGCGCGGAGCAGGTGCCGGACGAGTTTGCCGGCATCTGCAATTTCATCGCCTATCTCAAGGCAATGGTAGTGGCTGGCCCCGGCGACTGGGACCCGTACCTGGCGGACCCGGACAGCGAAGCGGACATGGAGAGGCTGCGCAAGGTCTACGTGGCGGTGAAAGACGCCGAGGGCCGATTTCGCGCAGGCGCAGGAGCGGACGCTCAAAAGCCGGGCGCGTGACCTCGCCGGCTCGATTGAATGGTGGTACCGGGAGCGTTATCAGCTCCCGGTCACCGACCCGCGTTTCCTCGACGCCACCTGGGATGACATGCTGCTGGATGCCTGGGCGTCCTACTTCGCTCAAGCCAAGGCGGCGGGGAAAGGCGACTTGATCGAGGACGACGATTTCGACCTCAACCAGATCCTGGCTGATCTGGAGCGCCAGGAGGGCGACGCCTCGGCACTGACCGAGGACCCACCCGAGGCGGTGCCGGACGACTGGGAGCCAGTCGACGACTGGCACCTGGAAGGGCCTTCACGCCAACTCTGACCCAGCGCCCGGTTCGCCGGGCGTTGTCGTGTCTGCGGTCCAGCGCCAGCGCAGCTTGCCGGCATCAAAAATGCGCAGCACGCCCGCCTGATCCTGCATCTGCTGTTCGGAGCGTGGATCGCTGGCGGGGTCAAAGTCTTCTGGCAAGCCTAGTTCGGCCAGACGTTGGGGGATGAAGCGCCGCTGCCAGGCGGCCTTGGGCCACACGCGCAACGTGCGCTTGTCGACCACCCGGTAATCGGCGGCCACCCGCCCGTCAAGCACAAACCCCAAAGTCAGATAGAGACTGCCGGCAAAATGCTGGCGGTCGGAGAACGACCAGACTTGCTTTGGCGCCACTTGCTGGCGAAAGGCCCGAAACAGCCGACTGGCCCCGCCGCGCACCTGGGCGCTGGTGGCATAGCGGATCAGCTCCCACTCGTCGGTGCCAAAGCGCCCCCGGCGGCTACCGCCCTGAAGGAAGGACATGCACGCCACCAGGGCGGTGTCCTGGTAAAGCCCCATGTGCAGGGCATGCCGGCGCACGCCGCCTTGGAGATGGTGCTGGTCATAAAAGCCGTAGGCCTCGGCGGGCGCGACCGGCTGCAAGGCGCAGCTCCGCGCGTGGACCTTGGGCAGGTCGCTCAGCCCCAAGGCGTGCCGCACCCAGCGTTGTACCAGTGGTTGGCGTTGCTGCCAGTCAAAGTCCCAGATCGTCAGCACGCGCAGCCCAGCGCGTTCGGCAGCGATGACCTTGTACTCGTGATGGCGGCGGTTTTTGCGCAGCGCATCGCGATGCCAGTAACTGCCGTTGTACTCGATGCCCAGCCGGTGTTCGGGTAGGTAGAGATCCAGCTCGGGTCCATCCAGGACCTGGCGCTCATTGCGCACCACCGTCACCCCCAGCGTGGCCACCCACGTCGCCAGCGCGTCCTCGTCCCGGCTGGCGGTGCGCAAACTGGCGCATTGCGGGCAACCCGTCTGGTGGTCGGTGTGGTTTTGCGGCAGGACGCTAAACGGTCCGTGCTCCGGGCACCGGACAGTGGCGGGCTGCTTGTAGGCCTGGTAATCCGCCTCGGCATAGGTGTACCGGTCACCATGTACGGCCTGAGCGCGACGGACAAACTCGGCATAGTCGACCGGGCGGTGTCCCGCGCAGGCGGGGCAGCCTTGCTCCTGGTTGAGATGATCCGTGGGGCGCTGGGAGAAAGGTCCGTGCTCCGGGCATAGGATGGTAACTGGGGTCATGACGTTGACCAGTCGCACTTGGGAATAATCGTAACGGTCGCCATGCACCTCGCGCGCCCGGTCGAGAAACCGCGCCCAGGTCAGGGGCAGCAAGCCCGCGCACGCCGGACAGCCGTGGCCTTGGGTGTGGGTCTTGGGGACCTGGTCAAACGGGCCATGCTCGCGGCATAGGATCATGACCGGCGTCAGCCAGCCGCGATAGTCCATCTGCCCGTAGTCATAGCGGTCGCCATGCACCGCCCGGGCGCGGTCGAGAAAGGTGGCGGCGGTGATGGGTTGGGTACCGGCACAGGCCGCGCAGCCATAGCCGTCCAGGTGATAGGCGGCCTTCTGCTGAAACGGGCCATGGACCGGGCAGAGAATGGTGACCGGCGTGCCGCTGTTGCGGTACTCCACCTGGCGGTAGTCATAGCGGTCACCGTGCTTTTCGCGGGCGCGGGCAATGAACCAGGCGGTATCTTTGCGCCGCACGCACTTGGCGGCACCACAGGCGGGACAGCCGCGTCCCTGGGTATGGGACAAGGGGATTTGCCAAAACGGCCCGTGGTCCGGGCAGAGGATCTCGACTGGTTTTTGCACCCCCTGATACACCACCCGGCCATAGTCGTAGCGGTCACCATGCACGGCGGCGGCACGGGCCAGGAAGACCGCCAGGTTGGTTGGCTTGAGGGGATTGCACGCTGGGCAACCGGACCCGGCGCTGAGATGGTTGTTGGGGCGCGGAAAGAAGGCCCCGTGCTCGCGGCAAATCACCTCAATGGGCACCTGGCGCCCGCGATACTCAGCCCGCGAATAATCGTAACGGTCACCGTGGACCGCTTGGGCGCGGGCGATAAATTCTGCCGTGGTCAACAACCGTTTACGTTCGCCCATCGTAGCCTCCCCGGATGCCGCTGTATGACCCTAGTCTATACCTGGCCCGCCCCCGCAGCCACTCTCATCCGGTCGTGACCTTACGCTAGGCTCATGACCTCTTGTCCCGTCTGCTCCCGCTGAGGCCCCCCTTATGGGCAACACCACCCTTGACCTGCTCATCCATGCGCGTGCCGATTTTGGTGCCGCCAAGAGCCAGCTTACCGGCCTGCACCAGTTCCTGCAGGGCCTAGAGCAACAGTCCAAGGGGGTCGGCGGCCTGATCGACCTTAAGCCCGATACCATCAAGAACATCGAGGCCCTCAACAAGGCCCTGGCCAAAACCGGCCAGGCGGGCAAGGCGCTGAGCGCCATCCAGTTCCCCGAGGCCAAGTTTCGCGCGGCGGCGGCGCAAGTGGAGGCCATGCGGCGCAACTTCGAGCAGTTGCAGAAGACCGACCTGGGCCGGCTGGCGCGCGACCTGGCCAAGGCGGCTGGGCAGGACGTCAGCAATCCGCTGAGCTGGCAGTGGAACAAGATGACGCGCGGGATGCAGATGCAGGACGCCATGATCCTGCGCAATGCCTACCGCAGTGCCCTGTACCAGCCCGGCACTGGCCCCGCTGGCGGCCCCCACGGCGGCGGGCCGGGCGGTCCGGGTGGCCCTGGGGGTGGCCGCGACTGGGGCGCCTACGGGGCGCGCTTTGGCTCCTGGCTGGGGTCGGGCATTGGGGGCGGCTTGCTGCGCACCGGCGGCGCCATCGGCTCCCTGGCCCTCGGTGGCGGCATCATGGGCGCGATGTTTACCGGCTACCGGGAAAACCAGCAAATGCTGGAAGGCGTGGACGCCATCTTCAAAAGCATCGGCGGCAATACTGGCGGCTTCCAGGCTCTTAAGGAGCAGGTAGCCGACCTCGGCGGCGCTTTGCAGATGACCGGCGCCGAGGCCTCCAAGCTGGCGGAGACCTTTGTCCGCACCGCCGGGGCGGCGGATAACGACGCCTTGGCGCGCGCTCAGGGGGCGGGACAGTTTGGACGCGGCTTGGGCCTGGACCCCAACGCCAGCGCGCAGATGTTTGGCCGCGCCGGGCTGATCGGCGTCGGCAACTCCCGCCAGTCGCAGCGCGACTTTGCCGCCCTGATGGGCAAGACCATCGCCGACTCGGGCATGTTCGCCCGCTCCGAGCAGGTGATGGAGGGCATGGTCGGGCAGTTGGAGCGCATCGCCAGCACCCAGGGGCGCACGGCCTCGACGGCGGAAATGCAAAGCTTTGGGTCCATCCTTGGTGAACTGCTGAAAAACCCGGCCCTGCGCGGGGGCGGCGCCGACAGCATTATGGGAGTTGCCCAGCGCCTGGGCGGCGGCGGCGACCTGGCTATGGCGATGATGGCCTACGGCGGACTGGCCGGCGGCGACCTGGGCAAGGTCATCGAGATTGCCAACAGCGATGCCATGACCCCTATTGGCCAGCTCAAGGGTTTTGAGGGCAGCGGCATCACCGACACCCGCGCCGATTACATGGTGCGGTTGGTGCGCAATTTAAGTCGCGGCACGGGCCTGGATGAAGGCCAGTTCGCCGCCATGCAGTTTGGTGTCAACCCGGAACTGTACCGCCAATATGCCGGGGTGTTTGACGGCAAAAACCGCCTGCAGGGGGATGGCGGCTTCCGCTCGTGGATCGGCGGGCTGGGCATGAACCCGGACACGGTGCAGATGAGCGGCATCGGCACCCTGAGCGACATCTACGCCAACCAAGGGGCCGGTGCCGGCAGCGCGCACATCAACCGCCTGGTCAGTCAGGCCAATGAATACCGCAGCAATGGGCAACTGAAGGATCGCCCGGAGCTACTCCGGGAGCTGGAAGTGGCAATGGGTGCCGAGGGTGGCCCCCAGCAACTGCAAGCGGTCATGGCCAAGATAGCTGGCCAGGTCGGCGCGCCCCTGACCGAGGCGGATAAGACCCGTCAAGCCCAGGCGGATTTAGTCAACGCTTTGGGCAAGCTGGGGGGTTATGTCAATGAATTGGTGGTGGAAATAAAAAGCGGCCTGACGCCGGCTATCAAGTCCCTTACCGATTTTATCGACATGGTGACGCCCGATAGCGAGGAGCAAAAGCTCGCCAAGCGCCGCGCTTCACAGCTCAAGGACATGGACGACACGCGCATTGCCGGCTGGACGGAAAAAGGCTGGCTGGACGACAAAGGCGCCATGACTGATAAGTTCAGCCCGGACCCGGTCACGCGCGCCGAATATGAACGCATCGCCGTCGAGCGGAAACTAGGACGGTACGCGCCAGGCACCGGCAGCGGCCCCGCGCCGACCGCCGGTGGGGCACAGTCATCGGGTAACCCCACTTGGAATGTCGCCCCGCCCACCGCGCCCAATAGCGGGGTGACCGGGGGCGCGGCAACGGCTACCGGGACGGCTCCGGCCGTGAGCGGTGATGGCAACTATGACCTCGGGTCGCAGGAATGGCGAGATTATCTTGGCGGGCTGGATACGCAATATGGCTTTGCCCCCGGCACCATGCTGTCGCTGGCGCAACAGGAAAGCAGCAATCAAGCCCTGGGATATCACTACCCGGAAGGGCCGGATGGTAAACGCCGGGCACGCAACGGTCGGGTGTCTACCGCGTCCGGTATCTTTGGCATCCTTAACTCCACGGCCTCTGATCCGGGCTATGGCGTTACCCCTTTACCTGGTCCGGCTTATCAGCAATCGCATGCGGCCCAGGCACAGTTTGCGGCGGAGTATCTGGCCGCGCGGACCAACGCGGCGGGCGGGCAACTGGCGGGACTGGCGGCTTATGGCGAAGGGGCGGCCTATGCCAATCAAGTGGCGGGACGTGCCGCTTCCGCGACTGCGCAAGCGCCCGCCGCTCCCGTCACCGTTCAGCCAGCGACCGCCCCTGCTGCTCCGCCCGAGGTCACGCCTGCCGTGGCCCCGGGGGCTCCGGTAGCAATCGATCCCGCGACGGCCAGCCGCTCGACGATGGGCGTCACGGAAGGCACGCGCGTCGGCGCGATCTCGGGCGGCAACGACTGGCGCGACGTGACCGACCCTGAAGGGCAAAAAAAACCCGGCATGCCCGTGCACACAATCACCGACGAAGAGCGCGCCTGGCGGAAAGAGAATTACGAAATTATGGCGCGGGACCGTGCCGGGCAGGCGGCTCCACCGACCCCGGACCCGGTGTCCAGCATGTCCACCCCCAAGTCCACCGATGCGCGGGTGGATGGCGCGGTGGCCATCAACATCAATGTCGCCAAGGACGGCAAGCCCGTCTCCGAGACCTTCCGCTCGCTGTCGTTTGGCGAGCCCCGGGTGCCGGGGTCGGGCGGGACGCTGCCCAAAAACAACCGCGTCGAGTGGAGCCACACCGTCTAAGCCATGGCCGCGCCCATCTACTCCTACCGCCCTGAGATCAAGGTCGAGATCCT
>ERZ1645187.3557-NODE-3557-length-13032-cov-6.704323_pt1 | contig 13032 bp, 11 predicted proteins | sample MGYA00575352_ERZ1645187 | MGnify/ENA primary metagenome ERZ1645187 (study PRJEB40837, sample SAMN11349314) | freshwater sediment metagenome | isolation source: river sediment | host: Sediment | place: India: Wazaribad , New Delhi | collected 2017-02-21 ... | reverse complement strand
TCGTCCCCACATTCACGTGCGGCTTCGTACGCTCAAATTTGCCTTTTGCCATGATCGATCACCCCAAAATTCAAAATAACGAAAAACATCAAACTGGTGCCCATGGGCAGGATTGAACTGCCGACCTCTCCCTTACCAAGGGAGTGCTCTACCACTGAGCTACATGGGCCAAAACCTTGACCTAGCTTGCCTGGAGCGGGTAGCGGGAATCGAACCCGCGTCATCAGCTTGGAAGGCTGAGGTTCTACCATTGAACTACACCCGCCCGCCGGTACTGCAAACCAACTGCGAACTACGCTAACCCTTGCTTCCTGCTACAGACAAAATTCGTTGGTGGAGGGGGAAGGATTCGAACCTTCGAAGGCAGAGCCGTCAGATTTACAGTCTGATCCCTTTGACCGCTCGGGAACCCCTCCAGCGAAACGCTGCATTATGCAGGAACTCCTACCGCGATGTCAATGCCAACCCTACTTTATCGGCAACTTCCGGAGCGGGACGTAGAATGCCGCGCATGAACGAGCCTTCCCGCTTGCCTCAAACTTTACTGGGTGCCTTGACAGCCCGCTTAGGGGAACGCCTGTCCATCAGCACTGCAGTGCGAGAGCATCACGGCAAGGATGAGTCCTCCCTCGCACCAATGCCACCCGATGCCGTGGTGTTCGCCCAATCCACTGAGGAAGTTGCAGCAACCGTCATGCTCTGCCACGCCCACAAGGTTCCGGTGATCGCCTTCGGCACGGGAACCTCGCTGGAAGGCCACCTGCTCGCCGTCAGGGGTGGCATCAGCATCGATCTCTCGCAGATGAACCGCGTTCTGGCGATCCGGCCTGAGGATCTCGACGCCACGGTCGAAGCTGGTGTCACCCGCAAGGCCCTGAATGCTGCGTTGCACGATACCGGGTTGTTCTTCCCGATCGACCCGGGCGCAGACGCCAGCCTCGGCGGCATGGCCGCAACACGCGCCTCTGGAACCAACGCAGTGCGCTATGGCACGATGCGCGAAAACACGCTCGGTGCGACGGTCGTGCTGCCTGACGGCCGTATCATCAAGACGGGCACCCGCGCGCGCAAATCCTCCGCCGGCTATGACCTGACACGCCTGTTCGTCGGTTCGGAAGGCACGCTCGGCATCATCACCGAACTGACCGTGCGCCTGCATCCGTTGCCTGAAGCCATCTCCAGTGCCGTCTGTGCTTTCCCGAGCATCGGCGCGGCGGTCGACACAGTGATCCAGACCATCCAGTTGGGTATCCCGGTAGCACGCATCGAAATCCTCGATGCCCTGTCGATCACGGCAATCAATCGTTACAGCAAGACGAACCTGCGCGAAACACCAACGCTCTTCTTCGAACTGCATGGTTCACCGGCGGGCATCGCCGAGCAGACGGAAACCCTGCAGGTCATTGCCGCCGAGCATGGCGGCATGGATTTCGAATGGGCGAACAAGCCCGAAGACCGCTCCCGGCTCTGGCAGGCGCGCCACGACGCTTACTACGCCTGCCTGAATCTGCAGCCGGGCGCCCGCGCGATCACCACCGACGTCTGCGTGCCGATTTCACGTCTCGCCGACTGCATTGCCGAAACACGTGCCGATCTCGAAGCGAGCGGCCTCACCGCGCCACTGCTGGGCCATGTCGGCGACGGCAACTTCCACATGCTGATTCTCGTGCAACCGGATGATGCCACGGCTCTCGCCAAGGCGCAGGCCTTCGCGCAACGCCTCGCCGAACGTGCCATCGCGATGGATGGCACCTGTACCGGTGAGCACGGCATCGGCCTCGGCAAGCGCAAGTACATGGCGCTTGAACATGGCGAGGATGCACTCTCGGTCATGCGCGCGATCAAGCAGGCCATCGACCCGGACAACCTGATGAACCCGGGCAAGATCCTTCCAGACTGAATGCGCCAAGTTACGCTTGCAGACAAATACACGCAGGACTGCGGCCGTGTCTATCTGACCGGCATGCAGGCGCTCACCTTGCTGCCGCTGCTGCAACGGCGACGCGATCTGGCCGCCGGACTCAACACCGCCGGCTACATCTCCGGCTACCGCGGCTCGCCGCTCGGTGCCTACGATCTCGCTCTCTGGCAAGCAAAACCATACCTCGACGCCCATCACGTCGTCTTCCAACCCGGCGTCAATGAAGAACTCGCCGCCACGGCCCTCTGGGGCACGCAGCAGATCGGCCTCGCGCCCGGGGCGAAGTACGACGGCGTGTTCGGCATCTGGTACGGCAAGGGGCCGGGCGTCGACCGCTGCGGCGATGTCTTCAAGCATGCCAACGGCGCTGGCAGCGCGCAGTTCGGCGGCGTCATCGCCATCGCCGGCGACGACCACGCGGCACGCTCCTCGACAGTCGCGCACCAGTCGGAACAAGCCTTCGTCGCCGCGGCCATGCCGATCCTCGCGCCGTCCGGCGTGCAGGATTACCTAGATTTGGGCCTGCATGGCTGGGCGCTGAGCCGTTATTCAGGCTGCTGGATCGGCTTCAAGGCCGTCGCTGATACGGTCGAGTCGTCAGCCGCGGTCGACATCGATCCATCGCGCGTTCCGATCGTCATTCCGACTGACTTTCCCTTGCCCGCTGACGGCCTCAACATCCGCTGGCCGGATGACAAACTGGTCCTGGAAGCACGCCTGCTCGAAACCAAGCTCGCCGCTGCTCTCGCCTATTGCCGGGCCAATCATCTGAACCGCATTGTCATCGATTCGCCGCAACCGCGGCTAGGCATCGTCGCGGCCGGCAAGAGTTATCTCGACGTGCGCCAGGCGCTCGAACTGCTCGGCATCGATGACGTGCTGGCGTCCGAACTCGGCCTGCGCGTCGGCAAGGTCGGTATGGTCTGGCCGCTCGAACCCGAGGGCATGAGCACCTTTGCGACCGGCCTCAACACGATTCTCGTCGTTGAGGAAAAACGCGCACTGATCGAAACGCAGCTCAAGGAAGCGCTGTACGACGCCGCGAATCGCCCACGCATCTTCGGCAAACTGGACGAGGACGGCCAGCCGCTGCTGCCACCCTGCGGCGAACTGATGCCGACGCAGATTGCCCGCGTCATTGCGCGTTACATCGACGATCACCCATTTGTCCGAGAACGTCTCGCACGCATCGAAACCGAAGCCCGGCGCCATGCGCCCACGCTGCCGGCAAAGCGCCTGCCGTGGTTCTGCCCCGGCTGCCCGCACAACACCTCGACGCGCTTGCCTGAGGGTTCGCGCGCGCTGGCCGGCATCGGCTGCCACTTCATGGTGACGTGGATGAACCGCGACACCGACACCTTCGCGCAGATGGGTGGCGAAGGCGCGGCGTGGATCGGCCAGTCGCCCTTCACCGCAACTGAACACGTGTTCGTCAATATCGGCGACGGCACCTATTTCCATTCGGGCATCCTCGCCATCCGTGCGGCCGTGGCGGCGAACGTCAACATCACCTACAAGATCCTCTACAACGACGCGGTGGCAATGACCGGTGGCCAGCCGGTCGATGGCGGGCTGACCGTGCCGCAGATCGCGCATCAGTTGCATGCCGAAGGCGTCGGCCATGTCGTCGTCGTCACGGATGGCACGCCGAGGGCATGGCACAAGAGCGACCTGCCACATGGTGTGCTGATCCGGCATCGCGACGAATTCGATACGATCCAGAAGGAAATGCGCCAGTGTCCGGGTGTCTCCGCACTGATCTACGACCAGACTTGCGCGGCCGAAAAACGTCGCCGCCGCAAGCGCGGCAAGCTGCCTGATCCCACCGTGCGCGTCTTCATCAACACGGACGTCTGCGAAGGTTGCGGCGATTGCGGGGTGCAGTCGAACTGCCTCGCTGTCGTACCCGTCGATACCCCACTGGGCACCAAGCGCGCCATCGACCAGTCGGCCTGCAACAAGGATTTCTCCTGCCTCAACGGCTTCTGCCCGAGCTTCGTCACCATCGAAGGCGGCAGCTTGCGTAAGGGCAGCGCGCTGGATATCGAGCCTGCCGTCCCGCCAGCGCCGACTTTTGTATCCACCGAAAAACCCTTCAACATCCTCGTCACCGGCGTCGGCGGCACGGGCGTCGTCACGCTCGGCGCGCTGATCGGGATGGCCGCGCACATCGACGGCAAGGGCGTCAGCGTGCTCGACATGACGGGCATCGCGCAGAAGGGCGGCACGGTATTTTCGCACGTGCGCATCTGCGATGATCCTGCCGCGATCTACGCGCCGCGCATCGCGACGGGCGAAGCGGATGCGATCCTCGGCGGCGACGCCATCGTCAGCGCCGGGCCGGAAGCGCTAACGAAAATGCGTGCCGGCCGCACGCGCGCCGCGATCAACGCGGCCGCCACGCCAACCGCCGAATTCACTGCAAACCCGGACTGGCGCTTCCCGCTTCAGCAAATCAAATCAGCACTCGGCGCAACGATCGGCACCAACTCATTCGATGCCATTGACGCAACGACCCTGGCGACACGCCTGATGGGCAACGCGATCTACGCGAATATCTTCCTGCTCGGCTTCGCCTGGCAGCGCGGGCTGGTGCCGGTGTCGGAAGCCGCGCTGAAGCGTGCGATCGAACTCAACGGCACGGCTGTGGACATGAACCTGCGCGCCTTCCGCTGGGGCCGCTGTGCTGCGCATGATGCAGCTGGCATCTCTGCCTTTTTGCCCCCATCTGCCGTCCCGCCAGCGCCGACTTTTGAAGCGTTGCTCGCCGACCGCATGCAGCGGCTCACCGACTATCAGGATGCTGCGCTGGCCAAGTGCTACCGCGCAGGGGTCGAAAAGGTTCGGCGCCATCCGGCCGCCGATACTGCGCTCGCCGAGGCCGTGGCGCGCAACTATTTCAAGCTGCTCGCGGTCAAGGACGAATACGAAGTCGCGCGGCTTTATGCGGAAACGGATTTTCTCGACCGCGTCGCAGCGCAGTTCGAGGGCGACCATGCCTTGCATTTCCATCTCGCCCCACCGCTCCTCGCGCGGCCCGATCCGACGTCGGGAAAAATCACCAAGCGCCGTTACGGACCGTGGATGATGACGGCTTTCCGCTGGCTGGCCAAGGCGAGGAAGTTGCGCAACACACGCTGGGATGTTTTCGCGCGCAGCCCGGAACGCCGATTCGCGCGGCAGTTGATCGCGGACTACGAAGACGACCTTGCGCTGATCCTCGCCAGGCTCGACGCCGGCAATCTGGCCACGGTGCAAGAACTGGCGGGCTGGCCGGATCAGGTGCGCGGCTATGGTCATGTGCGTGAAAAGTCGGCGCTGGCGGGACGGCAGCTGCGCGAGCGAGCGCGTGCAAAGCTTGCGGACTGAACCCGTGCCGCTGCGCATTGCGCTGCTCGCCCAGCTCGGCGGTGCAACTGGCGTATTGCTGCTCATCGTCGGACTTGGCCAGCTGACCACTGTCGATTTCATGCAGATTCCCGTCATCCTGGCGCTGCTGCAGGGCGGTATCGCCGCGATGATTTCCCTGCGGCTACGCGCGCCGGCATGGTGGCAGCCGATCCACCTCACTTTCATGCCGCTCGTCGTCGTCGTGCAGCGGCTAAACATCGCGCCCGGCTGGTTCCTCGCCGCCTTCGTGCTGCTGCTGCTGGTTTTCTGGCGCACCGACAAGAGCCGCGTGCCGCTCTACCTCACCAACGCCGCGACAGCGGATGCACTCCTCAAGCTGCTGCCGGCCTCGCCCTGCCATGTCATCGACCTCGGCTGCGGCGATGGCGGACTGCTGCGCCGGCTGGCGGCGGCACGTCCAGACTGCCGCTTCACCGGCATCGAACATGCACCGCTGACCTGGTTGCTGGCACGGCTGCGCAACATCAGCCAGGTCAATGTGACGATCCGGCGTGGTGATCTCTGGCAGGAGCCGCTGGGTGACTACGCGATAGTCTATGCCTTCCTCTCCCCGGCCCCCATGCTGGAGTTGTGGTCAAAGGCCCGCACCGAAATGAGGCCCGATGCCCTGCTGGTCAGCAACAGCTTCGAGGTACCGGGCATCGAGCCCGCCGACACCGTGGCCGTGGCCGATCGCCGGAATACCCGCCTTTTTCTGTATCACCCCGCACGGCAGGGATAAAGCCCGCCCAATAAGGCCAACGTTTTCGCTGCATTTCCGGCCATCCCCCGGGGCGGCGATCAACAATAATCCGTCCGATCGTAACCACGTAGTAACCACGCAGAACGGACATGGCGGACATCATCTGTGTAATCGGCAACAAGGGCGGCACGGGCAAGACCACGCTGTCGCACATGCTCTGTCAGGGCATGGGCCTGCTCGGCCAGCGATCCGTGTGCGTGCTGACCGATACCCACCGCGAGCCGCTTGATCCGGCCGACCGCCGCTACCTGATCGCCGACGCCCGTTCGCGCGAGGCGCTGGGCAAGGTCACCGACAAGATCCGCTCGCTCAAGGCCTGGCTCGGCGTGATCGACGGTGGCGGCAACCGCACGGAGATGGACCGCCGGCTGTATGGCGTGGCCGACCTCGTCTTGCTGCCCTTCCGCGATTCGCACGAGGACATCCGCACCGTGATCCGCGATCTCGAGATGTTCCCGCGCGCCTACGCGATCCCGACCCAGTGGCCGACCAATGCCTGGCAGCGCGAAGCCGCGGAAAAGGCAGTAGCTGAGTTGTTGGCACCCTATCGCGACCGCATCCTCGATCCGGTCTTCAGCCTCTCGGCCAGTAAAGTGTTGTTGCAGAAGCAGCTACCGGCCGGCCTGCCGACACCGCTGGCCAATGCCTGCCGCGCCGTGGCGCATCAGGTCATCGACCTGCTGCAATTGCCGCTGGAAGATGCCGTGCCGCTGCAGGGCGTTGCCCGTAACGCAGCAAATTCTGCAGCGCATACCCCGCAACCGCTGGCGGTCGCGGCCTAGTTCCAGTCAGTCGGTGAGTTTCTTGCCCTGCGCGACCAGCAGGGCTTGCGAGCGGTTGTTAACACCCAGTGACTTGAAGATCGCGGAGACATGGATCTTCACCGTGCCTTCGGTGACGCCGAGCATCTCGGCGATGTCGCGGTTAGTCTTGCCCTCGGCCAGCAGTTCGAGCACGCGCGCCTGACTCTTGGTCAGGCCGTAGCGCTCGGCCACGGTCTTGGCACGTTTGCGCTTGCCAGTCAGTTCGCGATATTCCGGTGGCAGCCAGATTTCGCCATTCAGCACCTCGCGCAGCGCACCGAGCAAAACGTCGGTCGGGCTCGCCTTGGAGACGAAGCCAGCGGCGCCCTGGCGGATCGCCTTCATGACCGTATCCGCATCATCGAGGGCCGAGAGGATCACCACCGGAATGTGCGGAAAGCGCTTGCGCATCACACCGAGGAAAGCGAGGCCACCGGTCCCCGGCAGCATCAGGTCGAGCAGTGCCAGGTCGAAATCATCGTTCGCCTCGAGCAGCCGGGTCGCCTCTTCCGCATCGCGCGCACCCAGTATCTCGGCCGAGGAATCCGTCTCCTCCAGCGCCTTCAGCGCCAGCAGCAGTCCCTCCCGGACGAGGGCGTGGTCTTCGATGACCAGAATCCGCACTTTCTTCTCCTTCTTCGAATACGGCTATTATTAGGGGCGAATCATATACCTGTCGAGGCCGATAATGACAAACGAGACCACAAGCAGCATGGGTGACCCGATGGAATTCATCAAGAACATGTGGGGCAACATGGGTTTCTCGCTGCCCGGCATGGTGACGCCGACCGTCGATACCGACGAACTCGGCAAGCGCATCGCCGACCTGAAGGCTGTCGAAGGCTGGCTGAAATCCAACCTGAGCCTGTTGCAGATGACGATCCAGGGCCTCGAAATGCAGCGGGCAACGCTGATGGCCTTCCAGCAGATGAGCCAGGCGACGCAGGAAGCAGCGGCGGAAGCGGAAAGCGCACCCAACCCCTTCCTCAACCCGGCGGTCTGGCAGATGCCTTGGGATCTGATGAAAAGTGCCGTGCCGCCAGCCCCGACTTCCGTGGAACCCGTGCCGGAGGCGCAGGCACAAGCCAAGCCGAAACGCTCACCGCGCAAGAAAAGCGAGCCAAATGGGTAGGCTCACCATTCCCAGCAGCGTGCTGGCGGAAATCAGCCAGGCAACGCGCGCGCCATCGCCGCCCATGCGCTGGGCGAGAATGTAGGCCGACGAAGCGGTCGGCAGCGCGGCAAAAGCCATCACCACATCGAAATGCACGCCGGTCAGTCCGATCCAGCGGGCGACCAGCAGGGCGATCAGTGGCATCGCCAGCAGCTTCACCGCAAGGAAATAACCCGCCGCACCACGACCATCGTGGCCAAGCGCGCCGCGGAGCTTGAGCGCCGCGCCGACGGCGAGCAGGCCGAGCGCGATCGCCGCTTCGGCCAGTCGGCCGAGGAAATGCCCGACGGGTGCGGGGATCGGCAAGCCGGCGAGATTCCAGCCCAGCGAGACCAGCGTCGCGAGGAACAGCGGGTTCTTCGCCAGTTCGCGCCACACCGAGGTTTCGCCGTGACGCGCGAGCATGCCCACCGCCGCGATGTTGGCAAACGGCACCATGCCCCCGGCCAGCAGGCCCATCGCCGCGATGCCGACCGCACCGTGCAGCTTGGCGGCGACCGCCAGGCCGATGTAGGAATTGAAGCGAAAGGCGCACTGGAACTGCGAGGCGAAGGAAAGCGGCGTGAGCGGGAACAGCGGCCGTGCCAGGAGCGCCAGCAGCATCGCGCCGGCCATTGCCGCCGCGCCGGTGCCAATCAGCGGCACCGCCGAAAAAGTCAGCGGTGTCTTGGTGATCGCGTTGAACAGCAGCGCGGGAAACAGCACGAAATAGACGAGCTTCTCGAGCCCGGTCCAGAAATGGTCGCCCAGCGTCATCCAGCGCCGCAGGGCATAGCCGAGCAGGATCAGCGCGAAATCCGGGAGGAGCGTGAGGGCGGTATTCACGGAATCAGATCACAGCGGCAGCACGCAACTGCTCGATCTCGGCATCCGCATAGCCGGCTTCGCGCAGGATTGCCGTCCCGTCAGCGCCGACTTTCGGGGCAGGGCTGCGCACACCGAATTCGAAATCCGAAAGCTTGAACGGCGGGGCGAACTGTTTCAGCCCGTCGATCTCCGGCAGCATGCCGCGCGCCTCGAGTTGCGGGTTTTCCATCGCCTCCTCGAACGTCAGCACCGGCGTCACGCCGCAATCCACGTTCTCGAACAGTGCCGCCCAATGCGCGAGTGACCGGCTGGCGAACATTGCCTCGAGTTCGCGCCGGGTGCGTTCGCCGTCTTCGCCGCGCGCAAGGCCGAAGGGCTTCAGTTCCGACTTACCGATCGCATCGCAAAACACTTTCCAGAATTTCGGCTCGAGCGCGCCCACCGCCATGAAGCGCCCGTCCTGCGTGCGGTAGAGCCCGTAACCCGGCAGGCCGCCATTGAGGTCATCGACGCCGCGCGGCAGCGTCTGCCCGCGTGCCAGCACCGAGAGCAGTCCGGTATAGGCGTGTGCGAAGGTGGCATCGGTCATGGAGACATCGACGTAGCGTCCTGCGCCCGTCGCCTGTGCCCCGATCACCGCGGCGAGGATGCCCATCGTCGCGGTCAGCGCGCCGCCGAGCAGGTCGCCGATCTGCAGGTTCGGAATCGCCGGCGGTCCTTCGGCATGGCCGATCTGGTCGAGCACGCCCGAGGTGGCGATGTAGTTGAGGTCGTGGCCGGCACGGTCGCGCCAGGGACCGTCCTGCCCGTAACCGGTGATCGCGCAATAGACGATGCGCGGATTGATCGCCCTCACTGCCGTATAGCCAACGCCGAGTTTGTCGACGACGCCGGGACGGAAACTCTCGACGATCACGTCGACATCGCGCGCGAGGCGCAGGAACACTTCCACACCTGCCGGCTGCTTGAGGTCGAGGCGCATGCCGCGCTTGTTCCGATTGACCACGCGGAAGAAAAAGCTGTCCTCGCCGGGTGCTGCACCCAGCCCCATCCTGCGCGCGTAGTCGTCCGCGCCCCCATGCTCAAACCCCTCGATCTTGATCACCTCCGCGCCAAGATCGGCAAGGTGGAGCGTACAGACGGGTCCCGGCAGCAGGCGCGTGAGGTCGAGGATTTTCAGGCCCGCCAAGGGACTGGTTGCCTGGCCGGCGGCTTGTGAGGGTGACATGGTCAGGAAAGACGGGGTAAGCTGCAATCGCCTCATTCTAGTGGGAGAGATCGTGAAAACCATCGGCCTGATCGGCGGCATGAGCTGGGAATCGACGGTGCCCTATTACCGTCTCATCAACGAAGGCGTGAAGCAGCGCTTCGGCGGGCTGCACTCGGCGCGCGTCGTGCTCTACAGCGTCGACTTCCACGACATCGAGGTCCTGCAACATGACGGCCGCTGGGACGAGGCCGGTGCACTGCTCGCCGCTGCAGCACGGTCGCTGCAGTCCGCCGGTGCGGACTTCATCGTGTTGTGCACGAACACGATGCACAAGGTAGCCCCGGCGATCGAGGCCGCCGTAACGATTCCGCTGTTGCATATCGCCGACCCGACCGCGGCGGCAGTGAAGCAGGCCGGCATCCATACCGTCGGACTGCTCGGCACGCGCTTCACGATGGAGCAGGATTTCTATCGCGGCCGGCTGGAGGCCAGGCACAGGCTGAAGGTAGTCGTTCCCGAGGCAGCGGACCGCGACATCGTGCATCGTGTGATTTACGACGAACTCTGCCTCGGCATCACGCAGGTTGCGTCGCGTGCTGCCTATCGTGAAATCATCGGCCGGCTCGTCGCTCAGGGCGCCGAGGGGATCATCCTCGGCTGCACCGAGATCGGCCTGCTGGTCAAACCGGAAGATGCGCCGGTGCCACTCTTCGACACCACCGCACTGCATGCCGCGAGCGCGGTCGAGTTCGCCTTGCCCTAGTCGTATTTCCGTTCGTCGCTGATGACCTTGCCGTCGTTCGGCAGGCTGGCCACGAACTTCACTTCGCCGCGCAGCTTGGTCAGTTCGCGCAGTGAAGCGGCGACGGCGTCAATATCCGCATTACCCTCGCAGTGGAGCGTCATTGTGTCAGTGCTGTCCGGATTGGTGACGACGAGCCGCGCACGCACGATCCCGGGATGGCGCTTGACGACGGCGGCAATCTGCTCGGGATGAACGAACATGCCCTTGACCTTGGTGGTCTGGTCGGCGCGCCCCAGCCAGCCCTTGATGCGCAGGTTGGTGCGGCCGCAAGGTGAAACACCCGGGAGGATCGCAGACAGGTCCCCGGTGCCGAAGCGGATCAGCGGATAGGTCTGATTCAAGGTCGTGACGACCACTTCGCCCACTTCGCCGTCCGGCACGGGATCGCCGGTGCCCGGACGGACGATTTCGAGGATCACTTCCTCGTCGACGACCAGGCCCTCGCGCGCCGGCGTCTCATAGGCGATGACGCCGAGGTCGGCAGTCGCGTAGGTCTGGTAGCCCGTGATGCCACGCGCAGCGAAGGCTTCGCGCACCGGCGGCAGGAAGGCCTCGCCCGAAACCAGCGCCTTGGTCAGCGACGGAATCTTCAGGCCGAGTTCGTCGGCCTTGTCGAGGAGGATGCGCAGGAAACTCGGCGTGCCGACATAGCCGTGCGGCTGCAGGTCGGCCATCGCCTGCACCTGCTGCTCGGTCTGGCCGACACCGCCGGGAAACACTGTGCAGCCGAGCGCCAGCGCACCCCCTTCGAGGATCCATGCGCCCGGGGTCATGTGGTACGAGAAGCTGTTATGCACCAGATCGCCCGCACGGAAGCCGGCGGCGAATAACGCCCGTGCCGTGCGCCAGTAGTCGGCGTTGCGGCTTTCCGGTTCGTAGATCGGGCCGGGCGAGGAGAACACACGGCCCATCTGGCCCCAACGGGCAGCGACCAATCCACCGAAGGGACGATGCTGCTTTTGCAACTCGATGAGTTCGTGCTTGCGCACCACCGGCAGTTGAGCCAGCGCGGCACGCGTCGTGATCCGCGCCGGATCGACTTCGCGCAGCGACTCCTCGAACCACGGTGCATTCGCCTTGGCATGGGCGATCTGGCGCGGCAGCAGGGCAAAAAGCTCATGTTCGCGCTGCTGCGGATCGCGCGTTTCCAGCGCGTCGAAATGCTCGCCCATGATCTTAGGCCAGCCAGCGTTTTCTTCTGCGGTAATGCTTCACTTCGCGGAAGCTCTTGCGGCCGCTGCTCGACAGGCCGAGGTAAAACTCCTTGACGTCCTCGTTGTTGCGCAACTCGGCCGCTTCGCCTTCCATGACGACGCGGCCGTTCTCGAGGATGTAGCCGAAGTCGGCATAGCGCAGCGCCACCATGGTGTTCTGTTCGGCCAGCAGGAAGCTCACCTTCTCGCGCTGGTTGAGATCGCGCACGATCTCGAAAATTTCCTCGACGATCTGCGGCGCGAGGCCCATTGAGGGCTCATCGAGCAGGATCATCTCGGGATTGGCCATCAGCGCACGGCCGATGGCGGTCATCTGCTGTTCGCCGCCCGAGGTGTAGCCGGACTGCGACGTCCGGCGCTGCTTGAGACGCGGGAAATACTGATACACCTTTTCGAGGCTGGCCTTGAGGTCGGCACGTGATTGGGCCCGCGTATAGGCGCCGGTCAGCAGGTTCTCTTCGACGGTCAGGTGGGCGAAGCAGTGGCGGCCTTCCATCACCTGGATCACGCCGCCCCTGACCAGTTCGTTCGGCGTCAGCTGATCGATCCGCTGGCTCCTGAACTGGATGTCGCCCTTGGTCACCTCGCCGCGCTCCGCGCGCAGCAGGTTGGAAATGGCCTTGAGCGTCGTCGTCTTGCCCGCGCCGTTGGCACCCAGCAGCGCGACGATCTTGCCTTGCGGCACCTCCAGCGACACGCCCTTGAGCACGAGGATGACGTGGTCGTAGATGACCTCGATGTTGTTGATGATGAGATACGCGCTCATGTCGGTTCCGGATCGGTGAAAGTCGGCGCTGGCAGGACGGCACCAGCGCCGGTTTCGCGTTGCTTATTTCTCTTTCGAACAGTCGCGCGGCGTGATGCCCTTTTCCTTGGCGAACTTCGCGGCGTCGGCCTTGAACAGCGGGTGGACCAGCGCCTTGTTGCCCTCGATCCAGTCGGTCA
>ERZ1645187.3555-NODE-3555-length-13033-cov-20.235244_pt1 | contig 13033 bp, 10 predicted proteins | sample MGYA00575352_ERZ1645187 | MGnify/ENA primary metagenome ERZ1645187 (study PRJEB40837, sample SAMN11349314) | freshwater sediment metagenome | isolation source: river sediment | host: Sediment | place: India: Wazaribad , New Delhi | collected 2017-02-21 ... | reverse complement strand
CAACAATGATTCGGAGTACAATAAGGGTTGCCCCGGCGCTGCCTGCCTGCAGGCTTGTGCTGGCACGATCTACCGCATGAGGAAGACCCGATGAAAAATACTTTTTCCAGGCTCGCACTGTTCGCGCTGATTTGCACGCTGTTGGTTGCCTGCGCAGGCTCCGCCCCGCAGCCGACCGCCGTGCCAACCGCGACGAACACGCCTACCACACCCCCGCCCACGGATACTCCTGCGCCTACCCAAACCCCGACCCAGACCGAAGTACCTACCGAGACAGTTACCCCCACCCGCACAAAGGTCCCGTTTGCCGGGTTCATGCAGCTTTTCAGCCTGTACCGGGCCTGGTCCAATGAAGGCAAAACCTATTTTTACTTCCTGCAGTCCAACTTCCCGGGCACCATGTACGCCCGCGCCGACAGCTACGACCTGGTCTGCAACCCCGACCCAAAGTATCCCCTGCATATGCAGTGCGAAAGCAATCAGGAAATTTTTGGCCAGGATGAAATGACCTTTACATTCTTCACGGATGAAGACCGCCAGGACCTGGTCCACACCCAAAAGTTTTTCACCGGCCTGGTGAATGACATCGTCTATTACCACAATACGGACTGCCCGGATCGCGGTAAGAACGTGCATTGCGAATCCGAGTACCGCCTGTACGATGGGCGCTGCTACTACGCGCACACCTGCTACGACGACTGCGGCTTGTATTATTCCCGGGACAACATTCCCGAAGTCTGGAATGAATTTCAGGGCTACACCACCCCCTGCAACTGACCATACGATGAGAAATCTCCGGAAAGCCCTCTCCTTTAGCCTACTCGCGCTGCTGCTGGCTGCGTGCGCCTCCAGCGCTGCGCCAAGCCCCACCCCGCTGCCTACTGCCACCAACACGCCAGCCCCCAGCGCCACCAATACCCCCGCTCCTACCGCCACCCCCACGCCTGAGCCCAGCCCGACCCTCACGCTACCGCCCACGCCGACCAACACGTTGGTGCCTTTCCCGGGGTTCTCGCGCATCTTTGAATTCAACAAAGCCTGGATTGCTGACAATCAGACCCATTTCTACTTTTTAAACTCCCAGGTGGATATGAACCTGTACGGCACCATCGCCGGCGAGTACCCATTCACCTGCAGCCCTGACCCGAAGTATCCGAACCACATGGAATGTCTGTCCGACTTTACGGACTGGAAAAAATCCTGGGTCGAGTTTGTGTTTTACGCGGACGAAGCCCGCACGCAGGAAGTGGACCGGCGCACCTTCTTCACAGGGCTCAGCGACGAACCGCGCGGCATCCCGCAGGGCTGCGAGGCTGAATTCCGGATCTACGACGGCAAGTGCTACGTCGCCTACACCTGTTACGACGCGCTCGGCAATTACCTCTATTCTTATAATAACTATCCGCCCAATGGCAACTTTGAGGGCTTCACCGGCCCATGCCCGGGGTGGTAAACACCCAGAAGACGCACACAGCGGCTGCTTATGCAGCCGCTGTTTTATTATCTGTGTTAGCGGAGGCTCAGTACTTGTAAATCCCGCCGCCGATGAATTCGCGGATAACCGAGTTTTCGGGCACGATGCTGTCGTCGGCAACCGCGTCAATCTCAGCAAAGAGCGCGTTCACGCGTGCCGCCCGCTCGTACGCGTCCTGATGGAGCGGGTCATCCCGGTATTCTTCGGTCCAGCGGGCAAATTCAGCGCCCAGTTTGGCTTTGTAAAGCGGCAGTTCGTAGGGCATGGCGCTGTTCACGATGGTATCCACCGAATTTACATAAGGAATGATGTGGCGCAGTTCGCTGCTGCGCACGTAGTGCCAGTGCAGCAGGGTGCGGGTCGGGTCGTAAGCCCGGTGCGAGGCATCCCGCAGCATGCGCCGGATCAGGCGGATGTCGGTCCAGCGCACATAGCGCCCCGCGCTGTCCTTCAACTGCAGCAGCGGCTCGATGTACAACTTGAACTTCATTTCAGCCGGGATGGAGATGGTCATCTCCGGGTATAAACCGTGCAGGCTGTCAATCAGGATGATTTCATTTTTCGCCAGGCGCATCGGGGTATGGTCTTTGATACTTTGGCCGGTCTTGAAATCATAATAGGGGATGCGCACTTCCTGCCCGTCAAAAAGCGCGCTCAGGTGTTGGTTAATCAGGTCCATGTCCAACGCCTGCGGGGTCTCAAAATCATAATCCCCAAACTCATCCTTGGGGTGCAGCTCCAGATCGTGGAAGTAATGGTCCACATTCAGCGTCACCAGGCGCAGGTTCTCACGCGCCAATTGTTCGCCCAATTTGATGGTGGTAGTGGTCTTGCCGCTGGAGGATGGACCGGCGATAAAGACCATGCGCACCTCGTCCTTGCGGTTGAGCACCAGGTTGGCGGCGTTTTCCACGTCCTCATGGTAGGCGGCTTCCGCGGCGGTCACTATCTGATGCAGATTGCCGGCGCGAACATACCCGTTCAACTGCGCGACAGTATGTACTTCGTGGCTGCACGCCCAGTCCAACACGCTCCAAAGTTTTGCCCAGGGGATGTTGCTGGAGGGCTGCTGGTCGGGCTCTTTACGCTTTTCCCGCTGGCGCGCGCGTTCATTCCGATACAGGATGTAGGCTTTCGCGACTCTGGCGTGCCCGTTCTCAATCAGAACCTTTTCGACCAGGTCCTGGATTTGTTCGATGTTGGGGGCTTCACCTGGCGGCGTACTTTGCTCCAGCAGCGCCACCACCTGAGCCGCCAGTTCTTCCGAGGTTTTTCGGTCCCGCCCGCCGACAGCCACAGCCGCGCGGTAGATGGCGTTGGTGATGCGCTCCGGCGTGAAGGGAACAAGGGTCCCGTTGCGTTTTACGACGTGGGTGATCTGACTCATGCGCTCCTCCGTGGTGAGAATTGAGCTGATGCTGGGATTATAGCACGCGCGCGGGCTCTCAATTGTGTAACGCAATCGTTGGAGTAGGTCAGTTTGCGCATTTCAACCTGACAATATCAACCGTTTGACGAAGGACTGTAACACAGAAAAAACGCAAACCGGCATATGGAAAAAACTTCTCCGGGGACTGCTTGCGTGCCGGAGGCTCTGCTTGCGCTCCGAAGGCAAAGCTGGCGAGCGCAGCGAGACTGATGAGGGTCCTTATTCTGCTTGCATTGGGATTAACAGCGGTAGGGGCGAAGCATCCCAGACAAACATAGCAAATTCCGGCAACACTAGCATTAAGGATGCTTCGCCCCTACGACCCAACAGCTCCTTGTCTGACTCTATTAGGACGGAGGGCATTTTTTCAGCTCGTAGATCGGGTTGCATTCTTCAACCCGACGTGTTTATTCCGGTATTGAATGAAAAAGGTTGGGGACCTGATTTTTAAACCCCGCGCTCGGTGCGAACACTCTATCCTTCATACGGAAGGCTGACAATCGCGGTGGAGCCTTCGCCCAGCCGGCTCTCAATAGTCAACTGCCCGCCCATGGCTTCCACCAGGCTCTTGGCAATCGAAAGCCCCAGCCCAAAGCCCGTTCCGCTGGCGCGTTCTCCGCGGTAAAAACGGTCAAAGATATGCTTCAGTTTTTCTTGGGGGATCCCATCACCGTGGTCGCGCACCCGGATTTCCACCCTATCCTGCACAGCCGCGACTTCCACCTCAATATTTCCTGGAGCGTATTTCAACGCGTTATCCAGCAGGATCAACAGCACCTGTTTCAGGCCATCGCGCCAGGTGAGCAGGCGCAGCCCAGCGGGTGCGTCCAGGCTTATCTGCCGCTTTTCGTCCATCTGGCGCGCCTGACGGACTGCTTCTTCCAGCAAGGCGGGGAGTTCCACCACATCCCTGGCTGTGCTCCGGGCGGAGTCCGCCCGGGCTTGCTCCAAGAGTGCGCTGACCAGGCGAATCATCCGTTCGGTTTCGTCCACCATATCTTTTTGGATATCCGCCCTTTCCTCCTGGGTAACAGCGGGCTGATGCGAAAGCAAGCTCAGGTTCCCGCGCAGGGTGGTCAGCGGCGTACGCAGCTCGTGCGAAACATCCGCAACAAACTCCCGCTGCATTTCCAACGCGCGCGCTTTGGCATCGTAGGCATCTTCCAGCTCCTCAAGCATGGTGTTGAACGTAACCGCCAGCTGCCCGACTTCATCCTGAGGTCCCTGATAATCTACCCGGCGCGAAAAATCCCGTTCCTCACCAATCTGGCGTGCGGTTTGCGAAATTTTCTGGATTGGTTTAAGGAAATAACCGGAGAAAAACCAGCCGATCGCGACTGCCGCGACCATAATCAGCAGGGTGGCGGCGATCAGCGTATTGCGCAAAGCTTCCATGCTGCGGTCGCGTTCGGTTAGGGGACGGGCGACCTGCAGAATCATGGAAAGTTTGCCTTCCAGCATCACCGGCCGGTTCAAAATCAGCAGGCGTTCATCCAGATAAGTCGTTTCCCACCAAACTTCGCCCCTATGAAGCGCCGCATGCCCCTCTGCGCTGCATGGCAGCCCGCCTTCAGCCACACCGTAGGGCGCAGCGATGAGCTCGCCCTCAGCATTCAGCACGCGCACAATTTCGCGCTCGCGCAGGCTCTTGATAACTTCAGCGTTGGATAAACTCTCAAAAGTTTTGGGGTCCGCAGAGGTGTAAGGCCCCAAGCCCGGCGGGTTTGCCAGGAGCATCGGCACCAGGTTGATGGCGACCTCGTCGCTGCTGTAAATCAGGTCTTTCTTAAGGCTGTTAAGCGTGCTGCTTGCCTGAATGCCATACAAAGCCGCGCCAAACGCAAGCAGTGTGACCAGCAGGATCACATTGTAGAGCAGGGTGAAGCGCGCCCGAATGGACATCATTCCTCGCGGAGGACGTATCCAATCCCGCGGACAGTCTGAATCAGCCGCGGTTCCCCATCAGTTTCGATTTTTTTGCGCAGGTAGCTGATATAGATTTCCAGAACGTTGCTGTCGCCGCCAAAGTCGTAGCCCCACACTTCTGTCAGGATTTGACTGCGTTCCAACACCTGGCGTGGATGGCGCAAAAAGTAATGCAGGAGGTTAAACTCGGTTACGGTCAGGTCGAGCAGGCGTGTGCCGCGCCAGGCTTCGTGTTGGACTGGGTCCAGCATGAGATCGGCGTATTGCACCACGGTATCATCCGGGCGCGTCTCAATCCGGCGCAGCAAGGCATGCACGCGCGCCACAAGTTCAGACGGCGCGAAAGGCTTTACCAGGTAGTCATCCGCCCCGCTTTCCAAGCCATCAACCCGATCCTCTATCGCGTCACGTGCGGTGAGCATCAGGACAGGCAGGCGGTTATTCATGGCGCGCAGCCTCTGGATGAGCTCCAGCCCGTCCATCTCCGGCATCATCCAATCCAGGATCATCAGGTCCGGTTTTTGTTGGCGGACAATTTCAAGAGCTTCCACGCCAGTCGAGGCGGTGAGCACGTCCATGTTTTCGTACGCAAGCGTACGTTTCAGCATCTTAAGCAGTTTTTGGTCGTCATCTGTGATCAGTACTTTTGGCATTGCGCGGCATCCTGAATGTAAATATTCCTCATTGATATATATCACAATATACCCGCCGCGGCTGTGAAAATCCTGTGACAGCTTTTTTCACAGCTTTCTCTAAGCTTTTGTTTGGCGAAATCACAGGATAAGCGCTTACTATATAGGTGTTAGGATTGACGGGACGCTGTTTCGCTTCAACGAAACAGCAGCAGACAGGATGGACACCTGACTGAAAACATAGACGAACAATTTCGATCTTTCTCCTCCAGATACGAGCAGCGGTAACGACGGACCGCTGCTTGTACTTTAACCTGCGCTGATTTGAGCGCTGGGGGTATTCCTCTGGCGCGCATGCTATAATTAATGCAATGGAATACGAAGAGAAGCCTTTCCCCCTCATCTACGCCCATAGAGGAGCCAGCGCTTTAGCGCCTGAAAATACGCTGGCAGCCTTTCAACTTGCCTTTCAATCTGGCGCGGACGGTATCGAGCTGGATGTGATGCTCAGCCGCGACAAAGAATTGGTCGTCATCCATGATTCCACGGTCGACCGCACCACGGACGGCACGGGCAAGGTGGCGGAAATGCCGCTGGCAGCCCTGCGGGAACTGGATGCCGGCGCACACTTTGGCGAAGCATTTCGCGGGGAAAAATTGCCCACGCTGACTGAAGTCTTTGAAACAGTGGGCGGCAAAATGCGCATCAACGTGGAGCTGAAGAACTACGCCCACCCCATGGACGACCTGACCAGCCGCGTGATTGCGCTCACGGAACGCTTTCAGCTTGAAGATTCTGTGCTGCTCTCGTCATTCAATCCGATTAATCTGAGCAAGGCGCGGCGCCAGAACCCGAAAATTTGCCGCGGACTGCTTGTTTCTCCGGGCGATCGGCGGATGCTTGGCGGGGTCGGGCGCTTATTCCCCTACCACGCGCTGCATCCGTATTACGAAGACGTAACGCCTGAGATGGCCGCTGACCTGCGCGCGCGTGGAAAACAGTTGAACACCTGGACAGTGGACGAGCCCCAGGCGCTGCTGCGTCTGCGCGCTATCGGAGTGGACGGCATCATTTGTAACAACCCCGCCGCGGCGCGTGCCGTGTTGGAAGGCAGATAATGAGAACCCGCCGCGCGCTCGGGCTCTTCCTGGCGTTCAGCCTGCTCTTCTGTATGCTGCCCACCCCGGCGCGGGCGAACACCCCCACACAAGCGGAAACACTGCTGGCTTCGATGAGCCCCGCGGAGAAAGTCGGGCAGCTCTTTCTGATTACATTCAGCGGCAGCAGCGTCAGCGAGGGTTCGCTTCTGCGGGAATTAATTACCTCGCATCATATCGGCGGCTTTGTCCTGCGCGCAGACCACGACAATTTTTCCGGAACAGACACGCTTGCTTCTGTCTACAACCTGATTGCCGACATGCAAACTGCTGCCTGGGATAAATCCCAACCCTCCCCCAACACCAGCCTGGGCGGCGAACTTCCTGCCTACGTGCCGCTCTTTATTGGCATCGAGCAGAATGGAAATAGTGCCAGCCAGATTCTTAGCGGTCTTAGCGACCAACCCAACCAGATGACGCTCGGCGCCACCTGGTCCCCTTCCCTGGCGCAGCAAGCCGGGCAGGTGCTGGGGAGCGAACTTTCCGCGCTCGGCTTCAATTTATTCCTGGGTCCGACCCTTGACGTGGCGGAGACCACCAGCATGGAAACCGCAGCATACTCCGGCGCGGATTTATACGGAGCTGATCCCTATTGGGTAGGCGAAATTGGCCGGGCATACATCGCCGGGCTGCACGCTGGCAGTTTGAACCGCCTGAGCGTGATAGCGCGGCACTTCCCTGGCCTTGGCAGCACCGACCGGCCGCCGGACCTGGAGGTTGCCACTGTCCGCAAGTCGCTCGAACAGTTGAAGCAAATTGAACTCGCCCCGTTCTTCGCGGTGACCTCCGCTGAAGACCCGAACGCGCAGGCAGATGGCGTAATGGTTTCACATATCCGCTTTCAAGGCTTTCAGGGTAATATTCGCGCCACAACCCGCCCCATCAGCTTTGACGCTACCGCGCTCTCCCAGCTTTTGGCGGTGGAACCCCTGGCAAGCTGGCGTTCCGCGGGCGGCCTGACGGTCAGCGACAGCCTGGGCAGCAAAGCCGTGCGCTCTTTCTTTGACCCCACCGGGCAGAGCTTCGACGCGAACACAATCGCCGGATCCGCTTTCATTGCCGGCAACGACATGTTGTATCTGAACAATTTCACCAGCTCAGGCGAGACAAAACCCTATGAAACGATCCTCCAGACGCTGGATTATTTCAGCGGTAAATACGAGGAAGACCCTGCTTTCGCCCAGCGCGTGGACCAAGCGGTGCTGCGCATCCTGAATGTAAAATTGCAACTTTACGGCGAGTTCACGCTCGAAACAGTCGTTCCGGATCGCGCTGGCCTGGACCAGATCGGCAGCACTTCCGACGTCGCATTCAACATCGCCCGCGAAGCTGTCACGCTTATCTCTCCCAGCCAGGACTACCTGAACAGCCTGCTGCCCAGCCCGCCCGGCACCTATGAATACATGGTCATCTTTAGCGACCAGCGCACCAACAAGCAGTGCAGCACGTGCCAGCCCATTTACGAACTGTCTACCAATATGTTCCAGAACACGCTCCTGAAGCTGTACGGACAGGGCGGCAGCAACCAACTGCTCCAGAATCGCCTGAGCTCTTACAGCTTCAGCCATCTTAGCGAGGTGCTGGATCGGAAGACGGAGCTATCCGACCCGTACCTGCCGGATAACCTCAAACGCGCTACCTGGGTGATTTTCAACATACAGGATTTAGACCCGGCTCTGCCGGAGTCTTACGCGCTGCGTCGTATTCTTTCTGAACGCCTTGACCTGATCCGCGACAAAAAGGTTATTGTTTTCGCGTACGACGCCCCATACTTCCTGGACGCTACCGAGATTTCCAAGCTTTCAGCCTATTTCGCGCTCTACAACAACAGCCAGTCCAGCGTGGACGTGGCCGCGCGCGTGCTAATGCAGGAAATCCAGGCTTCCGGTGCGCTGCCCATTTCTTTACCCGCCGTCGGGTACGACCTGATCTTCGAAACTTCCCCAAACCCGGACCAGGTCATTCCCATCACGCTGGTCACCTCGCGCGAGATGCCCACCCCGCAAGCCGGGACTGCGCCCGCAGAAGCCACGCCTATGCCGCTCTTCGCGGTAGGCGAAACAGTCCAAATTCAAGCCGGCGTCATCCGCGACCACAACCAGCACCTTGTGCCGGACGGGACGGTGGTGCAGTTCACCATCCGCCTGGCCGGCGATCAGGCCATCATCGCCCAGCCGCAGGCTGTCACCAAAGACGGTTTAGCCTCGGTGGAATACCGGATTGAACGCGACGGCATTTTTGAGGTAACCGCCAGCAGCGAACCGGCAACAACCTCCGGAACGCTCATCCTGAACACGCAAGGCGGTCTGGCGCAGTTGATAATGCCTACCGCCACCCCGACGCTTGCCCCAAGCCCCACACCGATGCCAACGGCAACGCCTGAACTAATCCCCACCCCTGAACCGGGCGCATTGACAGACGGCAGCTTCCCGAAGATAGATGACTGGCTGCTGACGATGATGGTAATGTCCTTGGGTTTTGCCGCGGCATTTGCGAGCGGGCAGTTCTGGTGGGGTTCAAAGCTGTGGGGCGCGCGCGCGGGGGTTTGCGCGCTGATTGGCGGATTTGCCGCTTACCTGCTGCTCACGTTGGGTCTGCCCTCACTGGAAGAGCTTGTTAAAGAAGGCGGCACCTGGTTTGTGGTCGAGGTGGCGCTAAGCGGCATGCTGTTTGGTTGGCTTTCAGCGCTGGTGTGGTGGTTTGCCAAAAAAACAGCTGTGCGTCCGAAGTAAATTTTTCGTCATTGCAAACAAAGTGCCTGTGCCCGCCGTGGAACGGACGGGTAAAGCAATCTCCCTCCCTGCTAAGCGGAAAGCGCTTTGCAAGACCTATACCCCTTAGCGTATCGCGGTGACGATCTAATTCGTCTTTGCGAACCGTTTTGCCGTCAAGCTTTGAGCAAACCAATCCAAAATGAAGGGCAAAACGGTGTGGCAATCTGCCTGTAGGATTAATATGAAGTGAAGACCATTATGAAGACCAAGAGGAGAATCGCTTCCCTGCGACCTGTACCCATCAGGGTATCGCGATGACGGAGGCCAACCCGCCTACAAATTTCGCAGCAGGGTCAGCAGCAGGCTCAAAAAACCCAGCCCAGCGGAAATCGCCACCAGACGCCAATCAGCGTCACTCATGCGCTCAGCGCGTTTGGCTCCGTTGCCCCCCAAGCCAGCGCGCAGATGATTGGTCGACTCGCCGGTCAGGGCTTTCAAAAAAGTGCGCACATCCGCGGGGCGGTCGTCCGGGTGCAGCTGCAGCGCCCACAGAACGGCTTCCTCCACCCTTGCAGAAATAGAAGGGTTCAGCGAACGCGGCGCCGGCAGGCTTTTGGGGTCCAGAAAGCGGTCGCGTACATTGACAGGCGCCTGGTTGGTAAGCAGATGGTACAGCGTCCCCCCAAAAGCGTAGATATCCGCCCGCCGGTCCGTATGCAGGCTGTCGCCGCCGTACTGTTCCAGCGGTGTGTAAATTGCCGTCCCTTGTCCCTGCATGATGGTAATCGTCACTTCACCCGGCGCCAACAGCTTGACCAAGCCGAAGTCCACCAGCTTGACCAGCCCGGTGGGGGTGAGTTTTAAATTGGAAGGCTTGATATCCCGGTGCACAATAGGGGGCTGCTGGTTATGCAGGTAATCCAGCGCGTCGCCGATTTGCCGCGCCCAATCCAGCACATCTTCCTCGTCCAGAAAACGCTTCTCAGCGACTGCTTTGGAAACCAGCGTGCGCAGGTCATCCCCGGGGACGTAATCCATCACCAAATAATCGTCTTCGCCAATCGAAAAGTAATCTGAAACCTTGGGCAGGTTGGGATGGTCCAGCCGGGCAAGCACGGTGGCTTCTTTCAGGAACTGATCGCGGGACTCCTCCAGCAGGTTTGAGGGAAGTGAAGCATCGTAGCTAACCTGCTTGATCGCGCAAAAACGCCCGCTCAGGCGCGTATCTTCCGCCAAATAGATGCAGCCGTAGCCGCCCTGACCAATAATGCGGTCAATGCGATAACGGTCATGCAGAAGGTCGCCTTTGGCGGCACGAACGGGCATGGGTGCTTCCCTTTCTAAAACTATCCGCGCTCCCTTCTTTCGGCGTCTGGGAGTATTGCGCGCGGGGACCACAAAAAATCGCGTGGGTTATAATACTAAATTATAGCGCATAAGTTTGAGGGTCTTGGGATGGAATTTGCTATTCTGCTCGCACAATCGGGTCCGCTTGCTGGCCAGCAGTGGGCTGTCAGCAGCACGCTCACCATCGGCCGGGACGAAAGCTGCGAGGTCGTCGTACCTGACCGGCAGGTCTCGCGTCAACACGCCCGCCTGTCCCTTCGCGAAAACGCGGTGTTCCTGGAAGACCTGAAAAGCAAAAACGGTACCTACCTGAACGGTCAGCTACTCGCTGCCCCAACGCAACTGCGCGAAAGCGATGAAATCCGGGTCGCGTTCGCCCAAACTTTCCTCTTCCTCTCCTCAGATGCCACCCTGCCGCTCTCGGAATTGCCTGATGAGTACCTTAAGCTCTTCACCCTCAAGGTGGACGCCGACGCGCGGCGGGTTTGGGTGCGCGGGACGGAAATTTCGCCGCCCTTATCATCCCAACAGTTCAGCCTGCTAAACGCCCTTTTCATTAAAAACGGCGAGGTGGTCTCCCGCGAAGAGTTGATCCAAGCGGTGTGGGGCGACGAGACACCCTGGGTGACCGAACAGGCTTTTGACGCGCTTGTCCGGCGCCTGCGCGAACGGATTAATCAAATTGACCCCGATTATGACTATGTAGTCACAGTTCGGGGTCACGGGTTACGACTGGAAAATCAGCCGCACTAGGCGGGGTTTTCTCTTGAGAGGTTGCGCTGCATCGAGAAGCGCAGCGCCTCCCGGCTGATATCTTTCAGGCGCGCCACAGCTTCCGGCTGCTCGTTGCTCTTTTCCATCTGCCCGATAAGTTCGTTCAGCATCTGCAGGAATTCCGCGTCAATTGCGTCTCCGGCTTTTTCAAATATCTGCCGGCGGGCAGTTTCATCTTCCGCTTGCAGCAGAATCTCAATCATCTGCAAGGCCGCGCCGGACTGGCTGGTAGCCTGCACTACCGCGATAATCCGCATCAGTTTCTCCAGCTTGGCCTGGTCTTTATCTGCCTGCGCGTGCTCAGCGGCATGATTGACCACATCCGCGAATGCCTGGTCCACGCGCGGCAGCGCTTTTTCCGTGGCCTCTTCGATATTTTCTGAATTGAGAATTTCGTCCAACAGTGCCTGCGCCTGGTCTAGCTGAGCCTTCAAGGCCGCGTCCACCGCGGCGGTAAGCTGCAGAAGTTTTTCCCGCAGGGCGCTCAGCTTAGCCTGCTCCTCGCCAGTAGAGGCGTCTATTTTTGCGCTGAGCTGCTCAAAGAAGGTGTAATCCAGGCCGCCGCGCGCCATCGTCACCAATGTGGTCAGCCGCGCGTCCGAACCCGCGGATTCAATCATCAGCTCCAGCAAGGATTCGCGCGTCAGCCCCTTCTGGCTGAGTTCTTGCAGACTCTTAACCGCAGCCTGCGATTCGCGCGCCTGTTCTGCCAGGCTCTTGCCGTAGCTGGAGTGTTCCAGCATGCCGCGCTGCAGATTTACCAGGATTTGCACGCCTTCCTGGTCCCCGCCAGCCGCGGAAGCTTCCGCCAAACGAGAAACCAGCATAAAGACCTGTTCATCTATCTTGCTGTCGTTCTGCGCAATCAGTTCCGGCAGCTTTTCAGGCGCGGCAGCCGCCAGCTGTGAGATAAGAGCCAATTTCTCCTGCTGGGCTTTCATCATCTCAGGGGTGATCCCGTCGGCTTTCAGGATAGTTTCGAATAAGAGCTGCTGGGTCAGCATTGTCTGCGGGCGGAACAGATATCCTTTGCGCTTCTCAGGAGGGAGGGTATCCACCACCTTCTTGATCAGAGGTCCGATGATCTTTTCCTGCTCCGGCACAGGCAGGTTGGCTTCTGGCGGGAAGTAAGTCAGCAGAAGTTCTTTCTCCGCGTCGTGGTACACAATCGGGGAGGGGTAAACGCCCTGGTAATGGCACACGGGGCAGTTAATCAGGTTGGCAGACCCCGAAAGGAGTTTTTCCTTGGCTTGGGGATCGCTGCTCAAATCGAACAGGCGGGTAATCTCGGCGGTTATTGGAGTGCGGCAGTGCGGGCATGTAATGGTTGTTTTCGGCATTAGAGACTCGTTTCCTTTGATATCAATTCTCTAAATTATAACATTCGCTCCGTCCTCTTCCAGGCAATGTATATCAGCGTTGCATTAATATTTTTCGGTCCCGCAGCAGCTAAGTTTCCCGGAGGTGAGTTGGTTTGTTTATTGATGTCAGAAATGCCCGGCTTTCCGTTCCGCGCCAGGCTTGCGAAGGCATCCAGACCGCTGCCAAGGTAATTTCCAAGGTATTGAGGGTGTTGAAAA
>ERZ1645187.3554-NODE-3554-length-13038-cov-7.028422_pt1 | contig 13038 bp, 2 predicted proteins | sample MGYA00575352_ERZ1645187 | MGnify/ENA primary metagenome ERZ1645187 (study PRJEB40837, sample SAMN11349314) | freshwater sediment metagenome | isolation source: river sediment | host: Sediment | place: India: Wazaribad , New Delhi | collected 2017-02-21 ... | reverse complement strand
TGATGGCGGCGCTGCTGCACGACACGGGCAAGATCGGCGTGGAGGACGCGGTGCTACGCAAACCCGGCCCGTTGACGCCAGAGGAATACGAAGCGATCATGCAACACCCCGTGATTGGGCGCAGGATCATTGAAAGCATCAATCTACCACAGACGGTAAATGACGCAGTACTGTACCATCACCACCGCTATGACGGAACCGGCTATCCGGCGGATGGTCCGACGGCGGGCAATCTTCCGTTGAGCGCGGCGATTCTTGCCGTTGCGGATACATATGATGCGATCATCTCGGATCGGCCGTATCGCGCGGGGCTTTCCAAAGCGCGCGCACGAGAAATTTTAGAGGAGGTAGCGGGTTCGCAACTTGATCCCAAGGTGGTTCGTGTATTTTTGAATATTGAGCCGCGCCTGCGTCCTGAGGACGCGGAGAAGCTCCTGCTCTATACTGTATGATGCTCTTGTTGTTTGCGGCGTTGGGTATTGTCGCCGGGTTGATCTGCGGCGGATCGCTGCGTGGGTTTGGGCGCTATACGCTCTCCGGCGTGCTGCTGCCCGTCGCCGCCTATCTGCTCAAGGCGCTCGCTGCCATGCTGCTTGTTCCGCAGACGGGTGCGGTGCTCGTGAGTTTGCTGCAATACAGTTTGCTGTTCGTCTTCTTGTTGTGCAATCGTCGGCGGCCGGTATGGCCGCTGTTTGCGTTTGCAGGCACGATGATGAACTTTCTCGTGATCGTTCTCAACGGTGGGTGTATGCCGGTTTCCGCTTCGGCACTCGGCACCGGAAGCGAGCGGCTTGCACAACTGGCCCAAGGGCGCATCTATGCGTATTGTTTACAGGACGGCACAACGAGGTTGCCGTTTCTTGGCGACATCATTCGCCTCGGATCGCCGGACATGCCGCTGGGCTATGCGAGCATTGGGGACGTTGTGCTCTGCATCGGCATTGGTATTTTGTTCTGGCAGATCACGCGCGAAGGGAAAGAGAAGAACGCGCAAGCGCAAACACCGGCAAATTAGCCCGAAAGCGCATTCAAATTTCGTTCATAATTTCGCAATAATCCAGTGCGACGGTAAAGGCGTGATACCCTGTGTGGTAATGCACGAGCGGATTGCAGGAGTAACAAGTAGAATTGCGACCTGTAAATCATTCATAACACACACAGAACAAGCGAATCGAGAGCCAAAGCGGCGAAAAGTCGCTTTTTTGCACATGAGTACATACCACGTATGGTAACATTTGCTTTTCAGGTTTGTGCGCGACGTTTTTTTGCGAATGCAGCACAGAAAGGGCAATTAATACTATTTTCAACTGGCTTTTTGCAAAGAATCGCACAATTTTTAGACAATTTAGTGCGTTCAGCTTGTATTTGCTGTTGGGATGTGTAAAATGAACTGAGTACTCAGCTTTTCACGAATGAAACAAACGCATTCGCGTCCGAAAGAACCGTTCTGCCAAAGGATAAGGTGAGCGATCGTGTCGACAGCCAAAGTAGTAAACGCAAAAGTGGAGAAAAAGCGGGAGCGCGCCCGGTTTGAAGAGACGAAACTGGACGCGACGCAGCGATATATCCATGTGTATGCCGGGGTTGCAAGTGTTGCCAACTTCCTATTTATCTTTTGTGACATGTTCTTTATCAATGATCGATCCGAGCGGCTCATCGTCGCGATTCTGCGCTATTGCTTCTCGATTTTGCTGATCTTGATGGTGCGCAGACTCCAGCGCGTAGATACGTTTGCGCGGTTTTCGCATATCGTGACCGTTCTGGAGAGCCTTGGGGTACTCGTTTTCATCTCCGTGCTGCAATTCTATGAATCACCAAGCTTTATGATACAGACGATGGGCATGCTGCTCACAATTCTGATTCTATTCATTGTACCGAATCGTTGGGAGAACATGCTTACTTTGGCGATTATTGCCACATGTGCCTATTTCCTTGTCTCTTATTTGGTTTTTGGGAGCATCGCCTTGCACGATCTTATTGCGTCGGCGTTCTTTACGGTGACGACCATTGTACTTTGCGCGGTGAAGACGATTGGAGCCGACCGATACGCCATGCGGGCATTTCTCGAGAAAACGCGGCTAGAACAAGCAAGCGCGAGAGATTTTTTGACCAACGCCGCGACGCGCGAACGGCTGGAGGAAGAGGCGCGCCGCTGGATGAACTTCTGCCGCAGGCAGGGTCTTCCGCTTTGCCTAGTCTTTGCTGATGTGGACGATCTCAAACGCATCAACGACCGCTATGGGCACGCGATGGGAGACAAGGCGCTACGCGAGGTTGCCACGATCATGCGTAACCAACTGAGAAATTCCGATACGATTGCGCGTTGGGGCGGGGACGAATTTGTGCTGCTTTTGCCCAACGTGACCTTGCAAAACGCGGTTCTGTTACTCGACCGTGTCAAAAGGGCGGTTGAACAACTGACGTTGGAGAACGGGGTAAAGGTTTCGTGCAGTTTCGGCGTGGTACAGATGTCGCCGGATAGCGACTATATGCAGCTACTCTCCGCTGCGGACGCGATGATGTATCGCTCCAAGCAAAGCGGCAAAGGGAAAGTGATATTTTCCGGCTACGCAAACAGTGATGAGTGCATCGCTAGCGAATAAATGCCCAAAACATTCGCGTATTGGTTGTAGCGTAGCCCTTTTGACATACCAGTAATGGCCATAGACAGGCTCAATCATACAATACCTTGTAACAATTTGTAATTTTTATTTGATATTCAGTTCCAATCCGTTTTTTATAACAAGTCAGTCAAACAACCGATATGATAATACGCAATTGTACTTATAAACAAAACAAGCCCGTTTTGTCGGCTTTATTCTGAAAAAATTCACGAATTTCCCTTTACATCCTACCATTTCAAGCATTATACTGAAAAAAACAGAGTGAATCACGCAATGCATATGTATGGCGGAGTAGCTCATTTTTATGTATGCGAAGAACGCATACTCGTTTTTCTCAAACGATGCGCCTTTTCTTCTATCGTAGAAAAAGCAACATTCGTTTGATTTTTGTTTCATTTTCGTGCGATGTTTCACAAATGCGTTACATCGTAAAGCAATCGGTAGCAACAGTGAGAAACAAATCAATGTCACATTGTAACAATCGGTGACGGAAGAATAAACGCGAACAGATTATACGCATTACGAATTTGTAACGAAACTTCTGGAGGAAACAACATGTTGTCAGCCAAAATGAGCCGTATCAAGCGATTTGGAAATCGGGCATTCCGCGTCATGCTTTGTGTGATGATGGTTCTGCAAACACTCTGGGTTCCCAATTCCGCGCTGGCTGCCGGAACCGCGTTCTATTTCCGCGGATACGGCGCGGAGAACATGAACTCCACCACGCTGAACTACGCGACAAACGGAGCAAGCGTCAGCGGCACAAATGTCACGATGGCGGCTTTGGCGGCTGAGGGCGAGGCAATCGGCCTGGTCAACCTGAATGAGACGGATCACGATATTTCGAAGTCCGTCGATCTGGGTGGGCTGGAGATCGATTTCTCAACCGTGAGCAACGTCACGGAAGAGGGCTTAGCCGGCGCGGAAAACGACGTGCCGACCGCGACGATCAAATTCTGCAGCGGCCCTGATATCGGGAGCATGATTTCCTCCGTCACGCTCACGAAGGCGGACAATGCGGTTGCGGGGAGCGAGACGCTCTCTTCCGGCGCAAAGATTCCCAGCGGTACGCGTTCCATCTTCGTTTCATTAAAAGGAAACAGCGCGACGGGCAACAACACGGTCACCTTCACAAACACGAGCTTGGTGATCCATGACGCGGGCGCACCGAGCTGCACCGCGGACTATAACGCAAGCTGGACCAATCAAAACGTCGTTGTAACCATCTCCGCCGCGGACAGCGACGCTGGGCTGGAAGGTATCTACGTCAACGACGGACGGGTTTCGGAAACCTCTCCTTATACATTTACAATCTCCGATAACAACACAAGCTTCACCGCCTATGCTCTGGACCTCGCCGGAAAGAAATCCGATGTCGTCTCCGGCACGGTGGATCACATCGACAAAACAACACCGACGGCGCCGTCCTCCGTGCCGCTGAGCAGCAGCACCTGGTCGAACACCGACGTTTTTGTGTTGATGCCCGCGCTGAGTGCAGCCTCGGGCGCGCCGGAACGCTATGTCTACCAGATCGGCGCTTCGGCATGGACGGATCTGCCGGATGGATTCGCCATCACGGCGGAAGGCAACACGACGATTCGCGTCGCGGTTGCGGACGCGGCGGGCAACCGCTCCTCCTCCGCAGAGGCGACGGCAAAGATTGACAAGAGCAAGCCTACCATCAGCAACGCGACCATCACCTCCGGCAGCTCGTCCGCCAAGGTGGACGTGACGGCAACGGACGTTGGACTAAGCGGCATCGAAAAATTCCTCTATGCCGCAGGCGAACAGACCGCCGAATATTTTACCACGGGTGGTACCCCGATTTCCGGTGGTAGTTTCACGGTTGGCGTCGGCGGAACGTACACCATCTTCGCAAGCGACTACGCGGGCAACACCGCGCTCAAGACAGTCTCCATCACCACCGCGCCGACGTTTGACGCCGTTGGCGATGTGACGATGGAAGAAGACGAAACGAAGAACATCCCGCTGACGATTTCGGACGCGGAGAGCAGCCGCAGCGAACTGACCATCCTGGTCACCACGGATAACGACGCGTTGCTCAAGACGGTTGTGCTCAACCAGACGAACGACGCAATCAGTCTTGACATCACGCCCGCCTCCAACCAGTCCGGCGGCCCGGTGGTCGTTACGGTGAGTGTGGAAGACCCGAGCGGACAAAAAGTGACGCGGCAGTTCAACGTTACGGTTCAAGCAAAGAACGACCCGCCGTTAGCGCAAGACGACAGCGCGACGCTTTCGGAAGACAGCGTAAGCGAGATCGACGTTCTGGCGAACGACAACGACTTGGCCGACGGCGATACGCTCAGCATTGATACCGTAGGCGACGCGACGCATGGTACGACGCTGATCGTCCTCGGCAAGATTCGCTATACGCCCAACGAGAACTTCGCGGGTACAGACAGCTTCACCTACACCGTGACCGACGGAAAAGGCGGCACCGCGCAAGCGACCGTCCGCGTGAGCGTAACGCAGGTCAACGACGCGCCCAGCGCAATTGACGACAGCATCACCACGGCGGAGGATACCGCCGTGACGGTTGACGTGCTCGGCAACGACACGGACGTGGACACCGACACCAATACGGAAGAGACGATCTCATTGTTCTCTTGCGCAAACGGAGCGCACGGCACCGCAACGTTGAAAGACGGTCTGATTGAATACAAGCCGGAAGCGAACTTCAACGGAACCGATACGTTTCTCTATACGATTCAGGACGCAGCGGGATTAAAATCCGATGCGACTGTGACCGTGACCGTTACGCCGCAGGCGGACGCACCCTGGTTCGTCGGCGTTGCGGACGAATATACGATGGACGAAGACGCGAAGAACCACGAGATCGCGTTTGAGATCCACGATGTGGAAACCCCGCAGGACAGCCTCATGCTCCAGGCGGCATCGCTGGATGGCGATTTGCTCGACCAGAGTGGTATTACGATCTCCGGCCTTGGCGGCAGCAGCGCGAGCGTGCAGCTCCTGCTCACACCGCAGGCGAACATGTTTGGCGACGTGCAGATCAAGCTCACGCTTGGCGACGGATTTGAGACGGTGGAGAAGACGATCACCGTGCATATCCTCAACGTGAACGATGCGCCGCGCGCGGGCAGCGACACGCTCTCCTTTACGGAGGACGTGGCATACTTTGATATTTCAATCGCAGATTTGCTTTCGAACGATACGGACATCGACCACGACGCGATCTTCTTCGACGGGCTCGAAAGCGATCCTTCAAGCGGTACGATTCAACTGCTCGACGAGACGACGCTGCGCTATACGCCGGTCAAAGATTTTGACGGTACGACGAGCTTTACTTATTCTATCAGCGACGGTAAGGCAAGTACCCTCGTGACCTGCACGCTCAAGGCGATTGGCGTCAATGACGCGCCGAGCATCGTCGTCACGCCCACCGAGATTGCCGGAACGGAAGACACCATGATCGTGATTCCGTTTGAGATCTTGGACAACGAGAGCGCGGCGGCCGATCTTTCGGTCATCGTGGCCAGCAGCGACGACAGCATCGTGACCAATGACGGCGTGACGGTTATCAACAATGGCGGCGGAACCGGCGAAGTGCGCATTCTGCCGGAAGCGGACGCAAACGGACCCGTGAGCGTTACCCTGACCGTCAGCGACGGCGAAGCGCAGGCAAGCGACGCCGTAACGCTGAACTTCGCGCCCACGCAGGACGCGCCCATTGCGGAAGACGACCTCATCTACGTTCGCTACACCACCAGCCGCAACTTCAGCGTCTTGGTCAACGACCATGACGTGGACGGCGATACCATCCGGGTCAAAGAGTACGCGGCGACGCTGCCGGGCACGTTGACGTTCGACGCGGACACGCAGACGTTTAACTATGTCCCCGCCATCGGCGAGGTCGACATTGTCACCTTCAACTATACGATTACCGACGGAACGGACACCGACACCGCGATTGCAACGCTGGATGTTGTGAGCGAGACGCATAATCCCGTGATCACCCCAATCGACAGCCACTACGTCAGCGAGGACGGAACGGCCAGCGGCATCGCCTTTGGCGTTTCGGATGAAGACGTTGGCGATACGGTGAGCATTCAGGTGACGTCCGGCAACAAAACCCTGCTGCCGGAAGGCGACGGCCATATCACCGTAAACGATCTTGGCAGCGGCAACTACTCGCTGACGCTGATTCCCGCTGCGGATCAGTCGGGCGTCGTGAGCGTGACGGTCAAGGTGACCGACAGCTCCAATCTCACCGACAGCACGACGTTTAGCCTGTATGTCATTGCGCAGAACGACCCGCCCGTCGCGGTCAACGACACGCGGAGCGTGAACGAAGACACAGCGCTGCTGCTCTCCCTCTTGACGAACGACAGCGATCCCGACGGCGACACGATCTGGCTTTCGAGCATCTCCAAACCCGCGCATGGCTACATCGAGCGCACGGGCAACAACTATACCTATTATCCATATGACAACTGGAATGGCAGCGAGACGCTGACCTACCAAATCTCCGATGGGCGCGCAACTGCAACGGCGAGCGTGAGCATCACGGTCAACCCCGTCAACGACACACCCGTCGCCTGGCCGGACTGGTACGAGCTGCCCAACACGACCGGCACCGAGAGCGCAACCATCAGCGTGCTTGCCAACGACTATGACAACGACGGCGACACGGTGCATGCCTATCGAATCGAGACCGCGCCGAAGTACGGCACAGCCGTGATTCAGCCAAACGGCAACATCGTCTACACCCGTAACCAAATCTCCCCGCTGAGCAACGGCGCGGATTCGTTTGAATACAGCATCATCGACCGCGAAACGGCGACAGGTGATTATCTCACAAGCACTACGACGGTCTATATCGGCGTGGACTTCATCAGCACGCTGAACACCTATGGCAGAAGCGTATACTGCTTTGAAGACGACGCGGCGTTCAACATCGATCTTTCGGTGAGTAACCCCACGCCTGTGAACTATAACCTCACGGTCAACACCACCACGACGCTGGGCACATTCGACGTTGTGGATCACAACACAGTCCGCTTTACGCCCGCGCCGGATCAATATGGCACTGTGGCGATTACCTACACCGTAGAGCAGGTCGGCGGCGGAGAGAAGGACACCGGCACGATCTGGCTGCGCGTCTATCCGGTCAACGATCTGCCCGAGATTACGAGCGCGCCGACCTCCGTCACGATGGACGAGGACACGAGCGCAGGCGTGTCGTTTGACGTACTCTACCACGACGTGGATTGCAGCAACGACTATCTCTACTTCTATGTTTATACAAAAAACGGTTCGACCACCGCGCCGATTCCGTTTATGGTGAGTTATAGCTCCGCGACCATCGACGGCGGCAGGCGCGTAACCGTTACGACCGCGGAAAACGTAAACGGCACGGGCACCATCGTCGTTGGCGTGAGCGACGGCATGACCTATGTCGAGAAGGAAGTCGCCCTGACGGTGAATCCCGTGGACGATGCGCCGGGCGTTGTTACTGTCTCCAAAACCATCAACGAGGACTCCTCGGTTGTGTTTGCTTCGCCCGGATCGGATAGCGAAGTGGACGGCGACACCATCGTGGAGGCCATCGACCCCGCGCGTCCGCCGCAGCACGGCACCGCGACTTTCCGCTCCAACCACACAATCTATTATGTGCCGGATGCCAACTACAACGGCACGGATGAGTTCTATGTCATCGTAACCGACCAGACCACGGCCGGATTGAACACGGCGGCAAAGGTGAGCATCACCGTCCGCCCGATCAACGATCCGCCGGAAATCTACGACTTGGATTATTACCAAACCACGCCGGAGGATGAACCGAAGGATGTGACCTTGACCGTCAGCGATGTGGACAACATCCTGACCGAGAGCTCGCATTACACCTTGACCTCGGATAACCAGAGCCTCGTCAAGAACGAAAATATCTCCATCAGCCACGGAACGGGCGAGGGCATGGTGATCCATGTTATCCCCGAACCAAACGCTTACGGCACGGTGAAGATCAAGATCGTCGCCAACGATGGAGCCCTCAACGCAACGGGCGCGTTCCAACTCAAAATTGTGGCGGTCAACGACCTGCCGGAAGCGAACGACGACACCGCAAGCGTTGACGAAGTGGTTTCCACGGGCGACGAAGCGACCCCGCCGAAGACGCTCAAGACGATTGATCTTTTGGTCAACGATTCCGATGTGGAGGACGGCAAGCCCTCGATCGTCTCCATCACCAACATGGTTAACGCGACCGTCACCAACATCGGCGGCGGCAAAGTGCTGGTCAGCGCGGATGGAGACTTCAGCGGAACCGTGACGTTTACCTATACCGTGATGGATCGCGCGGGCGCAACCGCAAGCGCGGATGTCACGCTGACTGTCAACGCCGTCAACGACCCGCCACGCGCCAAGGACGACAGCATCACGATTCAAGAAGACGCGACCCCGACCATCGACGCGCTGAGCAACGATTCCGATCCCGAAAGCGATCCGCTTGTGATTTCGGACGTTGCCGACCCGGCGCACGGAACCGCGACGGTTGAAGACAACAAAATCAGCTACGTGCCGGATCAAGATTATTTCGGCAAGGATACGTTTCTCTATACGGTGTCCGACGGCAAAGGCGGAACGGCGACGGCGTCCATCACCGTCACGATCAAGCCCGTCAACGACGCGCCGACGATCGCGAAGCATAGCTCCAACAGCGGCGATTGGATGTTGCCGGAGGATACCACGGGAGCGTTCCACTTCGTCGTTGCGGACGCGGAGAGCGCAACGAGCAACCTGATCATCAAGATCACCTCGCTGGACGAAACGCTGGTGAAGACCGCGCAGATCGCGCTGACCACCAACGTCGCCGGATATAAAACCCTCACCCTCACGCCGGTTGCAAACGCGCACGGCACCGTAAACCTCAAGGTTACGGTCAGCGACGGCCTGCTTTCAACCGAAGCGATCTGGCCGCTGCTGATCACCAGCGTCAACGATGCGCCGGTGGTCACGGTTCCCGTGCAGACGACAAAAGAAGACACGGCGCTCCACGCAACCGCGTTTGCGACGGATGCGGACGGCGACAGCGTCACGTTTGCCAAGAGCACGGATCCTTCGCACGGCACGGTGACCGTGTATCCGGACGGCTCGTTTGACTACATGCCCGCCAAGGATTACAACGGCGAAGATTCGTTTGTAATTCTGGCAAACGACGGGCAGGAGAGCAACAACATCGGCTATGCAACCGTGCACATCACCGTCAAACCCGACGGCGACCCGCCCACGGCGCAGGACGATACCATCACGATTGATGAAGACATTGCAACCCCAATTCCCGTTCTCGACAACGATAGCGACGAGGACGTGATCTATGGCGACAAGATCTCGCTATTGAGCGTGACCAAGCCCGCGCACGGCACGGCTGTGATTCAAGACGGCGCAATCCTGTACACGCCGGCAGAAAACTATAACGGAACCGACAGCTTTGGCTATACCATCACCGACCTCGACGGCAAGACCGACACGGCGATGGTGAACATCACCATCCGCCCGGTCAACGACAAACCCTCCGGCGGAGACGACACGGCAACCGTACTCGAAGACCACTCCGTCGTGATTGAAGCCACGCTGAACGACGACATCGACGAAACGACCAACCCCGATCTGGAGGATGTGACCATCCTCACGGTTGACACGCCTGCGCATGGCACGGCGAGCGTCAGCACGGACAAAAAGTCCATCACCTACACGCCAAACGCCAACTGGTTTAGCCCGGATGGCGCGCCGGAAGTGTTCTACTATACGGCTAAGGATTCGTCCAACCAGACGGAGCGCTTTGCCATCAGCGTTACGGTGACGTCGGTCAACGACCTGCCGGTGATTGCGCCGGATCTGACGGACGTGACCACGCCGGAAGACACGCGCACAAACGCGATCACCTTCACGGTGAGCGATATTGAAACCGCGGCGGGTTCGCTGACGGTGATGGCAACGCACCTCAACGGCGTTCTGCTGCCGCCAATCACGGTCAGCCCGGATGCGAGCGGGAATTGCAGCTTCACCGTGCTGCCCAACGCGAACAAGGTTGGTTCCACGGTGATTACCGTCAAGGTGACGGATGCCGACGGCGGACAGGCGAGCGATACCTTTACGCTCACGGTTTCGCCCGTCAACGACGTGCCGAAAGCGGGAGACGATGCATTCACCGTTGCGGAAAACGCAACCTATACCGCGGATGTACTCGCCAACGACGACGTGGACATCCTCTCGGGCAACGGAACCGATACGCTCACGCTGCTCTCGATTGGCACGACGCAATATGGAACGGCAAGCGTCGTCAATAACAAGCTCTATTACGTCCCGAAAGCCGACCGCGACACCACGGCGAACTATACGGATGTGTTCACCTATACGATGCGTGATGCGTCCGGCGCAACGGGTACCCCGACGGTGACGGTGACGGTAACGCCCGTCAACGACCCGCCAACGATCTCCAGCATTGCGGATGTGACCGGCATTCTGGAGGACGCGCCGGATGGAACGGGTGCGCTCAATTTCAACGTAACGGATGAAGAAGACGACGACAACACGCTGTTTGTCTCGGCCGAGAGCGACAATCTGACGCTCTTCCCGCTGAGCAACATCACGATTGACAACCCGACGGACGACGCGACGGGCACGCTCCGCACGGTGAAAGTGGTTCCCGCCGCCAACCAGTTTGGTACGGGTACGATCACGCTGACGGTGCGCGATGCCAACGGAGCGACCGCAACAACCTCGTTCGACGTGACGGTGAACTCCGTCAACGACGAACCGAACAATGGCGACAAGTCGTTCACGGTTGTGGAGGACGTTGAAAAACAGCTCGACGTACTCAGCGACATCGATCCCGACTATGCAACAACGCCGGGCGACTACACGATTACGGCGATTGCGACCGATCCGAGCCACGGCACGGTTCGCATTGCGGCGGACAAAAAGTCGGTCTACTACACGACCGCGCAGGACAGCAACGCGCCGGATTCCTTCCAATATACGGTCTTTGACTCGTATGGCGGGAAGTCCTATACATTCACCGCATCGATCACGGTCACGCCGGTCAACGACGCGCCGTATATCGTCTATCACGGCGAACCGTCCTATACCATCTTTGAAGGAACGCAGCAAAACGACATTCCGTTTGAAGTGCATGACGTAGACAACGTTGCGTTCAACGGCGGAACGGATCCGGTGGAGCTGACGATCACGACCAAGAGCAGCAACTCGATCCTGCTCATTGGCGGTATGCACGTCGACACGCTGGCGGGGTATGATCGCAACATCGACCTCAAGCCGTACCTCAAATGGAACGGCAGCACGACGGTGACCATCACCGTGACCGACCCCGACGGACTCAAGGCGACGAAGACCATCGACCTGATCGTCAACAACGTCAACGAAGCGCCGGTTGCGGTCAACGACACGGGTACAATTCAGGAGGACGCAACGTCCACAATCGACGTGCTCGTCAACGACACGGACGGAGACCTCCAGACCAACCCGGACACGGAGAAGCTGCTGGTCAAGACCGTGACTTCCACTGATCCGAACGCTACCATCACGCGCGCAAGCGACGGACTGGGCGTTGTCGTGGTGCCAAAGGCCAACTACAACGGACCGCTGAGCTTCACCTATACCGTGGAAGATTCGCAAGGAGCCGAGAGCAACACCGCAACGGTGAACCTCACGGTGCAGCAGGTCAACGACGCGCCGGTTGCCGACAACGAATCCGTGACCACCAACGAAGAGACGCCGGTCGTGATCGATGTGCTCGATGGCGACAGCGACATCGATATGGTTGCGGGTTTGAATGCCGACCCGAATGCGGAGAGCATCAGCGTCGTTCTCACCGGCGGCGGGCTGATGACGCCGGCGCACGGCGCAATCACCACCGACGGCTCTACAATCACCTACACGCCGGTGCTGAACTACAACGGTTCGGATACGTTTGAATACTATTGCTCTGACGGCGATGTGAAAACCAAGGCAAGCGTCACCGTTCTGGTCTATCAGGTCAACGATCTGCCGGTGGCTGTTGCCAACACGGCAACCACGAACGAGGACACGCCGAAACTCGGGATTGACGTGCTCTCTAACGATACCGACGTTGACACGAATTCCACGCTGAATCAGAACGTGCTGCATTTGAGGAGCGACTTCTCCATCACGGCGGCAACGCTCACCAACAGCGCGCACGGCACCGTCGTGATCACCAACAACAAGCTCGATTTCACCCCTGCGACAAACTGGTTTGGCACAGAGGTGATCAACTACACCATGAGCGATGGCCACGGCGGCACCGCAAATAGTACGTTGACCATGACGGTCGTCTCCGTCAACGACCTGCCGGTCTATACTACGGCTCCTGTCAATCTGGAGCTGTCGG
>ERZ1645187.3553-NODE-3553-length-13038-cov-8.124779_pt1 | contig 13038 bp, 9 predicted proteins | sample MGYA00575352_ERZ1645187 | MGnify/ENA primary metagenome ERZ1645187 (study PRJEB40837, sample SAMN11349314) | freshwater sediment metagenome | isolation source: river sediment | host: Sediment | place: India: Wazaribad , New Delhi | collected 2017-02-21 ... | reverse complement strand
GCAGAAAAAATAGCCTGCACGTCAGTAGGCCACGCGCTAGGCGAGAACGGCTTAAACGGGTAATAGGTAGCCGAGAATGCCATATCAGGTTGGCGTCACGAACGCATAGCAAACGACCATGATTTCCCAATCCGTCTTTGGCACATTGGTCTGCGACGACGCGCCGCCGCCCTTGGCGCGCACCTTGACATTGCCAGACGTTACCGGGTCGATGACCTTGATCGTGATGTTGGTGTTGTCATAGTCACAGCAATACTTATCGCCAGTGTTGCCCATGCTCATTACGTCAAGGATGTCGCCAAGCGCGTAGCCGCCAGAGCCTGCGGCATTCACACACTTCAGCTTCATAATGACCATGTCTGGCACAACGCCAAGGCCGTGGGCAATGGAGCCGTAAGCGGTCTCGTTCTCGATGGCGTAGCTGCTGCTGGTGAACTTCGCATTGAAGATAGGGCCAGGCACTTCAGCAATGTTGCCGCCGGTGCCATAGCCAACATATTTGCCAGCCGTGCCAGTCAGCGGAGACGATGGCAGCGGGTTCAGGATCACGAAGTCAGTGCCATCGAATACCAGCTCGGCAATCTGGTCAGTAATCAGTAGGGTATCGACTTTCGTACCAGTGTGGTCGTAGCGCTTGATGGGCTTGGCAGCAAGGCCTGAAACCGCAATGGTGTGCGCCGTCGGGCTGGTGTCGGCTGAATTGTGGATCTTGGCCACAAACTTCTGCCCGGCTGCATAGGCGGTAATCGCCGGCGATGGGGTCAGCGTGTACGCCGGTGCCGTGCCTGCTGTCGTGTAATACACGCCAGTCTGTGCCTGTGATGCCTGCGGAACCTTCAGCACTGTGCGGGCTGACGCCTCGTCTGCAGCACCAAGGAAATCTGCTCCCCACTGCGCGACGTTGTACGGGTTGCCGCCTTCCTCTAACGTTACCTGCCCGGCATAGACCGTGACGTCGCCGTCCTGGTCAAAACCAACCAGACCGCCAGCCCGCTGCGCTGCGCTCTCGGTAATGTCCTGCGCGGCCTGTGTTTCCAACGGCAAGCGGATCGCCACATTGTTGACCTGCAGCAGGTAGCGCATGGCCTGCCAAACTTTGTCGAAATCGTTGTTAAGCGAACCGGCTAACAAGTCACCGTTGTTCTGGTAGTCCGTATCGCGCGAGAACTCAATGGATAGGCTCATGGTGAGAGCAGCACCAGTAGGCGCAGCGTCGAATGTCACCGTGCCGCCTGAGCGATTGCCAAGCCCTGAAATGGTGAATCCTGTTGTGACCTCGACGTCGTCCAGCTCGATCAATAAGTCCTGCTCACGGAACAAGCAGAACGGAAAGGCGAACTCAGTTGTTACGCCGTTGGGCGTATAGGTCACATATGGGGTCTGGTCGGCAATCGCCATTTGTCATAGCTCCACAGCGACCTCAAACTGGCCGCCCATTGGTTGCCAATTCTGCGGCTGCTGCCTGATCGGATTCCCGATTGTATGGACGTTGTGCGACTGGATGCGCTCAGGCGTGTCCGTGATGGCCCCGGCTGCCGCGTCAATGTCGTCATCTGCCTGGCTGCGCAGGACGGGATTGAACTGCCGCATCTGCTCGGCTGCTGGCCCGTCTGCAACGGACTCGTGTGCCCACAGCATGTTAGACAGCAACAGCGGCTCCATGGCCTCAAGGATGCGCTTGTTCTTGTTGCTGACGGATTGCACCTCAGTGATGCCGCACTGTATCCGCATCTGCTTGAAGCAGGCCCGCAGGACAGCCGGGGCAAAGCCGCCGATTCCGTTAGTCTCGATGGTCACGCGCGGGACACAGTATTGCCGCACAATCTCGGCCAGCTGCATGACCTGCCCGCCCGTGATGGTTTTGCCGTCAGCGCCGAACGTGGCAATGTCGCCGGTCAGCCGTTCAGACCTGTGCCAATACCTGCGGCCAGAGGCATCCTGCAGCACCAGCGCAATACTGGAAGCGTCGCTGTCCACCTTGCCGGATGACGGGTCCCATCGCAGCGCCAGCCCGGCAATCTGCACATTGCCAAGCCACATGGCCACGGAACCGTTGGCCTCGCGTATTACCGGCTCCACGTCGTAGACCGTCATGCGCTCAGGGTCTAGGCGCGTCTCTGTCACCGGCCTGCTGTGCAGCTGATACTGGCTGTCCCATTCGTTGATGGTGCGGGTTTTCTTGCGCCGCTTCTCCAGCTCTCTGGAATTGAACCGCTCAGGCCATGCGCTTGGCCCGTAGCAATCAATCAGCACATTGGGCGGGCTGGCAAAGTGCAGCGTGATGGCCTTGCCTTTTATGACCAGGTTGTAATCGCGCCCGACCTGCAGCAGCTTGGCCTGTGGCCCGATGCCTGCAAAAACGAACTCAGGGGCAAACGGCAGCTTGTACTGTGACTGCCCGGCGTTCTCGATGCGGTGTTCCTGCGCGAACATGCGAATGGTCAGGCAGTCGGCTCCCATCCGTTCCTGTTCGTCATAGATGCTGTCATGCGTGTGCGGTGTGCCGATGTACAGGGTGCGCCCGCCAGGGATAAGGATATGCACCTGTTCATTCAGGCGCTGGCGCAGCTTCTCCCGCGCCTCTGGTGTGCTGATGTTTTGCGGAACCTCGACGTCATCGTTTTGCACTTCTGTGGCGCGGTGCCCGGTCACTGTTGACATGATGCCACGCGCGTACAGTGAGCCATACCGGACGTCCGTAGAGCCTTCCACCCACCAGCGCTGTGTTTCCCCTCGCACCTTCTTGTGCCTGACGGTCAGCGGGTGCAGCTCCAGCACCCTCTCAGTGCCGCGCGAAACCTTGTAGGCGTCCGGGTCTGTGCTGCCTTGGTGCAGGATCTGTTCGCTGGGGTTGCAATACAGTGTCCAAGCGTTGTAAATGTCTAGCATGGTTGACTTGCCGAAGCCGCGAAAGCAGCGCAGTACAGCCAAGTCTCCGCGATGCTCCAACCAGTGACAGGCGCGGACGTGAATGTCCGGCACTTGCCAGCCAATGCGCTCTGCCCATAGCAGGAAGAACGCAAGAAAGGAAACCGGCTTAGTGCCTTGTGCGCGGCTCATGCTGCTTGTTCACCTTCTCCAGCATCTTGCCTGCCAGCTTCTCGGCGCGCCTGATCTGGTCGTCAAGATCCTGCCCTTGATATGGGTCTCGACCGAGCGCCACTTTGGTGTTCTCCGTCAGACGCTCCACGGAATTGCACAGGGCGAACGTAGCCTGCGCGTTCTTCTTGCACCAGTAACGGTTGCCGCGCGTTTCCTGATCGACGTCGGCCAGTGACTGACCGGCACCGGGCCAGAAATCCGGGTCTGCTTCTTCTAGCACAACGTCTATCAGCTTTTCAGACAGCTCGGCCAGTCGCTTGCGTTGGTCTGGTCGCATGTCATTCTCCCGTCATGGCTGAAAAATCTGGCGCCCTGTCTGGCAGGTTCTCGCCAGGCTCCCACCAATACTGCTGCCCGGTGTCGCGCTGTGTGCGCTGCTTCATCCTGCGCAAATAGCCGGGGTTGGCGAACTCCATCATGTCATGCCAGATCAGGTGATCCATAGCCGCCCTGGTGTACCAGAGTGAAGCGCCTGGGGTATTGCCCTTGATGTACTGCACCACCTTACCGCCGACATCAACCGGCTTGCCTTCTTTTGCATCCGTTACCGCTTGCGATGCGATCTGGAATGGCTGGGTAACCAGCTGGCCGACCGGTCCAAGCATAAGGCCGGCGATGCTGTCATCATTGCGCGCCTTGCCTCCATAGATGAAATCCCCGTAGATGCCAAGGCCGCCGCCCTGGACAAAAGCAGCAAATGCAAATTCAGGCGTGGTGATGTCTCGCGGATCCTTGCCGTTGATGATGTCGCGAAGCAATACGGCCATGCCCCCAAGCAGGGTTGTCGATACCAGATGCTTTACCAGATAGGCAGCCTTCCCGGTATTGGTCGGCATACTGAAGCCGCGCTCAAGGTGACGCATGACCATAGAGACGCCGAACGATTTGAACTGCGCAGCGAACCGCGCAAGCTCGCCTGCCACCGTGCCTGTCTGCAGGCCAGCACCCAACATTTGTCGCTCCTTGAATGATGGCTCAATCACAGCCATGCGCGCCTCGTCGCCTACCAGTGCCGCCAGCGTGGTGGCCGCCTCGTCCTTCAGTCGTGGGTCAATGTCCAGCTTGTAAATTTCCTGTGGTGTCAGAACCTTGTCCCCGCGGCCCGACACGTCGCGAACTTCTGCCTGCCGCCATACCTCGAAAACCTTTGGCGACACCCCCATCTTTTCCAGCCGCGTCCGGTCTGCGGCATCCATGTCATCCCAGCCCTTGCGGGAAAGACTGCCAAGCACGTCCATCATTTCAATAGCAAATGCCTGCCGGCGAATGTCAGTTATCTGCGACAGGCCTGACGCCCGCATCACTGCGTTGGTCAACTTTGTTGCCTTGTCGGCAAACTTTCCGGACAGTCCGATGGCATCGCCAAGGCCTTCCGTACCCCACCGGTCAAGACTGGACAGCATGGCATCAAGACCAAGGCCTGCCCGGCGCGCCGTCTCGCGCATTTCAGGCTTGCGCAGCAAATCCATTTCGCGCTGCAGAACCTTTCGGTATTTCATGTTGTTGAAGCCAGATGTAAGCCACATGCCGGCATGGTCTGTAACAGACGAAATGATGGCGCTGCCGAGCTTCGCCCCCGTCTGGATAGACCTTAGCCCGCGCGCCACATTGGCAAAGGCGACATTGGCAGGGCCGCCATTGGTGCCGGCCACCATGCGGTACAGCGTCTCGATGCTTTGCGCCTGCCCGCCAAACCCAAGCGCGTTCTTGTTGTCGGCGATCTTGTCGGCATTGACGGCGTAATCGAGCAGCTCTTTGAAGCCATGGTCAGCATCCGGGCCAAGCGTTTCAACCATGGCGATGTCATTTGATATGCCACGGATGTGCCCCTGCAGAACGTCAAACAGGGACTTCTCCCCGAACTTTGACCAATAGGCAATATGCGCATCCGATCCATTGAAATGAATCTGCCGATGGGCGTTGCCGCGGTTGGCGCGTTCACCTGTGCCGCCTGTCGCCGTACCTGCTTCGCGCTTGTTGGCCCCGTCTGTGGCAATCGTGGTGTATGCCTGTTCCAAGAACTCGCGCAGCTCGACGTCATCCATCAGGTTGCCATCGGCCTTGACGTACTGGTTACGATCTAGAAGCGGCATGGTTTCCTTGACCCAGGCATCACGGCCTGCGGCAACAATCTTGGCGTGGCTGTGATGGTGCGGCATGTCGTACCGCTCCAGCTTTCCAATGTCACCGCCTGCCCGGTTGAATCGCTGGCGCAGCTGCTCGGCTGTGTCATGGAACGCCTTGGCCCCGGCCTTGGCTGCAGGGTTGCCGGAATCTTCGCCGTGCAATTCCTTGATCAGCGCCCTGGTTCCCTCGACATCCTCAAACAGGCCAAGCACTTTCGGGTTGGTGGCTGTGATGGTATCCAGCATGTTGCCGAATGCCATGTTTGCAATTTCTCTAGATTGCGAAGCAACAGAAATTCTTCCAGTGCCTGCACTGCTGAAATCAAGAATGTCTTTTATTCTATCCAGTCTTTTGCCTGGGGTTGTGTCTATGTGGTTTCTGAGTCTTGCCTGCGCCGTCACAGCCAGCACCTTGCGCTGCGCTTTAAGCTCGGCCTCTGCCACCAGCTCTTTGGCCGCATTCTCGGCAGCCATGACCATGCGCTCCATGGGTGTCATGGACAGGATAGCGGCGCGATCCTTGCGCGCCATGCGCCGAATTTCACCACTGAGGCGAGTTTCGATTTCGGCCAGCTCTGACGGCTTGGCCGCCCTGCCGAGCGCCTGCGTGACTGCCTGGATACACTCTGACTTCATGCAAACCTCATGGCGCAAAGCGCTGCTGCCTTGAATCCTTCAGTGAGACTGCGGGCGCTGTCCACTTCGGCGGCTGCCGCCTCGATGGCTTCGCGTCCTGATATGACATTGCCGTCATCGTCAAGGATTCTAATAGACTCGCCTGCGGCTATTGCCTGGCGCACTTCTGGCTGCGCGGCGTATCCGGTCGGCGCGTCTGCATTCGCTACGGTTTCCGGCGTCGGTACGGTTTCTGTAGCCACGGAGTCCGGCGCTGGATTAACAACAGCTTCTGGCGTTACGGTTTCCGGAACGGCTTCCGGCTCGATTGGACCAATGACTTCCTCGATAGCTGCACGGATTGGCGCTGTGTCTACAGGGCGCGCAGGCTCAAACGATGCAGCCCGCAATTCCCCATCCGTTAGCGGGCGATCCTCCAGCAGGGCGCGCATCGCCGTTTCCATATTGATCTGGTGCAGGCTGACGTCGGCATCCGACACTGGCCTCCCTGGCATGGAATCAATGGCAAAGGATTTGTAATTGGCAACGGTCGCAATGGCGTCACGGTTCGTTCGTGTCAGCAGTGCGTCGCCGAGCATACTGTTGATGCCGTCGGCAATGGATTGCTCCCCTGCCCTGATCTTGTCCGATACACCATCCCCGAATATGGACTCCAGCAGTTCCGGTGCCACGTCGCCGAGCATACTAATGGATTGCTCCCCTGCCCTGATCTTGGCCGATACACCATCCCCGAAGATGGATTCCAGCAGTGCCGGCGCCACGTCGCCGCGCTTGGCCGAGACTGCGCCAAAGGCTGCGCCCATCAGCGCATCCACGGCAATGGCCTGCAGGTCGAACGGGTTGAACTGTGCCGCCTGTTCAGGGTTGTCTGCCAGCAGTTGCTGGCTGGCTGCGCGCTGCGCAATACCGACAACAGGGTTGGCTGCAGCATTGCCGATAATCTTGCCGGCTGCTGTCTTGCCGAATATTGGCAGCCATGCGCCGACACCAGTCGCCACGCCTGCCACTGTGCCGACGTCCTGCGCCGTCTCTGCGTCCACGCCCTGCCGCACAAGGTCGGTAGCGGTGCCGATCTGCGCGTTGGCGATCATCAGGGACGGATTGCCAGCACCAATCGCCAGCTGCCCAAGGCCACCAGCAAGGCCGCCAAAGAGCTGGCCAGCTGCGCCGACTTCTTGCGGGTTCGGCGTCCAGTAGTCGAGCGCGTCGTTGGTCTTTTCGACAACGTTACCGAAATACCAGTCTTGTGCCCTGGTGTCGTTCTCGTCGCCAGTGATTAGCTGCCGGATCTCGTCGCCGGCCACGGCCAGCGTCGATCCAGCCATGGCAACGGTCTGGCCAGTGCGGGAAAAGGTTTCGCGCATGATGCCCATGCCGACGCCTTTGCCAAAGCTGTCCCATGTATCAGGAAGCTGCGTGCCGTCCTCGATTCCAGTATCCAGCGCCCACTGGTTTACGCGCTGGCCAAGCCCGTCGTCGCTGCCGTAGATCAATGACATCAGCGCACCTCGATGTAAACAGGCTGCCCGTTCTTCAGCAATGGCGCACGGCCTGAGACAATCGCATACTTGCCATCACCGGCTGGTAGCAGGTTGACGTCGTCGAAATCCACGGACAGGCCAAGCTGCCTGTATTGCGTTTCTGCCTTGTTGGTAAATGTGTCGCTGTCCATGCCCCACGGCGCCAGCACGGTTTTGCCGTTATGCTCGACAGGCTCGCCAATGGTGGCGCGCACAGCTTCGCGCATCAGCTTGGCGTCAACCTGTTTTGACACAAGCCCTTCCTCTGAAGCGCGGGCGGCATAGTACGCCTTCACTGCCTGCGATGCGGTTGAATAAGCGCCTGGCGCATTGGCAAAAGCACCGCCAAGGAACTGCTCGAACTGCGCGTCGAACTCCTTTTGCTCTGGCATGGGGAACTTCTCGCCGTCTTTGGCGCTTAGTATCGACTCGCCGCGCAGCAAAGTTTCGGACACATTGCGGCTGCCGGCCTTGGTTGGCGCGCCAAACCAGCCGCCAGACTCGACAGTGGTTTCTGCTTGCTTGGATGCCAGCTTGCCAGCGAAAGCCTGTACAGGCTTGTCCGGCGCGATCTGATCCATCATGTAGTTGTAGGCCTTGTCATCGCCTGATGCCTTGCGCAGTCCCTCAAGAATCTGGCGCTGGCCCTGTGGCGGCAGGTTAGCCAGTTGGTTTTTCAGCATGTCAGCTTCTTGCGGCAGCAGAATGTTGGGCTTCACCTCTGCGCCGTTCTTCTCGCGGATGGCGTTTACCGTAGCCACGCGGTCACGCAGCGCTGTGAACAGCTCGTTTTCGCGGCCGGGGGTGACGGCTGCCGAGAAGTCTAGCGGTTCAACATCCGCGCCAAGACGGTTCTTGGCGTACAGCAGCGGCGTGTCTTGCAGCTGTTTCTGGTTGGCCTCGAATACATTCTTGAGCCGGTCAAGATGCGCCTTGTCCTCTGGGCTGCCGCCGTTGTTGGTAAGGTTAGCTTCCATCTCCTGAATGATGGTTTTCTGCGCCTCGATGGGTGAGCGCAGGAAGTTTTGCACCTGTTCGCCCTGCTTCATCAGGCCGACAACAGCGCCTTCTGCCGCTGTCCCCTTGGTGATAGACAGCCAGCTGTTCACGTCCTCCGGCTTTGGCGGCAGGCCGCTGGCAATCTGCTGCTCGACATCCTTGACCACAGACATGGCGCGCATCTCGCGTTTCATGGCAAGCATTTCGTTGCGCTGCTCGATGCGGCTGATGTTGTTGCTGATGTTGTTCTGCAAGGCCAGCCGCTTGTTGGCGTCGATCTTGTCCGCATAATAACCGTCCTTGGCAGCCAGCTCGTGTTCCAGCTGCTTCAACGCAGACGGATTGTCCCCGGCCTCCATAAGCCGTTGCTGCACATGGTTCAGGTAATTGCCTTCCCTGAATTGCTGCTTTTTGAGATCCCATTCAGCCCCGAACGCAAGGCGGCCATCGGCATCCATCGCGTCAATGCTGGCATTGATGCCTTCCACGTCAGCACCAGGCAAGCCAGCCTTTTTGCCTTGTGCATCCAGCAGCAGGGAAATATCTGCCTGCATCTTGCCGACCTTGGCCTGCTGTACCACGCCCTTCAGGCGCAGGCCGCCAAGGCCTGCAACCTGCATTCTCGCAGTCTCGACGTGCGCCTTGATCTCTGGTGGCGCACCGCTGAAATCCTCCAGCTGCAGTTTTTGCAGCGCCTCTGCGCGGGCTGCTTCAGCCTGGTCGAACTGGATTTCACCGGAGCGCACCTTCATTTCGATGTCGCTATCCAGCGTGGCCACGGCAAGCTCATGCTCTGCAATGGCCTTGCTTGCCTTGATGCGGAACATGGCCTGGTCTTCCTGCTCCTTCTGCTGCGCCATGTTCTCGCCAATGTTGGCGATGGTATTGCCGGCGCGCTGCATGGCCACAGCCACAGCGTCCTGCCCTTCCATGCGGATGCGGGTTTGCTGTGCCGGGTCTGCCTGCCTGAATCCGAAATTTCCTGTTGGTATCGTCGCCATTATTGCTTCTTCCAGCCCTTGCCGTTATTGCTTGCGGCCTGCAACAGTGTCGAAGCCGCCCCAATCTTGCTGGCCGTGTTCATCGCCTCGCCGCTGATCTTGTCGGCCTCGCCCTGCGCATTGATGCGGCGCGAACGGTCGGCAGCGCCATAGATGGCCATGGCTGCATCGCGGTTAGCTGATTCGTAAATGTCCTTGCTGATGTCCAGCGCGGTACCCTCGCCGCTCACCTCGACACCGGACGCGGCCAGCGCGGCATTGGCTGCACTCACCTGACGGCGCGCAGCCTTGCGGATCAGGTCGGCTTCTACCTCTGCCGCGCCACGCTCTGCATTGGCGTCGGCCATTGCCTGCTGCTGCTGATAGTCGCCCATCGCCTCGGCTTGCTTGCCCTGTTGTATCTGGCCGTATGCGCCAAGCGCTGCGCCTGCCAACATCACTATGGCTGTCGGTTCACACATTGAAAAAACCCCGCGACGTGAACAGGTAAAAATTGTTGTTTCGTCCTGCCGGCTTGTCGTACAGGTCAAAGCCTAGCCATTGCAGCCACTGCTGTGACAGCGTGTTCGTGATATGCACAAAGTTGTACAAGCGCGGGTAAGACGCCAGCATCTTGCTGACTTCCTCGCGACTCTGGCGCACAAACTCGCGGCGCACTTCCTGCAGCCTGTCAGTTGCCAACAGCCACGGCGCGCCGGTCTGCTCGTCGATCTGGCGAACGCCCCACAGAACTGCCGGCTCTCCATCCAGCAGGGCAACTCGGCACCAGTCGCTTACCTGCCAGCTGTCCAGCACGGTATTGAATGGCGTGGATGATGGGTTGCTCTCTGACACCTCGGCAGCATCCGCTGCGCGCAGGTGCGCAGCTACATGGCAGCAGTCCTCGAACAGCGCGTCACGGATTACAATGTCCATCAGTCGTTCACCGTGAATTTGCGGATAATTGACAGGATATGCATCGGCAACGGCTGCGGCTGCTCGATAGTTACCCTGTTGGTTCCGCGCTCCCATCCCAGCGTGAAGATGCGCTTGTCACCGGTATACGGATCGACCGGGTCATCCGTTGGGCCGCCAAGGCTGCGGAATGCCACGTCTTGCCCGTTCACGCGCGCGCCCACTGTGTTCAGCACACGAATGGTCACCTCACTGGTTCGCATCGCATTGCCCTGGCTGCTGCCAGTCTGGCTCGGCAATTCAGGCGTCAAGCTGACAGCCTTCGGCGTAAACGGCAGCCCGACGCTGATCGTTGTGACGGCGCGGTCAACAGTGATCTGGCCGCCAGATACCACCTGCGGATTCATCACGACGCCATCACCAACCACCTGCACGGTCTCGCCTTCCAGATGGCCCAGCCCTGTCCATGTGTCTGTGGCTGGATCTGCCGTTCCTGTGATGCCGCTATCCATGCACAGGCCGGAGGCCATGCGCTCGATGTAGCGCTTGGTCTGACCATTGATCGTACGGCGCACGACGCACCACACAACATCGGATGATGCACCAGGAATGCAGGCAACAGACTCGACTGCACCGTCTGTCTCATGGGTTGCCCATGCAATGACGTCCTGGTCTCGGTCGATTGTGCAAGACACCAGCACCCCGTCAGCACGTACAAGCCACAACACAGAATCAGGCTCAGGCTGATATGCCATGTCCACAATGCCGCCTTCGGTCATGTGTTCAGCCAGTACGGACAGGTCAGGCGCGCCGAAGGCATCAGACTCGAACTTGTACGACATGGCGCGAACCTTGCGCCTTGCCCTCTGCAAGAAGAACAGCTCGTTTCCGATGCGCTGCGGAGCTACGTTGCTGCAGCCATAAACTGATTGATTCTTGATTTGTATGTTGGTAGGCGTGATGGGCTTCTCCACCCCGCCAAAGAACGTGTATTCCCCGCCAGATGCCAGCGCAATCAGCGCCTTTGTCTGCGATAGGTGGCGAATGTCAACCACCTCGTTGCTGGACACGTTGATGCTGATGGCATCGTCATCCGCAACGCCGCCGTCGAAATTGAGGTATTCCCCGATCTTGGAGAACCAGACGCTGTTGGGATAGGCATGTGAGCCAGCTGCCACCAGTCGCTGCTCGTAGATGGTTGCGGCACCCGGGTATCCGTCGCGGATGTTCCACGCCGGAGCCTTCAGCGCCCAGCTGTTCTTTATTGCCTTCACTGTGCTGGTCAGTGGCTGAATGATGACAGCATCGACCACAAACGGGTTCTGGTAGCCAGTGATGCGAGCCTGCCCGCCATTGATGGCAACCACAGAACCGACGTCCTCGGTGCGCCACGCCTCAACACCGGATGCGCCCTTAGATGTCTTTGCGATATTGCCGTACGTCACAACGCCAGCCACTGCCATTTCCATTTGATCTTCTGTCAGGAAGAACGAACAAGAGAACGTCGTGTCGGTAAGCCTTGTGCGGACTGTATAAGCGCCGTTCAACTCGCGGAAACCGTCGGCACTGACGCAGCCAGTCATCAGGAACTTGTCGCCTGATACAAGTCCATGCGGCGCTGACGTCTCAACACACAGATACACAATGACGGTTCGATTAGCTCCCGATGATGTCCACCAGCCATAGGCGTTGGCGTATTCGATGCCCTCCAGCGAAAGAAGCGCAAGGTTCGGCTTGCAGTACAGATTGGCCACAGCAACTGACGCGCCGGTTGATGCGCTGCCGGAAGCTGTCAGCGTGATGGACGTGCCTGCTGGCTCCTTGCCTGACGGGGTGATGCCAACTTGCGGAGATCCTGTGATTACCCAATCCCCTTGCTTGATTTCACCTGATGAAAACGCCGACAGCACAACACCCTGAGCGACATTGTTGTCGATGATGCGCGTTATCTGCACAGACCCGCCATTGCTGCACTGCACTGTTCTGCCAACATCCGAGCCAATGAATACGCCATAGTCTGCGGTCATGACGGTATCCGCGCCAACATCCAGCGGCGAGACTGTCATTGCCGTTTCAGGCACAAACCCTGTTTCGTAAGTTGGCGTCGATACGAATGGCGACTCGTCCAGCACCCACGCGGCATGGTCAAACCGGCGCAGCCTGCTGATAGGGGTATCGCGGTGGGCAATGAACAGCGTGTCAGCCGACTGCGTGAAATTCAGCTCAAATAGATCAGCTTCAGCGTATGGGCTGGCAATCTCATACGGGTCGCCGTTCTCGTCGAGGATCTGCCCGCCACTGTTGAAGAAGCGGATGTAATAGTCCCCGAACTCCAGAATATACGCCTGGTCACGATTGAACACATAGCGCACAACGCGGCTACGCTTGCTGCTGTCCTTGGTCGAGGCAACATACTGCAGGCCGTCGCGCGACTTCACCCCGCCATGGATCAGCGGAACCATGTTTTTGATAGTCTCTGCGCCGTTCTGGTAGCGTGCAATATCAACCCGACCGTACAGGCGCGGGGACAACTCGCCGGCTGTAAAGTTGGTCTGGTTGTAGGTAACGCGCGGCATTAGTAGCGGCTCGCCAGTAGCGTGAAGTTGCCGATGGTGTCTGGCGGGTCATCCTGCCCGTCAATAGCCCGCGCCTGCCGCAATGCCTGCTGCAGCTCCTGCATGAAGGCCTGCTGCAGTGATGCCGATGACGTGACCGGATACGCCATACGCGCAGCCATAGCCAGCGTCAGGCAGCCGACAA
>ERZ1645187.3551-NODE-3551-length-13050-cov-5.575067_pt1 | contig 13050 bp, 14 predicted proteins | sample MGYA00575352_ERZ1645187 | MGnify/ENA primary metagenome ERZ1645187 (study PRJEB40837, sample SAMN11349314) | freshwater sediment metagenome | isolation source: river sediment | host: Sediment | place: India: Wazaribad , New Delhi | collected 2017-02-21 ... | reverse complement strand
TCTCCACGTCGCCGGCCAGCCAGGCGAGGACCACGACTTCGATCTTGGCGAAGTCACAAACGCCCAGCCTCAGGCCGTCGGGGGCGCACAGCAGACTGCGCATCAGGCTGGACAGCGCTTCAACCGGCTTGGTGAAGAACAGCGGGAAAGCCGCCGGGTCCTGCTGGAGCAGTTTGATCGCGTCGGCGATCTCTTCTCGCTTGATCCGGGGTCGCGGCAGGTTCTGGAGCTGGACGCCCCGGCCCGCCCAGCGATAGGTGTGCGTCTGGCCATAGGCCAGCTGGTCGTGCAGGCGCCCGTCGGCGGTGGCGGCGTCCCGAATTGCGTAGACCTTGCGCCAGGCGGACCGGGACCCCTCCAGGCGCAGCTCCAGCACTCGCCGGACGGCAGGCGCCAGGTTGCCCGTCAAGGCCTCGGTAATCTCGGTCTCGCCCAGGCTGTCGAAGTGGACGCCTTGGCGATGCAGCCAGGCGGTCAGCGCCTGTACCTGGCTGGGACCGATGCCGCCGGTCAGGGTCTGGCATTCGCGCTCGATGCCCGCCAGCAGGTTTTCGGCGGAGACGGTAATCGCGGCCGCCAGGTCCAGATCGGCGAGGATGCCGCGACAGGCCATGCGGTAGTCGGCCTCCCAGCAGGCGTGATCCAGCTCCAGTTGCGGCAGGTAGGCCTTGAGCCGGTCGACCAGGGCGGCGGTGGTGGCCACGTCCTGACGGCAGTAGGCGACGAAACGCGCCCACTCGTCGGGCGCGTCGGTGGCCAGCACGCGGCCGTGAAAGAGCCCCTTGGCGTGCGGCTGGGAGAAAAGCTGGATCAGCCGCTTGCCGTCGACCTGCTTCCGTTGCGCCAGCTTCAGCGCCTCGCCGGCGTTTTCCAGCGACCGGGGCAGGCCCAGCAGGGCGCAGAGGGCGCGGGAATCCAGCCAGCGCCCGGTCACCGGCGGGAACCCGTAGCGGGGTTGCAGGACATGCTCGTAGATGTCCCGGTCGAAGGCCGCGTTGTGGGCCAGGACGGGCTCCCCGGCCGCCAGGGCGCCTTGCAGGTCAGCGGGGATAGGCGCAGTAGGCATCCAGGTCTGGACGGCCTCTCCGGGCAGCTGGTAGGCCAGCAGCGCCACGTCCGTCGTCGGATGGGTGGCGTAGCGATACGCGCCGACCGTAGGCAGGTCGGCGTGGCTGAAGGTCTCGAAGTCGAGGATGATCATCAGGCGGCCAGATCCACTGGATGGCGCAGTCCCTTGAAGGTGGGAAAGCGCGGGCGGTCATAGGCGCCAATCGGAAAGTGGCGGTAGGCCACCAGCTGACCGGGCAGGGTGGCCCGCTCATGCCAGAGCCGGTCCCGGGTGGCCTGGTCAAAACCGGAGCCGATGCTGAACTCGACGCCGGTCACCAGGTCGCGCACCTCCAGGGCACCGAGGGTCCCGCCGGGCACCAGGCCCGCTTGCTCGGTAGAGCGCTCCAGATAGCCCAGGGCGTTGCGCTCGGCTGTGTTTTCGTTGCGCATCAGCTCCACCGCCCGCAGGATGACCGCCTCGCCGTCGGCAAAGCGCTTGAGCTTCAGCAGCCGGGCCTCGCGCAGGGTGGAGCGGCCGAACTTGTAAGGGGCGCTCGGGTCGCGGGCGATGACGCCCTCGTAGCCTTCGGCCAGGATGGAAGTCTCGACGGCCTCCAGCGGGTTGTTGGCGGCGATCAGCGTTTGCGGCACCAGGACCACCGGATAGCCCTGGGCCTTGAGCGTTTTGACGCGCAGGGTCAGGCGCTCCAGGCGGGTCGCGTAGGCGGCGTGCGGGTCGGTGAAGTCATCGAAGACGTGAAAGGTGATCTCCGGTTCGCCGTCGTGGCTCATGACGGCACTGGTGGTTTGGCGAAAGACATCCGGGGCCGTCGGGTCACCCAGGATCAGTTCACCGTCCAGGCCGTGAAGATCGGGCGAGGACCAGAGGCTGCGGACGTGCCGGTTGGGTACCGGCTTGAGGGCGCGGGTAAGCAGTCCGTCTACACTGACGTGGACGGCGCGAATGCCGTCCAGCTTCGGGGCCACCAGGTAGCCGGGGCGAATGTGTTCGGGTTCAGCCGTGCAGGCCAGCATAGGTTTCACGTGTATCATCCTATCGTTTACTTGGTCAACATGACCGGGCCAAAAAGGGCGCCCGCAGGCGCCCGTGGTTGGGTTAGGGATTAGGCGGCGATGCCGCCCAGCAGCGCGTCGTCGTAGAAGGCGTCGTCGTTGGCGGCGAACTCCTCCTCCAGGCCGGCAAAGGCCTCAGAGACGTTTACGCGCCCGTCGATGCGCTCGCCCCGCCCGGTCAGCAGGACGCCATTCAGGTAGCATGTGACTCCCTTCTTGGCGCCGTAGACGTAGCCGGAGAGCTTGACCAGCACGTGGGCCTCCTCCCCGGCCCACACGTCCTCCTCGACCGCCGGTTCGCGGGTCTTGGTGACGACACTGGGCTTGGTCTTGCTGGACGCGGACAGCACCCAGCAGCCCCGGCACTCCTCGCCGGACTTGATGTAGTCGCCGGTCTCCTCGTCCTTGGCGTCGCCGTCGATCCAGGGCTTGGTCAGCCCGGGCGGCACCTTGCCACCGAACTTGGGCAGCGCCCGTTCGACGGCCGCCTTCCAGGCGGTACCCAGCGCCGCCAGCGCTTCCTTGTTGGTCTTGGGGATCAGCAGCGAGGCCGAGTACTTCGGGTCGCCGTCGCCACCGCCGAAGGCGCGCGGCACCAGCAGACGGGGATAGGACAGACGGACGGAACGCAGAAGAACGACGGTCGGGTCGGATGACTGAGTCATAGCGGTTACCTCGGTTGACTCGGATTACAGGGTGGCGGGAGTGGCGACTCCCGCCCGGCTTTTTGCCTGGTTCAGCTTAGCGGTCACGACGGCGCACAACTCCAGGCCCGTTTGCGCCACCGATCCTTCAGGATTCCTCTTCTTCCAGGCCGGCGAACATCGCCAGCGCCTCGGCGAAAACGTCATCACCCGGGGCGTGCTCCTTGACCAGGCGCGGTCCCAGGTCCGGCACGCGGACCAGGTGACTGAGATCAGCCTTTTGCTTGGTGGCTTGCTTGATGACCGTCTCGACCTTGGCCGGGCTGATCAGGGCGCGCGGCGCCAGCAGCTCCGCGTCGACCTGGTAGGTTTCGATCAGGCGATTCAGCGCGTCCTCCTGGTCGATCCAGGCGCGGTGTCCCCGGCGACTGGCCAGCTTCCATCCGGGGAGCGGCGTGCCGGCGCGGGCCAGGCGCAGGGCGTAGTCCTCAAGGGCCTTCAGCCAGGTCCGGACCACCGGGGCCTCGCCCAGCAGGTAGCTGACGCGCTCCGGCGTCATCGGCAGGTCGACCACCCGGTAGGCCTCCCGGGCGACGGACAGGGCGTGATCCGCCAGCGCGGAGCAACCGCCCGCCGCCCGGCAGAAGACGCAGTGTTCACCCGGTACCAGCGGGGCGTCCTCGCGCTCGGTCGCGGCGGCGGCGTCCTTCACCTTCTGGCTGAAGGCGTCCAGGTCCGCGCGGCTGAGGGTGGCGGTGCGGATCGGCTCGGCCGCGTGGATGGCGCGCGGTTGCAGGATGGCGACGATGACCGTGTCTACCGGGTTTTGAACCAACGCCGTTGCGCCCAGCCCGTAGAGGGTGAGCTGGACGTTGTTCTTGGCCTCGACCGCATACCCCGCCCCGTACTTGAGATCGCCGACCAGGACGGTTGACCGCGCGGGGTCGAGGATCAGGATGTCGGCCGTGCCCCACAGGTCTTCGCGGTCCAGCGCCTTGCCGGGGTCGACGCGGCGCTCGATGAACAGCTCCGCCCCCGGGCGCTCGGCCAGTTGGGCGCGGGTCCAGTCCAGCGCCGTCTGGACATGCTCGGCCATCTCCGCGTTGGCACCCGGCACCAGGGGGATGCCGTTGACCGCCTCGGTCTCGCCCAGCAGCAGGCAGGTTTCCAGCAGGTTGTGGGCGGTCGACCCCTCGGCGGCGTAGACGGACTCCGACTTGGGGAACTTGGCCTCCAGGCGCGGCGCGCCAGGGCAGGCCATCCAGCGATGGGCGCCGGAGCAGGACAGGAAAGCGTGATCGGAGGGGGCGGTCATGCGGCTTCTCGCAGGGCGCCATTGACCAGGGCGGCGAAGGTGACGCGCTGAGCGTCGGTGAGCTGGTCGATGGAACCCGCGCCAAGCTGGTTGACCAGGATGTCTTGCAGGGCGGCCTTCTGCCCGGTTTTGAGCAGCGCCAGCCCCAGCGCCCGGGCCTGATCGTAGGAGACCGTGACGGGCGGCGGCTCGTCGGCGGGCTGGTTGGCGGCAGGCGGCATGGCGGCCGATCCCGTCAGCGGGGTCATCTTCGGCGCGACCACCGCCTCGGGCGCTTCGGTGCGCGGCAGCCAACCGGCGTCGCGGGCCAACTCCATGAAGGTGATCCGTTGCGCCTCGGTGAGCTGAGCGATGCTGGCGACGCCGATCTTGTTGACCAGGATGTCCTGCAACAGCGCCCGCTCGTTGGAGTGGAGCATTTCGGTAGCGACCTGCTGCACCTCGGCCTGACTGACCGGGGTGTGCGCGGTCTCCGCCTCATCGTTAGAACTGCGCAGCCAAGGCGGCGTGGTGCTGGTCGCGGACGGCTGCGCGGCCGCCGTCGGCTGGGTGAAAGGAACCGCGTACTCGTTGATGACGGCGGCGGCATCCTCGCCCGGCACCAGCGGGATTGCGGCCAGCGCCTCCTGGCCGGCGCGCTCGAAGATCGCCAGGCGGGTGGCGGCGTGGCCGTGGACGGCCTGAGTCAGGCGGTCGATGGCGTCGCGCAGGGCGATGATTTCAGATTCGATGGACATGCAAAGGCTCCTCCCGGCCCCGGAGGGCCGGGTTACGGGTGGATCAGGCGGCCAGCTTCAGGCAGGTGTCGAGGGCGCGGCGCTTGAGGATCTCGCCGCGGCCGGTCCAGGCGGACGCCAGCCGGGCGCCTTGCTTGCGCTCGGGGGCGTGGTGGTCGACGTACTCGGTGACCGCGTGGAGCAGCCCCCAGGCGCTATGCCGGGCGGAGGGCAGGGACGCGCCACGGCCTTCGCCGTTAAACAGGTCGATGACCTTGTTCATGGCGCGCATGTTGGGCTGGTGATCCACCGGGGCGTCGGGGTCGCCGAAGAGCTGGATGACCGCTTCCTTCATATCCAGGTCGGCCAGGCGCTTGGTCGCCATGCGCTCGGCGGCGTCGGCGAACTCGTTCCAGGTGTCATCCACCAGGCCCAGGTTGCGCTTGACCGCGCGGGCGTCGAACTGCGTGCTGTGCCGGGTGACCACCAGGTTGGCCTGCTCCATGCGCAAGGCCGCCGAGAGGGTGTTCCAGCAGACCACTCGCACTGAGGTCAGGGTGGCGCGGGTGGCCAGGGAGGAGTCGCAGGAGGTCATCAGCAGGACGTACTGGCGCGTGGCGTCGCCACCCAGGGAGAAGTCGCGCCCGGTCTTGGCCAGCGCCCAGACCAGCGCGCCCTCCTTCAGGCTGCCGGCGGTTTCCATCTGGAAACCGTGCTCCTCGGTGAGATCGCGGAAGAACTCCAGCACCTGATTGGGCTGGACGGCGTGGTAGCGAGCGGAGACGACCGACAGCGGGATCAGGGTGTCGGAGCGGTAGACAACCTGACGGCCGTCGAAGGTCTGGTCGCCCAGGTACTGCACCGGGGCCAGCTGGTAATCGAAGTTGAGGCCAGCGGAGATGCGCCAGGTGTCGAGCGGGGCGTCGGGCTCCAGCTCGGTGCCCAGCCCGTGCCAGGGGGTTTTCCCGACGTAGGCGATGTTGGCGCGATGGTTGGAAAGGTCGATCAGATGGGCCATGACGGACTCCTGAAGAAACGGAAGGCTCGGTTTACGACGGTCTACTCGGTTTACTAGCGCTAGTGAGTAAACTGTATACGCTACTGTTTACCTTGTCAACTAGATTTCTCGCCTTTTTGACCAATCCGCGTGCATAAGCCGAGATAACCTGTTGCCGCTGCGGCGGTAGTCCTACCTTCGCTCAGGCCGGGGCGCACAACCAGCGCCGCGTGCGCGCCGCGCAAGGGCCACGGAAGCCGCGTGGTGGCGTCGGCGGGCAGGCCGCTAAGGTTGCTTAAGTCAACCAGGCGGGCGCGCCACGGCGCCTCCCAGGGCGTCTGGGCGTCATGCGGCGGGTAAGGCTTGCAACCGGGCGGACACAATCACCGCCATTCGCGTGGGCAAAGTGTCCGCGCCCGGAAGAATGAAACGTGGTAGGGCGTCGCGGCCGTTGCCGACCGCGCAAAAGAAAAGCCTCCGCGAGGGAGGCTTTGGCAAGGCAGGAGGGTTTCGGTTACCGGGCGTCGTCGGCGTCGGGCGGGATCAGGAAACTGGGTCGGCGCGTCGGCTCCTTCTCGATGATCCGCAGTCGGCCGTCGACATAGGCTTCCGCCACCATCGTGATGAACTTGGCCAGGGAAACGCCGTCCTGCTCGCACTTGGCGGCCATTTGCTGGCGCAGATCCGCCGAAGGCAGGCGCACGCTCAGCACGTTGGTCGGAGTTTCGCTGACGGTCTTGGGGGTAGGAGCGTTATTGGTAGCCATGCCCCTATCGTAGACAGGTTCAGCCGGTTTGTCTACGGCTGAAGGCAACCTGTCTACGCTCGGAAAGGGGCGGTCTCTTGGTCGGCTGTCGGGACCTGGCGGCCCTCGGCTTGCAGGTACCGGTCGATGCCTTCAATGCTGTAGAGCCAGCCATGCGGCGACTTGATGCGCCCGAAACCACGCTTGAACTGTTCCGTGCGCTTATGAAAGGCTTGACGGGACATATCAAGCCGCTTGGCGGCGTCGGATTCGGTCAGGTACTTGTTCAGCACGGCCTCGATCTGGGACGGCGTGGGCGCTTTGCGATCTTCCATCTTAGGTTCTGCGGTTGACAGGGAATGCCTTAAGCCTAGCTGTTGACGTTTTCACTGTCAACCTTGGCGGCCACGCCCACCGCCAGCATGTCCTCGACAAAGGCGGCGCAGGAGTCGGTGCGAAAGGTCCGGCCGTGGAGACCTTCGTAGAACCGGTTCCAGCGGGCCATGTAGGCTTGAGGACTGTCACAGCGGGAGAAGGCGGTATCGTTCATGGCGGTGACGATCTCTTCCGGCGTGCCGTGAAACCGCTCGGGGCGATCATCCGTCAGCAGGTCGATGGTCAGAATGGTGTCGGGCGCGATCATGGCGGTCTCCTGAGAGCCAGCCCCTGGGGCGGGGCTGGCGGGGTGGTGGCTTAGGCGGCGGTGGCCAGCTGGGCGGTGCGGGCGCGGATGTAGGCGGTCAGGGCCTTGCCGCAGATGGCGCGGAAGAACTGCCAGGCGTTGGGGGCGCCGCGCATGACGACGGAGCGGGAGGTAGCACCGGCCTGGAGCATGGCGCGGGTGATCTTAACCCAGTTGACGATCTTGGCGGCCTCGATCGTGCCGGAGTGGTGACGGAACTCCAGGGTGCCGTGGCGGTAGAGGGACTGGTGATTGACCTTGAAGTACCGGCTGCCGAGCAGGTTGTCGAGGTCTTGCCGGGTGCGGACGGCGGCGAAGGATTCCACGGAGCTGGCAACGTCGCCCCGGATGTTGAGCGTGCGGCAGAACCGGTTGCTGGTGCCCCGGCGGCTGGCGGGCAGCATCCCGTCGAACCAGCTTTCATGCTTGACGTAGAGGGCGAGGACCTTGCCGATCTGATTGGCTGTCAGGTCGTTGGCGAAGTGGTGGACGTGCAGGCCGCACTGGCGGTCGACCGTGCAGCCGAGGCCGATCAGCACCCGGGAGACGGTCTCGATCTGGCCGAAGCTGGCGTCGGTGAAGGGCAGAGGCGGGGAAACCAGCTCCCAGCCGCCGGGCACGCTGGCGTCGGAAACGATCTTCCAGTAGGCGCGGGTGATGTGGTTGTAGCCTTCCCAGAGGGTCGGGATGCCGGCCTCGGTCAGGGCGGCGGCGATTTGGGCAGCGCTTTTGGTCGTCTTGAACTCAAGCTCGACACCAAATTCGCGGGTTTCGGCGAAGAGGGCGGTGGCGGTGAATTCGGCGGTGGTGGTCATGGCTGACTCCGGGGGCTGGGGTTTTGACTTACTGCGCTTTGTTGAGTGTCATTATAGCCCTTACGTTTACTATGTCAACCTTCTGGCGAAAAAAAGTTTCGACTAACCAATGACTTGCCGTGCCGATGTCAGCACTCCCGACCGCAGGGCGATGATCGCGGGTAGCGGGTCCTTGTCCTGTCGCGGGATAGCGACCCCAGCGGCCAGCCACCCGGCCGCTTGCAGCTCCAGCAGGGCCAGCCGCAGCCGTGACTCGGTGCGCAGTCCCGGCAGGCGCACGTGGCGCCGCAGGCTGGTGGTGTCGAGCGTTTCGGTGTTGGTTTCGACCAGGTGCCGCGCCAGGACGCGGGCCAGCTTTTCTGGTGGCGGTTCGCCCGCGTCCATCTCCGCGCGGTCGCGATGGGCGCCGAAGAAACCGACCCGCAGCTCAATCGCGGCCGCCAGGGTCGCTTCAGGGATCACGGTCGGCAGAGTCGTGCGGTCGGTGGCGGCCCATTCCAGCGCGTGCATGACGGCCGCCAGGCGGACCACATGGCCCGCGGCCTTGCCCTCGAAACTCGGGATGGCGTCGCCGTGACGGCGGCGCAGGTCGGTCAGATAGCCTTCGCGCCAGGCCAGGAATCGCGCCTGGGCGTTTTCGGACAGGCTCAGGGTCAGCGCTTCCCGGCCGGTAACCGGGTGAGCGGTGAGCTGGTCCGTCGCCACGGCATGGAGCCGGGCAAAGGCGCGGGCCACCTGGATCTCGGCCTGGGACCAGGCGTGGGCGTCGATGGTTTCCGCCGCCGGGGCCGGGCTGGGCCACACCAGGAGAAACCGGGCAGCCAGGCCATCATCCACTTCGCCCTGAAGCAGTTGCGGTACCAGGTCCGGCTGGATGCCGCCCAGCAGGGACACGGCCAGGGTCGGGATCAGCAGCGGCTCGTCGCCCAGCTTGCGCCGGTCGACCGAGTAGGGCTTGGCGTCGTAGGTCTTGAGCCAGAAGCCGCGATCGTTGCCGCCACCCTGACGGTAACGGGTCAGCGCCGTCAGCCAGCTCGACATTTCCGGCGCCCAGCCCAACAGGCCGCGCTCCTCCCGCGCCAGCACCACGGCGGCGGCCTCGACGGTGGTGTCCTCGATCCGGCAACGATGCAGGACCGGCTTGGCCTCGGCGTCCTTGTCCTCGGCGGTGTCGTAGGCAATCCTGTCGGCGTCGTACTGGCGACGGAACTCCCGCTCCAGCGCTTCCAGGCCCACTTCCACGGCCTCTAGGGCCGGGGTCTTACTGGCCGCACTGTCGCCCACCAGCAGCAGCCACAGGACCGCTGGCTCGCTCCAGCCTGGGCGCACCTCGACGTGCACGCGCCCGCCTAGCAGGCCGGACGCGGCGCCCAGCAGGGCCGCCAGCACGTAATCAACCGGCGCGCTTTTGGCCGTGGCCGCCAGGTCCAGCCAGGCGGCCCAGCTCGGCAGCACGTCGGACGGGGCGGGTACGGCGCGCCGGTTCAGATCCAGAATCGACAGGTCGGGACCCTTACCGCCACCAGGGCCGCGCGCGGCGTGCACCAGGCGGTGCAGGTGATCCGGCGTCCAGCCGGGAGGCAAAGGATCGGCCAGATCCCACTTGAGGGGGAAGTGATCCGGGATGGCCACCACGGCGACACTGGCCGCCCCGGCGGCGACCGCGCGCTGGCGCGACGTTTCCGCGTGGCGCAGCCCGGCCTCGTCGTGGTCTGGCCAGAGGGTCACGTCCCGGCCGGTCAAGAGACTCCAATCGGCGCGGCGATGCAGATTGCCGCCCACCGTGGTTACCACGTGGTCGGGAAACAGCGTGGCGGCGGCCAGGGCGGTCTTCTCGCCTTCCACCAGCAATACCGGTGCCGTCGGGCGTAAGGCCAGCCGATCCGCGTTGAACAGCGGGATCGCCGCGGGCCAGGCCGGCACCCAGCGCAAGGGCGCGGCGTCGTCCTCCGCCGGTCGCGCCCAGATGACCGGGCGGACCGCCTTGCCGCTGGCGCTTTGCCAGCGCAGGGTTAAGAGCGCGATCCGGCCATCCGCCCGCCGCCAGGCATAGACGTTGCTCGGGTCACCGTGGGCTTGGCGCAGGGTGAGATAGAGGTCTTCCAGGCCGTCGCGCCGCTCGGGAATGTCGGCCGCGACCCAGGCCGGCGATTCGCTCTCCAGGTTGGCGGTGATCTGACTGGCGAAGGTCTCCTCGTTGGCCGTCAGCGGCCGAAACTCGGGCGGAGCGGCGGGATCGACCTGGCACAGGCCCAGCATCCCGCCCAGCCAGCGCTCCGCCGTCTCGGGCGGAATCCGGTAGAGGTAACTGCACCAGGAGATCAGGCCGTGGCCGCGGGCGTGCGGATCGTCCGCGCAGGCAAAGTCGGCCCAGGCGGCGGTGCCCAGGTGCAGACTGGCTGATCCCAGCTCCCGGTCGTCCCGGGTGCGGTTGCGCCACAAGTACCTGGCGCCAACCCGCTTGCCGTCAAGGGGTGGCGGCGCCAGCCGGGCGGCGATGGCGGGAGCATACGGCAGCGCGGTCAGGGCGACGGCCGCGAAGTCGGGATTCCGGTGCAGGAGCATCCGGGTCAAGCGGTCACCGCCTTCAGGTTGGCTTTGCCGTGCTGGTCCAGCCAGCGATAAATGTCCTTGGCGCGCCAGACCTTGACGCCGCGATCACCCTCCAGGGGTTGCGGACTGCCGGGCGCCTTAAACAGGCGCTCGACGGTCAGCGCGTCGATGCCCAGGTAACTGCCGATGCGGTGGATGGTCCAGAGCTGGTCCGGATTGGGGCGCTCGATGGCCAGCACCTCGACCACCCGGACCAGATCATAGAGATCGCCGCGCGTGAGCTTGCTGGCCGTGGGCGTCACCGCGGCGATGCGTTTAAGCAGATCTTCGTAGTTCGTGTCCATGAGAGGCACGATAGCCGCTGGCCGGGCGCAAACTGCGTGGCGCCTGTGCGCCCGCGAGGGGGTAGCAGAAGGCGCGAAGATCGCGAGACGCCGCTTTAGGGTCGATCAGGTGAGCCAGGCAGGTAGCGATTGCGGTTGCCACTCGCGCCTGCTCCGCCGTGGGCGACGGACTGCGGCCGCCGTGATAGGAGTCGCGTTTGCGCTTGGGACCGAAAAAATGCAGCAGGTCTACCGTCTTGTCGCGGGCGGCGTCGGTGCCGCCTAGTAACCGGCCTGTCTCGATGACCGCGCAGTACATCACGGTGCCCAGGCGACCGGGCGGCGGCGGCTCCCATAGCCAGCGCTCGTGCCACAGCCGATCCGGATCAAGGGCGATCATCAGTTGCGCGCAGGGCGGCTGGTGCTTTCGACCGGCAAAAAAGGCGTAGCAGAGGCCGTGCAGGTCGGGGTCCGGGTGGTAGACCAGCCCGTCGTCAACCTGGATGGAATCCAACGTAGGCAGCGCGTTGTGCACGCGGCGGCGTTGGCGGATGTCGTTCTCAAGGTCCTGTTGCAGGGTGGCGCGTAATTGCATGGCCATCTTATGCGGCCTCCCGCTCGACCAGCGAGGTCTTGCGCGGGCGGCCACGGCGACGGGGTGGCGGGGCAAGGGCCTCGTCCTGAACCGGTGGCGGCAGGGTAGTTGGGAAGGTCTCGACCGGGCCGGTTTCGGCGGGTTTGGCCGGAAGGGTGGCGACTACCGGGCTTTCGACGCGGAACGTTTCGCGCCAGGCCACGAGGTCACGGACCAGGTAAGTCCAGCGCTTGCCGCAGCGGTACGCGGCGGGACCTTTACCGGCGAGGTCCTTCTTTTTTAAAAAGGATTCCGAGACTCGCAGGTAATCGGCCGCCTGGGCGCGGGTCAGAACGTTGTCGAGATGGTAAAGCGGAGCGGCCGGGTTAAAGACCGGGGCGTCGAGACTGTAGACCGGGGCGACCAGTTGGGGGAGGGGCAGGTATAGAGGGGGATTGGCGGGCATTGTAGTGTCCTCGCGGGTTGGAGAGGACACGTAAGTTATACACAGAAAAAATCTGAATCAGCCGCAATAGAATCGCAATTCGTGCGCCGGTAATTGCGCAATAACCGGCAAGGGGCTGCGCAACGTCTCGCGCAAGAAATCACAGATTCTTGCGCGGAGCCTCACGCACGGGTAAGCCTAAGTTTGCGGATGGGTTTTTGGTAGCCGGGTGGTTCCTGGGAAGCTTTAATGCGTGAGTGCATAAATAAGAATAACCCGATGGCGAAAGCAGCCATTGACGTAATTGTTTAAAGTTATAAAAATTAGGCGATTTACTACCAGTGAAAGCTGGAAATAAAATCTCTTTTAGCATATCCTCAGGCGGAGCGTCTAAGCCGCGAAACATTAACCAAAAATAAAAATCAATAGCCGGCAGCAATCGCCAATCAACAAACCTTTGGTAATCACTTGGTTTTAATGTTTTAGTTTTTTCAGTTCGCGGTTTTAATCTAGGCTCGGGTTGTTTTTTTCGATAATCATTTAGCCAAGCCGCAAAAGAAGCAAGAATATCCTCGTCAGGCGCATTTGTATTAACGCCAACAAAATTAAAGTTTATACCACGAAAATGGCCGCTCGCGATTAACCTTTCAGCACTTTCAAGCGAGAGGCTATTGACAAGCGGAAAAGCGGGGTAAGTAGCATAAAGAACAGCGGTTTTAACAAAACTAGTAAATAAGTCTATAACGCCAAGAACTAATTCATCTTTCTCCGTTATCTTAACATCTTCAAACATATGATTTGTCTTGTTTAGTATTTCATCCGGGTCGCAAGGTAGTAATAAAAACAACTCGCGCAAAAAAACTGGCTTAAACTCAAAGTGATTTAAAGAAGAAGTTTCAATCATCTCAAATAATACTCCTTGTCTTATTGCAATGGCCTGCCGCCATTGTTCAGCATCCCATTTTTCAGAACAACGCTTGTATTTATCTAAATCAAACCAGTCAAGAATTTCGGAAACATAACCTCTGACGCTTATATTCCAATCTTCCAGCTTCATATTCAGCACCTCCCATCAGGCGCACCAGTAAACATCCCAGTGGAGAAAGGCGCTCGGTCA
>ERZ1645187.3550-NODE-3550-length-13056-cov-5.976617_pt1 | contig 13056 bp, 14 predicted proteins | sample MGYA00575352_ERZ1645187 | MGnify/ENA primary metagenome ERZ1645187 (study PRJEB40837, sample SAMN11349314) | freshwater sediment metagenome | isolation source: river sediment | host: Sediment | place: India: Wazaribad , New Delhi | collected 2017-02-21 ... | reverse complement strand
CCGCCTGATTGTTTCTCCCGGCATCGACTTCCGCACCGAGGAAATCGAGGGCTACAACGACAAGACCGCCGAGCTGATGCCGCATGCCTGGAAAGCCGGCCCGCAGACCGTCCTGCTACGCAAACAGCTTGAAGCGATGAAAGATGGCGGTTCGTTTGTCATTTCCGTCCCGCTGTCGCCATTCCGCTGCCCGCCCGGACCTTACGAGCGCACCAGCATGATTGCCCACTACCTGAAGCAGCACAAGCCGAAGTCGAAGCTGATTGTCGTCGATGCCAACCCGGACATCGCATCGAAGGGTCCGCTGTTCCGCAAGGGTTGGGACATGCACTACAAGGGTCTCATCGACTATCGCAAGGCTTCCAAGGTCACCGGCATCAACGCTGGTAGCAAGTCGGTCATCATCGAGGGCATCGACGAGGTCAAGGGTGACGTGGTCAACCTGATCCCGCCGCAGCGCGCCGCCAAGATCGCCCAACAGGCCGGCCTAGTCGGCGAGGACAAGCGCTGGTGCCCGATCGCAGCCGATACGTTCGAGTCCACCCTGAAGAAGGACATCCATGTCATCGGCGACGCCTGCATCGCCGGTGCCATGCCCAAGTCCGGCTACTCGGCGAACTCCGAGGCCAAGGTCTGCGCCCAGAACGTCGTCAACCTGATGAACGGCAAGCCGGTGATCTCTATGTCCGGCATCAACACCGGCTATAGCTACCTGACTCCAGACGAGGCAATTAGCGTCGCAGCGGTTTATGCGAGCAAGGAAGGCAAAATCATCTCCGTGCCGAACTCCGGTGGCGTTTCTCCGGCCGACTGGTCGATGGCCAAGACCGAGGCGACCTTCGCAAAGAGCTGGCTCAACAACATCCTCACCGAGATGTCGACCTGATCGGCAGTTGCATCAAACGACAAGGCCCGCGGAAGCGGGCCTTGTTTTTTCCGCGCACCGAAGAAAGTCGGCGCTGACAGGATGGCACTATCCCTTCCCGGTACTGCCAAAGCCACCCGCGCCGCGATGCGATTCCTCGAACGAGTCAACGACGTTGAACGCCACCTGCAGTACCGGCACCACGACCAGTTGCGCAATGCGGTCGAGCGGGTTGAGCGAAAAGACCTCGTGGCCGCGGTTCCACAGCGAGACGAAGATCTCGCCCTGGTAGTCCGAATCGATCAGGCCGACGAGATTGCCGAGCACGATGCCGTGCTTGTGCCCCAGTCCCGATCGCGGCAGGATCATCGCCGCCATGCCCGGGTCGGCCAGATGGATCGCGATACCGGCCGGGATCAGCTTCGTCTCGCCCGGCAGCACGCGCATCGGCGCCTCGATGCAGGCGCGCAAGTCCATCCCCGCTGCCCCCGGCGTGGCGTAATGCGGCGCATGTTCTCCTTTGGCATCCTTCAAGCGGGCATCAAGGATACGAACGTCAATGGTCGGCATGTTTCGTCATCTCCACAATGTGATTCACGACCGCACGTGCAATGGTCAGTTTGTCGCCCGGCGGCAGTGCGTGCGCACCAGCGGCATCGAACAGCGTGACGACATTGGCGTCACCCCCCATGCCGTCCTGCACGAGATTGCCGACCACCAGGGGCAACCGCTTCGCCTTGCGCTTGCCTTCGGCGTATGCGGCCAGATTCCGGCTCTCGGCGGCGAAGCCGACGCAGAACGGTGCATCTGCGCGCCCCGCCACTTCGGCGAGGATATCGGGATTGGCGGCCAATTCGAGCGTCAGGCTGCCCGCACCCTTCTTGATCTTGTGCTCGGCGGGCGATGCCGGCCGGTAGTCGGCCACAGCCGCTACCGATATGAAAATATCGGTTGGCAAGGCTGCCAATACCGCCGCACGCATCTCGCTCGCACTCTGCACATCGAGGCGGGCCACTCTCGCCGGCGTCGGCAGGCAGACCGGGCCGGAGATCAGCGTCACGTCCGCGCCCGCTTCCGCGCAAGCCCGCGCGAGAGCGTAACCCATCTTGCCCGAACTGATGTTGGTCAGACCACGCACCGGATCGAGCGCCTCGTAGGTCGGACCGGCCGTCAGCAGCACACGCTTGCCGGCCAGCACCTTGGGTTGGCAAAAGGCCACCAGCGCATCGCACAGTTCATTGGCTTCGAGCATGCGCCCTGCCCCGACTTCGCCACAGGCCTGCTCACCCGCAGCCGGGCCGAGGATGGCCACACCATCCATATGCAACTGCGCGACGTTGCGCTGCGTCGCCGGGTTCTCCCACATCTGGCGATTCATCGCCGGCGCGACGAGCAAGGGGCAATCACGGGCAAGGCACAACGACGACAACAGGTCGTCGGCAAAACCATGCGCCAACTTGGCGATGAAATCGGCGGTCGCCGGCGCGACGATCACGGCATCCGCCCCTCGCGTCAGGTCGATGTGCGCCATGCCATTTTCCTGTGGCGCATCCCACAGCGAGGTGTATACCGGCCGGCCGGTCAGCGCCTGGAAAGTCAGCGGCGCGACGAAGCGCGTGCCGGCTGCCGTCATGACGACATCAACGACTGCGCCGGCCTTGCCGAGCAGGCGCGCGAGTTCGCAGGCTTTGTAGGCCGCCACGCCGCCGGTGACGCCCAGCACGATGCGCTTGCCCTGCAGATCACTCATGACAGATAGAATGCTTTGATGAAAAGGCTCATTCTACATGGCGATCTCTGACTGGCCCGACGACCAGCGCCCGCGCGAGCGCCTGCTTGCACAAGGTGCGGCTGCCCTCTCCGACGCCGAGTTGCTGGCGATTTTCCTGCGTGTTGGCGTCAAGGGCATGAGTGCGGTCGATCTTGCCCGCACCCTGCTCGCCCACTTCGACAATAGCCTTGTCCGGTTGGCCGCTGCGACGCCGCAGGAACTTACCCGCGTGAATGGCGTCGGCCCGGCCAAGGCAGCGCAACTCGTCGCCACGCTGGAACTCGCCCGGCGCGGCCTGCGCGAGGAACTGCGCAGCCGCCCCGCCCTTTCCTCGCCGGGTGCCGTACGCGACTGGCTGCGTCTGGCGCTTGCGCCATTGCATCACGAAGTCTTCGTCGCCCTTTGGCTCGATGCGCAAAATCGCCTGATCGCCGACGAAGAGCTTTTTCGCGGCACTCTGACCCAAACGGCCGTCTATCCCCGCGAGGTGGTCAAGCGCGCAATGGCGCACAACGCCGCGGCCGTGATCCTCGCCCACAATCATCCGAGTGGCGTCGCCGAGCCCTCGGCGGCTGACGAACAGCTGACCCGCAGCCTCAAGCAGGCACTGGATCTCGTGGATGTGCGCCTGGTCGACCATTTCATCGTCGCCGGCACCGCGAAGCCGCTCTCCTTCGCCGAACGCGGCCTGCTCTAAATTATTGAAAAATCGCTTGCTTGCCCCGCGTTCTCTCCAGTAGAATGCGCGGCTTTCCGTAATCCGAAGTTCTGGAGCTCAATTATGTCGCGCGTTTGCCAAGTGACGGGCAAGGCCCCGATGGTGGGAAACAACGTTTCCCACGCCAACAACAAGACCAAGCGTCGCTATCTGCCCAACCTGCAGTCGCGCCGCTTCTGGATCGAATCCGAAAACCGCTGGGTGCGCCTGCGCGTTTCTAACGCCGGTCTGCGCACCATTGACAAGAAAGGCATCGACGTCGTTCTCGCCGAATTGCGCGAACGCGGCGAAGCCGTTTAACTCTGGAGATAATCAATCATGGCAGCCAAGGGCGGACGTGAAAAGATCAAGCTCGAATCCACCGCGGGTACCGGGCACTTCTACACTACCAGCAAGAACAAGCGCACCACGCCGGAAAAGCTGGAATTCATGAAGTACGATCCGAAGGCACGCAAGCACGTGCTCTACAAGGAAATCAAGCTGAAGTAATTCCAGTTCCACTGGAGCTACGCAGTAACGCCAGCCGCCATGCTGGCGTTTTTGTTTTTACGGACCGTACAGGCGAAAAAAAAGAAGCGGTGCAGGCTGCCGGTTTTGTCTTGCTTGACGAGCCTGAGGGAAGGAATCTCGTCGGCAGACGGTGGAGGAGGTCATCTAGAACGACCAAGATCAGGGGGGACTTGGCACTCTATCTGCGGCAACCCGATGCTAATGCACCGCTTCCTGCTCTATATATATCAAGAGCCGTGCCAGCCCTGAACGAAGAATTATTTTCTTTTTTTATCATCAGGTTGGCTTAAACACTCCTGCGGAAACACCGATTTCAACATCGATTTCCTGCGCGCAGTACTGCCATATAGACATAACAAACTGCCAAAATATGTCGGGCTGTCAGTCTTTCAAACTGAACGCAAGCTTCGCAACTTTCGATAAAGCGTCCGCTCGCTGATGCCAAGTTCGATCGCCAAGGTCTTGCGATTGCCCTTGTGTGCTGCCAGACGGTGGCGCAGCGCTTCATCCTCGAGCTCCGCCAGGGTGGAGGAACTGTTTCCCGTCAATGCCGGATGTGAGCGTGGCCCCTCTCCAAACGCCGTCGCATCATCGCCGACTTCTGGACTTGCGCCCATCGGCTCGAACACCTCGGCAGGCAGGTGCTCAGGCTGGATCGAGTCACCATCGCACAGCAGGCTGGCGCGCTCGAGAACGTTGCGCAGTTCACGCACGTTGCCGGGATAGTCGTAGGCCAGCAGGTAATCGAGCGCCGCAGGGGAAAGATGCAGCTCCCGCCCGGGCGCGACGCGCTCCAGCAAGGCCTCGGCCAGCAATGGCACATCGGAGCGGCGTTCGCGCAGGGCTGGCAGCGCGATGGGGAAGGTATTCAGCCGATAGTACAAATCCTGGCGGAAACGCCCCTCTGCCACCATCGTGCGCAAATTCCGGTGCGTGGCCGAAATGAGCCGCACATCCGACTTCAGGAAGCCGCTTGCCCCGACGCGGCGGAAGGTACCGGTCTCGAGGAGCCGCAGCAGCTTGACCTGCATGCCGAGTGGAATATCGCCCAGCTCGTCAAGGAACAGCGTGCCGCCGGAAGCAGCCTCGACCAGACCGATGCGCCGCGCCGACGCACCAGTAAAAGAGCCCTTTTCATGGCCAAACAATTCGCTCTCGAACAGCGTCTCCGTCAAGCCCGAGCAGTCCACCGCAACGAAGGGCCGGTCGGATCGCCGGCTCGCGTCGTGGATCGCTTTTGCCACGAGTTCCTTGCCGGTGCCGGACTCGCCCTGCAGCATCACCGTCGCGTCCGAGGGCGCCACGCGCGCCATCAGTTCGAGCATGCGGCGAAACGCCGGTGCCCGCCCGACCAGTGCACGCGCATCCGGCAGTCCGCGCGACACGCCGAGGGGTTCCATTTTCTCGATGAAGTAGGCCAGTTCGCCATTCACTCCATGTACCGGCGCCAGCTCGATGTTGACATAGGCCTCGCCGTCGGGGGTGTGATGCAGGTGCAGTACGCGTTCGCGTTGCCCCGAAGCCAGGCTCTGCTTGAGCGGACAGGTTTCGCCCGCCTTGTCGCAGGGTGCGGCATAACGATGCGAAACGGCATAGCAGGTCTGGCCGACGATGGCGTGCCCCCCGCCATAATTGCGCCGGTAGGCCTTGTTCGCGGCGAGGATGCGGTAATCCGTGTCGCACAGGATATGGGGCTCCGGCAGGGTATCCAGATAGGAAATCAGCTCGGCGAGCGGGTGCATTGTCATTGGATTCGAGTGCCAAGATGTCAGCGCAATGCCTGTTATTATGCCATCGATGTCAGAATCGCATCAGGAAGTGCATGTTCTGGAATGGTTTTTCACTGGAACGCAAAGTGCTTTAGTATTCGCTAATATAATCAGCAAAAACGACAAGGACAGCCCATCATGAACAACCCCGCCCCTGCAACTGCCGCCACCCCGCATTCCCGGCTGGCCCACTATCCGATTCCCCTGTTCGCCACGGTCATGGGTACCAGCGGACTCGCCATTGCTTGGAAAAAAGCCGGCCATGTCCTCGGCCTGCCCGCCGAAATCGGCCTGGCATTGCAATGGTGGGCACTTGCCTTGTTCGTCGCGATCGCCTTGGGCTATCTCGCCAAGGTTTCGCAGCACTGGGAGGCTGTCAAGAAGGAATTCGCCCACCCGGTCCGCCTCAATTTCTTCCCGGCGATCTCAATCTGTCTGCTGCTGCTGGCCGTGGCCTTCGCCGACACGCTGCCCGGCTTCGCCCAGGGACTGTGGATGGTTGGCGCCGCGCTGCACCTGTGCTTTACCGTCGTCGTGATGAGCAGCTGGATTCATCACACGCGCTACGACATCAAGCACGCCAACCCGGCCTGGTTCATCCCCGTCGTCGGCAACGTCATCGTGCCGGTCGCCGGCGTCGCTTTCGCGCCGATCGGCATCTCGTGGTTCTTCTACAGCATCGGCCTGGTGTTCTGGGTCGTGCTGCTGACCATCGTGATGTACCGCCTGTTCTTCCACGAGCCGCTGCCGGAACGCCTGACGCCGACCCTGTTCATCCTGATCGCGCCGCCGGCCGTCGCCTTCATTGCCTGGCTCAAGCTCAACGGCGGACAGATCGATGCCTTCGCGCAGATCCTCTACAACGTTGCGTTGTTCCTGACCTTGCTGCTCGCCGCCAACGCCCTGCGCTTCTTCCGCCTGCGCTTCTTCCTGTCGACCTGGGCCTATTCCTTCCCGCTCGCGGCGATCACGATCGCCACGCTGATCATGGCCGAACACGGCGGCGGATTCTTCACCGCGCTTTCCTGGCTGCTGCTCGCCGTGCTCAGCATCGTCCTCCTGCTGCTGACCCTGCGCACCCTCCAGGCCATGCTGCGCGGCGAAATCTGCGTGCCCGAATAAGCACGCAAGCGCCGTCTTGCCAGCGCCGACTTTTATTGCAGCAGCCGCACCTCGCGCTGCGGGAAGGGGATCTCGATCCCCTCCTCCTTGTACTTCTTCCAGACATCAAGGTGGATGTCGGACCTGATCTGCAGCGAGCCCTCCTCGGGGTCGGCGATCCAGAAACCGAGTTCGAGATTGATGCCGGAATCCGCGAAAGCAGCCAGAAACGCCTTCGGCGCCGGATCGGCCAGCACGCGTGGCTGGGCTTGGGCCGCCTCGACGAGAATGGCCATGGCACGCTCGACGTCGCAGCCATAGGCCACCTGCACCTGTGTGGCGAGGCGTACCTTCGGATCGGTAAAGGTTTCATTGGTGATCACTGAACTGACCAGCATTTCGTTGGGGACGATCATTTCGACGCCGGTCATGCCCCGCAGCAGCGTGTAGCGCGTGGTGATGCGCGAAACGATGCCGCGCATGCCGGCCACATCGATCAGGTTGCCGATGCGGATGGAGCGGTCGAGCAGGATGATGAAACCGGAAACGTAGTTGGCCGCGATCTTCTGCAGGCCGAAGCCGAGGCCGACACCGAGCGCACCGCCGAACACCGACAGCGTGGTCAGGTCGATGCCGACCAGCGGCAGGCTGATGAGCACCGCGACGAGGATCAGCAGCGCGCGCAGCAGGCGCGAGAAGACGATGCGCAGGTTGCCGTCGATGCCTTGTGCGCTCATCAGCCGTGCTTCGAGCAGGCCGCCGAGCCACAGCGCGATGAACAGCGTCGCCAGCACCGCGCCCGCCCCCTGCAGGACCAGCCAGAGATTGAGCTGCTCCTTGCCGAGCGTGAAGCTCACCTCTTCCATCACGGCGATCAGGCCGGGCAGCAGGCCGAGGATGTGCAGCGCCCCGCCACTCCAGGCCAGCAGAGCGAAGATGCGCTCGAAGCTCGCCAGCCACGGTGCGCTGCTGTGGAAGCTCTGTCGCACGACGAACATCACGGCGCGGATCAGCACCAATGAACTCAGCAGCGGGATCGCCAGCTTCAGCAGGTTGACATGGTGCCATTGCGCGAGCAGCGGACGCGCCACCAGCACGAGCAGCAGCATGGCCAGCGGCAACCCGATGCGCTTGAATCCGCGCTGGCCGAGCATGCGGGCACGGCTCTCTTCCGGGTCCGCTTGCGAAAACCGCTGCGCCAGCCAGCGGTCGAACATCCAGGCCAAGACGAAGCAGCCGAGCAGGACGCCGACCTGCCAGAGCACGTCGGGCTGCTGCAGGTCCAGCCACAGTTCGCGCAGGAGGCCGCCGGAACTCATGGCTGCACGGCCTCGGCGAAAGGCTGCGCCTCATCGCGATAGCGCCGCCAGTTGGCCAGATAGACACGCGCAAGGTCCGGGTTATCGCGCAGGATCAGCAGGTTTTCCGCATTGCGGGCCTGTGCCGAGAAGGTGAAGTTGTAGCTGCCGGTGATGACCACGGGTTGATTGCCCTCGACGTCGATGAGCAGGATTTTATTGTGTGCGGACGCGTAACGGGTTTCGAGGCGCACGTCGATGCCGGACGCATGCAGGTCGGGTATGCGGGAGTTTTCGCCCTTCGCCACCATCTCGCGGTCGGCTAGAACGTTCACCCGGATGCCGCGCTCATGCGCGGCGATCAGCGCGCGGGCGATGTTGCGGCTGGTCAGCAGGAATGCCTGCACGCGGATGCTCTGCCGGGCATCGCCGATCTCGCGCAACAATGCGCCCTCGGCGTCGTCCCAAGGCGTAAACAGCACCTCGATGCGGCCCTGCGCCGGCAACTCCACTGCCTGCGCAGGTAGCGCCAGCAGGACTGGCACCAGCATGACCAGCAGCAGCGATCTCATGCCTCGCGTTCCAGCACGGCCGCGTAGAAGCCGTCGGTGCCATGAATGTGCGGCAGAAGTTGCAGGTCGTCGCCCGGCATGTCGAGACGGATACCCTGCGCCGCAAGTACTTCGCTGGTCTGACGTCGCACGAACTCCGGATGCATGGCAAGAAAGGCATCGACGATATCGGCGTTTTCCTCGGGCAGCAGGCTGCAGGTGGCATAGACGAGCCGGCCGCCGGGCTTGAGCAGCTTTGCCGCCGCAGCGAGGATGGCCGCCTGCTTCACCCTGAGTTCCACAACGCTCTGCGGCGTCTGGCGCCACTTGAGGTCGGGATTGCGCCGCAGCGTGCCGAGTCCCGAACAGGGCGCGTCGACGAGCACGCGGTCGCACTTGCCGGCGAGGCGCTTCACGTGCGTGTCGTTCTCGTGCGCGATCACGGCCGGATGGACGTTCGACAGGCCGGAGCGCGCGAGGCGTGGCTTGAGCTTCGCCAGCCGTTTCTCGGACACGTCGAAGGCATAGAGCCGGCCGGTGGAACGCATCAGCGCGCCGAGCAACAGGGTCTTGCCACCGGCGCCGGCGCAGAAATCAACGACCATCTCGCCACGCTTGGGCGCCAGCAGGTGGCCCAATAGCTGACTGCCCTCGTCCTGCACTTCGATGCTGCCGTCGAGGAACAATGGATGCTTCGACAAGGAAGGCTTGCCCGCAAGGCGAATGCCATCCGGGGCGAACGCGCAGGCCGCAGCGGGGATGCCCTCCTGTGCGAACCGGACCAGTACGTCATCGCGCTTTGCCTTCAGCGCATTCACGCGCAAATCGAGCGGGGCCGGCTGGTTGAGCACGCGCGCCAGCGCCAGCAATTCTTCAGCAGGCATCAATGCAGACAATCTTTCGGCCAGCCAGTCGGGCAGATCGGTCTGCTCGACCAGCGACAATGCCGGCTCGGGCTTCGCCTTGAGTTCGGCCAGCCACTCGGCATCGCGCTTCGCCAGCGCCTCCTCCAGCATGCGCCGGCTCACGCCGCAATGGCGCACCAGTGCGGCCAGCACCAGTTGCTTCGTGTTGCACTCCGGCCCGATCCACGCGGCAAGAGAACGCTTGCGGCGCAGCACGGCATAGCCCGCCTCGGCGATGAAGGCACGCTCGCGCGGCCCGCAACGCTGCGCACGGAAGAAAGCGGACAGGACGGCATCGGCGGGCTGGCGGAACTGCAGCAGTTCGGCGGTAACCTGAATCGTTTGTTCGAGCAGGATGCGTGACAATTTGTTCATTGTGGGGTCGTTGTTTCCAATGGTGTTTCGATGGTGAGGGCGACCTGGTCGAAGACCTCGCCCTTGCGGTCGCGGTGGCGGATTTTCAACGGCAGACGCGTTTCCACGTCGAGCCAGATTTCGGTGGCATCATCGCGCGCGTTGCCGCTGACCTTGAGATGCCTGACCGTGCGCGGGCCGTGCGGCGTCTCGAGCAAGGACTCCTTGCCCACGGCGATCGCATAGGTGGCGACCTTGCGCCCGGTCGCCACCGTCACCGGGTATTCAGTCACGTCGAAGGACAAGGCCGCGAGCTGGTAGAAGAGCGACAGCAGGTCCTGCGCGGCAGTGACGAACGGCGCGGCACCGCCGCGTCCAAGGACGATCCGCCCCTGCTCCGGCTCGAAGCGAACACTGTCCTTGTCCTTGCCCTCGCGCTGCGTTTCGAATTCGAGAGGCCGCAGGCCGGCGGCATCGAAAACGCCCCGGCTGTCCTGCACCACCTTCGCCGGCCGGAACAGGGCGGCCAGGCCGGTCGTCTCGGTCTCGGCATGGAGGCTGTAGTGCGCGCCATCATGTTCCCAGCGCTGCTCGCTCTGGCCGACGATCATGCCCTGTTCGCCGCGTGTCACCTGATAGACAATGCGTCCGCTGCGCGGCCAGCGGCTCGCAAAAGTCGGCGCTGGCAAGACGGCAGGCGGAGGAGGTTCCGCGACGGCTTGAGGCTCAAGCGGAGGAGTTTCGGCAGCAGGTACCGGCGCGTCGTTGGCGGACATGCTTTCGCCCGGCACGTCGGCCACCGGTGCAGCAGACGTAGGTGGCGCGGGTGGCGAAGGCGGCTTTGCCGGCGGGCGTTTCCGTGCCGGCGGACGCGGGGCAGGTTCGGCCGCTTTTGCGCTGACCGGTTGCGGTGCCACGATCGTGGCATCGATGCTGGTCGATTCAGGTTCATCCTCGAGCGGCAATGACCATCCGGGCGACAGCACCACACCGACATGCAGCGCCATGGAGGCCGACAGGGCCAGCCAGAACGGCAGCACGCCTACTCCGTCGGCACGCGCAGGGCGAGAGCGGCGGACGTCGCCTCGTTACGCCAGACGACCCGTCCGTCCGCCAATGAACAGCGGCCCTCGAGCAATCCGCGCACCGCCTGCGGATAGACCATATGCTCCTGTGCCAGCACGCGTGCCGCAAGGGCGGCGGCCGTATCGCCGGTCAGCACCGGCACGGCGGCCTGCACGATGATCGGCCCGCAGTCGAGTGTCGGCGTGACGAAATGCACGGTGCAGCCATGCAGGCGCACGCCGGTTTTCAGTGCGGCCTCATGCGTGTGCAGGCCGGGGAAGGCCGGCAGCAGCGAAGGGTGGATATTCACGAGGCGACCGGCGTAACGACTGACGAACGCTGCCGTGAGGATGCGCATGAAGCCGGCGAGGAAGACGAAATCGGCGCCACGCTGATCGATTTCCGCCGCCAGGGCTTCATCGAAGGCTTCGCGCGTGGCGAAGCGCTTGTGGTCGACGCTCGCGGTCGGCACGCCCCGCACCGCGGCCCAGGCGAGACCGGCCGCTTCCGGGCGGTTGCTGATGACGCCGACGCACTCGCCCGGCAGCTGCGCGTCAAGCAGTGCCTGCATGTTGCTGCCACGGCCGGAGATGAGGATCACATAACGTTTCATGAGCGTCTCATTTGATCGGCAGGAAAACGGCCGTGGCGAGGTTGTGGACGACCTTGACGACGGTGCGGTTCGACTTGTCGGCGGCGACCTGCGACAGAAGATCGAGGCTGCCGATCAGCCGGCCGAATTCGCGTTCGAAACTGAGGTTCTGCACGGGAGCCATTTCATTGGACAGGAGGATCGGCGCACCCGCCGGCTGATCGCCTTCGGGCTGCCCGCGGCGTGCGTTGGCCAGTTTCCAGGCGGCGATCTCGACGTTGCGGGCCGCATTGTAGAGCTTCTGCGCATCGAGGTCGTCGAGCACGAAGAACTCGGGCTTGCCGTCGAAGGCATCGTAGGCCATGTTGTTGAGCCCGCCGATGAAGGCGGCGACACGATCGTGCGGATAATCGTCGCGCAGTCCCGCCAGTATGAGCGCCGAGCCCCGCCGGTTCCCCGCCGCCATGGCCTCGGGCGAAAATCCGGCCCGGGCCGGATCGGTCAGTCGGGCAAGCGCGGCATCGACACTCGGGTACCCACCTTTTTTCCACTCGCGCGGGTTGCGGCGATAGAGCTTTTCGGCGAGCCGTTTCAGGCTGGCGAAGGATTCGCGCCGATGCAGGTCGGCGATACGGTCGATGTCGGTCTTGGCCAACTGGCCGGGACTCGACAGGCAGCCGGAGAGAGGAAGGAAGATCGATGCCAGCAGGAAGTCGCGGCGGCTCATCAGCGTGTGGCGGCCAGCCGCGAGCGCAGCCAGCCGATCGCCATTGGCAGCACCGAGACGAAAATGATGCCGACGATGACCAGCGACAGGTTGTTCTTGACCACCGGCAGGTTGCCGAACCAGTAGCCCGCGAGCGTCAGCGAGAACACCCACAGCACCGCGCCGAGCAGGTCGAAGGCGAAATAGCGCGGGTAGGTCATGCGCGCGACGCCGGCGACGAAGGGTGCGAAAGTACGGACCAGGGGCACGAAGCGCGCCATCGTCATCGTCATGGGACCGTAGCGTTCGTAGAAGGCATGCGTCTTGTCGTAGGCCGCGCGGTTGAAGAAGCGCGAGCCCTCACCCCAGCGCAACACGTGGTCGCCGACCCAGCGGCCGATCCAGTAGTTGACGTTGTCGCCCAGCACGGCCGCCGTCAGCAGCACGGCGATCAGAATGCGGATGTCGATGCCACCACCGCCCACTCCCTCGGCGGCTAGCGCCCCCGCCACGAACAGCAGCGAATCGCCCGGCAGGAAGGGCGTGACGACCAGCCCGGTCTCGCAGAAGACGATCAGGAACAGGATCGCGTAGATCCACACGCCGTACTCCGCAACCAGCAGCGCGAGGTGCTTGTCGAGGTGCAGGACAATGTCGAGAAATTGGGCCAAGAGTTCCATGGCGGGCGAGTTTACCCCACCCCTATAATGCCCCCATGCCGCGAATACACGCCCTTCCCGACCTCCTGATCAGCCAGATCGCCGCCGGCGAAGTGGTCGAGCGCCCGGCCTCCGTCCTCAAGGAGCTGATCGAGAACAGCCTCGACGCCGGCGCGACCAAGGTCGATGTCC